>Ga0209536_100008315_pt1 | contig 15582 bp, 8 predicted proteins | sample DeeMarSeWOR28_12_FD_187461 | JGI IMG/M metagenome (GOLD analysis project Ga0209536, IMG submission 187461) | Marine sediment microbial communities from White Oak River estuary, North Carolina - WOR-2-8_12 (SPAdes) (version 2) | ecosystem: Environmental > Aquatic > Marine > Intertidal zone >...
AGGAGCAGTAGGACCGGTCTCCGAGCAGCCAAGGAACATCAGACCTGCTCCGAGAACCAGGGTGAGAAGGACTAGGCGGTTCATAGCTTCCTCCGAGAGAGTGTGTGAGAGAGGATGAGAACGGAAACCCGTTCTCCTGGACTGTAGATCGTGCATGGATAGAAGTTCCTCTGCCTCATGTCCTTTCGATAGAGCTCAGCAGTGTGAATTCCTCTTGGGTCTCTACTTCATCAGCACCGCCTTCGCTGTCTGAACGTGCTCCCCCCCACTCAACCTGATGAAGTAGACGCCGCTCGGCAACCCATGTGCATTCCACGTGATTCCATGGGTTCCGGCAGGATAGTTGTCCGCTACGAGTGTCTCCACCTCCTCACCCAGCACGTTGTAGATCCTCAGCGTCACAGAGGTTGCATGTGGGAGAGCAAACTCTATGGTTGTGCTGGGGTTGAAGGGATTGGGATAGTTCTGACGCAGAGTATACTCCCTCGGATGGTCTCGGTCTGGAGTCGTCTGGGCAGGAGTGAGGAGATGCCGCGCGAGAAAGGCAAACACCGTGTCTTTCATGGCCCACCCCCGAGGTGTAAATGTGCTCGGCCCATCGACGGGGACATCAAAGTACACTGGCCAATCGCCCACATGGAGTTCGCTCACCTTGCCGTGGGCTGCCAGGCTATCGTGGAACGCAACTGACTGTTCATACCTGATCAGATCGTCCTGCGTTCCGTGCATCAGGAGGACGGGAGTTGTGATGTTCTGGATGTTGGCGATCGGGTTCCCCTTTGTGTACCGATAATCTGGACTTGGACTGAAGTACGATGCCAGGACTTGGTCAATGCTGAACGACGCGGCAGCGAGAAGGTGTGCGTTGTCATATGCACCATAGAGAAGCACCGCGGCATCGAGGTGATCGTCAACGGTCGGATCAGTCTCAAAGAACGCGTCATCGTTGTCCCAGGTGATGCTCTGCCCCCAGTGGTACGCTCCCTCGGACTGGCCCAGGCCGACGACCTTCCCCGTCGTGATGCCAAACCTTCCCGCGTTCCGTCGGAGGAACTCCACCGCGAGCTTAAAGCTCCTCACAGGTTTTGGATAGACGCACTCCCTGCCAGCAGCCGTGAAGTCATGGTAGTCTATGGCCATCGCAAGGTATCCGTTGTCGGCACATGCTCGCGCCCAGCACAAGGCCTGGTCACGATCAACCGTCCACATGGGTGCAAGGACCACGCCTATCCCGTTGGAGACCGCTGGAAGACAGAGTGTGGCCATGAGATCACCGTCAACGTCTCCGGGCGGAGTGTACACGGTATCGAAAACGGAGACTCTTGACGGGAAATACTCGTACGTCGGTGAGTCGGCCAGTTGGAACGAGTTGACCATGTCCCGGGCACTGTCGCCGCCAAAGACGTACACCTTCCCCTCCCACACACTGGCAGCGCTGGCCACACGCGGCGTGGGCATCTGACTGGCAACCATCCAGGCATTTCTGGCCGGATCGTACTCCTCCACAGTCGACATAAAATCTCCCATTTCCTCATGGCCGGGCGAACCACCGAACACGTAGACTTTGTGATTGAGGGACGCGGATGTGAAGTACTTCCTCCCCGTCTGCAGACTGGCACCTGTCATCCAGGTGTCTGTGGAAGGATCGTACACATGAACGTGCACCAGTCCATGCCAGGGCGAACCTATGTGACCCCCTATGGCATACACCTTCCCATCCAGCACAGAAGCGGTCAAGTTGAACCGCGGCAACGGAAAATCTGCTCCCCGTGCCCACGTCTGGCTAGCCGGATCGAACACGTCGACTTCCGCATAGGAGTTCTCCAGGGCATCAGCACCACCGATGACGTAGATCTTTCCGTCAACCACACTGGCGGTCAGACCCATCCTCGGTCGCGGTAGATCAACTCCTCTCGTCCACGTGTCCGTCAACGGGTCGTATACCTCAACGACCGTCTGCGGCTCCCAGAAGAAGCTCTTCCCGCCGCCAAGAGCGTAGATCTTGCCATCAAGAACACAGGCACCCAGATTCGCCCGGGCGGTGGGCATGTCAGACTGAGTAGTATCCCACGTATCGGTCGTGGGGTCATAGACCTCCACAATGTTGAACGCCGGCCCCGACCTTGTGTCTGATCCCCCGATGACGTAGATCTTTCCGTCGAGGGTGATGGCCGAATGTCCACACCTCATCGTGGGCATGTCTGCCTTCTGGATCCAGCGAGAGTCCAAAACTGACGCGGTGGTGGCCGGAGCTTGCGTTCTGTCTTCGCCTGCCTCTGTCTGCTGAACCACGCCGCCGAGGCAGACGAGCAGATAAAGTAGAATCACCGTAGCCGCACGCATGGCGTACCTCATATCCTGTGAGAGAATATTCGGCGCCTCTCTACGTCGGATCACACCTCCTTCGCCAACAGCGTAGGATCCTTCCTCCAGAGAGACTCAATGGCAACCTGCAGGCAGAGACCCCCAGCGCGATACCTATACCGGGTATGCCGACAAGAACCCCGAGGAAGGATACTGAATGGTGTGGGAACGAACATACCACTCATCTCGCATTGTGCACCGCTATTCTGCCATTTCCTCTCTGAAGCAGGCCACAGTAAATGACAGAGCCCCGACCTGTCGGGCCGGGGCTCTGTCCACTCCGATACTGCAGGGCAGATCAGGCCTTCTTCACCTCACTTGGGAGCATGCCAAACTGCTCACGGAAGCACTCTGTGAAGAACTTCGGGCTGCCAAATCCAACCGCATACGCGATTTCTGAGACGGTTCCCGAGTTCCGGGTAAGCAACTCCCGAGCCCGAAGCAGCCGGATGCTTCGTATGTAGCGGGTCGGCGGCATGCCGGTCAGGGCCCGGATCTTCCTGTGCAGCTGTGAGTAACTTAGCGAGACCCCTCGAGCCAGCTCTTCCACGGTGAAGCTCTCGTCACCCAGGTTGGCCTCGACCGTCTCATGAGCCCGACGGAGAAACGCTTCATCGACTGAGGGAATGTCAAACTCGCCAGGATCGAGGATGACCCTCTTGCTAAATCGTTCGCGCAACCGACGCCGTGTCTCCAGCAGGTTCTTGATGCGGGTCTCCAGTTCGCTCCAGCTGAAGGGCTTCGTCAGGTAGTCGTCGGCCCCGCACTCCAGACCCCGCAGTTTGCCTTCCGCATCCGCCACCCCTGTCAGGAGGATCACGGGAATGTGACTTGTACGAATATCACTTTTCAACTGTCGACACAGTTCCACGCCGGAGAGACCCGGCATGAGAACATCGCTGATGACCAGATCCGGGCCGGCCACCGTGGCAAGTTCCACTGCCTGTCCACCGTCCCTTGCTTCAATGAGGCGGTACGCCCCCTTGAGATGTGCCTTGATGTAGTCTCGCATATCGTCGTGGTCTTCCACTACCAACAGAAGCGGCGATCGATCATCCTCGAGGACGGAGGCGCCTCCGGCGGAAGAGAGTCCTGCATCGGCGTCCGGATCTTCTGACTTGCAGTCCTCTGGACCAGCCTCCTCGGTCACACCTTCCGAGTCCCACGGAAGGGTGACAACGAAGGTGGAACCTTTCCCCAGCTCGCTGTTCACAGTGACCTGGCCTCCGTGGAGTTCCGTATACTCCTTCACCATTGCCAGGCCTATGCCGGTTCCCTTCTCGTCTCCCCATCCGGCATTCTTCGCCTGGTAGAAGCGGAGGAACACGCTCTCAAGCTCCTCCTTCGGGATCCCGATCCCAGTGTCCTCGACGATGATCCGCACTCGATTTCTGACACCATCTCCCCCCCTCTCTTCAAACCGGTTCAGATGTATCCGGACTTCGCCCCCGGCGCTCGTGAACTTGACCGCATTGGAAACCAGATTGTGAATGATCTTCTCTATCTTATCCTGATCAAACCAACCAGGAAGCTCGGAAGGAGCGAGCCACGTCAGCCGGACACCCTTCTGTTCAGCTGCCTGGAGATACGAGCTTGCCACGGCACTCAGGCACAGGGCGGCATCTCCCTGGGATGGCCGAAGCGTGAGACTCCCGGACTCTGACCTGGAGAAATCAAGAAGCTGGTTAATCAGATGGAGGAGGCGCGACGTGTTCCTGCGGACCATGGCGAAGCGTTCGCGGTCCTCCTGAGACGACGCCTTCCGGGCCAGTTCCTCGAGGGGACCGAGGATCAACGCAAGCGGGGTGCGAACCTCATGGGAAACGTTTGAGAAGAACCGGGACTTGGCCTCCGCGATCTCCTGGGTCTTCTCCGCGTTCAACCGGGCGATGACGAGCTCCCGCTCCCGGCGGCTGGCTTCGTCCTGCAGCTGTCGATTAGCAAGCAGCTGGCCCGCAAGCGAACTGACAACGGTGAGCATTCTCTGGTCATCTTCCGTGAAACAAGCGGCTCCCGTTTTGTTGATCATCATCATTGCACCGACAAGTCTTCCGCGCGATACGACGGGAACGCAGAGCACCGACCGTATCATCGAGCGCTCCTCTTCACTCGCCTCAAATCGCGTGTCCTCGGCCAGATCGGGGATCAGCAGCGGCTCAGACCGGTGTAATACGTAGCCTGTGATGTCCACCCCCACATGGTACGAGCGCCTCAGAGAACTCCGGGCGTCATGGCGGACGAGCGTCTTCATGCCCCGCTCCCGCTCGTCCGTGGCAATGAGCAGCGAGCCCTGCTCAGCGCCAATAGCCTTGAGTGCCTTCTCAACAACTTCGTTGAGGGTGTCGTCAACCGAGAGCTTGCCACCCGCAGCCACAGCGATGTCGTTGAGAACGGCCAGCTCCTTGACAGCATTGGTCAGCCGGGCGACTTCGCTCTCGAGCCGTCTCAATCTCTCCGCACTGAAGGTCTGGGTCGGTTCTACCATAACTGCATCATCACGTGGTGGGGGAGTCCCCCGAAAGTAGTATTGCCGCGCCCCCCCAATCAAGGGAAACGCCAACTCCCGCAGACTGATCAGGACCGAGGGCCCGAAAGCTCAGCGCGACCGCTTTTTGTTGGGGGAGGAATTGCCTACCTCGCCCGAAGCTCGCAGGGTGAACTCTCCCACGCCTGAGAGGTCCTCAAAAGTACCCACCGCCAAATGAGAGAAGCCAGCTTTCTCCCTCACGAGGTCCACCGTCTTCTGGAGGCGCTTGAGAATTAGCTCCGTGGCTGGATCTCTTCCCTGCGCGCGGCTTCTGAGGGGTGGATACTCCACGCTGAACCTCCCATTGCTCACGTCAAGGGTCTGACCCTGGCCGTCCCTGTAGGTTCCGCTGAACCCTCCCCAGGTGGCGGGCCGACTGTAGTACCAGAGGACACGTTTCCGCCGGTAGCGACACGCGTGGCGGAATCCACACTCGCCTGGTCGTGAAAATCGGCATTGAGGGTCCAGACAACCGATGCTTCCCGGGGCGAGCCGATGGCATACGTGCCAGGTTGAATCGGTTTCCAGAAGAAGATCATGGCAACCGATCCCATCTTCGTGGTGTCCAGGTCATAGGCTGTCAGCGTTGAGTCATCAAACCAGAAGACACCAGAACCCGTGGTCAGGTACCGTTCGTAGTCAATCTCTGCGGAGAAATCACCTTCCGGCGTGCCGAAAGAGAAGATGTTCGACTTTTCGGGTCTCTCGTAGAGCTGGAGGAGAATGTCGCAGGTGATGGCTCCGCCCGAGGGAACATTGACATTCGGAGCAGTAGGAGGGGTATGGGGAGCCCCCCCGTAGAGGCCGACAAAGTCGCCGAGTGCCGGGGGCTCGTCCGCCTGGCTGATGAGACCTACAACAGCATAGGCATAGTAGATGCCCGGCGGGACGTCTCGCACGGTGTATGTCACACTCGTACCTCCGCCGCAGCTCCCCCCACAGCTCGCCACAGACTCCTCATCCTCCAGCTCCAGAAAGAGGTGGACCTCCCACCTCATGCCCTGAGCCTCCGAGGGGTAGGTCAGCGTACCGGAAACTGTACCCGCAACGGGGAGAACCGCCACTTCGTCTTTGCTACATCCACCGATCGCCAACGCCACACCTAGGAATGCCGGCAGTGTTGCCTTCATTGAAGGTCTCCCTACGGAAAGAGAACACTGGAGGGCTTGCCATGGGGGATGGGGAGGCGAGTATCAGGCGAGGTCGTCACGAGAGGCGGAGCCAGACTGGCGGCCACGCGCCGGATCATCGAGTCCCATGACATCGACTTCTCACTGAAATCTAACGCCGCGCCCAAGAAGAATCAAGCGTTTTCTTCGACCTTTGGTGCGCGAGGCCCCTTGAGAGGAAGCAATCGCATGGCGCAGCACAGAGCCTTGCCTGGGGAACTCAGAACCGCACAGGACGGACTAGTTCTGACGCTGTTCGCCTCCACACTGAGTCCAGTGTGCTGTCGCTCTACTTGAGCAACATCATCTTCCTGGCGGCAGCGTACTCTCCGGCACTGATCCTGCAGATGTAGATGCCGCTCGGCAATCGAGATGCATCCCAGGTTAGCCGGTGTCTCCCGGCTGAGACCTCACACTCAATCAGCGTCCCCACCTCTTCTCCAACAACATTGAACACCTTCAGGAGCACGTGGACTCTCTCGGGAAGGTCAAACTCGATCGACGTCGACGGGTTGAAGGGATTCGGGTAGTTCTGGCCGAGCGCGAACTCGGTAGGCACCTCTGGTGTCTCAGCTAGGCTTGTGATGCTCACAGAGAACTTCCGTGCATCGCTCCAGGGCCCCCATCCTACGGGGTTGCCAGCCCTCACCCTCCACCAGTAGGTGAGAGAGCTGAGCTGTCGGAACGTGAAGCCGGTCCCCGTCGCCGAAGAGTCTGCCATCCGGAATGTGAAGAGCGAGTCGGTGGCAATCTCGCACCAGTACCGGGTCACCCCGGGGGTGGCCGACTCCCACGTCGCCCTGACGGTATCGGCCGTGACAACCGCCCCGTCAGCCGGGGAGAGGAGTACCACCTGGCTCGGCATGCTGAGCGTCGTGAAGTTCCAGGTTTCGCTGTACGGGCCCCAGCCCGCTGAGTTGTAGGCCCGCACCCTCCACCAGTACTTGGTGCCGATCGCAAGCCCAGTTACTCCATGCGTCGTGTCCGTCTCTGCCGAATCGATGATAGCAAAGGTGAAGAGCGAATCTGTTGCGATCTCACACCGGTACTTCGTCACCGCCGGCGTGCAGCAATGCCACATCAACGTAGCACTACCGGGTACGACCAGGTCTCCCTGCAGCGGTGAGAGCAGAACGACCTGAGCCGGAAGAGGCAGGACGGGGTCAAAGTTGGCATGCTCGGAGATCGGCCCGTTCATCTGCACGGAGGAGGGGTTCGTGCTCCCCGTGTAGGAGCCCGGACCGGTCCCCTCCCATCCCGTGAACGTGTAGCCTGAGTCGGGCGTCGCAGTAATCGAGACCGGCGCCCCACTGGTGTACCACCCGCTCGAGGGGCTCACCGCTCCACCCGGATCTCCGCTCATCGTCAGGTAATACTCCGTGCTGAAATTAGCCATGTGGACCGCCGACGGAGCCGCATGAATCTGGTGAGAGATCGCGCCCCCGTCACTCCAGCTTGTCCATACATACTGTGTACCGGTGGCACCAGGCTGCGGTGAGACGGTTCCGACAGTATGCAGTGACCCCGGCACCCAGCTGAACTGCCTTGTTCCCGTGAAGGGTGAGCCGTCAACGGTAAAGGAGAGGCTGTCGGGGTTCGTCCCGACGGTCACAAAGACCTGATCGAGACCCGAAAACTGCAGGTAGTTGAAGTTCCCGACATAGTAGGGTGAGCCCATCTGATCCATCACCAGTCGGAGGGAGTGCACGCCTGACGGAAGGTTGAAGGTGTCTCTGATCGTGACCCAGCTCTGCCAGCCGCCCGTAACGGGGACGGTGATTGGTCCCGACACGTCGGATTGGTCCACCTCCACATGAAATTGACCGCCGACGGATCCACCCATGGCAACGCGGGCTCCCATCACGTAGGGACCTGTCTCAGCAACACTGACCGTATAGCGGAGCCACTCGCCGTCTTCGACCCACGCGACATTGAAATCTCCGCCCGCAGGATCCGAGCACCATTCAATATCGACCCCTTCGGCATTTCTGCACACCTGGCCTACATTCTCCGGATCGGCATCGTGGTATGTGGTGCCCTCCCCCCCCGCATCATACCACTCCACCTCAAGGGTGCCCGGTATTCCGACAGCACTTCCCGAGTAGGGTCCACTCCAGGTGGTGAACGTCCAGGCAGTGGACGGTCCGCTCGTTCCATCGGCATTCGAGGCGAACACCCGCCAGTAGTGTGTCGTGGCACCACTCAGCCACTGAGCGTAGTGGGATGTCGTTGTGATACCGCTCGCGTCATAGACGAGCGGATCGAAATCCGGCTCCGCCGATAGCTGCACCCGGTAGGAGGTCGCACCGCTTGAGGCATTCCACATCAGCGTCACGCTGGGAGACACGCCAATCGCACCGTTGGCGGGTGAGGAGAGCGTCGGAGGGTCCGGTGGAAGAGGCTCGGGCTGTACAGAGAAGAGCGGTTCGATGTCCCAGCACCCTCCCTCGGTGTAAACGTCAGCCCCTTCCACCTCAGTTACCGCCCCAGCAACGTGGTAGTAGTTTCCTGTCTCTGTCGGTGTGAAATCGTATTCAAAGTAGTAGTCCGTTGCAGGCGCCAGGGTCTCATACCCGCTGGTCATGTCGAACTCATACGGTGATGCCTGGTTTGTGTCAATAACCAGTCGACCCTTTACACTCTGCGTCGCTCCTCCGGGGAAGTTTGGGTTGGTGATGCCCAGTGAGATCAGAAGCGGTGTCCCTGGTGCTACCGTATCTCCCCGCACATCCTGGCTCGTAGACTTGATCTGGACCGTGATGTTCGACGTGTATGGCATGTTTCGATTGAACGTGGAGGAGGTCATCCCCACTGCCGGTATAGTTACGGCGACCGAACTTCCCCAGTATTCCAGCCCGAAGATCTTTGCGGAATTGCTGGGCGCAAGGTAGACCTTGTAGTGGTATCCAGTCCCAGCCGCAATGCTGCTGAACGTGGCCATGCCGCTCCCGTCTGTCGACTCTGTGGCAACAAGCGTGTCACCGCTGTTGTAGAGTTCTACATAGCCGTCTGTGCCAATAGATCCCCATCCGGAGACATTGTTGACCGTAACCTCAAGATCTCCAGCGTAAACCGACAAGGTTCCTCCAGAGAAAAGAAGAACCGCAAGCGCGCAGAGTTCGTTCCTCATGGCAGTAATCCTCTCTGGTGTGATGAGCTTACGACCTCAGGTTGGCGAACGGAAGACTCCCATACGTGTCCTCGAAGAGGACGAGCAGGCTTTTCTCCAGGTCGGCTGGATTGTCGGCTCCGGAAGTCACCCAGCATACTTGCATCTGATAGCAGTCTCTGATTTGCCAGATCAGACTCTCACCCAGTCTCCCGACCGCACGTCCCTGTCCAGCTCTCATATACTGCCTCAAGCGCCATTGAAGAGTCTCGTCCTGAGTCTCCCCACCGGCTCTGCCGACAAAGACCACCTTTGCACCCTGGACCCACCTGTCGTGAAGAGTCTCCTCAGGAAGCGAGGGGTTGCGTCCCTTGAAATCTCCCGCAGCGCTCTGCTTCAAAAAATCAGGAATGGAATCCGACGGCCAGACGACAAGAAAGACACCGGACTGTATCGGGACCTCTGAACAGCTGCTGGCCATCAGGGACTCGATCGTACAGAACCCCTGAAAGCCGGCATTTCTCATGTCACTGATGTCGTCAAAGATCACCGGGTCTTTCCTTCGGCCACGAAGATGTAGGGGGAGCCATCTCCCCCTACGTGTGGTGGCACTCCACTCCGGCTTTCACGTGGAGCGCTTCTTCGTGGCCTTCCAGAGGGATGGACAGCTACGAGAGTCTCTCCCCGATATCCTTCAGTCTTCTGAGCAGCAGCGTCAGATGACCCGACTTGAAGACGGTCAGTAGATGCCCCTCTTTAATGCGGTCTGCGCGTACGTGTGCGGAAATCAGTCTCTGAATGGTCTCCAGGTCCGCCCTGGAAAGTTCTTCAGGTGCGCTGGCATACTTCCGGACCTCATCACGCCAGTCCGGCCAGGAGGGACTCAAAATCCAGTTATGCCGGTAGAGCTCTGTCACAAATTCCTCCGCCTCGGGGTCAAGGACGCAGCGAGCGACCTCCCCATCGGGCTTGTGCCAGGCGGCAAATGCATATCCGGGAGTCTCGAACGTTGGCAGAAACCTCGTCAAAGCTTCGATTCTCTCTTTCAGGTCTGGTCTTTGCGGATCCATCTCTCCCCTTTTTGACATGTTCCAGCAGCAGCCAGAAAGGACGCAAAACCCCCCGTCATCGAGCGGTGATAGTTTCTAGTACCCCCTTCTTGAAGAGCAGCGGGTGATCATTTGAGGAATGACGGTGTTCATACACGCGAACAGCGAGGCCGAAAATGTGCGTGCTCAGCCGGTATAGAAGGTGCAATGAATGTGCCACCACAAAAACGGCGATTCCAGTGCCGTTCAGATGGGTCCCCATTCCAAACTGCTCGAAAACGAACAGGGGGGGTGTTCGAAAACGAGCAGTGGCAACAAATCACCATTTTCTGCGTATTCCCAGTGGGAAAAGGGCCTTGACGCAGATCCTACGGCAGGCTCCACCCCTCTTGATGGTCCCTTTTCCCTCTAAGTCCGGTTCCGGTCTTTGACCTCCCGCACACCTGTTAACCGTTCGTGGAATTGGACTGTCTAATCAGTACTTGTTCCAGAAAAACAGCATGCTCCCTCTTCACGGGAGTTCCGGGTATATATCATGGGAGCCTGAGAGAGAGGTCTGAGCAGCACCCCAACAACGCAGAGAGAAGCGAGACGATGAAATCTGCCGGCGTGATCCTGGCAATCCTTCTTGGAATCGCGCCCGACATACTCGCGACACCCGCCGACACTGCAAGCGCCCCCAGACCGGTAGTGCACGCGGTCAGGACCACGCAGCCTATCACGATTGACGGAGAGCTCTCCGAACAGGTCTGGCGCACCGCACCCCCCTGGACCACGTTTGTGCAACTGGATCCGAACGAAGGGGAAACCCCCACCGAGAAGACGGAAGTCCGGATCGCATACGATGATGCGGCACTCTATCTGGGCGCCCGGATGTTCGACTCCGCGCCCGATTCGATACTGGCCCTGCTGGGTCGGAGGGATGCCTACTGCACGTGCGACTACTTCATCCTCTTCCTGGACCCCTACTTTGACCGGCGGAGCGGATTCTACTTTGCCCTGGATGCGGCAGGAACATACTACGACGGCGTTCTGACCAATGACGAATGGTCTGACGAATCCTGGGACGGGGTATGGGAAGGGAAGGTTGGCCGTGACGCAGAGGGATGGACAGCCGAGATGCGCATTCCCTTCTCGCAACTCCGCTTTCAGGAGACCAACACCTGGGGGATCAACTTCGAGCGGTCGATTGCGCGGAAGCACGAGGAGATCTATCTCGTCTTTACCCCAAAGGACGGAAGCGGGTTCGTCTCCCGTTTCGCGGACCTGAAAGGAATCGAGCAGATCACACCTCCGAGCAGGGTCGAGGCTCTGCCCTACGTGACAGCCAAGGCAGAGTACACCAGATCGGACGGCGGGGATCCATTCAACGACGGGAAAGAGTACACGCCGGGCCTCGGGGCCGATCTCAAGATCGGGATCGGTACAAACCTGACGCTGGACGCGACGGTCAATCCTGACTTCGGCCAGGTGGAGGTGGATCCCGCGGTCGTCAACCTTTCCGACGTCGAGACATTCTTCACCGAGAAGCGTCCGTTCTTCATCGAAGGGGCGACCATATTCAGTTTCGGACAGGGAGGGGCTCGAAGCTACTGGGGATTCAACTGGTCCTCGCCCGATCTCTTCTACAGCAGAAGGATCGGCCGCGCGCCTCAGGGAAGTGTTCCGGATGCTGACTATGCGCGTCTCCCGGCCGGCACACGCATCATCGGGGCGGGGAAGCTCTCAGGTCAGTTCGGTGACAACTGGAGCGTGGGGACAATACAGGCTGTCACGGCACGCGAGTACGCGGAGCTCTCCTCAAACGGCGTCACATCCCGGGCAGAGGTCGAGCCTCTCACCTACTATGGTGTTCTTCGCGGACAGAAGCAGTTTGGAGGGGGAATGCAGGGGCTGGGTCTTCTCGGCACATACACGGCCCGCATGTTCAACGACGAGCGGCTGCGGGACGAGCTGAACCGGGATGCATTGACCGGGGGGATTGACGGGTGGATATTCCTTGACGCGGATAAGGACTGGGTCATCTCGGGATCCGTCATGGGATCACACGTGCGGGGGACCCCGACCCGGATGCTGGAGCTCCAGACAAACTCCCAGCACTACTTCCAGAGGCCAGATGCCGACCACCTCAGCGTGGACAGCACGGCCACATCCCTCACCGGATATGCCACACGGGTCTGGCTGAACAAACAGAAGGGGAACGTCTTCTTCAACTCAGCGTTTGGGGCTGTTCACCCTTCTTTTGAGACAAATGACATTGGCTACTTGAGGCGGACTGATGTGATCAACATGCATGCCGGCGGCGGGTACAAATGGGTTGTGCCGACATCATGGTACCGGCGCGCAGACATCATTGCCGCACTCTTCAGATCGTATGACTACGGGGGGAACATCACCTGGGAGGGTCTCTTCTCGGTTGGCTCAATCCAGTTTCCGAACTACATCTATCTCGAGATAGACGGTGCCTACAACCCCCAAACGGTGAACACCACGAGGACCCGGGGCGGACCGCTGACACTGAACCCCCCAGGGTATCAGGTTGACTTCCGCTTTGATACCGACAACCGGCAGGTCCTTGTGGCCAATTTCTACGGAGGGATATATCAGTCCGACTGGACCAGGGGTTTCTTCGGCGGGACGCAACTCGAATGGAAGCCGTCCACGAATATCTACCTGAGGTTCGGCCCGGAGCTGGAAATCAACCGTGAGTACTCCCAGTGGATAGGAGCCTGGGAAGACCCGAGCGCCACCCATACCTATGGCAGCCGGTATGTTTTTGGCAAGATGGACCAGACAATCCTCTCTGCGAACATCAGGATCAACTGGACATTCACGCCCAAGCTAAGCCTTCAGGTCTACCTGCAGCCTCTCATCTCCACCGGAGATTTTACGGAGTTCAAGGAGCTTGCCCGGCCCCGCTCGTATGATTTCTTCGTCTACGGAACCGGGGAATCAACAATCGAGTATCAGGAGGGAGAGTACACGGTGGACCCGGACGGTCCGGGACCTGCTCCGGCCTTCTCGTTCTCGGATCCCGACTATCACCTCGTCTCGCTACGCGGGAATGCAGTTCTCAGGTGGGAGTATTTGCCGGGTTCGGTCCTCTACCTCGTCTGGACTCAGTCGCGGGCAGAGTCAAACCAGAATGCGCAGTTTCAGGTGGACCGCTCCCTCCGGGATCTGATGGACACCCATCCCGACAACATCTTCATGATCAAGCTGACCTACTGGTGGAGTCTCTGAGAGCTCGCAGAGTCTCCTCAAGGGAGGGAAACCAGAGCTCCGACTCCCACATCGATGAAACGCTCGCCGTAGCTCTGCCGGAACTTCTGGATCTGCTCCTCACCCGTGCAGTGGCACGGCGCGACCCTTCTGACGCCAAGCGAGTGGATCCTCCCCATAATCTGCTCCATCTCACTCTCAGATTTCTCCATCAGATGAAATCCCCCCAGGACCAGTAGTATCGGCTTCCCCTCCCGCTCCTTGATCTCCTCCAGCATGTGGCAGATACCCGGATGCGAGCAGCCGGTCAGGACAACCAGACCCTCGGCGAGATCCAGAACAAGGGCCTGTTCCTTGATTGACGTTCCCATCTCCCCACCGGTCCGGACTCCCGGGCAGATCTCGGTGGGGCCTGTCACCGGGAGGACCGTCCCGCCCAGGGATCGTATCTGGCTGTGAAGCTCGCTCGGAAAGGATTCCAGAAGGACAACCCGGGCGATCTTATTCTGGAGGAGCAACGCGCCCAGCCCTCCGACATGATCCCAGTGAGCGTGGGAGATGACGATGATGTCGAAGGAGGCCGGATCGATCTCCAGGTGCCTGAGATTGTGGAGGAGTATGTCGCCCTTTGCCCCCGTGTCAAAGAGGATCCGCTTCTCGAACCCATCTACGACGCAGGCAAATCCCCAGTCTTCTGTCAGAACATCCCTCTCTGTCCTGTTGTCATAGACAACGGTGAGAGAGACCTTCTCGACGGATCTCCCGGAGGGACGATCATCCCCAAAAGCACTCTGAACCATGGCGATCACCAGGAGACCGGATACCGCTGCAGTGAGACATCGACCGTGATGATCCATCATAAATGCAGACGAGTCTGTCGAGACGAACAAGCATCGCCGTTCACACATCACCCGGTGAACGTCAGGTACGCCGCAAGGATAAGCAGGAGGACCAGGACTGAACCACCCACATCAGCCCAGGTCCAGCTGGATCTGGATTCCTTCTTGTGGTCGTCGGAAAGTGTCCCGAATGTCAGGCCGCTGATCTTCTCGTAGGATGGCTTCTCCGACATGTAGCTCACGACGACCATCACTGTCGCCGAGACCAGGAAGATGAGCAGGCTGTAGTACTGGAAGAAGACGTTGTTAACGACCCAGAAGAAGGAGCCGTGCTCATAGGTGAATCCCGGAACCATCTTGGAGAGGGTATCTATGACAAGTCTGAAGAGACCCATCACGAAGCCCGTAACCAGAGCCGCGAGTGCACCTTTCGCGTTCAGCCGCTTGAAGAAAACGCCAAAGAAGAAGACCACAAAGATGGGGGGACCCAGGTATGCCTGCACCCCTTGAAGATAGTCGTAGAGCCCCTTTCCACCCCTGATCACGGGAATCCAGGCCAGGCCGATCATCACCATCACCGCCGTTGCAATCCGCCCGATCCAGACCAGCTGGTGTTCCTTGACCCCGGGGTGCAGTCGGGAATAGAAATCCATCGTGAAGAGTGTCGAGGAAGCGTTGAACACGCCTGCCAGGGAGCTCATCAACGCCGCAAGCAATCCCGCCACGACGATCCCGCGAACGCCGACCGGAAGAACATGGGCAACCAGGAGCGGAAACGCGCTCTGGGCGTTGTCCCGAATGATCTGGCCATCCGGGCCTATCAGCTGCCGCTGCAGCTCCGGGTTGAGGCCGCTGCTCGCGAGGGCGAAGCAGATGATGCCGGGGATGATGAAGATGAAGACGGGAGTCAGCTTCAGGAACGCCGCCGCGATGGAGCCGCGACGTGCCTCGGTCTCGTTGGGAGCACCAAGAGCGCGCTGCACGATATACTGGTCCGTGCACCAGTACCACAACCCCAGGATCGGCGCACAGAAGAGCATCCCGACCCAGGGATAGTTGTCGTTGAAGTACCAGGCCATCCGGCCAGCCTCCTTCACCGGAGCCCAGGTTCCCTCCACTCCTTCGGGGACCAGCGGTTTCCAGAGGTTGAACATCTCCGGATCGACAATAGCCCTGAGCTCAGACCAGCCGCCCAGGGCCTGCAGTCCGAAGAACGTCACGAGTGCAGAGCCAACGATGAGAACAACTGTCTGCATCGCTTCGGTGTAGGCGACCGCCCGCAGACCACCCAGGATGGTGTAGA
>Ga0209536_100008316_pt1 | contig 15581 bp, 15 predicted proteins | sample DeeMarSeWOR28_12_FD_187461 | JGI IMG/M metagenome (GOLD analysis project Ga0209536, IMG submission 187461) | Marine sediment microbial communities from White Oak River estuary, North Carolina - WOR-2-8_12 (SPAdes) (version 2) | ecosystem: Environmental > Aquatic > Marine > Intertidal zone >...
GCTGGTCCAGCGCCTGGCGCACGGTAAACATCGTGGTCGGACAAATGTCCGGGCATCGGGTATATCCAAAAAACACCAGTTTCCAGCGCCTGGTCTCGCCTGGAAATGCGCGGATCGCCCCGTTGTGGTCGACCAGCGATATCGATGTGATTTGTTTTGGTGGTTCAACCTGGAGACCCTGCAACTCGTTGGCACTACTCTGCAACGGAAACAGCATTAGACAGACCAGAAATATGTACCATTTCCGGTAGTGATTATTTCGCTTCATTACGGGACACCTTATGCAGCTGTTCTCGCTCGATTCTGGTTTTGATGGGGTCAAACACCTGGAGTGGACCTGAGCAGTCTGGCAAGTCGGGTTGGTCTGGCACCAGTTCCAGTATCGACTTCAACAGTTGTGAGCTTGGCAAATATTTCTCTGTCAGTCCGGTGTGCACGGCACTGAAAGGCCGACCCGAAAAATTTACACCCAGTTTGTATTGCACTCTTGCCGCGACCGGCTTGGCCGGGGGCGATATCTGGGTTACCTCTGCCAGCATACTCAACCTGAGTAGCTGCATGTCGCTCAGCTTGTATTGCCCCTTCTTAGAGTTCTCCATCTTTCCGTCGGCAGAAGGAAAGAACCACATGATCTTTCCACGCCTGCCCAGCGCTACCATGTTGCGTGGACCGCAAATGGTGGAAAACTCGACACCGACGATAGGATACACCCGCTCGCCACCACAGAAGTTGTAGTCAAAGGGGTCATGGGGTTTGCCGGCGGCATACGTCACCAGTGAAGCGAAGACGAACACGCCCGCCGAGAACAGACGAACGTAAAGTTTCTTCTTTATGCGTAAACCAGACATGCTAACAATTCAAAAAGCCCGGCCCGGTTTTACCCGGGCCGACAGGTTTGCCTAGTAATCCAGTCGCGTGTAGACAGTGCCATTGCTGTAGGTACTGTTGTTGCGAAGGTTCCGGTAACTAAACTCGGGATACAGGCTACCACCGCCGCTTGGCAAGGTAATCATAATATCCTTGGTTTGCCCCGGAGAGACTTCCACGCTGGTTACGTTCTTCGGACTTGGCAGAGCAAAGCCATCTACGTTATGGACCGTAAACGACTGACTGCTTCCGCCGCCAGTGCGTATACGGAAGGTGCCATTCACTGAATGAATACCGATCAGGCGAATCGCCACCCGTGCTCCCGGTGCTGCCGTAAACACCTCGGCCGGCGAGCCGGTACTACGACCTTCCTCGCCATTGATTAAAAAATAGCGAGGGTTGTAGTCGGCAAACACCGGCGAATCCTGTACCGCCGTGTGATAAGCAGGATCCACCGTACTCATAACCATGTTCCACTCAAAGTCGTAGGTTGGCCCGCCGCTATTAATACGATTGCCGTTTTTTACGATAAGTGCACCGTACATACCCATTTCCAGATGTTTCACCGTATGAACGTGACAGTGGTACATATGGCTGCCGGCATAACGGCTATCGACACTAAAGGTGTAGGTGTCGCCCAACACTGGTGCGCCGGTCTCGGGTACACCGTCTTCGGATTGCGGTACGTCGACGCCATGTGGATGAATCGTGTGACCGTGATAAGGCGGATTTTCCTGTGGTGCCATCATCATGTTGAGGTTGATGTTGGCGGTTTCACCGACATTCAGCTCCAGTACCGGGCTTGGCAAGGTACAGCCACCTCCGCCACCTCCGCCCATACCGTTCTCGCAGAACACCCAGAAGTTGACGTTCCGTCCATCACTCATGGTTTTGGTGATCTGACGAACGACGAGGGTGACATTGGTAGCATCGAGGACCGGTATCGCACCTCCGGCACCGCCGCCGCCCATACCGCCGCCGCCCATACCGCCGCCGTCCATGCTACCTCCTGAGTCGCCCCCAGAAGTGCCGCCGGAAGAGCCAACGTTAACCGACACATCTTTCGGGCTGAGACTGATGTCGGCACGCAGGTTCTGCATAACGTAGGTTCCGGCACTGTTTGAGGACACATTGACCGTCGCAGAAAAATCACCGCGGCCGTTTGTGTACACCTGCAGGTAGCCACGATCACTACGAACGCGGAACCGATACATATTACTCGAGGACCCGGTGCTGACATTCAGGCCAGAGGGCAAGCTCCAGCGAAATTGACGATAGTTGCCACCATCGTTTCCGCTGATAGTCCAGCTGCCATTCTCGCCGACAGCAATATTGACGCTACTGGTTGAAAGACTGGCGCTGGCCGCGACTGCAGCCTGCGTTCCAAGAAACATTGCGCAAAATGCAAATAACCAGGGAAGCATCAGCCTCTTCGTTGTTCCAATTGTATTCTTTGTTGAATTCATTTTTTCATCCTCCCCTTAGTTGCCCACGATCAGCGTAGCGGTACCGTTCAGATAAACGCCATTGGCGGTTTCCATTTGCGCGGTATGCACGTGCATGGGGAAGATTCCCGGTTGATCGATCCTGTACAACACCATCATGGTGGTACCAGCCTTGACGTTTATCGTGTCCTGCCATTCGAACTGGCCGAGCCGACTACCGTCTCGGCTGATCACCCTGAAGTGATTGCCGTGCCAATGCAGGGATTCATCCAGTTGACCGGCATTGACGATTCTGACGATACCCGTCTGGCCAACCCTTCCTTCAAACACGGTATTGGGGTCATGCATGCCGTCGAAACCGCCCTGACCATTGATCATGAAATAGTTCGGGCGATAGGTACCGGTACTAACGGACTGCCCAGAGGCGGCGCGATCATTCCAGCGCGGCTTGTCCATATCTGCCAATACCCACAAACGCTCGAAGTTGTAGCTTGGCCCGCCTGACCATGCGCGACTGCTTCCGTCACCCGTACGGACGACTAATGCGCCATGCATCCCCATGGAACGATTGAGATTACTCGCCAGTGTGTCACGGTAGAAAAATACACCAGCCTGATTGGTATTAAACGTGTAGGTCTTGCTGCTTCCAGGCGCAATTGAACCTGTATCCGAGGTTACGCCTTTGATAACAAAGTTATGACTTCGATCATGATTGTTGACGACGGTCAGCGTTACGCTTTGGCCCTCGCGCGATTCGAGCACCGGACCCGGCACCATCGGACCACTACCTGGAGTATCGGTGTAACCCCAGACATCAATCACGTCGCCTCCGGCACCGTTAATGGAAAGACTACCGGCTTCAATATATAGGGTAAGACCTGTACCGCTACCGCCTCCGCCGGACCCTCCGGTACTGCCGCCGGTACTACCCCCGGATGTACCGCCCCCAGACGAACCCCCTGAGTCACCGACATTCACTGTGACGTCATCAGGATTAAGGCTGATTTCGGCACGCGTGTTCTGCATTACATAGGTGCCTGCGCTGCTGGCCGACACGTTCACCGTGCCCGAGAAACTGCCACGGCCATCCGTCTCTACCTGGAAATAACCGCGATCAGACCGGACTCTGAAACGGTTTAGATTGGAGCTGGAACCGGTGCTGATATTTAGCCCGGAAGGCAGGCTCCAGCGAAACTCCCGTTGTGAGCCGCCATCGTTGCCGCTAATGGTCCAGCTGCCACTCTCGCCTACCGAGATGTTGACTGAGTCGGTTGAAAGGCTTGCGTCCGCTGCAAAAGCCGATGGTGCAAACGCTAAAGTTGTGAAGACATACAGCAAAGCCAGGAATGGTCTGGTCAGTGTCGACAGGACGCCGTTTCTCGTCATTTTCTTCCCCTCATCCAGTAATGGAGAACGCAACCCAGCATCTGGACAGACATGCCGTGAAGCTCGTCGGTGACTGACGGGAAAGAATAGGAACGGCTTTTGCACAACCGTTAACGCAAGGCGCAGTGCCGCGAAATACTGCATTTCGCAACCGTTAGATCGAGTTATGTTCGTTTTGAATATCGGTCTTGAGTGCCGATTACATCGTCTCTCGATTTACGCACTAGCAAACTCCCTTCCTCATCAGTGGGATGCTGGCATCACGATTTTCCTGCAATCGGAAAACTTCCCTGAACTTGTAATCCTTGTTTTTATTATCGCTGCGGATTAAACCATCATGTACCAGCATCTAACGTTTTGTTGCTTTGTTCCTTGATGATTATTGTTATTGGAACTTGTTCTTATTATTTTCTGATGAGCGACTCTAGACCTGCGGTGAAAAGGATTCAACCATCATGTTTTATCAACAATCTATTTATAATTTTCTAATATACTGAAGCTTGATTTAGCGCTATGCCTTTCGTTTAATTCATCCTACTTCCCTAATTGCTTGTGTTTGATCGCATCGATTTTGTCGCGCAAGGCGGCTGCCTGTTCGAACTCAAGATTCCGCGCATGGTCGAACATCTGCTTTTCCAGCTTCGCGATCGCCTTGCCTAAACCAGCTGCACTCATCGCCTCGTAAACGGCGGCCTCGTCCTCTACCATCACGGCATCACGTGCACCCACGCGCTTGCCGCCTTTGGGTCCTCTGCCGGGCACCGCTTCAATAATGTCCTTGATGCGCTTCTTGATGCTCTGCGGGGTGATGCCGTGCTCCTTATTATAGGTAACCTGTTTTTCCCGACGCCGCCCGGTTTCATCAATTGCCGCACGCATGGAGTCGGTGATCTTGTCGGCGTACAGGATCGCCCTGCCGTTGACGTTGCGCGCCGCACGGCCAATTGTCTGAATCAATGATCGTGTCGATCGCAGAAAGCCTTCCTTGTCGGCATCCAGGATCGCTACCAGCGATACCTCCGGGATATCGAGACCTTCCCGCAGTAAATTGATACCTACCAGTACATCGAACTCTCCGGCACGCAAATCGCGCAATATTTCCACGCGTTCCACGGTATCAATATCGGAATGGAGATAGCGCACGCGTACATCATGGTCGTGGTAATACTCGGTCAGGTCCTCGGCCATGCGTTTGGTCAGTGTGGTCACGAGTACTCGCTCGTCAACCGCAACACGCCGGCGGATTTCTGATAGCAGATCATCCACCTGGGTGGCTACCGGTCGTATTTCCACTTCCGGATCCACCAGGCCGGTAGGACGCACCACCTGGTCGATGACGTCGGGCGCATGTGACAGTTCATAAGGGCCGGGAGTTGCCGAGACAAAGATGGTTTGCGGCATCAGCTTTTCGAATTCATCGAAGCGCAGCGGCCGGTTGTCCAATGCTGACGGCAGTCGAAAACCGTATTCCACTAATGTCTCCTTGCGCGACCGATCACCTTTATACATACCACCAATCTGCGGGACCGTGACATGACTTTCATCGAGCACCATGATGGCGTCTTTCGGCAAGTAATCAATCAAGGTTGGTGGCGGCTCGCCTTCGTCGCGCCCGGAGAGGTAGCGCGAATAGTTTTCAATGCCGGAGCAGTAACCAAGCTCCTGCATCATCTCCATATCAAACCGGGTACGCTGCTCAAGGCGCTGCGCCTCAACCAGCTTGTCGGCATTGCGGAGTTGCTCAAGCCGAACCTTGAGTTCCTCACGGATCAACTCGACGGCATGCAATACCTTTTCACGCGGTGTCACGTAGTGCGATTTCGGAAAAATCGTCGTGCGAGTTAACCGATCCACAACTTCACCGGTCAGGGGGTCGAACTGGGCAATCCCATCAATCTCGTCGCCAAATAATTCAACACGCGTCGCCAGCCGGTCCGAATCTGCCGGATAGATATCGATCACATCCCCATGTACACGAAAAGTGCCCCGATGCAGCTCAATGTCGTTGCGTGTGTACTGCAGTTCAGCCAGGCGTTTGAGAATCGCGCGCTGATCCATGGTGGAGCCCTGACGCAAATGCAAAATCATGTCGTGATAGGATTTCGGATCGCCGAGACCATAGATGGCTGAAACAGTGGCCACAATAATGGCATCGCGTCGCTCGAGTAATGCCTTGGTGGCAGACAGGCGCATTTGCTCAATGTGTTCATTGATCGACGCATCCTTTTCAACAAATGTATCCGACGCCGGCACATAGGCCTCAGGCTGGTAATAATCGTAGTAGGAGACAAAATATTCGACGGCATTGTGTGGAAAGAAGTCGCGCATCTCGGAATACAGTTGTGCTGCGAGGGTCTTGTTGGGCGCCATGATAATTGCCGGACGCTGGGTGTGTTGAATGACATTGGCGACCGTAAAAGTTTTGCCCGAGCCGGTCACACCAAGCAAGGTCTGCCAGGCTTCGCCTGCCTCGAGACCGTCAATCAGCAATTGAATCGCGCGAGGCTGGTCGCCAGCCGGCAAAAATGGTCGCTCGAGTTTGAATTCATCGGTCATGATTAAATTGTTCGCCACACAGGATAAGACGGTATATTATCGGCAATCAGGTACATTGTTGATTTGGAAGTTACATCCTTGACCGACATTCTTCTTTCGCGCCGCGTCCAGCGGGTCAAGCCTTCCCCTACTCTCGCTGTCACCAATAGAGCACGTGAACTTCGCGCAGCTGGCAAGGATGTTCTTGGCCTTGGGGCCGGCGAGCCGGATTTTGATACCCCGGAACACATCAAGCAGGCCGCTATCGAGGCGATCCGAAGCGGTTTCACCAAGTATACGGCGGTCGACGGTACGCCGGAACTGAAACAGGCGATTATCACAAAATTCTCTCGCGACAACGGTCTCGAGTACGCGCCCAACCAGATTCTGGTCTCCGCGGGCGGCAAGCAAAGTTTCTTCAATCTGGCACAGGCACTGCTGGACACCGATGACGAAGTCATTATCCCGGCACCGTACTGGGTATCTTACCCGGATATGGTCCTGCTCGCGGATGGTAAACCCGTCATAGTCAGTGCCGGCATTGATCAGGGCTTCAAGATAACGCCGGAGCAGCTGGAAGCGGCGATTACCGACAAGACCCGCCTAGTGGTACTCAACAGCCCATCCAATCCTACCGGCGCCAGCTACACCCGTGCCGAACTGGCGGCGTTGGGCGCGATACTGCTGAATTACCCACAGGTATTGATCGCTACCGACGACATGTACGAACACATCTTGTGGGCCGCGGAACCATTTTCCAACATTGTCATGGCCTGTCCCGAACTGATGGACCGAACTATCGTGCTGAACGGCGTGTCCAAGGCCTATTCCATGACCGGTTGGCGCATCGGCTACGCCGCCGGGCCTCAGCAACTTATCGGCGCAATGAAGAAGATTCAGTCGCAGAGTACTTCCAACCCGGCGTCTATTTCCCAGGTCGCTGCCACAGCAGCCCTCGACGGCGACCAGGACTGTATTGCACCCATGCTGGCAGCGTTCAAGCAGCGGCACGACCATGTCGTTGAGCGTCTGAATCAGCTGAAGGGTGTGAGATGCCGCGCGTCTGACGGAACCTTCTATGCCTTTCCGACTGTGCAGGACGCGATCGACAATCTTAACGACGTCTCGAACGATGTTGAATTCGCCGAGCTGCTTCTAAATGAAGTTGGTGTCGCACTGGTTCCCGGCTCTGCATTTGGTGCCGAGGGTTACATGCGTCTGTCATTTGCAACGTCGATGGATATTCTGAACGACGCGCTGGACCGACTGGAAAAGCTGTTGGGCAAAGCATAGGCCATTGAGCCCGGATGGCGTCATCTGTAAAATGAACTAACTTGCCCCGGTCGGCAGGATGCTGATCAAGCCGGGCAAGTAGATTACCGCCAATCATATGTCGTCAGGGAGGATGACCATGATTCAATTTTGCTCGCCTCGTCCGGGGCGGATTTCTTCAGTTTCTCACTGTTTTCGTTTCACCGGTACCAGCGCATCGGCTCGCAACCAACGCGGTGCATCTCTGGTGGAAATACTGGCCGCGCTCGGCGTTGCCGGCGCACTGGCAGGCGTAAGCGCCGGAATTGGTGGCATCATTCAGAACCACGCCACCACCGCGCAAATCAACGGATTAATCGCCGACCTTGCCTTCGTCCGCACGACGGCTATTAACACCCGTTCCACGGTTACTCTTTGTGTAAGTAACGATGGCGCGCACTGCAACCGTAGCGCCAGCTGGTCCAGCGGCTGGATCATTTTCACGGACAAGAATCGCAACCGTGTCATCGACGATGATGACCGTCTGTTACGGGTCCAGGAAAAGCTGGCAGCCGGGACTTCCCTGCAATATGGCAGCGACTACTATCGGTACCTGATGTATAACGCCAACGGAATGGTCTTCCCGGGTGCCACCTTCACGTTCTGCGGGGCCGACGACTTTCGCCGGGCGATTGTCGTCTACTGGACGGGGCGGCCCCGGATTTCTCACCAGGGCCCGGGCGGGCGGCCCCTGGTCTGCCCCGGTTCTTGACCCTGCAGGGGGTCGCCAGTACCATACGCGACCTCTTCCCCGGCAGCTCATACGGTAGCGCAGGTGGCTTTAAAAGACCTGTTAGTCAGGTATGGCTCAGGGGTTGAGAAGATGTTTTGCGGGCAACCTCAACGAGGCACGCATACGTTATTCCCCGGTAGTTCAGTTGGTAGAACGGAGGACTGTTAATCCTTATGTCGCAGGTTCAAGTCCTGCCCGGGGAGCCAACCGCGAAGGGCGCGTCTGAGACAGGTCAGACGCGCCCTTTTTTATTGCTCAGGCCAGATGATCGGCGAACCGCCGGGAATTCAAGCTGAGCCGTCAGTCTCGGCTGCACCCGAATCGCTGATCCTCGTCACGTGATATACCGACACTGGATGATCGATACCCTTGGCCTGGATGGTGCGTTCTTCAGTGTACCCGACCCCTTCACCCGCAGCCGTCAGCGTCGCTTCTGATGCCAGAACTTCACCCGCCGCCGCGCTGGACTGGATGCGGGCTGCCAGGTTGACCGGTGAACCGACGATGCCGTACTTGCTACGCGTATGCGCACCGATATTTCCGATAACCACGTTGCCAGTATTGATGCCAATACCCATCGACAGTGTCGGCAGACCGGCTTCATTATTAATCCGGTTTACCCGTTGCATATGCTGCTGCATCTTATTGCTACAGCGCAATGCGGCCCGGGCGTGATTCCGCTGCGGCACCGGCGCACCGAAAAAAGCCAGAATACCATCACCGTAAAACTCGTTAATGGTACCGTCAAACTCCTCGATCACATCAGTCATTACGCCGAAAAAATTGTTCAGCATTTCTACCACGCTTGTGGGAGGCAAGGTCTCTGCGATAGCGGTAAACCCGCGCAAGTCTGCAAACATGATGCTAAGGTTTTTTGTTTCGCCGCCAAGTCGCAGTGCATCCGGCGTATCCAGCAGTTGTTCAACGACGTTGTCCGACACGTATCGGCCAAATATAGATCGAATGAAATCGTTTCGCGCTTCTAGCTGCCCGACCAGTTCCTGGTTGTGATCGTTAGCGTGTTTCAGGGCCAGATGCGTCTGTACCCGGGCAAACAGCACCGGAAAATCGATAGGCTTGGTAATGTAGTCATTGGCGCCCAGCTTAAGCGCATGCACCATGTCTTCGCTGGTGTCCTTGGCTGTTGCCATAATGACCGGTAGCTCGGCCATTGAATGTTTTTCGCGCACTACCTTCAGGACATCGATGCCGCTGATTTCCGGCATCATGATGTCCAGCAGCACAAGATCAAACGGCTGCTGCTGCAGCAAATCCAGCGCCGCTCTTCCGGAATCAGCACACACCGTGGTGTAGCCCTTTTTTTCCAACCGGCGAGACAACAGCTCGAGATTGTCCGCGTTGTCATCGACTACAAGTATATTCTGCGTTTCCTTGCTCATTCCGTTAAAATCCCTGACCGGCCACGAAATGCCGGCAACTAGCGCGACGCGCCATGCAGAAAAATCTCGTCTGTCAGCTGCGTTGCCAGATAATAATCTGGCAGCAGCCTGATTATTTTGTCTCTGGCGTGGACGGCCATTTTGACATTGTTCTGCGCCAGAAAACTCATACCGGCTCGGTGATACCATTTCGAGGCCTCGTACGGGCAACGGGTAATTCCCCAGCCTTTCTCGTGCATCAACCCCATGTGTAATTGCGCTTCCGGAAGCCCGGCTTCTCCCGCTTTCTGGAACCACTTTGCCGCTTCCTCCAGGTTTCGGGAATTCTTGTCGCCTCGTGCCAGCAGTACCGCCGCATTGTATTGCGCCAGCACATGCCCCTGCTCAGCCGCTTTTAGTTGCCATTTCAGCGCCAACCCGGTGTCCCGCCTTACCCCGTCGCCGCTACCATACATTGCCCCGAGATATGCCTGGGCATTGGCATCCCCTTTTCTTGCGAGCTCCTCCAGTGCGGACGCGGCCGCGGCGGCCTTGCCAGAACGATGCAGTTTGACTGCCTGGTCAAAATCGGGGGCCGTGGCGAGCACCAGCGGTGCCGACATTAGCCCAACAGACAGAACGACAATATGGACAAGTTTCATAGTCAATGGCTTTTAATACAACTGTTCGGCGCTAAGGCGCCTTTCACTTATATCACCATAGCAGACGGGCAGCGATTTTTTATGTTCCGTAAATGCCTTAAACTGGCGCGAACAAATTCCGCCCTCAATTGAATCAGGCATGGAGGAAGTCATGATTGGAAAAAAGAATATCGCTTTCGGGTTTTTGTATCTCGTCTTTACCGCCGCATTGGGCCCTTACATGATTGTGACGGAATATGGCGCGGTGAACGAAGCGCAGAGCCTCAAACAGAACAGGCTAAGTGCTTTGCAGGAAATCGTCAGCAACGACTTTCTGGATGCCGAGCTGAATTCCTTGAACGCAGAGCAACTGGCGCGAACCAACACTGGCGCGATCCTCGCTCTCTCCGCCAGCGTAAACAGTCGCGGACGGATTGATGCAATCAAGGGTGGTCCGCATGCCCATGGCAACCTCGAGGCGATGCTCAACATTCTTGCCGGCATCGTCCTGTGTTTCCTTGCCATTCCTGCCAGGTTCAAGCAGGCGATTAGCTGGGTATTTATAGCTGGTGCGGTATTGCATTCCGGCGTGCTGTATCTGGCAGCAGCAGTGCAGATGCCATGGGCCGGTGCCTGGTTGGGGAGTCCATTGGCGCTCCTGGGCCCTGTCCTGGTGCTGGCGGGTCTCGCCATGATCGGTGTCGCAACCATCATCGGCTTTCGAGGGGAGCTGGTGCGAGACTAATCGCCAGATGGTGGCGCCTCGGAACTCAATGTAACGAATGCAACAGCATGGTCAGCCTCGTCCGCGAGGCTGACATGTACCGCATTAATGCCGTGCTCCTCGATAAAGGAAGCCGCATAACCGTTGAATTCGAGCCGCGGTTTCCCTCGTTCATCGTGACCAACACCAATATGTCGCAGGCTTAAGCCGTCGCGAAAGCCGATGCCCATGGCCTTGGCAGCCGCTTCTTTGGCGGCAAATCGCTTGGCCATGAAATGTGCCGGGCTACTGTTCGCAGCAAAGTCTCTTAGCTCGCTTTCTGTCAGAAGCCGTTTGGCAAAACGATCACCGAATCGCTCCAGGCTCCGCTTCATTCGCTCCACACGCACAATATCGGTGCCGATTCCGAATATCATTCCGCTGCCACTTCGCGCATCAGCCGTTTCATCTCCCGTACCGCTTCCTGCAGACCGGTAAACATCGCGCGCGCGACGATGGCATGACCAATGTTCAATTCCTGTACGCCAGGAATCGCAGCGATATGGTGAACATTGTGATAATGCAATCCATGGCCGGCGTTGACCTGCAGGCCCATATCCAGTCCGCGCAATACTCCCTGGTGAATTCGCGTCAACTCCTGCATTGCCTGCTTTTCGTTGTCGCTGTCGGCAAAGTGTCCGGTGTGAATCTCGATTACTGGCGCCCCGGTGCGCGACGCTGCTTCAATCTGGTCTGGGTCTGCGTCAATAAAAAGCGACACCTTGATGCCTGCCTGTGACAGCCTCTCGACCGCGTGTGTAATGCGTGATTCCTGGCCGACAACATCCAGCCCGCCCTCGGTGGTCAATTCCTCGCGGCGCTCCGGTACCAGGCAACAGTCTTCGGGCCGAATCCTGAGCGCATAGGCAAGCATGTCGTCGGTGACGGCCATTTCGAGATTGAGGCGGGTCTGCTTGGTCTGTTGTACCAGCTCGACATCTCTTTCCTGTATATGTCGACGATCCTCACGCAGATGCATGGTAATCGCGTCGGCACCAGCTAATTCAGCTTCGACCGCAGCCTGGACCGGATCCGGATAAACTGTGCCGCGGGCCTGACGCAGTGTGGCGATGTGATCAATATTGACGCCTAGCGTAATCAATTGCCTGTCTCTCCATGGGTAGCTTTCGGACGCTGCGATAGCGACCGCATCAGTTGACGACTATTCAGTGGCCTGTCGCCGAGATGACGGGCCAGCATCACGCGCATCAGCCGTTTCAGTTCATTCATCATTTCGGGATCCAGTTTTTCCGGCTGATCGAGCCTGCCCGTCGCGAGGGCCAGCAAGCTACGTCCACTGACCAGCGTACCGGCAGAATGCCCCACATTTGCTACCACGCGCCGCAGGCCGCTATCACCGACATACTCGTAAGTCTGGTCTTCCTTGATCGGCAGATTATCAAACGCATCGCGATCCAGAACCAGCCCGTAGCCTATTTCCTGCAACAGAAGAAATTCAAAAATTCGCAGTGCAGAATCGTTCGGCGTGTCACTCTGGAGACGCATCAAGCATTGCTGATATCCGTCAAAAAGTTGCGCATGGGCATCGTGCCGGTGCAATAGACGTAGCAACAGCTCGTTAACATAGAAACCACAATAGATCGCCTCACCAGACAGGGTCAATGATGATCCCCGCGACTCGACCCCAACCAATACACCCAATTCGCCTTTTCCGCTCCAGTCTACCCACAACGGAGTAAATGGGTTTAACAGGGCTCGTCGTTCACTCTTGCCACGCCGCGCACCCTTCGCAATCACACCAACCCGACCATGGTCTCGAGTGAACAACTCCAGCAGCAGGCTGGTTTCACTGTAATCGTGATGATGAATAACATACGCAGGTTGTTGTAGCACCCGCATCACGAGTCCTCGTCAGCGTATCCCAGGCTACGCACCGCTTTCTCGCTGTCGGACCAGCCCTCGCGGACCTTGACCCATAAGGTGAGATTTACCTTGGAGTCAAAAAACAACTCCATTTCCTTGCGCGCGGCCGTGCCTATTTGTTTCAGACGATCTCCACCCTTGCCAATCAGGATGGCCTTTTGTCCGTTCTTTTCCACCCAGATCAGCGCATTAATATGCAGCACTTTCTTTTCCCTCGCGAAGCGCTCGATCTCGACGGCAACCGAGTACGGGACTTCCTGGCCAAGACTGCGAAATATTTGCTCGCGAACAAACTCGGCCGCCATGAATCGCTCGCTACGATCGGTCAACTGGTCTTCGGGAAACAATGGCGGCTGTTCCGGAAGAAGCATTGTCAGCACTTTCTCAAGCTGATCCATATTGGTGCCCACGGTCGCTGACACCGGCACAATGTCGGCAAATGTCATCCGCGTCTTTGACTGCTCCATTAGTGGAAGAAGGTCTTCCCGCCGCCTGAGCAGATCCATTTTATTGATCACCAGTACCACTGGTTGTTCCTGTCGACGAACCGCTTCCAACACTCGTTCATCAGCCTCTTGCCAGCCCTTGGCGGATATCACCATGGCGATGCAATCCACGCCCTGCAAGGCGCCGGTTGCCGCGCGATTCATGAAGCGATTGATCATTTTTCCCGTGCCAAGGTGTAGCCCGGGCGTATCCACGTAGACCAGCTGCGCAGTCGGTCGGTTGGCGACGCCCATTATACGATGGCGAGTGGTTTGCGGCCGTCGGGAAGTAATGCTGACTTTCTGTCCGACCAGCCGGTTGAGCAATGTTGATTTGCCGACATTTGGCCTGCCGATAAATGTGATCAGGCCGCTACGGAAAGGGTCGCCCATTACTTGGCAGTCAGCCGGGATAGCGCCTGGCTGGCGGCATCCTGTTCAGCGGCGCGACGAGACAGCCCCGTACCGATGATCGCCTCGTCCAGGCCCGGCACCATGCATTTTACCGTAAACGTCTGGGAATGAGCCTCACCCTGCACGTTAGCCACTTCATAGTCAGGCGTGGAATTCGATTGCTTCTGCAGCAATTCCTGCAGGCGCGTTTTCGGATCTTTCTGGATCGCGGCCGGATCTACCGAATCCAGCTGTTCCCGGTAAACACTGAGGATGACCTCTCGGACAGAATCAATCCCCCCGTCGATATAGATCGCCCCGAACAACGCCTCGGTGGCGTCGGCCAGGATAGAGTCGCGATCAAAGCCGCCACTTTTTAGCTCGCCACTGCCCAGGCGAAGAAACTTGCCGAGCTCCAGCTCACGTGCGATCTGGGCGAGCGACTCCTTGCGCACCAGGCTGGCTCGCAGGCGCGTCAATTCGCCTTCACTCAAATCGGGAAAATGCCGGAACAAATAGGAGGAGATGGTAAAACCTAGGATGCTGTCGCCGAGGAATTCAAGGCGTTCATAGTTCCGGGAACCAAAACTTCGGTGCGTTAGCGCCAGCTCGACGAGCTCTTCGGTCTCGAACGAATATCCCAGGCGCCGGGTCAGTTCAAGTGACGCGTCGGGCAATTCAACGGGCCTCTACCGCATGATCGAACTCGAGCAGAATCGAAATATTGCCGGCGAACGGCACAACCTCTTCATATTCCATCTTGATCAGTTTGGCGCTCTCACCGCGCGGCACGATTTCCACTTCCTTATGTGCAGACCGGTTAATGTTTTCGATCGAAAACATCTTATCGATACTATCCAGCAGCTCGGCCGGGCCCCTGCTTCCGGCACCTGGCTTTTCTGCCACGCGCTTGATCGCCGAGCCGATTTTCATGTCTTCCATGTAGGGAGGAAACAGCTTGAAAAATAGCAACGCAAAAAATATCCCGAGAAGCGCCAGACCGGCCATGCCCCACATCGTTATACCCTGCTGTCGTGTACCTCTGTGCATGCTTTCCTCCGCTTTTATTGGCTATGTGCTCTAGCGAATTGCATTACCAATACGCTGCCACAATATTTTGTTCCAGAAGGCGCTCTGGTTGTCCGCCAGATCCCAGCTAAACCAGATCATGAACGCCTTGCCGATCAGATGATCTTCGGGCACAAATCCCCAGTAACGGCTGTCGTTACTGCGGTCACGATTGTCACCCAGCACAAAATAATGCCCTTCTGGCACCTTGTACTCGAGCACCAGATCACTTTTGTCACCGTGTTTCAGCAGATTGTGCTTTACAGTACCGAGATCTTCGCTCCACTGCTGCATTTCGGTAAGGCGCTCGCCGGATTCACGCAACAAGTACGGTCGCGTCATCTCCTGCGGCATTAGCTTACCATTTATATACACCCGTTTGTCTCGGTAGACGATGTGATCGCCCGGCAACCCGATGGTTCGTTTGATGTAGTTCACCGAGGGATTATCCGGGTAACGGAACACCATGACATCACCACGTTCGGGGCTGCCACTATCAATCAACTTGATGTTAAGGCCTGGAAAACGGATCCCGTAACTGAACTTGCTGACCAGGATAAAATCACCCGCCAGCAGACTGGGCATCATCGAGCCCGACGGGATTCTGAATGGCTCGACGATGAATGCGCGGAGCACAAATACAATCAGGATAACCGGAAAAAAGGCACGCGCGTACTCCACCACCACCGGT
>Ga0209536_100008318_pt1 | contig 15580 bp, 16 predicted proteins | sample DeeMarSeWOR28_12_FD_187461 | JGI IMG/M metagenome (GOLD analysis project Ga0209536, IMG submission 187461) | Marine sediment microbial communities from White Oak River estuary, North Carolina - WOR-2-8_12 (SPAdes) (version 2) | ecosystem: Environmental > Aquatic > Marine > Intertidal zone >...
GAACAATTTCGCGCTGAGGGGTTTGGCTCTTGCCAACCAGAAAAAGGGCAAACATATCATAACATCAGCCATCGAACATTTTTCCGTTCTTCATCCCTTGAAGACCCTGGAGAAGGAAGGCTTCAAGATCACTCAGGTGCCGGTTGATAACAATGGGGTCATCAAGCTGGATGAGATGAAAAAGGCGATGACTTCGGAGACGATCCTGATCTCTGTGACCCACGCCAGCAATGAGATCGGCAGCATCGAGCCCATTGAACAGATCGTGAAGATCGCAAGAGAAAACAATGTCCTGGTCCACGCGGATGCGGTCCAGGCGGCGGGGGTCATTCCAGTGGATGTCCAGAAGCTCGGGGTGGATGCTTTAAGCCTTGCCGCGAACCAGTTTTATGGCCCCAAGGGCATCGCGGCCCTCTATTTGAGGAAAGGAACGAGGATCCTTCCTTTGCTTGAGGGTGGTGTTCAGGAGGGTGGCAGGCGGGCAGGCACTGAGAATGTTGCCGGAATCGTCGGCATGGGTAAAGCTGCGGAACGGGCAAAAGCCGGGATGGATGACCGCATCGCTTACCTGAAAAGGATCCAGCAGCGGATCCTTGACGGCCTTAAGGCAAAAGTCCCGACCTTCCATCTTACCGGCCATCCAGAGCAGCGTCTTCCCAACCATGTGAGTGGCTGTGTCGAGTTCATTGAAGGCGAGTCCATGTCCATGTTCCTGGACATGGAGGGGATATCGGCCTCCACCGGGTCCGCCTGTGTTTCCAAGGCGCTCAAGGCCTCGCATGTGCTGCTGGCGATCGGGGTCGCCCGGGAAATGGTCAACGGATCGATCGTCTTCAGCCACGGCAAGGACACCAGCGAACAGGATATCGATCATCTTCTGGAGAAATTCCCTCCCATTGTCGAGCGTTTGCAGGCAATGTCTCCTTTAAAAAGGACAAAGGGGTGAAGGATATGGCGGAAAAAGAAAAAGCGACGATCGTGGTCTTCAGCGGCGACCTGGACAAGGTATACGCGGCCTTTATCATTGCTACCACCGCGGCCTCCATGCACAAGGACGTGAGCATGTATTTTACCTTCTGGGGGCTGAACGTGTTGAGGAAGAAGAAGTTCCTTTTCGGCGCGCCCAGATTCAAGCAAAAGATCTTCAGCCTCATGAACCGGGGCGGGGCGGAGAACCTTCCCCTGTCGAAATTCCACTTCCTGGGCATCGGCACCCTGTTCATGAAATTGCTGATGAAGCAATATAAGGTTTACCGCATCTCGGAGATGATAAAGATCGCCAAGGACATGAACGTGAAGATGATCGCCTGCACCACCACCATCGGGGTGATGGGCCTGAGCAAAGAGGATTTCATCCCTGAGGTGGATGAACTGGCCGGTGCTTCAACTTACCTGAGCCGGGCCTTTGACGGCAAAGTGAATTTGTTCATCTAGGAGGTAGCGATGAAAGCGGACAGGCAACTGGATTGTTACGGGCTGTTATGCCCCATGCCCATCGTCAAGACGGCGATGGAGCTCAAAAACATGAAGATCGGCGAGGTGCTTGAGGTCTTTTCCACGGACATGGGCATTAAGAGCGATATGTCTTCCTGGTGCAAGTCCACCGGCAATGAGTTACTGGGAATAGAGGAAGCCGAAGGTGAATATAAGGTTTACGTGAGGAAGAAAGTGGCTTATGACTAGTGATGTCGGTAGTTAGGTGGCCTGAAGGTGGATGATGCGCCTGATTTCTTCTGTGTTCGTCTCGGTAAGTTTTACGGGAAATCCATCTTCTTTCATTTTTTGCAGGAGTTTTTTCGCAAAAAATGCTTTCATGAAGCCTTTTGCGCGGGTTATAGTCTCCATGAGAAGGGTGAGGTGACCAAGAATATTTTCCGGACCGACCTTGTCATCTAGCCAGTGGTTGAAACGGTAATTGTTAAGGCCCTTGCTCATAAGAGCTAATGTCAATTCTTTCCATTCGTTCTCTGTCAGGCTTTCACACATGTTTATAAATCTAGCAAGCGCGGCTTCTCTGGCCGAAGTACCCGGGAAAGAGAGGCGGCTGAACATTCCGGAAAAAATCCCCAGTGCGTCCGCTCCGCCTGTTTCCAGGACCCTGCGGAAGAGGTCCAGGATGCGGGTGGGGGGCAGATCGAGCTCCTGTGCGACCGGAAGCGCATCAATGGCCACGTCCGTATCGTTGCCGAAGTTGTCAGCGAGTGTTTGTAGGAACCCCATCGTTTCCGGGCTGGAAGGCCGGGATCTTGAGCTCTCGGCGCGATGGAGGAAAAACAATCGAAGGGATGTATAGAGCGCGAAGGGGTTGTCGGTCTTTTCTGCCATCCTTCGGAAGAGCTCCCGGGCCGTTTTAGGGGGGATCCCTTTGCTGATGGCGGCGTCCAAGGCAAGGGCTTTGGCGACATCTGTTCCCTGCTGAAGGAGTCGATCCGCGGCACGCACGGTAGTATCTTTCATGATCTCCAGTTGCAGGGAAGCCTCAAATGCCCGGATCGCTTTCCCTGTGTTCTCCCCGTGCTTTTCTAAGATGGTCTCAAGAATACCCGGAATATCCTTGGCTTTTATTCCTACCACAAACATGGTGGGAAGGGCGTCAATGGCCGCGTCGGAATGCTTGCCGCAAATATTGGTGATCTGGATAAGAAATCCTGCGGGCAGATAAGGCAGACCTATGACGCCGGAACTTCTGAACGTGGATTGGCATGAAGACAGGATCGAAAAGGCATTGTCATCTCCCCGCTCTAGGATGGTGGAGATAAGTTCAGTGGCTCGTGCCGGGGAATAAGATGCAAAAGCCCTTAAAGATTCGGGCAAAATGAGATAATGCGAGAAGTCTTTGCAACTGTTGAGGATCTTGATGATTTGCTTTGGTGAGTAGCCGGATCTGGATGCGGCCTTAAAAATATTGGTCAGCTGTGAAAAAGTCTGAGGCCAAGGGAGTTTTCTTTCAAAAATGTTGGTCACGATGCTGGTGGTCTGCTCAGGGGAAAGACCTGCCTCGTCCGCAGAATAAATGACTTGGTCCAGCCTGCTCGAAATTGCCCACACTGCGTTTTCAAGACCCACCTCGATAATTCTGGCTGTCTGATCGGCGGGAAAACGCGTTTTGATAGCCGCGGTAAGGGTCGTTCTTAGAAAGCCCGCTGCCCCCAACGTGTATTTGGGGGTCTTATCCAGGATCTCCATAGCCTTGCTCGGGCTCAGACCCGCGGAAAGCAAAAGATCTACGGCATTGCGGAGACGCCGATGGGTCTCCTGCAATTCTGTCAGGCGGTCGACCATTCCGGGATCTTCGACCCTGTCCCAGCGCTCAAGGGTCGCAAGAATGGCCCGGGTCTTCCGGGAAGCAATTAGGGTGTCTTTGGCCTCCTTTACTTCCCTGGTGTTCACAGAGGCCAGAAATGTTGCCTTGTTGCGTGTCAAGCCGGTGGCATATGGCAGGCCAATGGAATTCAAGGTGTTCCCGAGTCGATCCAGGAAGCGGCTGACGGGTTTGCTCCTGGCCATGTTATTATAAATGATCTTTTGTATTCTTGGGCTGGGCATTCAAGCACCTATTATTATCTGCTATAATTATCGGTATAAATGGGCAAAAATTTCAGAAAACAACAAAAAGTCGTCGTTGCCATGTCCGGGGGAGTGGATTCCTCGGTCGCGGCGGCTATTTTAAAAGAGCAAGGATTCGACGTCATTGGCGTGACCATGCAGGTCTGGCCCTCCCGCAAGGCGTTCGGCGGGTGCTGTTCGCTGGAAGCGGTGAGCGACGCCAAAAAGGTCGCTGACGGCCTGGGCATACCTCACTATGTGCTTAACTTCCGGGACGTGTTCAAGGACCGGGTCATTGACAACTTTGTTGAGGAGTATAAGAGCGGGCGGACACCTAACCCCTGCATTAGGTGCAATCAATTCATTAAATTTGATCATCTCTGGCGTAAAGCTCAGGAACTGGATGCGGAGTATGTGGCTACCGGGCATTACGCCCGCATACAACCCCTAACCCCTATATCCCCTTCCCCCTTAACAAGGGGGAAGGGGACTGGGGATGGGGGTAGATACCGATTGTTGAAAGGATCAGACCCTAAAAAGGACCAGGCCTATGTTCTTTACATGATGAACCAGGAGAACTTGGCGCATACTTTGTATCCTTTAGGCGGCCTGACCAAGGAAAAAGTGCGGGAGATCGCCAAGGAGCTGGGCCTTCCCGTGCATGATAAAGAGGAAAGCCAGGAGATCTGCTTTGTCGAGGATGATGACTATGGCCGTTTTCTTAAAGAAGTCTATCCGGAAGCGGTCAAGCCCGGCCCCATCCTGGACAAGGGCGGCAATATTGTGGGGATGCACGGGGGGATCGCTTTTTACACCCTGGGCCAGCGCAAAGGCATCGGGCATCATAAGGGGTTCCCCAAATACGTGGTGGAGATCGACCGGGAAAAGAACCTGATCGTTATCGGCGACGATGAGGACACTCTGGGCAGGGAATTGGTCGTTGATGGCTTCCATTATGTGGCGGGAAGAGCGCCCCAAGAGCCTTTGGCAGGGACCGCGAAGATAAGATATAATTCGCCTGAGGCGGAGGCGAAGTTGGTCCCGATGGGCAAGGATAAGGCCCAGGACAAGGATAAGGTCAAGGTTGTTTTTGCTGAGCCCCAGCGGGCGATCACACCCGGGCAATCCGTTGTGTTCTATAGAGGAGATGAGGTCATTGGTGGCGGAGTCATTAGTTGAAAAAATAAAAGAACTAAAAAAGAAGCGCAATGCCGTTATTCTTGTGCACAATTACCAGATCGGCGAGGTCCAGGACATTGCCGATCATCTTGGGGATTCGCTGGGGCTTTCCCTGCAGGCTGCCCAGACCAAGGCGGACGTGATCGTTTTTTGTGGCGTGCATTTCATGGCCGAGACCGCGGCCATCATCTCCCCTGACAAAAAAGTTATCACGCCTGATCCCAACGCCGGCTGCCCCATGGCCGACATGATCACGGCCGAGAAGCTCAAGGAACTTAAGTCAAAGCATCCCAAAGCAAAAGTGGTCTGCTATGTCAATTCCGGCGCTGACATCAAGGCCGGATCCGATATCTGCTGCACCTCGGCTAACGCGGTCAAGGTCTGCCGGTCATTGAAGGACACCAAAGAGATCATCTTTGTGCCGGATAAGTACCTGGGCCATTATGCTTCGACCCTGGTCAAGGACAAGAAGTTCATCCTCTGGCAAGGCTATTGTCCCACTCACATGGCGATCCTGCCCGAGCCCGTCCAGGCCGCCAGGCAAAAGCATCCCTTGGCAAAGGTCATGGTCCATCCGGAATGCCGGCCCGAGACGCTCGCCCTGGCGGACGAGGTCCTCTCTACCGGCGGCATGATCAAGTATGCCCGGGAGTCTGCCGCGCGGGAGTTCATCGTGGGCACCGAGAATGGGATCATCTATCGCCTGAAGAAGGAAAACCCGCAGAAGGATTTTTACCCGGTCACTGAGCGGGCGGTCTGCCCCAACATGAAGCTGACCACGCTGGAAAAGGTCCTCTGGTCGCTGGAAGAGCTGAAGTCCGAAGTGGCGGTCCCGAAAGAGGTCGCGGACCGGGCGCGTTCAGCGATTGAGAAAATGCTTGAGGTCGGCAGACAGGATTAATGGATAGGGCCGATGGGGCCCTGGTCCTTGCGAACGGACTTCTTTTCCCTTCTCTTGCGCAGGGCGCGGTTCACCAGCTCGTAGATGTCTTCCATGATAAAGGGCTTCTGCAGGTAATCCATGGCGCCGTAAGAAATGGCATTGGTGTGGGTTCTTTCCGTGGCGTAGCCGGTAACGATGCAGACCTCGACCTCCGGGTCGATCTCCTTGATCTTCTGCAGCACCAGGATGCCGCCGTCCTTTTTTTCCTTGTTGTTGTATGGGGGCGGGTCCTTTTGCAGCAGCAGGTCCAGGAAGATCACGTCATAGGCATCCTTTTTGAACTTGGTCAGGAATTCGGTGCCTGTTTCATAAAGGTGGCAGTCATAATCCTTGATCTCCAGGATCATCTTGAACGATTCCAGCACGCTGTTCTCGTCGTCCACCACCGCGATCTTCACGTTATCGGCCATCACTTTGCCTCCAATTTGGTATTAGGCCCCTTTGGCCTTTGCCATCCTGCGCCGCAGACCCCGGTCCACCAGCTCGTAGATCTCATCCATCAGGAAGGGCTTTCGCAGATACTCCAGAGCGCCCAGCTTGATGGCATCGGCATGGGTCGATTCCGACGCGTAAGCCGTGACAATCACCACTTCGGTCTCGGGGCTTATCTCCTTGATCTTCTTCAGGACCTGGATGCCCCCGGTCTTTTCGGTCTTGCCTTCCTCCATGGGAAGGATCATGTCGACAAAGGCGATATCGTACTTTTTCTTCTGGAAACCGGCAATGGCGGCGGAGCCGTTCGGGTACGTGTCAACCTCGTAATCCTTGATCTTAAGGATCATCTTGAGGGATTCGAGCACGGACGGCTCGTCGTCCACACAGGCGATCCTTATGCTGCTTTCAGCCATTCACTGCCCCCGTTGCGCGGAACTCCAGCGCTCTACGGGCTTATTTTAGCACTCCTCATATTTTATTGCAATTATTTAATCCTTATGCTATACATAATGGTGCATGGCTGGGTAGCTCAGTTGGTTAGAGCAAGCGGCTCATACCCGCTCGGTCGGTGGTTCGAGTCCACTCCCAGCCAAATGCCTTTACGAGCAAATCCCCAGAGAGGTACCGGCGGTGAGGATCAACGACAGGCTATTGGCGTCTTCTGCATATCTTTTCGGGATCCCGGCGCTCTATATAGTCCTGACGGATAACCACAAGAAAGGGTTCGTTGGTGCGCACGGGGCGCGGGCTTTCTTATTGTGGGTCCTTTTCTTCGCGGTCTTCTTTGGGGTACGGGCCTTAATTGATTGTGTGTGGGAGACGAATTTTGTGCCGCAGCTTGAGCTGCTGGAGCCGGCGGCGGCGGCGGTGATGGCGGGCTACGCCCTGTTCTGCGGCTACCGCAGTCTGAGAGGCAGGAATTTCGGGTTTTTGGGGTGAAGAGATGATCAAGGTAAAGTTCCTGGAAACGATAAAGGAATACAGGCTGCTCAAGGCGGATGAAACGGTGCTGGTGGCGGTTTCCGGAGGCGCGGATTCCACCGCGCTCCTCTACCTGATGGATTATTACCGCCAAAAGTTCGGCGCCCGGCTCCACATCGCCCATCTCAACCACATGATACGCAAAAAGGACGCGGACCTGGACGCGAGGTTCGTGCAGGGGCTGGCGGCGAGCCTCAACGTGCCCCTCACGATTGAATCCATTGACGTGCAGGCCCTGGCCAAGCAGCAGAAGAAAGGGCTGGAGGAAACGGCGCGGGAGGTCCGCTACGATTTTTTCAGGAGGGTGGCAAAGAAGGTGGGCGCGGACAAGATCGCGGTGGGCCACACCGCGGATGACAATGTGGAGACCTTCCTCATGCGGCTGGTGCGCGGTGCGGGGATCAAGGGGCTGTGCGGGATCCCCGCCAAACGCGGCGGCATCATCCGGCCCCTGATCAAGGTCTGGCGCAAGGAGATCGAGGAATACGTGGGAGGCCTCAAGCTGGTCCCCCGCCGCGACTACACCAACTACGAGAGCAAATACCTGCGTAACCGCGTGAGGATGAAGCTCATTCCCCAGCTCAAGCTTTATAACCTTAACATCAAGGAGATCATCCTGCAGACCATCCTGCTCCTCACTCAGGACAGCGAGTATCTGGATATCAAGGCGGAGGAAGCGCTGCAGGGGGTGAGGGTCCCGGCGGGAGAGGGCGAGGTCCGGTTGTCGATCGAAAAACTGCATGATATCGAAAGCGCGCTGTGGGGCCGCCTCCTGCGCAAGGCGATCGAGGAGGTCAAAGGCAACCTTCTGGAGATCACTTACACCCACATCTGTGATATCCTGGACAAGCTGGAAACCAGCGAAAGATGGGAGCTTCATCTGCCGGGAGGGATCTTTGTCTTTGGCGGCCGCGAGGATCTGTGTTTCAGCCGGGAAAAACCCCAGGTCGCCCGCCCCCTGGAATATTCATACTCCTTTTCGCTGCCGGGAGAAGTGGAGATCAAAGAGTTGGGAAAAAAAGTGCGGGCGGATTTCTCTGAGGAAAAAAAGGAAAGCAATGATCCCAACGTGGCCTTTGTGGATTACGCCGTCCTGGGCAAGAACCTGGTCGTGCGCAACAAGCGCGACGGGGACCGCTTTCAGCCGCTGGGGATGAAGGGCACCAAGAAACTGCAGGATCTCTTTGTTGACGAGAAGGTCCCGCCCCAGGAACGGGGTTCTGTCCCGGTGGTGGAGAGCGGGGGCCGGATCGTTTGGGTGGCCGGGATGCGCATTGACGAAGCCGCCAGGGTCTCCAAGAGCACCCGGAAGATCATCAAGCTGCAACTATTATGATCGGCAGGATCATCGAGATAGACGATCTCAATACCGCCCAGAGGGAGCTTTTTTCCATCGGCTCTGACCGCCGGGGTGTGGAGCTGATGGCACCCAAGGCGGTGAACAAGGTCGTCAAACTGAAAGGCATCCGGCCGGTGGCCGCCAACATTATCAAGCAGGAAATGCTCTCCTTCGGTGCGGAAGCGGCCACCACCTATGGGTCCATCGACCATTCGGTCGAGACCACCGATCTTTTGCTCTTGGGCACCCTCAAGCAGATGCGGCAGCTGGTGGAAAAGCTCAAGCTCCACCAGTTTGGGCTTCCGGAGGTTGCGGGCAAGGTTGGGCGGATCCTTGATAATTATGACGCGGTCCCCGCACCCCTTGAGATGGGCAGCAGCAAACTGGAGTTCGGGCGCCGGACGCTGATCATGGGGATACTTAATGTTACTCCGGACTCTTTTTCCGACGGCGCAAGGTTCATGGATGTTGAGGCGGCGGTGGCGCACGCCCGGCAGATGATCGCGCAGGGAGCCGATATCATCGATGTGGGCGGGGAATCGACCCGCCCGGGTTCCGCGCCGGTCTCGGCCCAGGAGGAAAAGAAGAGGGTCCTGCCTGTCATCGAGCGGCTGGCGCAGGGGACGGATGCGCTCATTTCCATAGATACCACCAAGGCCGAGGTCGCCCGGGCCTCCCTGGCCGCGGGAGCAGCGATGGTCAATGATATTTCCGGATTGCGTTTTGACGCGGAGATGGCGTCCGTTGTGGCGGAACAAGGCGTGCCGGTCTGCATCATGCATATCCAGGGGACCCCGCGCAGCATGCAGGAAGATCCCCGCTATGACGATCTGATGGGGGAGATCATCGATCATCTTGAAGAAGGGCTTGAAATTGCGCAAAGGGCTGGTATACTACAGGGAAAAATAATCGTTGATCCGGGTATCGGATTCGGAAAAACCGTCGAGCATAACCTTGAGATACTAAGAAGATTGAGGGAGCTAAAGGTCCTGGGCCGGCCCATCCTGGTGGGCGCTTCGCGCAAATCGGTGATCGGCAAGGTCCTGGGTCTTGCGGCGGATGAACGGGTGGAGGGTACGGCTGCGGCCGTTGCTATTTCCATCGCTAACGGAGCAGACCTTGTCCGCGTGCATGACGTAAAACAAATGACGCGGGTTACCCGGATGACGGATGCGATGGTCAGAAATTTGACAGGTCAAGTCCAAGGGAGGAGTACAAATGGCTAAAAAAAAGAAGGCTGGAAAAAGAACATCACCCAAAAAGGGGAGGAGGAAGGCCGCTGGCAAGAAAGCAAAGAAGGCGCGCAAGGGCAGAAAGGGCGTGGCCACGGTATTCCTGGGGCTGGGCTCCAACGTCGGCGATCGTGAGGAATACATTGAGCAGGCGATCTTTTTGCTGGACAAGAACCCCAACCTCCAGATGGTCAAGCATTCCTCCAACTATGAGACCGAACCAGAGGGCGGCGGCAGCCAGCCTCCCTTCATCAACGCCGTGGTCCAGGCCAAGTGCACGCTGAGCCCTCATAAATTGCTCGAGCTCTGCCAGGAAATAGAGGCGACCCTGGGCCGCGAGCGCGAGATCGAATGGGGGCCCCGCACCATCGACATCGATATCCTCCTTTACGAGGGCGAGATCATTTCCGATGACAAGCTGCAGATCCCGCATCCTCTGATGCATGAGCGGATGTTCGTACTCAAGCCGATGCGCGAGATCGCTCCCAATCTCATGCATCCGGTGCTGGAGAAGAGCATTGAGTCCCTGTATGATGAAAGGAAGGCCGAGATGGGGGACAAGTACGATGACGAGCTGCCGGGCTTCAAGGAGATAAAGGGCGGGAGCATGGACGACTACGAGCGCTGGTGAGATTGGGCCCGAATCACGAATCTAGCGCTGCGCGCTCACGAATGGAAGTATTAACCAAAAGCGCCGAAGAGACGGTTGAGCTGGGTAAGAGGATCGGCGCTTTTTTAGCGCCGAATGATATTGTTGCGTTGGTTGGGCCGCTCGGGGCGGGAAAGACCACTTTAATTCAAGGCATCGCTCAAGGTTTGGGCGTCAAAGACTATGTCACTTCGCCGACCTTTATCATTATTAATGAATACGAAGGACGAATTCCCTTTTTCCATGTCGATCTTTATCGATTGGATCATGTGGAGGATATTGAGGATCTGGGTATTGAAGAGTATTTCACCCGCGGCGGCGCCTGTGTCATAGAATGGGCGGAAAAGCTTGAAGCGCTTAGGCCAGGATCATCTCAGGAGATCAGGATCGAGATCGTTTCGGAAACGGAGAGAAAACTATGCGTATCCTCGGGATTAGCAGCGCAACTAAAGTAATAAGTATCGGCTTGGTGGACGAAGACCGGGTCCTGGCTGAGAGCACGGTTGCGGATATCCGGGCGGAAAAGGTCATGCAATATGTTAAGGAAGCCGGGATCGGGCCGGATCAGATCGAGGGTGTTGCGGTGGCGCAGGGGCCTGGATCCTATTCCGGATTGCGGGGAGGATTGGCCGCGGCCAAGACCCTGGCCCTGTCCCTCGAAGTCCCCTTGGCAGGTGTTTCGACCCTTGCCGCGATCGCGTATAACCTGGTGGATATAGAAGGGGCTATGGCGGTCGTCCTGGATGCGAAGGCGGATGAGCATAACTTCGCTTTGTTCGGGGCGCATCAGGGCAAGCTCAGGCGCCTGACGGATGACCTGGTCCTGCAGATAGATAAAATGGCGGACAAGCTTTCAAAGATATCCGGCGAGATCCATCTGGCGGGGAGGGTGGAAGGGATAAGGGGAAAGGTGAAGGGGGGTAATTTTCATTTTGCGGATGATATCCATTCGCATCCTTACGGGATCAATGTGGCCAGATTAGGTCTACTTAAGATCAAGGCTGGAGAAACCGCGGATCCGCTCAAATTGACCCCGCAATATTCCCATAAGCCGAATATCCGGGAGTTCAGACACTAAGATTTTTTGCCGAAGAGTTGCTCTGCCGGGCAGCCCAGTTCCCTTTGCCGGCAGAACTTGCAGGCGAGGCTTCCTCTGAGATAACCCGTTACCGGGAACCCCAGAATGATCAGGGTGATGATTGCCGCCAGGCGCCACCAGTTGAAGTCCATTATAGAAAGAGCGATCCCGACCAGAAGAGGAATGATCGTGACCAGAAAATCAAAAATAAGATGTTTCCAGCTGATCTCCTTGCAGGTAAAGCGTTTGGGATCGCCTTTCTTGAAGAACCATGAGCAGATCAGCCCTCTGCCCGAAAAACAGAGCTTGCCGTAGTAATAGCAGTCAACACAGCTCATTTTGAACAGCCGGATCTCCAGCGCCAGGCAGTAGCCCAGGTATATCAGGGCGTAGGCCCAGCCAAACCCCCAGATGATATACGCTCCCAGCGCATAGATCGGCAGGGTCAGGGCATTGGACATCAGCACGAACCAGGCCGGATAATTATCATAGGTCTTGGTCGTTTCCATGGCTGAATTATATATCATATATGCTATAATTTCATCATGTTAAAGATCGTTCCGATGACGGATGCTGATCTGGCCCAAGTGGTGGCGATCGAACAGGAATCTTTTAACGCCCCCAAGGATGCGTCCGTTTTTCGCCACGATGAGAACAAATATCTGGTGGCCAGGGATGGGGGCCGGGTCGTCGGCTATATCGGCCTGGAAAGGATCGAGGGCGAGACGCATATCATCAACATGGCGGTGAGGCCGGGGGAAAGGGGCAAGGGATACGGGAAAGAGCTGATGGAAAAGGTCCTGAACGCCAAAGATGTCTTCTTTTTGGAGGTCCGGGCTTCCAATCGGGGCGCGCAGAAGCTTTACGAAAAATATGGCTTCAAGAGTGTCGGGGTCAGGAAGAGCTATTATCAGGATAACGGCGAGGACGCGTTCATCATGAGGAGAGAGCCTGTCTGAGCGTAATGCGTTGGGCGGTTGCGAAGTGCGAAAATGAATAGATTTATTGAAGAACTGAATAAACGGGTTCTGGTCATGGACGGGGCCATGGGCACCCAGCTTATGGAAGGAGGGGTCCGGCCGGAGGATTGTTTTGACGCGCAGAACCTGACAAATCCCAGGCTGGTCGAGTCCGTGCATAAGGGATACGTGGAGGCGGGCGCGGACATCATCGAGACCAACACCTTCGGGGCAAACCGCATCAAGCTTGCGGACTACAGGCTTGAGAGCAAAGTAAAGGAGATCAATGTTGCGGCTGCTCAGCTGGCAAGAAAGGCCATGGGGAATAAGGGGTTTGTCTGTGGGTCCATCGGACCATTGGGGAAAATGCTGGATCCTCTGGGAGAAGTCTCTTTTGATCAGGCATATGAGGCGTTCGCCGAGCAGGCAAAAGGCCTGGAGGAGGGCGGGGTGGACGTGGTTTCAATTGAGACCATTTCCGACCTCCAGGAGATGCGGGCCGCGGTCATCGCGGTAAAGAACGAGACCAAGCTGCCGGTCATTGCCAGCCTGACCTATGATGAGGGCGAAAAGACCGTTTACGGGACCTCTCCGGAAGTTGCGGCCGCGGTTCTGGAAGCCCTGGGCGCGGATGTGATCGCAGCTAACTGTTCCACCGGTCCCGAAGGAATGCTGAAGGTCGCCAAGCGATATCTGGCAGTGACCGATCTGCCGGTCATGGTCATGCCCAACGCCGGTATGCCGGAGCTGGTGGGGAATAAAGCGGTCTATAAGATGACGCCCGAAAAATTTGCTGGCAATGCGGAGAAGTTCGCTAAACTGGGAGTAAGGGTGGTCGGTGGGTGTTGTGGAACAGGGCCGGAACACATCAGATTAATAGAATCACAAATCACAAAGTCCAAATCACAAACAATCCCAAAATCCAAAATGCAAAACACTAGGTTTGCGAGCAGAACAAAAGTGGTTGAGATCGAGGAAGGAAAACCTTTACTGGTTGGTGAGAGGATCAACCCTTCAGGGAGAAAGCCGTTCCAGGAGGAGGTCCGGGCGGGCAAGACCCGGATCCTGCGCAAAGAGGCGACCTCGCAGGCCAAGGCCGGGGCCGACCTGCTGGATGTGAACGTCTCGGTCTCTGAGATCCATGAATCAGATGTCATGCATGCTGCGGTCCATGCCGTGCAGTCATTCACCGACCTTCCGCTTTCCATTGACAGCCCGAATTCGATCGCGCTTGATGCGGGATTGAAGTCCTTTTGCGGCAGGGCGCTCCTCAATTCGGTCAACGGCAAGAAGGAAAGCCTGGAGAGGGTGCTGCCGCTGGCAAAAAAATACGGCGCGGCCATCATTGCCCTGGCCCTGGATGAGCATGGCCTGCCCAAATCGCCGCAGGACCGGGTGCGTATTGCCGAGAGGATCGTGCGCGCGGCCCATGATGCGGGGATAGCAAGCCAGGATATATTCGTGGATAATCTGGTCCTGACCGCGGGGGTCGGCATCCATGGCTGCCTGGACACGCTCAAGGCGATCCCGATGATAAAAGAAAAGCTGGGAGCAAGGACCATTCTGGGCATCAGCAATGTTTCCCACGGTATGCCCCATCGTTCAAAACTCAATGCCCTCTATCTGCGCCTGGCTTTATCCTATGGATTGGATGCCGCGATCGTGGATGTGACCGATCCGGAAATAAAGAAAGCCCTGAAGGCCAAGCCCATTTCCCGCGAGAAGCTTCTGCGCAGCTTTAAGGAAGCGGTTTCTGCGGCTAAACGCTCTGGCAAACCTGCGGAGAAGAAAAGGCTGGCGAAGGTCGAGGAGCTCAAGTTCAAGAACTATAAGGACATCGAGAAAGCGGTCATCAACGGTGACGTTGAGAGGGTGGCTCTTTTTGTGGAGCAGGCGTTGGCCAAAAAGAAGGACCCGCAGAAAATTATCGATCAGGCGCTGGTCCCGGGGATGGAGGTTGTGGGGAAAAAGTTCAACCGCAAGGAGTATTTCCTTCCCCAGGTGATCGAATCAGCGGAAGCAATGAAGAAAGGGTTTGAGCTTTGCAAAGCCATGATCCCTAAAGGGAAGAGGAGGTCCGCGGGAAAGGTCGCCCTGGCCACGGTCAAAGGCGACATCCACGATATTGGCAAGAACATCGTCAAGATGCTGCTGGAGAACAACGGATTCGCGGTGATAGACCTGGGCAAGGACGTTCCCCCGGAAAAGATTGTCGAGGCCGCGAAAAAAGAAAAACCGGACGTGATCGCGCTTTCGGCGCTCCTGACCACCACCATGGTGGAAATGGGAATAGTGAAAAAAGAGCTGGAAAGTGCTAGAATTGACGTTCCGCTCCTGGTCGGCGGCGCAGTGGTCACCAAGGGATACGCGGACCGGATCGGCGCCGCCTACGGCATGGATGCGGTGGGGGCGGTCGCGCTGGCAAAAAAGATCATTAAAGCTGCCGGCAAGAAAGGAAAATAAATGTACAGACCGGAAATAAAGGTTCTTGATTGCTCGATCCGTGATGGCGGCCTGATCAATGACCACTGTTTTGAGGACAGCTTTGTCCGCGCGGTCTACCAGGCCTGTTCCCTGGCCGGAGTTGATTACTGCGAGCTCGGTTACCAGGCCTCGAAAAAGTTCTTTTCTCCGGATAAATACGGTAAATGGAAATTCTGCGATGAGGACCATGTTAAAAAGGCGATCGAGGGCATCAAGTCCAAGACCAAGCTTTCCACCATGGTCGATATCGGCCGGGTCGAGATGGACAAGGTCGCTCCGAAGAAAAAAAGCGTGGTGGATATGATCCGGGTCGCCTGTTACGTTAAGGATATCGATAAGGCGATCGACATGGTCAACCATTTTAGCGAGAAGGGCTATGAAACGACCGTTAATATTATGGCGATCTCGGCCGCCCTTCAGCCGGCCCTCGAAGAGGGGTTGGCCGATCTGGCCGAGAGCGCGGCCCGGGCCGTTTACATCGTTGATAGTTTTGGCGCCTTGTTCTCCGAACAGGTCCATTTCCTGGTCGAGCTTTATAAAAAACATTTGAAGCCCAAAGGAAAAGAGGTCGGGTTCCACGGCCATAATAACCAGCAGCTGGGTTTTGCCAATACCGTCGAGGCGATCCGCAAGGGCGCCAATTATCTGGACGCTACCATCTACGGCATTGGCCGGGCGGCGGGGAATTGCCCCCTGGAATTGCTGCTGGCTTTCCTGCAGAACCCGAAATTTGACCTGGAACCGATCCTGGAAGT
>Ga0209536_100008319_pt1 | contig 15579 bp, 13 predicted proteins | sample DeeMarSeWOR28_12_FD_187461 | JGI IMG/M metagenome (GOLD analysis project Ga0209536, IMG submission 187461) | Marine sediment microbial communities from White Oak River estuary, North Carolina - WOR-2-8_12 (SPAdes) (version 2) | ecosystem: Environmental > Aquatic > Marine > Intertidal zone >...
TGTGGCTTTATACCCTCAAATTAGCCTGTCTGATGCAATTGCCCTTGGACTTCGATATGAATATTTTAAATTCAAGGAATTCACAGATGACGACTTACAAAATATTGCATCTCAGAATGTAAATGCTTTCACATTAACAGCAAATTTGAAAGCCGGCCCTCTGACAGTAATACCGGAATTTCGACTTGATGGGGCAAGCGATGAATTCTTTTCCAAAAATTCAGAAGGATCTGAATTCACAAAAAGTGCTTCACAGTTTCTTATTGCAGCTGTCTACGCATTCTAACAAATTAATATTCAAACCTTATGGCTCTGATCAACGGATTGGTTGATCAGAGCCTTTAACATTCAGCAATGAAAATTTTAGTAACTACAATTCTCGGTTTTATCAACTTCTTCACTAACAGCGAAACTTTATTCCCCTTGGATCAACACGGCAAATATACATTTAGTGAGGTCGTAGAAGTGCCCGGTATGACCAGAAACGAACTTTTCACAAATGGGGAAGAATTTGTAAAAAAAATAAAAGTGCTAAACACCAATAAAAAATATTTCTCAAAAGACAAAGAAAATTTTATCCTGACAAATAAAGGAAGCTTTTATGTTTATCGTTTTGGTTCTTTAAAAAAAGCAATCGATGGGGCTGTTGAATATGAAATAAAACTTGAATTGAAGGATGGGAAATATCGGTATACGATTACGAATTTTGTGTTTAACGAATACCGAAGAAACCGATACGGAAAATTTGAGCCTGTCAATGGAAAATTTTATCCCTTGGAAATGGAGATGACATCCCTTAATCAAAAAGAATGGGAAAAACACCGTGAAGTGGTCTTCGAAAAAACCTGGGATTTGATTCACAACCTATATGGCGAAATGATTTTTATTGAAGCTAAAAAATCAAAAGTGTCACCCAAAGAAGATGTCTGGTAAATTCAGGCACATTTTTTAGCGAAATGCATAAATCATCTTTTTAAAGACGAATATTTAACTTGTTTTTGAGTAAAAATACGTATTTCATGCAATTTTATGCGTATTCAGACAACTTTAGTACTATATTAATAATAATAGATATCATTTTCGCAAATTTTTCTAAAAAAGGATCATTTTAATCCGTATAAACTGTGAATTTTTGAAAAATACTCTTATATATACTATTTTTTACTTCGTTTTAGTGTCTATTTGCAAAATATATCCTATTTTCGGGCAAAATTTTTATTAACAACACATTAAATACAAATTATATGGCAAACCTACGTTTTAGTGCGGTTCAGGAAGCAGGGAGCAGACAACCTCTTTACGCTGAATTTCCATCTAATAAAGTCTCGGACTATTTTGGAACAACAAGCTTTGGTCTGACACAAATGCAGGCCACACTAGCACCTGAAGTGTTCAAAGAAGTTAAGCATTGCATGGACAAAGGGAAAAAGATTAGCCCCGATACAGCTAATGCTGTGGCTGCTGCTGTTAAATCATGGGCAATTGATCAGGGAATCACCCACTATACACACTGGTTTCAACCTTTAACCGGAGCTACCGCTGAAAAGCATGATTCTTTCTTTGACAGTATAAGTGGAATTGAAAAATTTAAAGGAAGTGCTTTGGTTCAGCAGGAACCCGATGCATCCTCATTTCCATCAGGAGGTATTCGCCAGACATTTGAAGCAAGAGGGTATACTGCCTGGGATCCAAGTTCACCGATGTTTAAATGGGGGACTACACTGTGTATTCCAACCATATTTGTATCGTATACGGGTGAAGCTTTGGATGTGAAGGCTCCTTTACTTAAGGCTTTGGAAGCAGTGGATAAAGCTGCCACCAAAGTATGCAAATACTTTGACCGAAATATTTCTAAAGTTTCTGCTTCGTTAGGATGTGAGCAGGAGTACTTTGTGATTGATAAAGCCCTATTTAACGCCAGACCTGACCTCGTAATGGCTGGGAGAACTGTTTTTGGTCATCCCCCTGCAAGAGGACAGCAGCTGGACGATCACTATTTTGGTTCTATCCCACGTAGAGTTTATGCCTTTATGCAGGAATTTGAACTTGAATGTCATAAACTCGGAATCCCGGTGACGACAAGGCACAATGAGGTGGCTCCCAGCCAATTTGAGGTAGCTCCTTTGTTTGAGGAAGTCAACGTGGCAACTGACCATAATATGCTGATGATGGATGTGATGCGGAGAATAGCTGACCGACATGAGTTGACAGTACTTTTCCATGAAAAGCCATTTGCACAAATAAATGGTACGGGCAAGCATAACAACTGGTCGCTCATCACCAACACAGGAATTAATTTATTCCAGCCTACAAGTAGTGCCAGGGAAAATTTATTGTTCCTAACATTCTTCGTTAATACGATTGCCGCTGTTTATAAATATGCCGATATCCTTCGCGCTTCGATAGCATCTGCAGGCAATGATTTCAGATTGGGCGCCAATGAAGCCCCTCCCGCTATAATTTCCGTATTTATTGGCAAACAGTTAAGTACAGTATTGGATGAGCTTGAAAGCCACGGTAATATCAAGATAGAAAAGGGTGACAATATGTATATGAAACTCGGTATCGATAAAATTCCTGAAATAATTCTGGATAACACCGACCGAAACAGAACTTCACCATTTGCGTTCACTGGAAATAAATTTGAATTCAGGGCAGTCGGTGGCAATGCCAATGTAGGCATACCTATGACAGCACTTAACACAATTGTTGCGAAACAACTTAACGATTTCAAGGATGAAGTTGATGCGTTGATTGAAAAAGGAAAGGAAAAGAGGCTTGCCATCATTGAGGTATTGAGGAAATTGATTAAGGAATCAAAAAAGGTTCGTTTTGAAGGAGATAACTACTCCGATGATTGGGTGAAGGAAGCAGAAAAACGAGGCCTGCCAAATGTGAAGGATACTCCTGAAGCACTGGATGCGTTCCTTACCAAGCAAAGTAAGGAAGTATTTGGCCTTTACAACGTACTAAGCGAGCGGGAATTAGAAGCACGTAACGAGATCCTTTGGGAAAACTACATCATGAAAGTGCAAATCGAATCCAGAGTAATGGGTGATTTGGCTTTGAACCACGTTATCCCAACTGCAGTGAAGTATCAAATGAAATTGATCGATGCCGCCAAAGGACTCAAAGAGATAGGCGTTGATAATGGTAGTACAGTCAATGTGGTCAGTAAAATCACTGAGCATATTGATGGGGTGAAAAACGGTGTATTGGATATGATTGAAGAGCGTAAACGCATCAATAAGATTGAAGATAGCCGTGAAAAGGCGATAGAATATTGTCATAATGTGAAGCATAAATATTTTGACAAGATCAGGTATCATGTAGACAAACTGGAATTATTTGTGGACGATGAAGACTGGCCTTTGGTGAAGTATCGTGAAATGCTTTTTGTGCACTAATTTTTTAATAGTAATCAATTCAGTAAAAGCGGTGTGCCAATTGGTGCATCGCTTTTTTTTAATAGTAACATTCTAAATTCAATCGAAGCTTAAATCTACCTTAAAAAGACAGTATAAAATCCCTGCAATTAGTACCTGAATAGCATCATTCAAAATCCGAATAGACCAAACAATTGAAGATTTAATAAAAAACATTACTCCAATTAAAAGATCCACCTCACAGATTTTTCTTATTTTGACAAAATAAACCGACCGTAAATGAAATTAACCTGAGATTTATAGTTATTTAAAATCAACGACCAATTATGCCAATCATTGAAAATTCTGATTTCTGTCCTCCTTTTTGGTTAATAAATGAACATTGGGAAACCATACTCCCGGGCTTTCTTCGAAAACCGAAACCATTGAGCTATACACGTGAAAGAATGATAACATCAGACGGGGATTTTCTTGACCTGGATTTTGTGTACGGACAAAATCAAAAAATCCTAATTTTATCTCATGGACTTGAAGGACATTCCGACAAATATTATATGCGTGGGATGGCCAGGTATTTCATTCAGAAAGGCTGGGATACCCTGTCATGGAATTGCAGAAGTTGTGGTAGTGAGATCAACATCACGCCAAAGTTATATCATCACGGCGCTACCAGTGATCTGGACGAAGTGATAAAATATACCTCATCAAAAGGGTACAAACAAATCCTGTTGATTGGTTTTAGCCTTGGTGGTAGTCTGGTGGTAAAATACCTTGGGGAGAATACGGATCAAGTGGCAGATCAGGTCATTGGAGGAATTGCATTCTCCATACCCTTTCAATTAGGATCATGTGCAAAAAAAATGTCCGAACCTGGAAATAAGTTCTATCTCAACAGGTTTTTAACTAAACTGAAAAACAAAATTAAGGTAAAGGCCAGACAATTTCCTGAAATATTTGATTTGCATGGGATTGATGCCATTACTAATTTTTATGAATTTGATACTAAATATTCAGCCCCTTTGAATGGATTTAACTTGGCCGAAGAATTTTATGCTCATGCCAGCGCAGGAAATTATATTGAGGGAATCTGTTTGCCTGTTTTAGTGGTTAATTCTTTAAATGATCCCATGTTTCCGGAAGATTGCTATCCGTATGATGCTGCAGAATCGCATGCGTATTTCCATCTGGAGACACCAAAAAAGGGTGGCCACCTCGGATATTGGTGGCCAGGCATGAAACAGAGTTGGGCCGAAACTCGCGCATGCAAATTTGTCTACGACGTCATTGGAATAACCTAGACTTTCATTATTATAGGGAATAATCATAAAATGAAAAATCAAGAACACCATGGAAGAAGAAAGGAATATGCCGCCAATATATATTGTCTCTGGTGGAAAAGGTGTGGCCGGGCACACAATTGTTGAAACCATGCTTATTCAATATCCGGAAAATAAAATTCCCGTAATTGTAGAGCCTGAAGTCCTTTCTGACTGGCAGGTAGATGAAATTACCGATAAGGTGTTAGAGACTAAAGGCGCCGTTGTTCATACCATGGTGAACCGAAACATGCGTAAAATAGTCATCGAGACCTGCGAACGAAAAAATATTCCTCATTTCGACCTTGTTGGAGGTATTTCAGATTACCTGGACCAAACCCTCGATATTCGCCCCGTAGAACAACCCGGCCTGTATCGCATGAGAAATATTGAATACTTCAGACGCATCCGAGCGATCGAATTTACAATGGCCCACGATGACGGACAAAATTGGGAAAAAATTAAAAATGCAGACATCATACTCACTGGCGTTTCAAGAACCGGGAAAACTCCGCTTAGCATTTATATGGCTATGTATGGCTGGAAGGTGGCAAATGTCCCACTTGTACCAGGAATTGATCCGCCGGAATCGCTTTTCCTGGTCGATCCACGACGTGTATTTGGATTGAATATTTCCATTATCTACCTAATTGCTCAGCGAAAAAGTCGCATTTCAAAATTTGGCATGTCTCCGGATTCTGATTATATCAATCGTCGTAAAGTAAGGGATGAATTGGACAATGCATTGCAAATATTTGAAAAAGGTGGATTCACTGTGCTGAATGTTTCCAACAAACCCATTGAATTTTCCGCTAATCAAATCATTACCATGGTCACAGACCGATTTGGTTCAGATAAATGGCAACGGGATGAAGTATAAAAATATTGATAAAACCCCTTAAAACCCACTATTCAGCCCTGGTTCCCAGAAAAACCCTTACACCCTCTGGAATAGGATTGCCAGCAGCTCTTCGAAATGCCACTACCTGACCAGTATGATAAATGGCATCTTCAATAGGGCCGTTCAGCATGTTCCAGAAAGGAAATTCCGTAGTATTTCCTTCATTCCCAAAAATTACCTTATAATCCTCCATATCACCAGGCTTGCCCCTTTTTAGCAACTCACTTGCTTCTTGAATATTTTCCAGGGTTTTCCTGCGAAGTTCCTCAAAGCTTAATTCCTCGTGTGAAGTAGCATTCAGTTTACCCTGTGGTGCATTTACAATCGTCCTTGACAATCCATATATATGTTCGATAGTCTCACCAATCGTCCGGACATCTTCAGCTGGTTTATAGCTTAAATCCTCCTCATCCAATCCCTCAGTAGCCCAGAAATATCGGAATCCCAACCCGTCTACAACCCGGGCTGCAACAGTAAATTCATTATACACTTCCGGATAATCAGGAATTTGATGAAAAGGAAGTTCAGCTTCTTGTGCAATTAAGGGAGGTGCCATAATTAAAGTCAATATCAGAAATGTGAATAGTGCTTTCATAGAACGTGTGGTTGAAATAGATTTGAATTTAGTAAAATTTGAGAAAGGAATCATATTTGAAATTGAAGAAAAGTCACGTTTTTAATAAAAACAGAAAATCATCTTCACTAATTCATATTGTCAATCTGTTAAGGATATATCATAAGAATAACATTAACCTTTCATTAACACTTTTTAGATTTTTTTAACCTTTGGCACATTACAATTCAGTTAATTTATAAATTGCTTTTTTACTAATTTGATCCGAAATAGATCTTAAGAAAATAAATGCTCCAAAACCATTTAAAAGTCATCCTCCGAAATATTCTGCGGAATAAACTTTATGCTGCCATCAATATCCTGGGATTGGCATTGGGTTTTGCCTCACTTATACTGGTCATAATCTATTTACATTACGAAACATCCTTTGAAGATTTTCATACAAAAGCGGATCGCATCTATCGTCCAACGTATACGTATGATTCCGGAAGCGGTTATAGTGTTCAATGGGCGCGCATTCCCGTGGACTATATTAACGAATTGCCAAATGAATTTCCGGAGGTAGAAAAACTCATCCGGTTTCAGAACCACGAACGTAAATATATACACATCGGCGTAGATAAATTCAGGCCAGATTGTGTATATCAGGCCGATCCTGAAGTTTTTGAAGTTTTTAATTTGCCAATGATAGCAGGAAATCCAAAAACAGCCCTAAAAGAACCATACTCCATGGTTATTACGGAATCGCTGGCCCTAACCTATTTTGGCAACCTGGATATTTTAGGTAATGAGGTTTTTGTGCTTAGCGACTGGAATCCTCAAGAAACACAATACAAAATCACCGGCGTGATCAAAGATCTTCCTTCTAACACCCATCTCCCTATAGAAATGTTGCTTTCATTTAATAATGCTGAAGAACGGTCCGGATGGGCTTATGTCTATGTACAGCTTCAGGATGGTGCCCAAATTGAGCATCTCAAAGAAAAATTGCCCGAATTTATTCACAAGTATGCTGAAGAAGAAAGCACTGAGAAGGTAAATTTTAACTTTCAACCATTAAAAGATATTCACTTACATTCCAACCTTGCCCGTGAAATTGTCCCCAATGGAAATATTGATTATATCTTTATCTTTTTGGGCATTGGTGTATTTATACTTGTGATTGCTTTGGCCAATTTCACCAATCTGCAAAGTGCCATGGTCATCGTTCGAACGAAAGAAACCGGTTTGAGAAAAATATATGGAGCAGGTAAAGGTCACATTTCGAAATACATGTTATTTGAATCTGTTTTTTACAATCTGCTGGCATTGATCATTGGAAGTATATTTGCACTCCTCGTATTTCCATATTTCAAAATACTAACTAACATTAATTTTATTATTGATCCTTGGCGACTTGTTTTGGGAATGATTTTTCTGACACTTTTCTGTGGAACTCTCACTGGTATATTTCCAGCAATTCATATTAATAATCAAAATCCAATTGCAAACATCAAACAGTCACAGACATTTAACCTTGCTATAAAAAATGGGTCCGCCAATTTAAAAAGGACATTAATTGCACTTCAGTTTAGCATTTCCATCTTACTAATTGGAAGCGCGTTTATAGTCAGGGATCAATTCAATTTTTTAAATGAATCCAATCTGGGAATTAATCAGGAACAAATACTGGCGATTCCCGGAGTTCCGGATAAGGTCAGGAATGGATATAAAATTTTTAAGGATCAACTTTTAACCTTACCTGGCATTTTAGGTGTCACAGCATGTTTGGAGGTACCTTCGAGAGAGATCCGCGATGTAGGACCTGTGTTGGTGCAGGGTGTAAATAATGATCCTGACAAAGCGCCTGTTATGGATATTCAGACCATTGACCACGATTATCTGGATGTCTTAGGCATCCAGCTTCTGGCAGGCAAAAATATTCCGGCAAGCCTTACCTTTGAATCCTCGCCAGAGTTTACCGAGAATTTTACGATCATGGATTATTTTATGGGGAGACGAAGGGCCTATCTAATTAATGAAACAGCTATGAAACAGCTTGGTTGGCAATCACCAAATGAGGCCATCGGCCGGGAAATCAGCTGGTCCATTGGATCATTCAAATTAGGACCCGGACCAGTAACCGGTGTTGTCAAAGACTACCACCAGGAAACCTTAAAAAACAGCATTGATCCTACCATTATGGTATTTGAACCGATCTGGTTACGTACTTTTCTTATTAAAATAAAAAAAGAACATATCCGTGAAACTTTCGCGAATATAAAAGCAACCTGGGACCAACTTTTCCCGCTTTATCCTATGGAATATCATTTTCTGGACGACCTGTATGAAGAATTGTATAAAAATGAACAGGTGAAATTGAAGTTGCTCTATATGCTAAGTGGCCTGGCCATAATAATCTCATTTGGTGGTCTTTTTGGCTTGGTCACCTATACGCTGAAAACAAGGATAAAAGAAATTGCTATCCGGCAAATCCTGGGAGCGGATATTCCAACCTTGATAAAAATGATCAGTAGGGAATATTTGTGGATCATGGTCATTGCCACATTAATCGCAATTCCTGTTAGTTATTATTTTGTCGATAAATGGCTGCAGCAATTTGCTTATAAAACGGATATTTCTGCGTTCAGATACGTGATGACCATCCTGCTTATTGGATTTTTGATATTGTTAACAACTAGTCTGCAAACTATCAAAACTTCATTGATTAGTCCAGCCAAAACCTTGAGAGAAGAATAAGTATATTTCAGGAACTAGACATCAAACCTGATCCCCTGGGCCAGAGGTAACTCTTTTCCATAATTAATGGTATTGGTTTGCCGACGCATATAAAATTTCCAGGCATCTGATCCGGATTCGCGACCTCCACCGGTTTCCTTTTCACCGCCAAATGCTCCTCCGATCTCTGCTCCGGAAGTACCGATATTTACATTAGCAATACCACAGTCAGATCCTTCATGGGAAAGGAATAATTCGCTTTCCCGCAAATTGGTTGTGAATATAGCTGAGGAAAGTCCCTGTTTTACATCATTTTGGATTTGAATCGCATTTTCGATGCTCCCCTCATAGCTGATCAAATAAAGGATCGGGGCAAAGGTTTCTTCCTGAACAATACGATAGTAATTGTTGACACTTGCCAGGGTGGGCATTACATAATTTCCCTCTTCAAATTCACCTCCCTTTAGCACCTCGCCACCATACAGAATTTCACCTCCTTCAGCTTTTATTGCCTGGATCGCATTTACATAATTTTCTACTGCGTTTTGATCAATCAATGGGCCGATGAGCACTTTGTCATGCAAAGGATTGCCAATAGTAAGTGTTTTATAAATAGCGATTAACCTGTCAACAACCTGATCGTACACATCTTCATGAATGATCAATCTGCGTGTGGAGGTGCATCGTTGCCCACATGTCCCCACTGCACCAAATACAGTTGCGCGAACTGCCAATTCCAAATCACTGTGTGTACTAATGATAATTGCATTATTTCCTCCCAATTCCAGAATCGATTTCCCCAAACGAGCTCCGACTGCTTCACCCACTTTTTTACCCATTTGTATGGAGCCTGTCGCTGAAATCAAAGGAATGCTTGTATCATGTGACATTTTTTCTCCGATTGAAATACCTCCAATTATTAAATTGAAAACACCTTCAGGAACTTCATTTTTTTTCAATACCTCATCCAAAATTTTGAAACAGGCTATCGCAGATAAAGGTACTTTTTCCGACGGTTTCCATATCGTGACATCACCGCAAACAGTTGCAATCATGGCATTCCATGCCCAGACGGCGACAGGAAAATTAAAGGCCGAAATGATCCCGACGATACCAAGAGGATGATATTGTTCATACATCCGATGTTGAGGCCGCTCGGAATGCATGGTAAATCCATGAAGTTGCCTGGACAATCCGACAGCAAAATCACAGATATCTATCATCTCCTGCACTTCACCCAAGCCCTCCTGTAGAATTTTTCCACATTCGAGGCTTACCAACATTCCCAGTTCCATTTTATGCTTCCTGAGTACAAGCCCGTATTGCCGCACTATCTCTCCCCTTTGTGGCGCGGGTATTAGCCTCCATGAATCAAATGCTTCTTTAGCTAAATGAATTACATGCTCGTAATCATTGTCAGTGATCTCTTCAACATGGCCGATGAGCTGATTGTTTATCGGTGAGGTAACTTCAATTCTTTCTTTTTCATTCAGCTTTGCCCACTTCAATCCCGTGCAAAATGAAGAATTGATATCATTTATGTCAAGCTTACCAGATATATCGCTAATTTCAGAAGACAGGTTGGTTTTCATAATTATCAGCTTGAGGTAATGTCTTTTCTGTAAATTCTATTCCGTTTTGTTTTAGTTCCATTAAAATAGGATCATAAATTTCCTTGACCACAGGCAGTTGTAATCCTTTCAACCTGATATCTCCTGTCAGCACAAGTTTTGCTGCTATGCCCATTGGCAGTCCTACTGTTTTTGCCATCGCCGTGTGACTGGAATCTTCACCCAGCACCACAAGTGAACTGGTTTTCTGATACCTTTTTTCACTCGAATCCCGGTAAAAAAATTTGTGCCACATCACGATCATATCTTTATCATCCGGCTTCATGGTCCAGCTTAATTTTAAAATATGTTCCAGGATCTGCGCAGGGGTAGCGTGTTTCAATCCGATTCGTTCGTTTGAAAAAACACCAAGGAATTTTAATTTTTCCATCAAATCAGAATCCTGATCAATTTTTAAATACTGCATTAGCTTCAACTCGACGGAATCGGTTGGATTATATGGAAGAAAAGAATTTATAAACTGTCGGAAGGTCATATTTTCCGAATCTTCAACAATGTAGGAATCATCGGTAACTCCAAGCTGAACAAACAAATCCCATGCCCTGCAAAAGCCTGGCCGGCGTAATGTACCACGATATATGGTCGATAAACCATGTAATCCATATTTATCCAGGTAATCAAGTGAATCCCTGTTAGCATATCCTTCAAAGGATCCATACCCTTCTATATTTATCCTCTCCGTACGTCGAAATATCTTGCCATATGGAATGTACTTATATCTGCCGTTGTGTAGAAACCGAACAGCTCCGCCCTGGCCAGCAAGAACTACATTCCTGGGATTCCAGGTAAATTTATATTGCCATGGATTATCCTCATATCCAGGGGCCATCAAGCCACCAGAAAATGATTCAAAGGCGGTTAGGTGATAACTATTGTTTCGTAAATTATCGATTACCTGCTTGGCAGACATATGATCAATCCCGGGATCAAGTCCCACCTCATTCAAAACAAGAATCCCCACTTTACTTATTTCTGCCCTTTTGCTCGTTATTTCTTTCGATTCATAGGAAGGAGTAATTAAATTCACCTTGTATTTAAGACAACTTTCCAATACCAATACATGATATTTAGCCGGTAACATGGAAAGTACCAAGTTTGATTTTTTAACCAGTTTATTCCTGTTGTGGTCATCATGTATATCAATTGCTACTGCCTTGCAATGCTCATATCCGGATATATGTTTTTCTACCAGTGTTAAATCTTTATCAGCTATAATGATTTGCCAGTTGTGTATCCTGGTTTCCTCAATGAGATATTTAATCAAAGAAGGCGCAGAACGTCCTGAACCAAAAATTAAAATTACTTTCACCGCAAAAAGAATTTAAGATTCTTACATCTTATAATCCTGCCCTTTGTCCGTACTTTCAAATATTTTATCAGCAGATCCCGCAATGAATCCCCTGAAAAGTGATCCATCAGATTTTGGATATCGCTTTGCAAATTCATAATAGCAGGCAGGAATTATGTGTTTTCCATCACTAAACGTAATTTCTTTGTTATAGGCGATAGTTGAAGACTGCTCCAGAAGATCTTCCGGCGTTCCTTTAACTTCCCCTCCCGAATCGTTCAATTGAAATCCATTTTCCTTCAGAAATTGGTTGACTTTATAACTGCTATCAAAATTTTTCAAATGATTAATGCTTACGGTAAAATGATTCACTCTGAATCCATAAGCAGCCATCCACGCGGCATATTCACTTACCTTTTTTAATGCAATATATTGGTCAAAGGACAACTCCCATGGCCGACCGCCAAATACAAATGAAGGATCAGAAGTAAAATCCTCAGGTATTTGCCTTATTAATCTGTCAATAATTTGTTGAGTATTCTGATCAAATTCCTCTGTTTTTAACTGGCTGATGAAAATCAATGGCATTACCGGATCAGGATGCTCAAAATGTTTAGCATATAGTTTTTTTTGTTCAAAATGATACTCACCTTTTTGAGTATATTCCAGATCCGTAAATACCTTGCCTAAAACATCCACATTAATTCCTGGATGATTGTACGTCCTGAAAGCAATATGATCATTTACTACTTTTTCTCCTTTCGAGGTGAACAGATCATAAATGCGCTGCGCAGGAGGATTTGTTTCCACATAATCACGCCATAACAAATCCAGTAGTTGAGGTAAAGTGTAGTTACTCATTTTTTGTGTGGTTTAGTAGTCCAGTTTATATGTAATTTAACGTATTTTAGCTTATTCTGAACACCAGTAAACACCATAAATTTATAATCCAGGTCTTAATCAAACAGTCTCAACAAGATTACCAGGTAAACAAACGTCCAATAATTGTTCTAGCGAATGATTGGAGTAAGCACTATATCTTTATAGCTCACCTGTCCATGGTCTCCCTGCAGGTAAATCGGACCAGGTTTGAATTCATCTGATGTCATTGCACCACCTGTCACTCCTTCAATAGGTTGATTGTCAACGATCATTTTCCCATTCAGGATCACAGTCAAATGGCGGTCACATAGGGTAATGTCCATATCCTGCCATTTGCCAGCTTTCTTTTCTGCTGCTTCGGAAGGTGTAATTCTGCTATACAAAGCTCCCATATTATGGCTATCCAGCGGCCTGCCATAGCTGTCCATCACCTGCACTTCATATATTCCTCTTAGATATATCCCACTATTACTGCCATCTGGTACATTTACACTTAATTTTAAATTGAAATCCTCAAATTCATCCTCGGTTCTCAAATTGCCATAATGAATATGGGGTTCACCTTCCTTTTGTTCAGGATTATTGTTCAATATACCTTTTTCCACTTTCCAACCGTTTGTTGCCTTAGGTTCCAGCAATCTCCAGCCACTGAGATCATTTCCCAAAAGATCGATTGGTTTCCCATATTTTATTTTAGTTAAATCCGGTGCAGCTGTCAAAGGGGGAATCCGGTTGGCATGTACATAATACACATCAGCACTAAAACCATCTTGAGCAGGGATGGTCATCTTACCAATAAGCTGACCGCCTTTTCCTTCCAATTCCAATGTCGACGTAAGGGTATGCGTGCGCAATTCACCATCTGGCTGCTCAAAGGTTGTAGACGATATTCTGGTCACTATCAGTTTGCCATTATTTACATAAACATTTGCCACAGGTAATACACTACCTGATCTCCAAAGCAAATCCGCATCAAGATATCCAGCTTCCTTGCGTACTTCCAGCCAGCCCATACCCTCCTGAAAATGGAGCGCCCACCTACCAAGATATTCATCTGCACCCTTTTGAGCTGTTAGTGAAAAACTGTTAAAAAAACAAAAAGAAAAAATAAGCAAGATTGATCTGAGGACTATTTTCATAATTATTGGAATTTATATACTAAAAGGACGAAAATAGTAAAGAAGCGGTACTCTTCAATAAAATCAATATTTACTTTTTGGATTTTAGTAAAGAAAAAATATTTAGATAGTTATTGATTCAATCTCTGGTTTTTATTTAAACTCAATATTTGATGACATAAAAATACCATCCGATCATTGTATTTATGCCATCGCCCTTTCACCACAATGGGTTCAGCATCCTTGTCCAATATTTCCGACCAAATTTCCTTTTCAAGCTCTAACTGTTCATCGTTATAGTGCTGGTTGTCTTCAAAAAAATCAAACGAAGGGCGGTTTTGAAAGATTACAATTTGATTACCCACCCTCCCTTCACACTCACCAACTATATAAAGTTTATCAGTACCCAGATATTTGGAATAATCTACCCCAATTGGTAGGATCGAAAGTGTGTCATAACTGTCATTACCACCAAACAAACTTAGCGGAAGTATAAAAAGCAGGAATAAAAATACATTTCTTGCCATAATGATAGCTCGTTAATAATATAAGATTGCAAATATAGTAACGAAACGTATTATTAGGTCTGTTTGTTTATGAATATTTTAATAAAATTAATGGATGTATGAAAATATAATAATTTTTAGAACAGCACTTTATGGAAAACTTTACATTTAAAATCTCGGGGAAGGCAGTTGAATATTTCTTATTCCGAACAGTTTGCTTCAATAAAATTTTCTTGGAATGCTCAAGAAAACAAAATATAATTTTATTGAAAGTTATATTTATCCGTTAGATTCTAACCAAAAGAAGGAATATTCTTTAAAAACAGAATATAATTTGTTTACATTAAATAAACGTAAGTGCTATTAATTAAATGACTTGCCTTTTATCAGATTCTGATTTAATGTGATTTCTTGATTCGCAATTACCAGCTAGCAATATTCATTCGATACAATTCGGCCCGTTCAAGAAATTCCTCCCACGTATCGGTGTCTTCCACACCCTGGCGGTAAAGATCGATCATTTCATCAATCAACAATTCTTTGTATCCAAATTTCTCAAACATCTTCTTACAGAACTCCATTTCGGAATCCTCGATTACATTATCTGCCATCATCATGCCCACAAGATCATAGAGCAACGCCACCTTTTGATGGTGATGCTCCGGGATATTGGGTTCTATGTTTTCGCGCTCATCTAATATTTTTTTGATCTGTTGCGGTTTTAGCTGATATTTTTCACCGATTTTATGCAGGTAGGCAATTTCATCATCATGTATATGCCCATCAATAGCTGCAAGCGCAACCAGGTTTTTCAAGTGGTTCTTTTTATATTTTAAATATTGATATTCAAAAAAGCCGATCATCTATTCAGTTATTTATTGATGTATAAAATTAGCAGGAAGTATCCTATAATTCAACGAGATTTATCACTTTAGTGTCTAGATTAAATGTATTTCATTTTTTCTGCATTCCTTCTTCATCTCTTCAGACCATATACTTGATTGAATTTCTCCAATATGAGCTTTTCGCAAATAGTACATACATAATCTGGATTGCCCAATACCACCGCCAATGGATTGGGGGAGCTGATCATTTAATAATAATTGATGAAAATAGTAGGATTTCCTTTCCTGGCAATTAGCAGTATCGAGCTGTTCAAGCAGACTTTGCTTGTTTACCCGTATACCCATGGAAGATAATTCGAATGAATCTTTCAATATGTCATTCCACACGATAATATCTCCATTCAATCCACGATA
>Ga0209536_100008320_pt1 | contig 15578 bp, 10 predicted proteins | sample DeeMarSeWOR28_12_FD_187461 | JGI IMG/M metagenome (GOLD analysis project Ga0209536, IMG submission 187461) | Marine sediment microbial communities from White Oak River estuary, North Carolina - WOR-2-8_12 (SPAdes) (version 2) | ecosystem: Environmental > Aquatic > Marine > Intertidal zone >...
TCCTTGTACCGATTCATTTCCGCGCGCAGTATCTTCTTCTTAGCCGGCGCTGTCATCTCTTTGGAAAGCACAACTTTATCAAGGCTGACGAAAACGGAATTTAATATCTTAAATGTTTTGGGATGGGCCTTGGCCCGATGCGTTCTGATGTAATTGCCCAAGGAATTAAGAATTTGGAGAAACGTCGTCACGATCTTGTCGTGTTTATAGGTTAACTGGAGGTCTTTGAGCTGCAGCAGAAGGTTATCCAGCACTTCATCGGTAATCTCCCAGTCAATCGACAAAATCAAATTTTTGAGTTCTGCCAGAGGGTAATGTTCATTTCGTTTCTTTTCCGGTACATTGGGCAGCTGAATGTCGTTTTCGCCGAAAAGCGCATCCAAACGGTTTTCAAGCTCGGAACTCAAGGTATCGATATCTTTTGAATCGACCAATTTGTCTTCTCCTATCCTAAGTCTTTTTTTATGGACGCCACGGTTGTCGAGATAATCCGTTTCAACGTCGCTACCACATTATACCCCAGCACGGCGCTGGCTGGAAAAGAAGGCTTTTTCAGCTGACTGTTCAAATCCCTTTCAAGTATTTTCACGGGCAAAAGCGGAATACCCTGCTCTTTGAGGTCCATTTTATTGTACTGCATGACAAAGGGAATCCGGAAGATGCTTTTTTTGTAGACGGCGAGATTTTCCTGAAGATTTTTGAGCGCCAGGATGTTTTTTTCTCTTCGCACCGCCATGGCATCGGCCACAAAAACGATGCCGTCCACCCCGCGCAAAACGAGCCTGCGGGTCGCATTGTATTTGACCTGGCCGGGTACCGTATACAATTGGATTTTAACGTCATATCCGTTAACAATTCCAATATCAAACGGCAAAAAATCAAAAAATAGCGTCCGGTCGCCATGGGTCTTGACGGTGACCATTTCGGTATTTATACGCTTGGCAAATTTACCGTAGATATACTCCAGGTTGCTTGTCTTACCGCCCCGGCCGGGACCATAATAGACGATCTTAACCTGGATTTCTTTATTCTTCAGATTTACAAAGGCCATCAGAGTGAACTCGAGTAATAGGCAGAGCCGGACATCATTTTTAGCACTGTCTGCAGGATAAGCATTTTAAATCGATAACAGCGGTTCTAACAGGACAGCCAACTGTTCGACGGATTCAGACACTTTCAGTCTCAAGAATCCCAATGATATGTCATTCCCGAAAATGGTGATCAGCAGAAACTCAGTAGTTATCTTATTGAAATGAATATTCTCTTTTTTGCCTTTATGGAATAGCAACGAAAATTCATTCTCACCGATGATTTTGGCCATGGCGCTGACAGCACCGAAATTACCCGCAGCCAATGCCGCCAGGGAATATATATCGTGCTGTTTTTCGCCGTTATCCAAATTGGCAATGATATTGCCGGCCATATCAATCAAAAAAACACACCGTACCCCGTTATCGATGAGATCCTGCTGTAAAATATCTTCAATGCTGTCAAGCTGTTTTTGACCAAGCGTATATGACAATTGCCAGCCTCCCTAAAGTGTGGTGGTTGATGAAAACCTAAATCTCTATAGATTTCGGTAGTTTTCAGTAAAACTTTAATTATTTTCAAATTTCACAACGAATAACCGGATTCAGCCAGGTGAAAGAAAAAACAGCAATCCGACCCGCCATCAGCCGCTCAGGCTTGCAGGCACTGATGAAGTATATAATCCGAGCCCGGAGGACCCGGCTTTAATTGTAAGCGAACTTCGGTAGCGGGTTGAATTGGGAAAACACGACATATACTTCTCAAATTACAAAATATATCGTGCTTTAGCAAGTCAAATTTTCATCTGCCGTCGGCTTTGGTGGCCGGATCCGACTCATTAAAATCCATCAGGATCCGCAGGTCGGATCCGCTGTTCACCGTGACCTGGGCATTCGGGAATCGTTTCTTAAAAACACGAATCATGCCAGCATTTTCACGCAATACCGTGGCACAAAAACTGGTGAAGTGATTTTCTTTTGCAATTGTCACCAGAATATCGAGCAGATAGGAAGCGATTCCCATACCTTGAAAATCTTCACGAACAACAAAGGCCACTTCAGCCCGGGAATCGTCCTCCTGGGCATAGGATCCGATGGCCATAATTTCCTGGTGGCCACTGCGCTGCACCAGACCGATAACGGACATATTGTTGTGATAATCAACGCTTGACCATTGTTTTTGCACGACTTCATGCGAAAAGGTGCGCATTTTATAAAAAAACCGCATGTAGATCGTTTTTTCCTGCAGTGAATAAAAGAAATTGCGATAGGCAAATTCATCCGAAGGCAGCAGGGGCCGGAATTCAACGTTTTTGCCGTTCTTAAGCTTCAGTGAGGACTTATATCCCTCCAGGAAAAGGAGATCTTCAGTTGACGGCGGCAGCTGGTCTGCAAAAATATAGTGTCTATTTTTAGCCACCTCGATCAGCTCTTCACGGAATTTCGGGTGAGCGATCTGGGCCAGTTCCATGACTCTCTGATAAATCCCCCTGCCCTTCAGTTCGGCGATCCCGTACTCGGTGATGACGAAGTTGACATCGCCCCGGGTGGTTGCCACGCCGGCACCTTCACTGAGATGCGGAACAATCCGCGATACCGCGCCATTCTGGGCAGTTGCGGGCAGGGCAATTATCGAAAAACCGCCTTTGGACATGGAGCTGCCGCGCAAGAAATCAACCTGATCGCCGATTCCGCTGTAAAATAGATATCCCATAGAATCCGAGCAGACCTGCCCGGTCAAATCCACCTCCAGCGCGGAACTGATGGAAATCAGGTTATCGTTGCGGGCGATGACGGTCGGGTCATTGACAAATTCGGACGATCTGAAATAAAAGGCCGGGTTGTTGTCCACATAGCGATAAATCTTTTCCGATCCCATGCACAAAGAGCTGACGACCCGGCCGGGCAGCAGGGTCTTCTTTTTATTGGTAATCACATTTTTCTCGAACAGCGGCAGCAGCCCATCGGTAATCAACTGGGTGTGGATCCCCAGATCCTTTTTACCGTCCAGATATTTTAAGATGGCGTACGGCAAATTGCCGAATCCGATCTGAAGTGTGGCGCCATCGTCCACCAGCTGTGACACGTAATGTCCAATTCGGCGGGCGACCTCATTGTCTTTAACCGTGGGCAGGGCTTCCACCAGATCCTCTTCATGCGGCACGAGCCAGTCGATATCGTTCAAATGAACAAAACTGTCGCCCCAGGTTCGGGGCATCTTCGGATTGACCTGAGCAATGACCACGGCCGCATGCTCCACAGCGGATCGGGTAATATCAACGGATACCCCCAGGCTGCAATATCCGAACTTGTCCGGCGGGCTGACCTGGACCAAGGCCGCGTCCAGACCAATGCGCTGGGAGGAAAATAAGCGCGGAATCTGGGACAGATATTCGGGAATGTAATCGATTTTGCCTTCAAACGCCGCCTTGCGCATGGCCCGGCTGATAAAAAACAGCTTCAGTGAAAACCGGCGCGTAAATGACGGGTCATCGATATATTCAGCGAGGGTGAACGACAGCATCTGATAGACCATGATATCCTGCAGATTCTGGTCTGCAACCATGGCATGGATAAGATGCTGCGGTTCGCCGCAGCCCGTGCCGATAAACACCCGACTGCCCCGCATAACCTTTGACATTGCTTCGGGCGCATCGACAACTTTAGATTGATAAAGATGTTGCCAGTCCATTTACCTCCTCCTGTCAGCGCTAGGGTTTAAAAGGCTTAAGATTCGGTTCCATGATCAGGGTTCAAAGTTCAAAATTTTCATTATTTGAAATTAATAGCTATTTTGATCAAGATCGGGAATACTCAAGATCACCCATTGGGTGAAAAGGTATTCTGTAATCGATATCAGCAGAACCCCTTAAAAAAGGCCGGTAGGGACTTTCAACCCTGAACGTGGAACCCTGAACCATTCAACCTAGATTAGAGATATATCAAAAATTTCAATTTAAATCGAGGTTTTAGTCTTCGATATTCGTGAAAGTGAAATTCACGGTTAACGAAATCAAAATTAAGAAGCCAGGTTGGGAGCAGGCCCTGAAAAGGATTCCGGTTGACCAGCGCGGGCAATATTGCTACCCTAGCGGCAGATGCACCCCCTTGGAAAGTACGATGCGGGGATGATGGTGCCCTGTTCGAAGGGAGCCAATTGGATCCAGCCATGAAACCGTCAAATACGTCATCAGGTGTTTTCAAGCCCTTCAAAGATCTAGCAGCCCTGCTGAAAAGCAAATCGGTTGAGCTTCAACCCGCTCCAGTCCCGGCGCCGAAGGAGTCCCATGAGGACCGAACCGACCGACGGCCGGATCACCTGGTATTTAAAGAAGCAATGGCGGGTGTCAAAAGAATATCAAGGGCCAAATGTGCGGCCCAAATCCCCCTGCCCCCGACACCGGAACCAACCGCCGCAAAGCCGAACCCCGACACCGAATCGGTGGCACAGCTTAAAAATCTGGTCGAATATGGCACCGGATTTGTGGTGTCCCTGACACCGGAATATGTCGAGGGCATGGCCCAGAACGTAAACCCTGAAGTGGCCCGCCGGCTTCACCGGGGGGATTTTTCAATTCAAGATCATACCGACCTGCACGGACTAAGAGTGCACGAGGCCCATGAAGCCGTCGACGTATTTTTAAACAAAAGCATTACGTCGGGCAAACGAGCGGTACTCATCATCCACGGCCGCGGCCTGTCATCCCCCGCCGAGCCGATTTTAAAATCCAAAGTTTACCGGTGGCTCACCACGAGCCCATGGCACAAATGGGTTATCGCCTTTACCAGTGCCAGACTCTGTGATGGTGGGGCTGGCGCCACTTATGTTCTTCTCAGGCGCAAACCATTGAAAAAGCGATTTCGCAAACCAAGGAAAAAAATCAGAAAAAATTAATTGATTTTAGTTGAAAAAATAATTTATTGACAAATAGGAATTATAATCTTAATTTACGTGTCTAAATTTTAACTGGGTTAAGAACACAATCCCACATTCGGTGTGAAGCCCTCGAATGCGGGATTTTTTAATGGGCAACGCAAATTAGAAACCTATCACGGCAGATAAGATATAAGGTATTATTCCGATGAAAAAAGAGATCGAAAAAGTCAGAAATATCGGCATCAGTGCGCATATTGATTCAGGTAAAACGACCCTGACCGAAAGGATTCTTTATTTTACCAAACGAATCCACACCATTCATGATGTTAAAGGCAAAGACGGCGTCGGCGCCACCATGGATTCCATGGAACTGGAAAAAGAACGTGGCATCACCATCGCCTCGGCAGCCACCTATTGCGAGTGGCGCGGCCATGAAGTTAACATTATCGATACCCCCGGTCACGTCGATTTTACGATTGAAGTCGAACGCTCATTGCGCGTACTGGATGGAGCCATTTTGGTTTTGTGTGCCGTCGGCGGCGTACAATCACAGTCGATTACCGTTGATCAGCAAATGAAACGCTATAACGTGCCGTGTGTTGCGTTTGTCAACAAATGCGACCGCAGCGGTGCCAACCCGTCGCGGGTCATTGCCCAATTAAAAGAAAAGCTGGGGCACAATGCCGTAGCCATGCAGATGCCGATCGGACTTGAAGCCGATTTTGAGGGAATTATCGACCTGGCTGCCATGCAAGCATTATACTTTGACGGTGAAAACGGGGAAGATGTGCGGGTTGAGCAAATTCCAGCGGATCTTTTGCCCGAAGCCCTCGCCCAAAGAGAAGCCTTGATTGATGCCGCAACCATGTATTCCGACTCACTGACCGAAGCGGTTCTGGACGAACAGGATATATCGGCCGACATGATCCTGCGCGCTGTGCGCCGCGGGGTGTTAGCTAGAGAATTGACGCCCGTTTTTATCGGTTCGGCTTACAAGAACAAAGGTGTCCAGCCGCTTTTAAACGGCGTTACCGATTTGTTGCCCTGCCCCAAGGATGTGAAAAACCAGGCGCTGGATATGGCACATGATGAGACCCCGGTGGAGCTTTTTGCGGACAGCCAAAAACCGCTCGTCGCACTGGCCTTTAAGCTCGAGGACGGTGCCTATGGGCAGCTGACCTATATCCGGGTTTACCAGGGCTCCCTGGTCAAGGGCGATACCATTGTCAATATCCGCACCGGGAAAAAGGTGAAAGTCGGTCGCCTGGTGCGCATGCATGCCGACCAGATGGAGGACATCAAGGAAATCTCGGCCGGCTACATCGGTGCCCTTTTTGGAATCGATTGCGCATCCGGTGATACGTTTGCGGCACCGGGCCTCGAGTTGACCATGACCTCGATGTACGTGCCGGATCCGGTAATCTCGCTGGCCATCGCCCCTAAAGACCATAAATCCGAGATCAACATGTCCAAAGCACTGACCCGGTTTACCAAAGAAGATCCCACTTTCAGGGTTCATACCAATGACGAAACCGGCGATACCATCATTTCGGGCATGGGGGAACTGCACCTTGAAGTTTACATCGAGCGTATGTTGCGCGAGTACAATTCCCAGGTGATCCCGGGTATGCCGCGCGTGGCTTACCGGGAAACCATCACCCGCAGGGCAGAATTTGACTACATTCACAAGAAACAAACCGGGGGCGCCGGCCAGTACGGGCGTGTCGCCGGCTATCTGGAGCCGGTCAACGATGCGGAATTCGTTTTTGACAATCGGGTGGTGGGCGGCGCCATTCCGACTCAGTTCATCTCGGCCTGTGAAAAGGGATTCAAAGCCTGCCTTGCAAAAGGACCCAAGATGGAATTCCCGGTTACCGGAATCAAAGTCGAAATCAACGACGGCGCCTCTCACGCGGTGGATTCTTCGGAGATGGCATTTCAAGCTGCAGCCCGGGGGGCGTTTTTGCAGGCCTATGCCAAAGCCGGCCCGGTAATTCATGAACCCATCATGAAAGTCGTGGTAGAGTCGCCTTCGGAATTCCAGGGATCCGTCATGGGCTCTTTAAATCAGCGGCGCGGCATCATCGTCGGCTCACAGGATGAAGGGGTGATGTGTGTGATTGAATCCCAGGTTCCGTTGGCGGAAATGTTTGGCTATTCGACGGTAATAAGATCTCTGACCCAGGGCCAGGCGCAGTTCACGATGGAGTTCGCCACTTACAAACAGGTCCCGCAAAGCATTGCTGAAGAGCTCGCCAAAAAATCGGCCGAAGAAAAAAAGAATGTCGCCTAGACGGGTTGCGGGGTGCGGGATGCGGGCCACGGGACGCGGGGTGTAGTTTAAAGGTTAAGCCCGCGAAAATTCCAAGCACCAACTACCAAATTCCAAACAAATCCCAATGGCCCAAATTCGAAATTCGAAACGATTGAGCACGTGGCAGGACCCACAACTGGGCTGTGTAGAGTTAGACCCAATGGCAGGACCATTAGTGGACCTGGGTATCCCGAAAGGCCAAAATAAAGCGTCAGTGAGAGTTTCGGTCATTGAGTATTGAGATTTGAAATTTATTTGAGATTTGGTGCTTGAAATTTGGGATTTTATTGGTGTGGATCTGAGCAGCCAAGGCACCATGAAACCATGTCAAATTTAACTATTGATTGTATCTGAAAATTATTTAATGATGGAGCGCAGCGACCACCAAAAATATTCAATCTTCAATCTTCAATCTTCAATACCCGTAAACCGGCCCGGGGGCGGCCGGCAAGACGCTGCCGGATCAGCTGAAAAACCGGCCGGCGTTATTTACATTAAAGAAAGGTATTTCACCATGCTGAAAAAAGATCTCATACTGAGAAATCCGTTGCGTATGATGGGTCGTGAAAATGATGACATTCTGGATGCCGGCCAGTTCGGGGCCGTGCTGGCACGCGCCGGTGTCGGGAAAACAGCGTTTTTGGTTCAGCTTTCGCTCAATGCCCTGCTGCGGGGCAAAAATGTGCTTCATATCAGCCTTACAGATCCGGTCAATAAAGTCAGCCTGTGGTATAAGGAAGTCTTCAATTTGATTGCCGAACAGTATCAGGTCCACCAGATCAACCAGCTCTGGGAGTCCGTTTTACCGCACAGATTCATCATGACCTTCCGGGTGGAAGGGTTCAGTGTTCCGAAACTGCAGGAACGATTGGCAGACCTATCCGAACAAAATATTTTCTCACCCCAGATGATCATCGTCGATGGGTTTCCGTTCGATGAAACCGATCACCGGTCATTAAGGGAATTCAAAGATATGGTCGCCGAACAGGGAATGCATTCCTGGTTTACCGTGCGTACCCATCGTCATGAAGAGCCTGAGGCTGACGGAACGCCCCAGCAACTGGCTGATGTTTCCGATTTGTTCGATATCGCCATTCAACTTTTACCGGTGGGCAAAGAGATTCATGTGAAAGCGCTGAAAGGCGGCGAGTCATTTTCAAAGCACCTTGATTTAAGATTGGATCCTTCCACCATGCTCCTCACCAATCAGAGCTAGCCCCCGAATTACAAAACTGTAATTCGAAACCAATTTCAGAATCCAATGAATCACATCGTTGGTATAAAATCTTTTTATATCCGGGTATAAATTTTTTTTTATATTATCTGTTTTTTTCCCGCAATTCCCTCCAACGAAACCTGAGAATAATTTACCGAAACTGACGGCCGTGAAAAGTGTTGCCTCGAAATTCAAGGCATCGCCTGTTTTTGATTGGCAGCGCTTTTGCGGCCGGCGGCACACGGATAAAACCATCGCCTAAAACTCAGCATGGCACAAATATTGCTTTATTTTTTGCAAAACCGTTTTTGCAGAGGATGGACTGTCATGCACAAAAATTCAGGATACACGCTCGTAGAAGTATTAACGGTAATCGCCATCATCGCGATAGTCGCCGGCATCGTTCTTCCCAACGTTGTCGCCTGGCTGCCCAAATACCGCTTGAGCAGCGGGGCTGAGGAAATACAATCCACGCTGCAGCTGGCCAGGCTTGGCGCGATTAAACAGAATACGAGTGCAACCGTCACGTTTAGTACCGTCACGCACACTTTTTTGGCGTCGATAGACGGCAAGACGATTAAGGCAGGAAAAATGCCGGCCGGTATTATCATCGATTCGGTAACCAGCCCGGCATCGCAGGTTGAATTCGACAGCAGAGGATTGGCCAATGATTCGACCGGCAACATCCTGGTGAAAAACAGTAAGGGCGCGACCAAGACCATTTCGGTGAATATCGTCGGAAACGCCAGTATTCAATGAAACGCCTGACCGTGACCGGCGGCATTTTTAGGAATTAGCATTGCAAACGGGTGAGGCAATTAATTGACATCGAATATGCCGGTTAATGCATACCGTCGACTAGAGGTTAAATGGATTCGAAATGATGGTTTTGATAAAAAATAACAAAGGGTTTACCCTAATTGAAATTTTAGTGGCCCTGGTAATAGATTTTGTCGTACTGGCCGGTATCTATGCCGCATTCTATTCCCAGCAGAAGTCACACGTCAAAGAACAGCAGGTGGTCGATGCCCAGCAAAATGTGCGGGGGTCGGCCGCATTTATGATTCGTGAAATCCGGCTGGCCGGCATGGATCGCAAGACCACAGCCGTGGCCGGCATCCTAACCGCCGGGCCCCATTCGATCCAGTTCACGCTGGATCGAAATGAAGACGATGACGTGACGGATGATTATGAAAATATTAAATACGAATTTTCAGCCGGCGTGGATACCGTCGCTCCCTATGGTATCGCAGATGACGGGTCAGCCGGCCCAATCGTAAGATTTTCGACCAACGATGCGCCGATCGCCGATAATATTTACGCCATCGCTTTTGCCTATGCCTTTGACGATGATCGCGACGGCGAATTGGATTTCGTGGATGCCGCCCCGTTTAACGGCCGCTTGGATCCCGGTGAAGAAATTTGGGCTTACGATGATCCCGACGCGGCGGCCGTGGGGCTCGATACCGATAACGCCACCGGCAATCCCTTGCCGACGGCCATCAGTTTCGACAGGATCAGGGCGGTGCGCATCTGGATCCTGGCTCGAACGCGCAACCCGATGCGGGAGGCGGCCAAAACCAAAAATTATGTGGTTGGCGACAAAATAATCAATATCACCGATAATTATCAATACCGCCTGCTGACTGCGACGGTAAAATGCCGGAATTTGGGAATCTAGTGAACATGCCCGGCCCAAAGGAGAAAAAGAGCAATATGGCGTCGAACAACAAAGGGTTCACCCTGGTGGAGGTGATGATCGGCATGGCTATTTTCGTTATCGGCTACCTGGCCGTAGCTTCGATGCAAATGGTCGCCATAAAAGGCGATGCCAACGCCCGCAAAACAACCGAGGCTGCCACCCTGGCCGCCGACCGGATAGAAAGACTTATGGTTCTGCCCTATGAAAATCTCGATGTGGGTGGATCGGCGACCGATGGCGCCTATGAGGTTTCCTGGCAGATTGACCCAGATGCCATGTTGTCCAACACCAAAACGATTACGGTCAAAGTGGCGTGGGACCATGGTGGTCCAAAGGAATTTGAGGCCACCTACGTCAAGACTGCCAACCAATAAGCGGAAATTGCACTGAATTTTTGCAAAGGAAATCACGATGAAATGTAAATCTATTCCCGGCAATCACCAGGATGGCCTGGTAACGGTTGCGGCCCTTTTCTTTTTAATCGTGTTAACCATTATGGGGACCTCCGCCATCAGCACCAGCAACATGGAGGTGCAGATCGCCACGAATGACGAAATCCACAAATTGACATTCTATGCCGCCGACAGCGGAGCTGATTTGGGAACCGAGCTCGTCGAGCTCAACATCGCCTGTCCCACCGGCTTTGCCAGCGACGACCTGCCCATTGGCGGCGGCGGCATCACCGTCATCGACCGGGATTTCTGGATGCAAGATGACGAGCCGGTAGACGGCGCCAACAATGTCGTACCCTACCCCTCCGACACAGAGCGGGACATCCGGATCGATGACGCTGCCGGCAACCACACCAATTTGACGATCTTCGGTCAAACGGCCTTTGGTATCGGCGGCGCCATTGAAATGGCGGCCGCTTACGAAGGCAAGGGCAAAGCAGCCGCCAGCGGCGGCGTGACCCTCGAATATGAAATATATTCCCAGCACCGGGGCTATGCCAACAGCGAAAGCATTGTCATGCTCCATTGGCAGCATGTGGTCGGCAACGAGGGAACCTGTGAGTATTAGAATGACCCGGCGGTCCTGCAGCCGGACCGTGCTGTTTCGAATTAAACCGCTTGCGGATCGGACGCGATCCCAATGCACAGCATAAAATGAGGTTTGCATCATGAAATTTAAATGGCTACATACGACAACACGTCTGGCGCTAATCCTCTTGGTTGCAGGGAGTCTGGGCAATCCGGCGGCCGTTCACAGTTCCTGCGCCACCGGTACCGCGGTGCCGCCGTTTTTAGCCGCCGGCCTGGATCCCAATTTGCTGCTGCTGATCGACAATTCCGCCAGCATGTATGATCTGGCCTACACCCTGGATCGGGAAGAAGGGTACTGCTATGACGGCACATACACCGATGCCGCCAATAATCTGGTCGAAAGCTACTCAACGGCCACGACCTATGCCGGCTATTTCGATGCGAACATCTACTACGCCTATAATACATCAACGGAGCAATTCGAGGCCAAGACCGCCCCCGAAATGGTGACAATTTGCATGGGTGCCGACTACCAACTCAGCGGCACGCTTTGCATCACCATCAATGAGGCCGCCAGCCCCAAAACCGTGACGGCTTTTTTGGCCAGTGGTAACTTTCTCAACTGGGCCGGTGCCTCCAAGCTGGATATCCAGAAACAAATTCTGACCGGCGGCAAATATGATGCCGCCAACAGCCGCCTGGTCATGGAATCCCGCGGCTGCCTGGGCCGGCGTTTCGTCAAAAAGGTGGCGGTTAAAGATACCGGCGACGGCAGCACCAAGTATTTAACCCTGGGGATCCGGCCGCCCACGAACGCCGAAAAAACCGCTGCCGCCGATGACACCACCCGCATCGAAATCTTCGACGTCACCGCCGACGGTTTCAATTACGACGACTGCCGCGCGGCGCTGGACGAATTAAATTCGGACTCTCCCAACCTGGGCCAGTTAGGGGTCCATGTCGAAGACTGCATGGGCTATGGCGGCGGCAATGTTTCGGATTCCATGTCCGCCTTCAACCACGCTCTGCAGGAGTGCTGGTATTATAATAAGCACGGTGATTGGCAGGACGGGCTCGGCGCGATCAGCTCTATAAAAAACGATTGCGAAAAGCTGTATGATGACGGCATTATCCCCAAAAGCATTGACCGCGATGACCGCGGTTACGTCTGCTTCGGGGATTGGGGTCCGGCCGAAGGCTATGTCGGCCGCTGCTGGGAGCCGGCTAAAGATGGTAGCGCCTTGGTGTGCACGGACAGGGTGTGCACGACCGAGCCGACTTCCAATGCCGCCGAAATCTGCGACACAAGCGTCACCCCCAACGTGGTCAAATATTGCTCCGGCAACTACAATGCCCAGCAGGACACCTGCAACAAACCCTGGCTGGTCAAACAGGACTGCACCGGCGGCGGAACCTTGGATGCGGACGGCTGGACCGATGATGACGGCGACACCGGCGAAATCTGCGTTGACCAGGCCCTCAAGGATTATTGCGGCATCATTGAAATCCCCCAGGTGGTCGACCCCAGCGACTCGGCCGACGATACCGGCAATATCTGGAACGCCCCGGCGGTTCTGATCGACACCGGCGTACTCTCCCAGTTGAATCAACCGTTGGCCGTGCTCAAGGGCCGGATTGCCAAGGCCACCGCCCCCAGTGGGTTGATTCAACAATATGCCGATAAGATCCGGATGGGCGCCATGGTTTTTAATGACGACGGCTCCGCGAGCGAGTGCAGTCAAACGGATCCCAATATTCTCTATGGCTGTGCCGATCCGACCAACCGCGACGGCGGTCGCATTATTTCCTATATCGGCCAGTCAACCGCCCATACCACCGGCCTGGTGGCGGCCGTCAACGCGGTTAAAGCCACGTCCTGGACCCCGCTGGCTGAAGCCATGTTCAATGCCATCGGCTATTATACCCAAACCGATACCCTGCGGCTGAATGACGCCGATTTTCTGATGGACGCCGGCCATCCGGACCCGGTTATGGCCTGGTGTCAAAACAACAATGTTCTGATTATCACCGAGGGGGCCTCCACGGCCGATCTGAATGCCACCGTCAAAGGCTTTGCCGACACTTCTGCCCTGCATGACGGCGACACGGAAGTCGCCGACTGCGGCACCCTGGACGGCAGCACCCTGCTGGATGACCTGACCCACTATGGCTGGCGCGGGAGCGAAATTTTCGGGTCCGGCAGCACCAATCAAAATATCATGACCCATATCGTGGTTGCCGGCAGCCTGCGCGCCGGCGGAACGGGCGAGTGCGACCCCGAGACCCTGCTGGGTGACGCCGCCATCAACGGCGGCACGGTGGTCTATCAGGCCAATGATCCGAATGAGCTGCAGGCCAAGCTCGAAAAGGCCTTCGCGGCTATTCGGTCCGGAGCGGCGGCGGGCTCGGCCGCCTCGGTCATTTCCGCCTCCCGCGGCGGCGAAGGCGCCATTTACCAGGCGGTTTTCTGGCCCCGCATGGAAATCACCGGTGTCGACCCGGTGGACTGGATCGGCGAGGTCCACGCCCTGCACATCGATTCCCACGGCAATATGTATGAAGACACCAATGGCGACCGGGCACTGGATCCGGGCGACAAACAGGTCATTTTTTATTACGACGACCATGCCCAAATGACCAAAGTATGTGTGGATCCGACGGATCCGGCGACGATCTGCAGCGGCACATCCAAAGCCATGGCCGAAATTCGTTATCTGTGGTCCAACAGCCAGTGGCTGGCCGATATCAGCGATGCCGACATCGTTGTCAATCGGGACCCGGCCACCAAGCATATCAGCAATGAAAAGAAGCGCTATATCTTCACCTGGAATGATCTTGACAATGACGGCAGCGTCGCTGACAGCGAAGTGCTGGAATTTGTCTCTCAAAACTGGAACGATTTGACCGTGCCGGTTGGCGCCAATCGCGGGCCGGTGCCCATGGATTTCGGGGTCAACACCCCGGACCAAGTCAATGTTATTGTCAACTGGATCCGCGGCCTGGATCAAGCCGGCCTTCGTCCGCGCCAATTGCCCTATGATTTCGATCTGGACGGAACGCCGGAAACCGTGACCTGGCGCCTGGGTGATGTGGTCCATTCGACGCCGATTGCCGTATCCAAACCGGCTGAAGGTTATCATTTCCTGTATCGGGACCAGTCCTACGGGCAATTTGCCGCCCGTTACAACAAACGGCGGCATGTCATTTATTTCGGCGGCAACGATGGGATGCTGCACGCGGTCAACGGCGGATTTTTTAACGAGACCGCAAAAAAGTTCTGCCTGACACCGGATTGCACCGGCGAATCTGCCGCGCCCGCCCTGGGAGCCGAGCTGTGGGCCTATGTGCCGTACAACCTGCTGCCGCATTTGAAATGTTTGACCGATCTCAATTACAGTCATAAATATTTTGTCGATTTGAAGCCGCGCATCTTCGACGTTCAGATTTTTGCCGACGACAGCGCGACGACCAATATTCACCCCGGCGGCTGGGGCACGATTCTGGTGGGCGGCATGCGCTTTGGCGGTGCCCGCATCGGCGCCGATACGATTGACGGCGACGGCAACGGTTGGGCGGATTATGCGGCCGACACCCGCCAGTTCACCTCAGCCTATTTTATTTTTGACATCACCGATCCGGAACAGCCGCCGGTTCTGCTGGGCGAGCTGACGTTTGAAGACGCCGCCTTGCAGACGGATCTGGCCTACACCACAGCCATGCCGACGGTAATCCCCATGAAGACCGGCGCCAGTACATCGGAGTGGTATCTGGCTCTGGGCAGTGGGCCGACCACGATCGACGGCGTCAGCACCCAACAGGCTTCGATTGCGGTATTTCCGCTGAAAAATTTATTGACTTCACCGCGTGCCGCCCTGCGCATTCCCGCAGCGGCCCCGACCAATTTGGATGAAGCCGGCCGGTACCTGCTTGACGCCAACAGTTTCGTTTCCGACTTGGTCACGGTTGATTTTGATCTGGTGGAAAATTACCGGGCCGACACGGTTTATTTCGGTACCGTTGAAGGAGCCTGGGGCAGTTGGGGCGGCAAACTCTATCGTCTGGTCACCCACAAAGAGGATGCGGCCGGATTGGAAATAGCCTCCAAACCCAGCGAATGGGCCAACCTGCTGACCGCCTCCTCCCTGACCAACCCGCTGCCCTTGATCGATGTCGGACGTCCGGTCACCGCCGCGCCGGCCATTGCCTGGGACGGCACCCAGCGCTGGGTTTATTTCGGCAGCGGCCGGTTTTTAGATGTCAACGACAAAATAGATTCAAGCAGCAATGCCCAGGAGGCCTACTACGGCATCAAAGAGCCCCAGGACTGCGACGGAGATCTGACTTGGGCCACCGTACAAAAGTCCCCGACTACCCCCACAACCACGCCGGGTGAGCGCGGATTGCTGCAGGTTGACCAAATCCTGGTGCAGCAATCCAGCAGCATGGCCGGCGCCACCC
>Ga0209536_100008321_pt1 | contig 15578 bp, 15 predicted proteins | sample DeeMarSeWOR28_12_FD_187461 | JGI IMG/M metagenome (GOLD analysis project Ga0209536, IMG submission 187461) | Marine sediment microbial communities from White Oak River estuary, North Carolina - WOR-2-8_12 (SPAdes) (version 2) | ecosystem: Environmental > Aquatic > Marine > Intertidal zone >...
TTTATCAACAAAAACTGCCTGTTCGGCTGATCTGCTTAACGCTTCCAGCCCAAGGGCACCTGTCCCGGCATAGAGGTCAAGAACCGTCGCATTTGCTACCACTCTGCCCAAAATATTGAAAAGAGCCTCACGTGCCCTGTCTGCAGTCGGGCGAATGTGTTGGTCGGAGTATTTTGGAGTGCTTTTAGAAGGTGTCCGCAAGCGCCGCCCTTTTGCCTTGCCTCCTATTATCCTCAATTACAGATAATCCCTGGCAACTATTTCAGCGATCTGAACTGCATTCAATGCAGCCCCCTTCAAAATATTGTCGGCCACGACCCATAGATTTATGCCCTTTTCTATAGATTCATCCTCCCTTATCCTGCCAACCAGCGTTTCAAATTTACCGGCACAATCCAAAGCCATTGGATACAGACTGAGACTGGGCTCATCAACAACCTTCACTCCTGGTGCAGATGCCAGAAGCTTCTTTACTTCGGTGGCAGAAATCTTTTTGTCGGTCTCAATATTTACTGACTCTGAATGGCCGTAAAATACCGGGACCCTTACAGTAGTTGCAGTCACACCGATGGACGGGTCCTCAAAAATCTTGCGGGTTTCATTCACCATTTTCATCTCTTCCTTGGTGTAACCGCTATCCAGGAAAGAATCAATATGGGGCAGACAGTTGAAGGCTATCTGGTACGGATAGACATTTTTTCGCATTGGTTCCCCGGCTGCAAAGGCTTTTACCTGTTCCTCAAGCTCTGCAATTGCCTTGGTTCCGGTACCGGAAACCGCCTGGTATGTTGAGACAACTATTCGCTTAATTCCAGCTTTGTCATGTATTGGCTTTAAGGCCACAACCATCTGAATGGTTGAACAATTGGGGTTGGCTATTATACCTGTGTTTGTATATCGGGCTATGGCGTGCGGATTTACCTCAGGTACGACCAGGGGAATATCATCATCCATGCGGAAAGCGCTGGAATTGTCTATGACAACTGCACCAGCTTCAGCAGCAGCCGGGGCAAACTCAAGGGAGCGGGCTGCGCCGGCTGAAAAAAGGGCAATGTCAATATCGTTAAACGCATCTTTTGACAGCAGGCCCACTGGTATCTCCTGGTCCTTGTATTTCAGCTTTCTGCCCACTGAACGTTCAGAGGCCAAAAGACGCAGTTCATTGACTGGAAAATTCACCCGTTCCAAGACATTAAGCATGGCTCCGCCAACAGCACCTGTGGCACCTGCAACGGCAACGTTAAACTTTTTTCCTTTTCCACTCATAAATCTTCACTCTTCAATTTTTCTGTCAATCGTCGTCTCGTTCCGTATAACGTCAAATTTTCAATACCTAGACTGCTTCGGCAACGAGGTCTCCCACTTCCCTGGTACCGAATCCCATCTTGCCGGCAGACAAACTTTGCAGTTTTTCGGCCACAACCCAGCGGATGGCATTTTCAATAGCCTTGGCTGCTTCAATTTCACCCAGATGATCCAGCATCATCTGGGCAGCGCCGATTGCAGCCAAAGGATTTATGACATTTTTCCCGGTATATTTAGGGGCGGAACCGCCAATGGGCTCAAACATGCTGACACCTTCCGGGTTGATATTGCCGCCGGCTGCAATGCCCATGCCTCCCTGGATCATGGCGCCAAGATCAGTAATAATATCACCGAACATATTGTCTGTGACAATAACATCAAACCACTCAGGGTTTTTTACCATCCACATGCAGATAGCATCAACATGGGCATAATCTGTTTTGATATCAGGGTACTCCTTGGCAACCTCATAAAATGTCCGCTCCCAAAGGTCAAAAGCATAGGTAAGTACATTCGTCTTGCCGCAGAGGGTAACCTGTTTCCTCTTGTTGCGTTTACGGGCATATTCAAAGGCAAAGCGGATACAGCGTTCAACTCCTTTCCTGGTATTGATTGATTCCTGCACCGCTACTTCATCAGGAGTGCCTTTTTTTAAAACCCCGCCGGCTCCTGCATAAAGCCCTTCAGTATTTTCCCGCACCACCACAAAGTCAATATCCTCCGGTCCTTTATCCTTAATAGGTGTAGCCACATTGGGATACAAAATAACCGGACGCAGATTGATATACTGATCAAGTGCAAATCTGAGACTTAACAGAATCCCCTTTTCCAGGATACCCGGTTTTACATCAGGATGACCGATGGCGCCAAGAAAAATAGCATCGTGCTTCTTTAATTCCTCCACTGCATTGTCCGGCAGAACTTCGCCGGTCCGAATATAGCGGTCACCGCCATAATCAAAATCTGTCAATTCCATATCGAAATTAAATTTATCAGCCGCTGCCTTAAGCACTTTCACACCTTCAGCGGCAACCTCCGGGCCGGTGCCATCACCCCCCATAACAGCAATTTTGTAAGTTTTAGCCATTATTCTCTTTGTCCTGTTTGTTGTGATTATTGTTAAAGCATCCTCTATCTATTTATGATTATTTCTTCTCAGCTTCTTTTTGCAGATAAACCAGCCTGTTTAAGCCATTCAGGTAAGCTTTGCCGGCAGCAGTGATAATATCCGGATCAAGTCCGTAACCAATCACAACCCTGCCGTTATCCTCAATCCTGACAAGCACATCACCCTGGGCATCTGTGCCGCCGGTAATCGAACTGACCGAAAAGAAAAGCAGCTTGCTGCTTGTTCCGGTAAGTTCTGCTATGGCACGATAGGTAGCATCAATAGGCCCGACACCTATTGCCGCCCCTTCCTTTTCCACCCCGTCAATCTTGAGCCGGACAGCAGCGGTGGGCAGTTTCATGCTGCCGCTCATAACTCCCAGGGAAACAAGCTCATAGACCTCGGGAATGCGGATTATTTCATCCATGATGATAGCCTCCACATCCTCGTCAAAAATCTCCTTGCGGACATCAGCCAGATTCTTGAACCTGGTAAATACCCGACCGAGTTCATCATTGGACAACGAATATCCCATGACCTCAATACGGTCCTTCAGGGCGTGACGTCCGGAATGCTTTCCCAGAACAAGATTCCCCTTGGTCAAACCAATATCAGCGGGATTCATGATCTCATATGTCGTCCTTTCCTTCAGCACCCCGTCCTGGTGGATTCCGGACTCATGGGCAAATGCATTGGCGCCGACAATAGCCTTATTCGGTTGCACCGGCATGCCCGTTATTGTACTAACCAGTCGGCTGCTGGGGTGGATATGTTCCGTGACAACATCAGTATGAACCATCAATTGATCAGACCGGGTGCGGATTGCCATGACAAGTTCTTCCATGGCAGTGTTGCCTGCTCTCTCACCCAGGCCGTTGATGGTGCATTCTACCTGGCGCGCACCATTGGTGATAGCTGCTAAAGAGTTAGCCACAGCCAGGCCGAGATCATTATGACAATGTACACTTAATATCGCCTTGTGTATGTTTGGTATATTCTCTATAAGATAGGCTATCTTGGCGCCAAACTCATCCGGCAGGGCATATCCAGTAGTGTCTGGGAAATTAAGCGTTGTTGCTCCAGCTTTTATGACTGCTTCAAAAACCTGACAGACAAAATCCAGATCACTGCGGGATGCATCCTCAGCAGAAAACTCAACATTGGTAGTATATTGGGCGGCATACTTCACTGAATCAACTGCCAGTGCAAGTACCTGCTCACGGTCCATCTTGAGCTTATGGCGCATATGGATATCCGAGGTTGCCAGAAAAGTATGGATCCTGGGATTCTCCCCATTTTTCAGAGCCTCCCAGGCCCGGTCAATATCCTGTTTACTGCACCTTGCCAATCCGGCAACCTGGACACCTTGAATGTTATCAGCAATATTCTTGACACATTCAAAATCACCGGCAGATGCAATGGGGAAACCCGCCTCGATAATATCAACATTGAGAAGAACAAGCTGCTGGGCCAGACGGAACTTTTCCTGCATGTTCATGCTGGCACCCGGAGACTGCTCACCATCGCGTAATGTCGTATCGAATATATTTATTTTTTCTGACATGGCTGTTTCCTCAATTGACAAAATGTCAACATATATTTTGCATAAGGACCCAACGTCCTAGGTTTCCTCAAATGCGGAGGAATTCAAATAAACAAGAAATGCCAGGATAAACTTTCATCCTGGCCATCTTGAAGCATCCTTATTCGTTTATATATGTATGTATGAATTCCGTGAACTTAAATGGTATTTTCCTGCTTTTCAATCCCCTTTTCAGCCTTGTGCAATATCCCATAGACAGCACTGAATGGACCGGATAGGACATAGACCATACCTATCATAAAAAGCGTCACAGGGGGTTCAGCAGCTACAAGGATCAGCAGCAGCACCATAGCAACTGTTACCTGGAAGGTCTTTTTTCCTTTTGCTGCCGGGTGTTTGAAGCTCATATAGCGAATATTGCTCACCATAAGATAGGAAAGCAGGTAAACAAGAATTAAAATTGAAATATGTTTTACCGTTTCAGTTGCTCCAAGATAGCGGGTAAAAAGAACAGTGGTTGCTATCAACCCTGCCGCAGCAGGACAAGGGAGCCCGACAAAATCTTTAGGTGATTTTTCCAAGGCCAGAGAATTAAAGCGTGCAAGCCGCAATGCTGTTGTGGCCACATAGAGAAAAGCCGCTAGCCAGCCATACCGGCCATACGGCTCCAGGGCCCAGAGATACGCAAGCAAACCCGGTGCTACGCCAAAGGACACGAGGTCACTTAACGAATCATATTCCATGCCGAATATGCTGGTGGTCTTGGTCATTCGGGCAACCCTGCCGTCAAGGCCGTCAAAAATACCTGCCACAATTATTGCAACAGCAGCATGAAAAAAATTGCCGTTTATAGAAGAAATAATTGCATAAAAACCACTCAAAAGACTGGCTGTGGTAAACAGGCATGGCAGAGGATGAATCATGCGTTGTCCATGACCGCTTCCATCCTGCTCGCCTTTATCTTGATATATTCTACTCATGTTTTTTTATACCTACATAATGGATATTAATTTTAAAAAAATAATAACATATTATACCATAATAAAATTTTAATCCTCTAAATTAATTAGGGGATATAACCGATGATCGTTTCACCGGCCCGGACTCTCTGGCCTGAGCGTACCTCAATCTGTGCCTGCTGCGGCAAGTATATATCAACCCTTGAGCCAAAGCGGATGAGGCCAAAACGGCTTCCACGTTCTAGAGTATCCCCTTTCTCAGCCCAACAGACAATCCTGCGTGCTACAAGCCCTGCAACCTGGACAACGGCATAGCGAAAATCCTTGGGAGTGGAAAGAATAAGTGCACAATGTTCATTTGCCAAGCCGCCCTGGTCTGTATTGGCAGCATAAAAACTCCCAGACGCATACTGTATTTTTTCAACTACCCCGGCAAATGGCAACCGGTTGACATGCACATCAAAAATGGACATGAAAATGGACACCTTATAGACATGCTCATTGACAAACCTGTCATCAAAGATCTTCTCAACCAGGATAACTTTACCGTCAGCCGGAGAGACTACACCATCTTCAGAATCGGGTATAATACGTTCCGGATCCCGGAAAAAATAGACTACAAATCCGGTTAAAAAAAGCAGCAGCGTGGCAAAAAATTCATACTCAAGCAGCGCTGCGACAAGGGTAGCAAAAGCAATAAATGCAATAAAGGGATATCCTTCCCTTGCCACTGGTATTTGAGGCTCTTTCATAACGTTACAACTTTCCTTTCAGGAAATATTTTATCAGTGGCTTGCAGGCTGAAGCTCTTTTTGCGCATCACAGGCATCCAGCAGGGGCAGTTTCAGAAGTTTGCTCCGAAAAAGAAAAAACTTTTTGCCGATAATGTTTGCAAGCCGGTCATGTAGGTCATGCCGCTTCGGCAATATTTGAAAAAATGGGTATCAGAATTTCTTGGCCCGTGCCATGGCAATGGTTCCGGTTCGAACTATTTCCTGAATTCCTATAGGTTTGAGTATATCAATCACTGCCTTAATTTTACTCTGGGGGCCGGTAATCTCAACCGCATAGCTTTTGGGGCTGACATCAACAACCTTGCCACGGAAAATATCTATGACCCGCAATACTTCTGCGCGGGTATGGGATTCTGCCTTAACGCGGATGAGCACCATTTCCCGTTCCACGTAATCCGACTCACTGATATCAACAACCTTGATGACATCAATCAGTTTATGCAGCTGCTTGGTGATCTGTTCAATGATGGCATCATCCCCCCTCGTCACCAAAGTAAGGCAGGAAACCCCTGAATCAAGGGTTTCAGCCACACAGAGGCTCTCGATATTGAATCCCCGACCGCTGAACAGGCCGGTGACTCTGGATAAAACACCTGGTTTATTTTGTAACAAAACAGAAATCGTATGTTTCATTTTGCTTTCCTTTTTATATGTTTATAGGCAGGTATAAACTTGGTTGCAGCTTAAGCCAGAAGCATTTCAGTGGTCGCCTTGCCGGCAGGTACCATGGGAAAAACTCCCTCTTCCCTGGCGATAACAAAATCCATGATCACGGTATTCCTGGTTTTCAGTGCTTCCTTGATAACCGGCACAACCTCTCCTTTTTTGGTAGCCCTGAGGCCGACAGCTCCATATGCCTCGGCCAGCTTGACAAAATCAGGGGCAACTTCCAAATCAGTACCGGCATAGCGCTTATCATAGAAAAGCTCCTGCCATTGCCTCACCATTCCCAGGTAAGCATTATTCAGAATGGCAATCTTTACCGGACATTTATACTGCCTGGCAGTCGCCAGTTCCTGAATATTCATCTGGATGGAGCCATCGCCGGCAACATCAATAACAATTTTATCAGGAGCAGCCATCTGGGCCCCGATTGCAGCAGGAAAACCATATCCCATGACACCAAGGCCGCCAGAGGTCATAAAGTGCCGCGGGTAGTTGAATTGGTAGAATTGCGCAGCCCACATCTGGTTCTGGCCAACCTCGGTGGTAATAATGGCCTCGCCCTTGGTTAATTCATGAAGTTTCTGGACCACAAACTGCGGTTTGATGATATCGCCTTCCTCAACATACCCCAAGGGATGCTTATTTTTCCATTTCTTGATTTCCGACAGCCAGGGAGCAAGTTTTTTTCCTTGCTCTTTCTTGTTGAAATCATCCTGTACATCGAACCACCTGTTCATGGCGGTCAAGGCGTACTTGCAGTCTGCCACTATCGGAATGTCAACATGGACGTTCTTGCTGATCGAAGTTGGATCAATGTCTATGTGAATGATCTTGGCATTCGGGGCAAAGGCATCAAGCTTGCCTGTGACCCGGTCATCAAAGCGGGCGCCCACAGCTATGAGCAGATCGGATTTTGAAACTGCCATGTTGGAATAATAGGTACCATGCATGCCAAGCATACCCAATGACAACTTATGGGTGCCGGGAAATCCCCCGAGTCCCATGAGAGTCATGGCAACAGGAATATTGAGCTTGGTAGCAAGCTCTGTCAGCTCTTCACTGCTGTCGGATAAAATGACCCCACCGCCGGCATAGATAACAGGCTTTTTCGCTTTAAGAATCTCTTTACATGCTTTGGCGATCTGTCCTGGATGCGGCTCATAAGTCGGGCGGTAAGTCTGCATTTTTATTGGCTTCGGCTCAGTAAATTTCACCATGCCCATAACCACATCTTTCGGCAGATCAACGACTACTGGACCTGGACGCCCTGTTCTGGCAATATAAAAAGCTTCCCGAATTATATCTACTAGCTCATCAGGATTCTTTACCAGATAGTTATGCTTGGTACAGGGCCTGGTGATGCCGATAATATCAACTTCCTGGAAAGCATCATTTCCTATCAAAGCTGTGGGAACCTGTCCTGTGAAAACAACCATTGGAATGGAATCCATATATGCGGAAGCTATTCCGGTTACAGTGTTCGTCGCACCCGGGCCGGAGGTGACAAGTGCTACACCTACATCTCCCTTAACCCTTCCATAGGCATCAGCTGCATGAACCGCGGCCTGTTCATGTCGTACAAGAACATTTGTAATATTGGATTTTTCCAATTCATCAAACAAATCGATTATCACGCCGCCAGGGAACCCGAACATGACTTCAACTCCCTGCTCTTCGAGACACTTAACAATCGCCTGTGCGCCTATCATCTTCATGAAAATCATCCTTCCTTTTTGATTTTTACACTTAGAATGCTTATTTTTGCCAGACAATAAGTCTGAAAGATCAAATATACATTCTGCCTTTAACTGAAAAAAAGCTTATCTTCCTGTTTTTCTACAGTACTTAACAAGTCAGAACAAATTAAATAAAAGAGAAAAATATATAGTACAGCGGCTTTAATTGTCAAGCCAATGTTTAAAGATCGCGGCCCATTTCAGCTTTTTTAAATTTTAATTAATGATGAGCTTCAAAATTATTATTATTGCTATAATTCATCAATCGGCACCAGCTACTCCAGGTTTTCGGCATTCCCTGGCTGTTGACTGACAGGGGAATGTGCCAACGGATGAAAAATTTTATTCTTTTGCTGCAAGTGTGGTACTATATAATATTGTCACAATTAAATAGTAAACTAATCATTACAATATTTCCCAGGAACCTTAATACAGCTGCCAATGCATTCAGCCGCATATACACAGGCCCGGAATACCAGCGTCGGGCACAGAGGCATAATCAAGGTTAAGTTCATTGCAAGAGGTATGCTCCGCAGAGAAAGCAAGGAGCGCTGGTCCAGGCAGTTGCCGGGCCGTTACCACCGATGGGGCAACTGCGTCTTTACATTTGACATCGACACCCGTGAATACGACTGGCTGGTAGTATATCATGATTTACCACGAGAACCCATGCACCTCAGTACGGAAAAACTGTGCTGTCCCAGGGAAAAAACCATCCTGATTACCACAGAACCTTCCTCAATAACGGTTTACGGTTCTGATTATCTACGCCAATATGGCCTGATCATTACCAGCCAGGAACCTTGGGCCATTAAACATCCCAGTATCCTGTTTACCCAACCAGGTCTCATCTGGTATTACGGAGCCCCTAATAATGGGGGAAGAATGTTTACCTATGATGATTTGCAAAACACAGCTCCACCGGAAAAAACCAGGACTATTTCTACGGTTTGCTCCATCAGGCAAGGCAGGCTGACTCTGCATTATAAACGGTATCACTTTACGGAAAAACTTAAAGCCCATATCCCTGAACTGAACGTATTTGGCCATGGGGTCAATCCTTTGAACGATAAGGCGGAGGCCCTGGATTCTTACCAGTACCACATTGCCATCGAGAATCATGTTTATCGCCACCATTTGACGGAAAAACTTCCTGATGCATTTCTGGGCTATACACTTCCCTTTTATCACGGGTGTCCCAATGCAGCAGACTATTTCCCGCCGGAAAGTTTTATACCAATAGATATCAATAATTTTGACAGGACTGTGGCTATAATTCAAAGTACTCTGGCAAACCACGAATATAAGGACAGGCTCCCCTATATTATTGAAGCCAGGAAACGGGTGCTGGAAAAATATAATCTATTTGCCCTGCTCGATACTGAAATCTCAAGCCGAAACAGCACGATACCACCGAGTAAACCCAAAGGGGTGATCATGTGCAGACAGACCCTGAAATTCAGGAAACCGTTGCTCGGTCTGCGTAGAGAAGCGGAAAAAGTCTTTACAAAAGTGAAACATTTCCACTGGTAAGTACTGTTTCGCTGCAAGTGCTCAATACATTTTATGGCACGGTCAAGGACTGCTGTTGCAAGTCCGGAAATAACCCGGCCTCACGCCCCTTTTGCAGAAAAAACTCCACTGCCGCCAACCCCTCTTCTCCCAGGCTTTCCGAAAAGGCATTCACATAGAGACCGATATGTTCACTGATCACTCCGTCATCCAACTCCTGGGCATATTTTTTAATAAAGGTCCGGCATAAACCGGGGTTCTCATGGGCCCAAAGAATGCTTGCCTTTACTGCCCGGTCAATTTTTGCAATGAGATCCCGACCGAGAGACCGCCTGGCCACAATGCCGCCTAAGGGTATGGGATGACGAGACATTTTCTCCCACCAGGCGCCGAGATCAGCAACCAGCTCTAGCCCTCTGCCCTTGTAAGTAAACCGGCTTTCATGGATAATAACACCGCAATCAACCCTGCCGGATTCAATGGCCGGCATTATTTCATCAAAACGCAGAATTAAGGTATCCTTCCAGTCCGGCGCATACAGTCTCAGCAGCATGGCCGCGGTAGTATATTTCCCTGGTATCGCTACGGACATATTGTTAAATGCATCCGTGGCAACTTTCCTGCCGGACACCAGCAGGGGCCCGCAACCACGCCCAAGGGCAGCACCAGAATGAAGCAGAACATAATCGTCTAAGACATGGCCCAAAGCATGAAAAGAAAGCTTCGTTATATCAAGGTATCCCTGCATGGCCCATTCGTTCAAGGTTTCAACATCTTCCAGGAGGGCCGGCTGCAGGCTCCAGTCTGCAAGGGGGATTTTGCCGTTGGCTAAACCACAGAAAATATACGTGTCATTGGGACAGGGGGAAAAACCAATGGAAAGTTGCTTCATGAATAAACCTTTTGTTACTCAATTAAATATTCGTTGGCTGCAAACTTTTTTAATCATGGCCGGGGTCATCCTGAGATAACTCCTGCAGGGCCACTTCAGCTACCCGGCACATTTTCTCAACTGCTTCAGTAAGCCGCCACTTCCCCGTATCCCGATCTTCCACCATATTGCTGATACAGCGCAGCTCAACACAGGGGATGTTAAGATTTCTACAGACCATTGCCACAGCAGCACCCTCCATGTTTTCACATCCGGCAGCAAATTTATCCCGCAGAAATTCAGCACGTTTTCTTGTTCCGGTGCAGCAATTGACAGTTACAAAATTTACGGTTTTAAATAAAACATTATGGTTGGTTAGAATATTCTTAATTCTCACTGACAGATCATTATTGAATAACATGGGCGGTTCGGGCTTGAGAAGTCCTGAACCAAAGTCCTGTACCCGATCCTGTATGCAGATGCCAAAGTCCCCCAGGAATTCCTGCTGGGCCAGGCAGATATCGAGCATTGCAACGCCTGCATCTAGATAAGCACCGGCAACGCCGATATTTAAGACTCCAATAACTTCTGAGCCATGCAGTGTTAAATACCTGCTGAGGCTGGCAGCAGCAACAACCGGCCCCATGCCGGTAATCAGCACTTCCACCCGATCCGCATGTGCAAGAAACTGCTCCAGGGGTTGTATTTCATTCTGAGTGGCAACTGCAACAAGTAACATTTACGCCTCGATTTAATGAGATAGATAATATGGCATGATACTGAAAGTTAGGGTATTTTCATCCTCACAGCAACTAATTTCAGCAACATATTCCATAAATGAAAAACCATGCATTCTGATTTCGATATTAACTCGTATCAATATAAACTCCCGCCTCAACAGATCGCCCAGTTTCCTGCGAAAGGTCGGGAGCAATCCCGGCTTTTGGTTTTAGACTGCCGCAGTGACTGGATTGAAGATAGGAAATTTGCCGACATTCCGGATTTTTTTAGCCCCGGTGATCTACTTGTAGTTAACGACACGAAGGTTTTTCCGGCAAGACTTGAAGGAAGGAAGGCTACCGGAGGTAAAGTAGAATTATTCTTACTGGAATATCCTGATTTTAAAAGTGCTCATGTCATTGAGAAACCAGCCGACTCAACACTTACAAAAAATATCCTATGTGTAGCTGCATCCGGACTTCTCAAAAGCTCCAAAAAGCCAAAGCCAGGGTCAAGACTTATTTTTAAGTCAAACCTTGAGGCAGAACTGCTGCAGTATTCTGGTGATGGCAAGGTGCAGGTGCGACTGTTCTTTGATATCAGCACCGGATTACATCCGGAAGAGATTCTAGCAGCAAGCGGCAGGATTCCACTACCGCCATATATACATCGAAAAGAAAAAGATCACCCAGAAGATCGCAAACGCTACCAGACTCTATTTGCCCAAAGATCAGGGGCGGTAGCCGCGCCGACCGCAGGCCTTCATTTTTCAGAACAATTACTCCAAAAGCTTCATGAAAAAAATATCATGATCACCCCGATCACCCTGCATGTGGGATATGGCACCTTTGCACCTGTGAGGGTTAAAGATATACGAAACCACAAGATCCATGAAGAGTACGTCGAGGTAAGTTCAGAATCTGCGGACCTGATAAATCAAACTCTTCAATCAGGGAAGAGAGTATGGGCAGTTGGCACTACAACAGTAAGAACATTGGAATTTGCTGCTGCGGAAAGTGGTCAGGTAGAGGCTAAAAAGGGCTGGTGCGGACTTTATGTTTATCCCGGTTACAGGTTTAAAGTAGTGAATGGTTTAATCACCAACTTCCATTTGCCGGGCTCTTCACTTCTTTTTCTCGTTGCGGCGCTGACAGGGAGGCTGCGAATTCTTCGCGCTTATGAGAAAGCAGTTCGGCTCGGCTATCGTTTCTACAGTTATGGTGACGCCATGCTGATCATTTGTTGAGATCAACAGGCCTGATGCACACCTGAAGCTTGCATGATTATTGCTTCGGAAAACAATCAGGTTGCTGCGGTGCAGCTTTCTTTACTTTTAGCAGCAGGAGAAGAGTCAGTAGAAGTGCTCGTTGCTTTATCAGCTTTTTCAGGAGAGCTTGTCGTTTGTGTGTCACTAGTGCCGGATGCCGAACTACTTGATGATTTGCTGCTGTATCCATCAGCATACCAGCCTCCGCCTTTTAGCTGGAAAGAACTCATGGACATGAGTTTTTTGACAGTCCCTGAACAATCAGGACAGGCAGCCAATGGATCTTCAGTCAGACGTTGAAAAATTTCAAAAACATTACTGCACGATGTGCATTCATATTCGTAGATTGGCATTTCTAAGTTTCTCCGATCAATAGTCAGCCCCAATCTGCTGGGAAAAAGTTTATATGTGGCGATATTGCCTTACTATTGGCATAGAATTTGTTATTGGATGCAAATAATAATTTCGATGTCCTCCATTGTCAATGTATCAAGTTGAATCAAAATATAGCTAAGATTTAAATAAGTTGTATGGTGTCTTAAACAATTTCACGGATCATTACCTTTGCAATTTAATAAAACCAGACGAGATATAGAAAATTATTCATTCCATATTTGCTAGTTTGCACAACTGCCAAAATTGTCATTAGGATATTCAAACCAAGGTTTTTTGTACATTAATAGTTTATCAGTTTTATTGTTTGTCATCAAATTTTATAAATAACTGCTTGCAATTTAATTTTTTATGCAATAACAAAATATAATTATACAAATTATAATACTTACCAAAGTCTAATTCTTTTGCTTGATTGTAAATTATCACTAATGGAGGATGGTATTATGGGTAAAACACTTGTTGAAATGGCAGCAGAAATTATCCAATCACAGTGCAGCACAACCGCCATGACTACTGAGGAGATTGGCCTATCCCTGCAAAATACATTTAAAACACTGCAGGATCTTCAGTCTGTAGAAATTCAACTCTCGCATGAAGGCATAACTGAACCTGGCATAAAAACCAAATCAGGATTTGCCCTGTCCCCTGAAAAATCTCTGCAGAAAAATAGGGTAATCTGCCTTGAATGTGGCCAGGAGTTCAAAATGCTCTCTCCCAAACACCTTAAATCTCATGGCCTGACAAGCAGAGAGTATCGGGTTAAACATGGGTTTTCGCTGCGTCAGCCTCTTTGCGCCAAGTCGTTGTCTGATAAAAGGAAAAAAGCGGGCAAGGCAAGGGGGCTGCCTGACAATTTGCGAAAAGCTATAGCGCAGAGGAAAAAACGAAAAACAAAATCATCTGCAAAGAAAAAATAATCTCTTCTGCTTTTCATAAATAGCATCTTTGGATTTTCTGCCGGCCGAAAACAAAGATGCTATTTTTTATTTGCATTATACATTTAATATGAGCCGGTTTACATTTACTCTATCGCTAAAAATATGATTGGAATTTTTGATTCAGGTGTTGGGGGTATGACAGTCGCCCGTGCAGTTGAAACCCTGCTCCCCGGCTATCAGATCATTTATTACGGTGACCTGGCCAGGACGCCCTATGGCAGCAAAAGCCCTGAAGCCATTACAGAATACTCTATCAGCAACACTGAGTTTCTCCTTAATCATGGAGCCAACGTCATCATCATAGCCTGCAACTCTGCTGCAAGTGTGGCCTCGAATACCCTGCGCCAAAAATTCAATATCCCAATTTTCGAAGTTATCACCCCGGCGGTTGAACGTGCCGTAACCTCAACTGTTTCAGGCAACATAGGTATAATAGGAACAAGGGCAACCGTGCGTTCGGGTATATATGATGAAAAAATAAAAGAACTGGCTCCCGGTTTTCGTGTTTTTTCCCAAGCGTGCCCTCTTCTTGTTCCTCTTGTTGAAGAGGGCTGGCTGGAGACCCGTGAGACTAAAATGATATTGCGCAAATACCTTACCCCCCTGAAGCAGAAACAGATAGACACCCTTGTTTTGGGCTGCACTCATTATCCCCTGCTGAAAGACCTTATCCAGCATCGTATGGGAGTAAACAGAGTAAGATTGATAGATTCTTCTATTGAGGTTGCCTTGACATTACAAAAATACCTGAGTGTAAACGAGAATATTTGTGAAATCCTCCAACGTGGTCGTAAAAATAAATATTTTGTCTCTGATATGACTAAAGCTGCCATAGCAACTGCTGCAAAAATATTTGGCCGTCATATAACTTTAAAAAAGGTTTAAGGTACAATGTTTCATTCTTCTTTTTTTTATACATTTCCGAGGTTCATCCAGGCATACAGCAGGCATTTACTCCTGCTCAGCGTTTGGTTGTTGCTACCGTCCTTGGCATCAGCCCAGCCAACTGATCTGCGCGAGGTTGCACTGAAACTGCAAAATACTTATGAAAAGGCGACAAGTCTGACTGCCGAGTTTAAGCAAACCACAGCGATGAAATTCAGTTCCCGTGTGCGCCAGGGCAGCGGCACCATGGTTTTTCGCAAACCCGGCAGAATGCGGTGGGACTATAAAAATCCGGATTACCAGGTTCTCATAAGTGACGGTGAGACTATTTCCATGTATTTTGAAAAAAGCCGCCAGATGATTCTGAGTAATGCCAAAGATTATCTGCAATCGGATGTCACATATTCTTTCTTTGCAGGTACCGGTGATATCTTGCGGGATTTTGATGTGAGTGAGCCTGATTTTGCCAATAATATGGAAAATTCATATCTTCTCAAGCTTACTCCCAAATCTTCACATCCTCAAGTTTCCTCAATAAATGCCTGGATCAGCCATGATACTTTCCTCATTAAACATCTGCAGATCATCGATCATTTTGATACAGTGACAGACCTTTTATTTTACAGCATCAAGATTGATTCAAATCATTATGGCAGCCGTGAAATAAATGAAGATCTATTTATTTTCATACCACCGGACGACACCGAAATCATTGAACAGTAAAAATCGTTCCAACTGACTATTGACTTTGAGTTCATCAAAAAACACCCTTCTTCCCAGGCAGGATAAAATCATCCTCATATCCATGCCATGGGCCCTTTTTAACAGGCCGTCCATCCAGCTTGGCACATTAAAATCATATCTTGAAAGCCGAGACA
>Ga0209536_100008322_pt1 | contig 15578 bp, 12 predicted proteins | sample DeeMarSeWOR28_12_FD_187461 | JGI IMG/M metagenome (GOLD analysis project Ga0209536, IMG submission 187461) | Marine sediment microbial communities from White Oak River estuary, North Carolina - WOR-2-8_12 (SPAdes) (version 2) | ecosystem: Environmental > Aquatic > Marine > Intertidal zone >...
GCAAAAAAAGTAGTACTGCGCTTTCCCCGGCTCCGTGAACCGGCGGAAGCCCTGCACAGAAAACTCAGCCTCACTGTTCATCGAAATAGGCTGAGAACTGATAATGGGGAATACTTGCACCACCTATACCGAGCAAATGGTATAATGCGGGCGACAAGGCACTGCAATTATTTGTACTCTCCACAGTGTAAGCGATGTGATCTCCGCCAGATTTGTGATGGCTTTCATGGAGACTATGCGGCTATTTTTGGAACGGATGAAGCAAAACCTATCTGTTCTGAGACAAAGGTATCAAATCCACTCTACTACATCTCGGAACAGAAAAAAATTGTTGAAGCGGAAGATTATGGTTGGGCCCTATGAGATGCACACTTCAATCGACGACAGTCGGTTGGCTTCTGTCAAAGTTGAGTTGCCGTTCGTATCAGTTATCATTACCAACTACAATTACGAGAAATACATCCTCAACTGCCTTGATTCGGTGGCAAGACAAAAGTATCCTCACTACGAGTGTATTGTAGTTGATGATCATTCAAATGATAGATCTCCAGAACTCATTAAAAAATTTCTTCAATCAAAAAAAGAGCAAAGCAAATTTTATTTGATTCGTCGTGAGAGTAATGGCGGACAAATGGCTGCTTTCAAGACAGGGCTTCAAGAAGCGAAAGGAATATTTGTTGTCTTTGTCGATGCAGATGACATTCTCTTTGAAGATTTCCTTATCTCACATGTTCGTGCCCACATGAATTCACGTTTACCCGTTGGATTTACCAGTTCAAACCAGTTTCAAATAAATCAAAATGATGAGATTGTCGCAGGCACACATCCAGACCTCCAAGCCCAGGGCAAATTCAGATATATTGAACCCAGACCGATACACGATCCATTTTGGCTATGGGCGACTACGAGTTCCATGATGTTCCGCAAGGCGGTATTGGATCAAATAATGCCTGATAACCCCTACCCTTTTCGCATCTGTGCCGACAATTATATCTGCCATTTTGCCAACTTACTTGGCGGCTCTTTGCTCATTCCGACGGTACATGGATGTTATCGGCGGCATGGTGAGAATTGCTTCAGCGGGAATCCTATTGTGGGCGGTTGCCTGCCAACAGGCGACATGAGTAGGCATCCGCATCATAACTCTGTAAGAATCGGAATTCTAGAGCACCTCCTGAAGTATCCAGAAAAGTTCTCCGCCCTGCTGTCTGAAGAAAGAATGATAATCTGTCTATTGTATGTCTGCAATCTTAACGAAATTGTGCGAATCAAGCATATTCCAAGCAACTTCCTCTATGGCAAGCCAGCTTTGTACTTTTCTAAGCTCGTTTTGATCAGTCTGCTTCAAAGGGTAAGGAAAACACTAGGTAAATTGCTGCAGCTAGTTAGAATAATATCATAGTCTCTTCCAACTCTTTGACTGTCACGCCCCTCCCTTTCCCCTTGGCCTCATACATGTGTCGATCAATTCGGATAATTTTACGAAAATCGGGTACTTACCTAGCGCCCTAGTTAAACGAACAACCTTAGCTTGGGAGAGATTGGCATAATCTTCCTGAATAACATTGAATTCAGCTTGCAGTGCTGCATGCTCAGCTTGCAGTGCTACGTATTCATCCCGCATCCTGCAGTGGGTCTTCTGATATTGCAGATAGTCATGCTGGACAATCTGTAAATCGTTATAAAGTTCATTTAGCTGTCTTTGAACGCTCTTATCAGAATTTTCTCTGACAAACTCTGTTTTTTTTTCAATAATCCATTTATTACCATCAATAGTTAACTCCAAGCTATTTTCTTCCACAAAGCAATTCACAGCAGTTTTCACTGTCGGCCAATATTCATCATAATCATCGCCGCATATTTTGCCGTTAATATGAAGAATTTTCCAATAATGATGAATGTCATTGTAAACATCATCCCTGTTATGACTCGCATCAACATAAATAAAATCCGCTTTAATTCCATTGATACATAACCAGCGCCACGCCTCTAAAGTTGTTTGCGGAAAAGGTATTATATAATCTTGTAGATTCTTATGCATCACGTTCGCAAGGAACTGGTAGTACACCGTTGGGTATCCATTCACGGTTTGCAGGGCAAGATACTTCTCCGGATCATCGTGGTCGGTCCAGAAATCAACCGACCCAAGCCAAGTATCCACGCAGAGTATTCTTGCACGATCAAGGCCTCTTTGTCTCAGTTGCTCTGCCATATAAATCGCAGATGCCCCTTTCCACGTTCCAAGCTCAACAATGAGCGCCGGCTTGAGCTCGCCAATTATTTCCGCAAACACTGGAGATTCGCTATACCAGCCGTCTATGGCCACCGGGTATTTTTCATAATTAAATCCGTCATATGGATTTTCCTTGTGAATCATGGACAGAAGATCAAGCATTAATCGCTTTCCTTTTCGTTAACTGGATTTGCTTATTTTCACTATGGGTTTCATATTGAAATAGCCATTGAATATTATGCTATCCAGACTTTCAACAACTTTGAACTGTAGAACGTTCTGCATGGATAGCAGATATTCTTTAAAATAGAAGGATTTCTTTTCAATTCCCTTATCGGCTATGCCGATGGATATGCTGTAATCACCAGGGGTCAACTGACAGTCAAAACCATATTCGACGGTTACCTTTTCACCTGCCTTCAATGGTGATGGATTAAGATGCATGGTATAGGTGTTGACCCCAAAAAGCTCAACACCCCTATTGTTGCGAAACGAAATACCATAGTGCGGATTTATCAGGTCTTTACTCGTCTTGACAACAAATCTGATCTTAAAGTACTGTCCACTGGAGATAAACCGTGCTTCGTTGTCATTATTATCCAATATGGAGACTTCTTCTAAGTCGACTTCCCCCGTACCAATACGGACGACGGTGTTATCGATTAATACCTTCTCTTCTTTTCTCGCGACGATTGTCCCTTCCACCGGTACAGGACCATTATGGGCATCCTGGAACAAAATTGCCAAATAACGGTCAACAACTTCGTCAGGCTGGCCGTAATGGACAAGTTTGCCTTTATCTAGGAGGATGGCTCCATCACAGAGGGATTTTATCAAATTCAAATCATGTGAGACGAGCAGCAGTGTTTTCTTCTTCTCCTTGAATGATTCGAAAAAACTGTAGCATTTCTGTTGGAATCTCAGATCGCCGACAGCCAAGGCCTCATCAACGAGGAGAATATCCGGATCGATGTTTATCGCAGATGCAAATGCCAAGCGGACGAACATGCCGTCTGAATAATATTTGACCGGATGATCTATATAGTCACCAATCTCAGCGAATTTCTCAATTTGAGGGATGCGTTTTGTCATCTCCTCTTTTGAAAACCCCATGAGGATACCCTTCAGGTAAATGTTTTCACGTCCGGTGAGATCCGGAGTGAAACCTACCCCAAGCTCGAGGATGGTGGAGATGATTCCCGAGACTGAAATGGTGCCGTTTGTAGGTTGACTTACACTGCAGAGCATCTTGAGCAAGGTGCTCTTACCACTGCCATTTCTACCAATAAGGCCGACAGTTTCTCCTTTTTTAATGTCAAAGTTAATGTTCTTTAACGCCCAAAAATCACGATGGCGCTTCAGGAGACCAAAGGAAAGCAATTCTTGAAGTCTGGCGTAAGGACTGTCGTAGAGTCTAAATTTTTTCGTGACATTTCGCGCGGAAATTACTATACCGGCGGCGGCGTTGGCGATTCTGCAGCGACCGTTGTCGAGGTTTTTAGCGATATTAAGATTTGTTATTGCGCTCACTGTGATTCCCTTGTCTGGTCTAAATGAGATCAGCCAGATCCTGTTTGAACACGCGAAAAACCATTCCGCCAAAGAAAAAGATGGCAAATGACAATAAATAGCATATAAACACGTTACCAGCGCTCAGAACAAATTCATTGCCGATCAGCGAAATTCTCACCCCTATCACTATCGAGTACAAAGGGTTTAACTTTGCTAAAGTAATAAGCACTGGATATTTCTCCCCCGCGCCCGCCATCATTTCGTAAGAGTAGAGAACTGGTGTAGCAAAGAACAAAAGGTTCAAAATAACGGGAACAACGTGTACGATATCCCGAAAAGCAACCGCAACACAGGAGATTATCCAAGATATCCCAGTCGTTACTAAAACCAGGGGAACCAAAAACAAAAGTAGATAAAAGATACTCATCAAACTGGGTGAAACACCGAAAAAAAGCATCAATATTCCTGTTAAAACTAAGGTAACACCGCCGATTATGCAGGAGGTTATGAAGACAGCAATAGGAAAAAATTCGTATGGAAAGACCATCTTTTTGATCATACCTGCATTCTCAAGCAAAATATTGCTGGATCTTGCCACAGTTTCAGAAAAGATTGTGTAGGGAATCAGACCACACAGCAAAAAGATAACATAAGGCACCTGTTTATACGTTTCAGGTATTGTAGATCGAAAAACCAGGGAGAAAATTATTGTGTAAATTATGATAGACGAAAGAGGTTGAAAAATAACCCAAGCAAAACCCAACGAAGATCTTGCATATCGAGATTTAAGTTCTTTTTGTACTAAGGCTAAAAGGATATACTTATTTTTAGCTAAATTTCTAAAAAATAAAAATTGTCCCTTAATTAAAAAATGATTTGCTATCATTTTTCGAGCCATTTTTTGATTTTATAGTTTTTACCACTGCAGACATGGTACCTAATTATTTTTATGGTTATTGCTAAATCTTCATGTTGGTCATTGATTCCTGGATACCGGACTTTGATTTCTTTGCCGTCTCCAAAGGGTGAAATTTTTGTCGTTGCGCCTCAATGTGTTGAGAAAGTTTTTGAAACCATAGAGTTTTCTTTTGAGCTCATCGGCCGAACGAACACCCATAGCCATTCTCAGTATCTGTCTGGGCAGGAGGTAGAACTCTTTGAGTCCTCTGTCGATGAGCCGATCGATTTCTTCTTTGCTTAGCTCTGGGTAATTGAGAACCGTCACCTGTTCCCAGTTTGCATCCACCCACTCCCGCCAGGTATTGGGCACGAGTGAGCCATTGTCACGCGCCCATTGGTAAATCTCAGATCCAGGGTAGGCGCAAATTCCGGAGAACTGCACCGTATCCATGGGCAGTGATTTGGCGAACTCGATGGTTTTGCGGGCGGACTGAATGGTTTCCCCGGGTGCTCCGAACATAAAGCAACCGTGCACTGTAAATCCTAGTCTTTGAGCCTCTTTGGCTAAACGCACTGACTGTTCCAGAGTCGTGCCTTTTCTTACTGCATCCAAAGCCTCCTGGGTGCCGAACTCGAAGCCTACCATAAGCATGCGGCACCCTGCCCGCTTCATCAAGGGAAGCAGATTGAGATTCACATCAGTGCGACAGTTGCATGACCAGGTGATTTTCAGATTTCTCTTAAGAATTTCCCTACACACACCCTCCACATGGCTCGGTGAGGCTGTGAAGGTGTCGGTCTCAAACATCACCTCCCTCAGGTAAGGAAAAAGGGAAAAGTCGTATTCAATTTCATCGACCACAACCTGAGGATCTCGCATCCTGAGCTTGTTCCCTTCCATTAAGGGTACATCCCTGCAAAATGTGCACCGACCAAAGCACCCCCTACCAGAAATAAGGGGAATGAAGGGGAACCGTTTACCTGCGTCCCTATACCTTCTGGGGTCTATGTGCTGCCAGGAAGGAAAAGGTAGCTCATTCACATCGAGATAGGACCTCGACTCTGTGTGCACAGGCTCATTTCCATCACCATGATAGGAGATGCCCAGAATTTCAGAAAGCCCGGAATTGTTCCAATCCGAGTTTGCCAGGTGCGCCAGTTCACGCAGAGTATAATCGTATTCTCCTCTAACTACCGCATCCAGAGTTCCATTAGCTCTCCTGAGGGTGTCTTCCGGTTCTGCGGTTACGTGAGGGCCGACGGCAACGGTTCGACAGTTGGGTAGGAGTTCTTTAGCTAAAGATCCATAACTAAGGTCGGAGTCTATAGAAGGCGTGGTGGTGTGCAAGACCACAAGCCCAGGGCTGCTCTTCTTCAGCGCAGACAGCACCTCATGTCCCTCGAGGTTCATGGCAGCAGCATCCAGGAACCCTACACCAAACCCCTCCTTCTCGAGGACTGCCACTGCAGTAAGCAGCCAGTCCGGATGGCGCTGCACCCGCCCTCTCGACCTCGCCGCCCAACGTGCCGACCGGCAGAAATCCTTCACCACCGGCGGATTGAGAACAAAAACATCGGCCATGTCACCGGAATCCCTTTATAGAATTTTTTTCAATTCCCATATTGATTCATAAGCAAAACCTATGCCGGTGTCAAAAGGGGTTCTTTGCCTCGTAATGCTCCCTCCAGGCGCAGCACTTCCTTGCTAACCCTCTGTATTTCCTTCTGATCCTTCAAGCTCTCCAGATGTTCCTTATATAGTCTAATGGCCTCGGGATAATCTTCCTTCAAAGATGCGACGATGGCCCGGGTTCGGACAGAGCCAGGTGAAGGATTTCCTGAGAGGAATCTTTCTGAATAAATACTGAGAGTCTCATGGAAATCCTCTTCCTGGTTGGCTTGAAGAAAAGAAAATTCCTTCGAGTCCGGCCTCAGGCCTAATAGCTTTCTTAGGAGATCTGTTTGCTTTACTGAAAAGCCAAGATTTCCGTAAAGTGTGATCAGGTGCAGGGAGGGGCCAAATGAGAAAGGATCAACAGTTTTTACATGCTCAAAATGTTTGACTGCTTCTTGAATACGATTGTTTTTCTCAAAAAGGACGGCAAGGTTGTAATGCGCCGCTTTAGACCACCTGTGTTTCTCCAGCACTTTGCGAAACGCCTCCTCCGCCTGCTCATATTCCTCCTGGAGATAATGGATCTGTCCCAGCATCAAATAGGTAGAGGTCTGCTTGGATTCATCCTCAGTTGCCCTGGCAAAATATAATTTCGCTCGATCAAGGTCTTGCAATTTATAGAAAATCATACCCCGGTAGTAATCCAGCCCGGGCAATTCATCTGTCATTTTTGTCATGGTCTTGGCCAACCCCAATGCTTCATTTTGAAGTCCCATTTGCAGATAAACGTCAACAAGCTCAGAATAAGCCCGCAAGAACTTGGAACCCGGTGACATGCTCGCGAGCCGTTCCAGATGCACCCTGGCATTTTCCCAATCGCTCAGCTCCATGTACATCCTGGCAAGGTGGTAAATGGCGTCATGGTAATCCGGCTTTAACTTTATCGCTTCGAGACTAAATGCTATAGCTCTCGGGTAATCTCCCTCCTTCCAGTAAAGGAAGCTAAGATTGTGGTAGGGAGTTGGGAGGTGAGGGCACAGTCGATTGGCTGTCTCAAACTCCTCCTTGATTTCATTGAGGCTCGTGTATCCATGGGCGTAGAGCGCTCTGCCATAATTCACGTGGGGTCTGGCCTTCTCAGGAGACTTTTGCACAGTATCTCCCCACAATGAAATGTCATTCATCCAAACTTCATTGCGAGCATAGGTGAGGCTGGTGAAGAGTGGCAAGATAATGATGATGAGCACAATCGGGCTGGCGCGGCAGGTTCGTGGTGATCTGTGCGATACTGCCTGTAATGCCTGGAAAATAAGTTGAACAGATCCCATCGCCAGGAAAGCCACTGCCAGATACATCCGGTGTTCGTAGATTACATCCTTGATGGGGATAATGCTCGAGGTAGGAGCAAGGGTCACGAAAAATGCAAGAATGCCGAGTGCGACAAGGCGAAGTTTTCTGTAGATTATGAAAGCCAAAAGCACCAGCAAAAGCAGAAAAATGAAGGAGGCAAAAGTTTTTAGATTAAACAACGTAGAGGCCACAGGATAGTCCCAATCAAGATTCTGGCCGGCCGGCCAGAAAAAGAGCCTCAGGTAGGTAACAAGAACGCTGAACTGCGTGAGGATATACTGCTTTCTGGTAAAGCCAATGCCCGGGTCATAATAAAAATCTCTCTGAATAAGCGAGCCGAGCTTATAGGCGACGATTAAGCCCGCGGGAATCAATGAAACAATGATTGCCTTTCTTTTTGCGAGGTCTTTAAGTGATGTGTCGAAAAATAATAACTCGTAGACAACCATCATTGCAGGCAGGGTAAGAGCAGTCTCTTTTGAAAAAGCTGCCCCCGTAGCACAAAGAACCATCAGCACATAGTATCCAGCCGCGGCAGAACGAGGCAGAGTCAATCGTGCCCTGACATAGAAAAAAAGACCTGCAAGATAGAACATCCCGGCCATACTTTCCGCCCGCTGGATAATGTAGGTGACAGATTGGGTCTGAAGGGGGTGCAGGAGAAAAATGCCGGCAGCAAGAAAAGCTGCAACCCGTTTTGAAAACCCCAGGTCAACCTCCTTCATCGCCGGTGTTTTTAACGTTTCCATAAAAAGAAAATAGAGGAATAAAGCAGCAAGGTAGTGAATGAAGAAATTGAAAATATGATAGTTGGTGGGCTCGAGCTTGTTTATTTTATAGTTTAAAGCCAGGGTGTAATATGTCAAGAACCGCTCTTTACAATAAGAATATATTCTCCCTACATTGGCAAGGTCAACTATGGCGTCATTTTCCACGATCCGGGTGATGTCGTCATAGTGAAAAGCTGCGTTAAAACTGTTTGCATAGGCTGTGAGTGCGAAAGCCAGGAGCAAAAGCAGACATGCAAGATCTGGGTCGAAGCGTCTGGATAATCTCTTCATTGTCTTTAGTACGGCTCACCTATTAGCAACCGAAGGTCCCAAATATAAATTCCGAGGATACAGCTGCCGAGCTTGTCTGGACGGCCGCCCTGGCGAATACTTTCGCAGCACTGAAAGGTAGCCCTACTGGCTTATGAAGCCCATAAAGAAATCCTCCAGGGTCAACCTCTTGGGCTCAATGGCCACAACTTCTACGCCCTGATGCACAGAGGCGTCAACAAAGTCGGCAAGGTCCTCCTTGGGAATCTCTACTTTTACTTTGTCCTCAACTGTCCTTGGGGTTAAGCCTTTGTCTATAAGAATTTTCACCTGCTCCGGCAGCACCTTTCTCAGGGCGACTTCGTAGGAGGAAAAACTCTCTGAGATTACGTCTACCATAGTTCCGCAGAACCTGAGCTGACCTTTGGTAATGATGCCAATGCGGTCGCAAATTACCTCGACATCGTGGAGAATGTGGGTGCTGAAAAAAATGGTCTTGCCTTTGGCGCGGAGTTCCAGCATCAAATCTGCCACGAGCTTGCGGCCGGGAGGATCGAGGCCCGACATTGGTTCGTCCAGAATAATGACCTCGGGATCGTGGAAAATAGCCTGGGCTAACCCCACCCGCTGGACCATGCCTTTGGAAAACCCGGAAATGGGACGTTTTTTCTCGAGAGGCAAATCAAGGAGCCCCAGGACCTCCTGAGAATTCTTTCGGATCTCCTGAGGAGCCAGACCGTGGATCCTTCCCACCATCTCGAGCAGTTCCCGGGCGGTAAGGTAACCATAGTAATTTGGATTCTCCGGCAGATAACCAAGCTTGTTGCGCGAAGTAGCCTCGGTCACTGGAATCCCCAGGATGCTTGCTTTGCCCGATGTCGGCCGGATCAGGTTCATCAGCAGCGTGATCGTAGTGCTTTTTCCTGCACCGTTGGGGCCGAGAAAACCGAAAATCTCCCCTTGCTTTACTTCGAGATCCAGGGCTTTCAGGGCTACTACCTTCTGGGTCAATTTTTGCGTATACGTTTTGCTGAGCTTGTCCGTGCGGATGGCTGTCATTTTAGATGCTCCATCCCTCTTTTGCAGGTTACCGGGCCTACTTGCATGATTGACTCTACCTTTTAGCGGCACAAGCAAACTACATGAACGCAGCATGAACTGTGCCAATGCTTTATTTTTTCTTCCTCCGTTTTTTATGGGCATAAGCGAATTTGCTGGTGGTTCCGACCCTTCCTTTCTCATCCAGATAAAACTCCCCGCCATAAGGGTCAGACGGGATACCTTTTAGTAACCCCCTATCCACAAGGGCCTCGAGGCTCTGAGGGACAGTCTCGTATTTTTTCACATAGAGCTTAACCGCATGTTCAATCAAAGAGACAGCCTGGAGAGCTTCTAGCCGCACGAGCATGTACTTTCTCAGTTTTGCCTTTTCAGCAGTACGGATCATCTCCTCCAAAAAGGCAATTGCAGCTTCTGTTGCGTCAGCCTCATAATAAAGCCTGGCAATGAAAGTTGGCAAAAAGGCGTTTTTAGGGTTGAGCTGGTAGGCCTTCTCGAAATATACCGCTGCTTCTTTGGGCTTCTTGAGAAAGTAGAACTGATTGAAACCATAAAAAAAGGGTAGTTGCCAATCCCAGGGGCGATGAGCCATTCCCCGCAGCAGCAATTCGTTTAGCGGTTCAAGGAAAGAAATGTTCCAACTGAGCATGCCGTTGGCAAAATAGTAGCCATCCATATTATAGGGGTCCAGGTAGGTAACCGTATCCAGGGTGTGGTAGAGTTCGCGCAAGGTTGCAGGAGTAGGTGGCTTCTCGAGACTACCAAAAAAAAACATGCTGTTGTAGCAGATCAACTGGGCGGCAAGGGTTTCATGGCCAAAGGAAATCACCCGAGTCATCTCCTTTGAGGGGAGAAGCATGAGCTTTGGCGGCGGGGCCTCAGCCTGGCGCCTGCGGTCAACTTCATAGAAAAAATAAGCACACAAGATGAGCGCCAGGAAGATCACGGCAAGCCGCTTCATGAGAGATCTCTTCTTTCAAAAAAATAAGTGGCCATCCCCATGACCACGGTGAGATAAAACAGGCCGTAGAGCAGGACCATGAGACGGTACTGGAAACCCACAGGTAGAGAGTAAACAAAGACCTCCTTGAGATCGAAAGCAGACAAGTTGGGAAAGAGATAATAGCTGACCTTGGCCAGGAAGGCCACGACCTGAGAAGGTTGTTCGATTTGTGGGGCCTTATCCAGATAGTCCTTTACCAGAGCTGTGCTCTGGCCAATGCAATAGACGGCAATGGTGAGTGCCATGGGCAGAAATGTTGAGGTGGCAAAGGAGTTTAAAAGTATGGAGACGCCACTGATTACGAGCAGCATGATGTATTCAAAGACCATAACCAGCAGATAGGACTGCCAGTTGAGAGGTTGGGAGGGAGGATATTTGAGGGCGGTCCAGAATATGGCAATCCCAGCCAAAAAATAGAGGATCATCAGAGAAACCGCGAGCAAAAGAGCCAGGGCGAGAAACTTGCCGATCATGTATTGCGTTCGAGAAATGGGTAGGGTGACCACCGTGTGGATCCCCTTGCGGTCAATATCTCTGGAAATCAGGTTGCCGCCCATAAAAACGGTGAGAAGGAGACCGATTAGTGAAATAACCGACAGAGAATACCCGGCCGCAACCTCTGTGGTCTGGCGCATGGAAAAATAGGAGAAGATGGGAACGGTGAGCATGAGCAGCAGGCCCAAAATGAAGATGCCAAAAAGGGTGCGGTCTCGCACCCCTCCTACAAAGGTGGCCCTGATTATTGCGCCAATCTTTTTCATGGAAATAACCGAAATCTTTCTTGACAACATCCCCCTCCTCCCGTCTTTGGAGGATAGGGATCAGGCGGGAATCTACCGTTCTTGTTTTAGCTAAAAAGGGCCGGAAGACCGGCCCTTTTTAGAACTTACTGGCTTTCTCCCTCATTGCCAGAAGCTATTGATCAGTGATTTAGTCAAATGCTAGGTTCAACCTCCAAGTGTAAAACACTAATAGCTGAAAGCACGATATAGTACAATTATAATTCATTCCAGCCAGCGTCGTCTTCGTTTACAACTGTACTGTCAGTACCACCTGGGGCTCCTGATTCGTTACCGGTGCTCGCCGTTGTCCAAAAAATAAGCGTGGTGTCAGATGCGGTTCCGTATTCTTTGTCGCCACTCCAATGCAGCGTTGTGATTGCATACTCCTGATCGGTACCATCATCCGTGGCGTAACCAAAGCTTACGTTTCTGGAGAGACTGATGTCACAATCGGACATTTCGTCACCACTGTCGGCAATGTTGGTAGTCCGGTCTGCATCGTGAGCAATGGTGGTGCTGCCAGCAAAGCCTATGCCGGTCAGCAGTGGCACGGCTAGCAATGAAACAAAAAGTATAAGAATAGTCTTTTTCATTTTTTTACCTCCTTATTGTAGCCTCAGGGATTCGATCAGCTTTTACGGATATTCCTGGGCTTCCGCATAATAGGCCTCGAGTGTGGTTTTTCCCGTTCTCAAGTCGCTCACCGCGGCAGAGTTGTAGGATTTCCTGCGGTAGGCGGCGAACTGCGGGATGGCGATAGCTGCCAGAATCCCGATAATCGCGATGACAATCATCAGCTCAATGAGGGTAAAACCCTTTTGACTGAGCTTTTCGTTGATTTTCGTAAGCATTTGCCTTCTCCTTTCTTTATCCAAATGTATCTATTTTGTTAAATAATCAAGTCCTTGATGCTACCCTTCGCTTGTTTCACCCCCTCCCATGCATTCTTGGATTCTTTTTTTCGTTTGGGCGGATACAATGCAATTTACTTGCCAACTGCGGACGACCTTAGGGAAAGAGCAATGAACAAGGACAAGAAGCTCCCTCCACATCCTCAGCTTGCCTCTATTTAAGCTGCTGAATTTTAATAAAAAATTAATAGCTCAGGTTCCTCCACACTATCTTATTACCGCCAGCGCGTTTGATCTCGATACTAGAATTTCGACATATTTTTCGGCAGGAGAAGCAGCCGGATGGATCGGTTTTTTATCGCTCAGCGTCACCCCCTGACAATATTTGTCAGCACGTGTGGTTGTGGTAAATTAAAGTGAACACCATTGATCAGGGTTTCACCGTAAGGTATGCTAATTCTTACCTTGCCCGGATGGGTTCACTGTCGGTCAGGTCTGGTGGGGCATGGAGTATGGGGCATAGGATCAAGTTCCAAGTTTCAAATTTGAAAGACGCTCCTGATCTTTTACTCTGTGCTGTTTGCCCACTGGATTCTGAATACCTGACCCCTTCTCAATCAAATCCGAGACCTTAGGGCCCGGATTCTTCACCTTGACCCTTACAAATATCCACCCATTATAGACTTGCAATTGGTGTGAAATTTAGGTAGTTTCCAACCGCAACCAGTCACAAGAGCAAGAATGAAACCACAGAGACCACTGAGAACACAGCGCAGCAAAGCTGCTTGTAAATTCGAAATCCGAATACCTGCCCGCTTCGCCTGAGCGAGAGCGATGGCGGGCAGGTATTCGGATTTCGGATTTGTTGTTCAATGTGATCTCTGCGTTCTCTGTGGTTCAAATTAGTCATATTATCTTGACATGAGGTTAGAACATGCTCGGACTTATGCGGAAACATGCCACATCGTGGCTGATCAAGGTGGCACTCTTTGCCATTGTAATCGTGTTCATATTCTGGGGGGGCTATTCCTATACCGAGAAAAAGGCAAGCCGCGTTGCCGCGGTAAATGGTTCCTACATCGGTATGATGGAATTTCAGTCCATGTATAACAACTTGCTGGAACAGATGCGCCGTCAATTCGGCAAACAATTTTCCCCTGAGTTGGCGGAAACCCTGAATCTGAAAAGACAAGCTTTGGACCAGTTAATCAACCGCAGACTGCTTCTGGCAGAGGCCAGAAAGCTCGAACTGGATGTTTCACGGGGAGAACTGCAAAATGCCATAATCTCCTATCCGGCTTTCCAGACCAACGGTCGGTTTGATCAACAGCGCTATGAGCAAATCTTGCGTTTGAACAAGCTCACTCCTCAGGATTTCGAGGCCAGTCAGCGCGAGGACCTCCTCATTCGTAAAGTCCAGCAGTTCATCACCCGGACCACAAAGGTGCTGGATGCAGAAATGCTTTCCTTTTTTCATCATACTCAGGACAAGGTGAATCTGGCCTACCTTCAGGTGGACCCGAAGGACTTCAAAACCCAGATAAAAGAGGATGAAGGGTCTATTGGGGACTATTTTGACAAACACCGTGAAAACTACCGCCTCCCGGTGAAACGCAACATCCTTTACGTCCGCTTTAAACCTGGGGATTACATAGATGAAGTCCAGCCCACAGATTTGGAAATAGAAGATTACTATCTGCTCCACCAGGAGGACTACAAAGAGCCGAAGAAGGTGCGGGCGCGCCACATCCTTTTCCGCATAGCGCCAAAGGCAAAGACCTCGGATATCCAAGCAATTCAGAGAAAGGCCGATACGGTACTGGAGCTGGCTCGCAAAGGGGAGGATTTTGCTGAGCTGGCAAGGAAATATTCGGAAGACTCCACCGCATCCAAAGGGGGAGATGTGGGCTATTTCACCCGCGAGGATATGGTTAAGCCTTTTTCCGACTCTGCCTTCCTCTTAGAAAAAGGTGAGATCAGTGACTTGGTCCGCAGCCGCTTTGGTCTCCACATTATTAAGGTAGAGGATATAAAGGAAGAATCGATCAAGCCTCTGGCCGAGGTAAAGGAACGAGTGATCCAGGGCGTCAAACAAGAGCAAGCCCGTGAAATTGCCCGGCAGCGGGCCGAGTCTTTCATAGACCTGAGCCGCTCCCTGGATGATATGCAAAAAGCTGCACTGGAGAAGAGCTTGGAAGTAAAAGAAAGCGGTTTCTTTGCCGCCGACGAACCTATTCCTTTGCTTGGCTCCTATCCTGATATCAGTGAAGCTGTCTTTTCTTTGCAAGAGAAGGAGGTTTCACCCGTACTCACCCTGGGGGAAGATCAGCTGGTAGCGCAATTGATTGCAGTCCAGGATTCCAGGCTAAAGGAATTTGACGAAGCTAAAAAAGAAGTGAAAGAAGACTGGTTGGCGGAGCAAAGCAGAGAGCTGGCACGCACAAAGGCGCAAGAGTGGCTCGAAGCGGCTCGCAAGGAAGGGACCATTACCAACGTTGCCCGTGACAACAAATTAGAGGCAAAAAAAACGGGCTTGTTCACCGCCATTTCTCCGGCGCGGCCTCTTGCCAATCAAAGGGATCTGGTCATCACCGCATTTGCCCTCAGACCTGGTCAGCCCGTTGCGCCTGAAGTCTACGAGGTTGATGGCACGTTTCTGATCCTCCAATTGGAGGATCGCCAGCCCGCTACTGAAGAGGAATTTCAAAAACAGAAAGACAGCCTCGCCAGCCAACTCCTTATAGCCAAAAAGGAGCAGACCTTCAGCCGCTGGATTATGGGCAGAAGAGAAAAATCAGAAATAAAAATCCTCCAAGAACTTTAGTTCTTACCGGAGATGGGTTTGCACCACGAAGGACACGAAGTTCACAAAGAAATAATCTAATATTTTAAGATTCTACGCTATAAAGCAAAAATAGAAATGCTGCCCAAATTATAACCTTTGTGTTCTTCGTGCTCTTTGTGGTTAGTATTAAGTGTCGCCGTCTCCTCGTTTCTCCATCTCTCCGCCTCCTGGCTCTTGCGCCAATGTAATCAATTCCTCCCAGACCTTCTTCACCTGAGCCAGGGTCTCCTCCAGGGTGCCACTGTTATCGATCACATAATCGGCCCGCTCCGCCTTCTCGCTGAGGTCCATCTGTGCTTTCAATGCCTGTCTTGCCTCCTCCTCAGAGATTTTATCCCGCTGCAGGAGCCGATCAATCTGGGCGCTCTCGCTAACATAGACTACGACA
>Ga0209536_100008323_pt1 | contig 15577 bp, 11 predicted proteins | sample DeeMarSeWOR28_12_FD_187461 | JGI IMG/M metagenome (GOLD analysis project Ga0209536, IMG submission 187461) | Marine sediment microbial communities from White Oak River estuary, North Carolina - WOR-2-8_12 (SPAdes) (version 2) | ecosystem: Environmental > Aquatic > Marine > Intertidal zone >...
GGCGAGGCGGTTAAATGAACGCCCGAGGAAAACGCTAAACTTCGAAACACCGGCTGAACGATTTGCCCAATGTGTTGCGTCGATCGGTTGAAATCGCAGCCGAAAGTGGACATACTGATCTTTGAAATCCCGCTATCACCGATCCAGAAGGTCGCGCACGAGGCGGGGCGGGAGCGGTCAGCGGCGCCGATCAGTCAGCCAGACCAGAAAGCGGGGCTGCGTTCACTCGTTAGGGTGTGACCGCAGCCCGTTTGTTTTCTCAACATGGAAGATACCGGAGATCTGGGCTTCGCGGAGCGCGCTTAGCCGAAATTTGGACCTGCCCTATTTGTTTCTTGCCGAATCTAACATTTTGTTAGGTTTTGATTGCGCTCTGTGCACTGCAAAACACAAAGCGCTTGCATTGCAGAACGTGAGTGCTATCGTAATAGCGAGGTTTTGGCCCAAGGGGAAGCGTACGACTCTTATATGCAGTCCCATGCGCTTGTTAAGTGGCCGCTTCTTTCTTCTTTCAGTCGTATGGCTCCGTCGGTGCCGAGCGTCTATCGCTCATGCCGCGTCGCGGCACGAACCACTGCTCCATGTAGCGGATTGGCATGCGTGTTCCCTGCAAGATCTCGCGCTCACTGGTGGGCGGCCAAGCAAAGCTTTCAACCAGGCCTTGTCGATTTGTGGCTGGCGGATATGGCCACGCTTGGACTCTTTTTCTACCGGTTCCTGAGAAAAACCAACTCCCCATAGGTTGCACCAACCCAATATTGTCCAGCGGAGGGGTGCGATGAGCATTTTTGGCTTCTCACCGAGTGACGTAATAACGTCTTATTCCGAGCCCGCAGAAAAATCGGTTCGCGGCGTTGATAGCGCGAACGGGCAAGCCGGTCCCAAGCTGCTGTCCGACAGCGGCAAAGGCGTGGATCTGGCCGATCAATTCCTGGTATTTCAGCTGAGTTCGCGGGTCGATGGTCCGACAATTCTAGAGGCTTCCCAGATCGAACCGAAGATAGACGGTTCTCCCGAAGAACCCGACGTGCTTGCTGCGCTAGAGCTGCTGTCGTTTCACGTGGGCTCTGAGGAAGACATTGAGGGGGACACATGTGCGACCATGCGGGTGAACTTCGGCAAAGATGAAAGCTCTCTCGATAGCAGATTCGACACCGTGTTCTGGTCCATTGCTGCGGGACTGAAGCTGTACGATCAGGCCAAGAGCGGGCGCAGCGAAAGCAAGGACCTAAAGGGAAACTTCCACAGAGCGTTTGGAAATCGGCCCATTGAAATACCAGGTGGACTGGGGAGGCTTTCGTTTGAGGTCGTTGAGCACAAGGAACCTAAGTGGTGGAACACGCTGCTGGGTTTCGGCCAAAGTAGTACCGCCAAGCAGCTCGTGTCTTTGCTCGGATTTCCAGCCATTACGACAGCGGCGATCGCGGTCGTCGATGAACTGCTGGATCGCTTGACCAATTCAAGTCCGAAAATTCTTTTTCGGAGTCTGCCAATGAGATTGGCATTGTCAAAACATGCGCGAGACGGGTTTACCGGCGGAAATCCGAGATTAAAAATTGGCGCGATGAGCAGCGGGCTATGTGTACTTGCGCGTGGGCGGGACTTCAACGCGATTGCCGATGCTAACGCGTTCTTTTATCCCACATATGGCAGGTTGGTTCCCGCAGAAATTTCCGAGGCGGATCTGGTGGCAGGGAAGTTCGTAGATCCCTTTAAGGCACTTACCTACGCAGTCTTTCGTGTGGGCATGAAAGGCACAAAGATCGACCCGACTTTCAATTTCTCCGCGTGAAACCAAAGTCGACGGTGTGTATAGCGCAAACCTGGAGCGTAGAGATTGGATGATCGCGTAACAGGCGCCGAACGGGCTTCAAACACTGTAGTACCAGATTGCCAGGACACGAGGTCATGAACGCAAAAACGACGAAAAGAGCAAAAAGCACGAGCACAATCACGCTGCCACGCGACGCAGTCGACAGCATAGGCTCCGGTGCCGTCAGGCTGAACAGGCGGGGTGATATTACTTACGCTAACGAGGCGTTGTGTCAAATCCTGGGCGTACAGTCAGGGAAGGGACTTAATCTCCGAGATATCTTCCCGGATGAAAAGGACTTTGCAGAGGTCTCGAAGAACCTGAAAGAACGATTTTCGGAGCGAGTCGGTAATGATTATTGCGTAGAGATCACACGGCGGAGCGACGGTGCAAAAGTTCCGGTCAACATAATTGCCGTCCCGGAAACCGACGAAGCCGGAAAAGTGATCGGGTCCTTCGCTTTTATCAGAGACCTAAGTGAGGAAAGAAAGGCGCATCAGATTCACAAGCACATCGAAACGGAGAGGGACTGGCGACGGATGCTTGAGCGCGTAGCAGAGGAGGTTCGCGAGATTATCCCGTTCGATTGGTTGACGATATCGCTCTACAGTGTGGATCTGCGGCACGGACGTTTGCTGTTTAGCGAATCTTCTGGGGAAATGCCTCGTTGGCAAGTCCGTTGGTTCGAGCTTCCAGAAATGGGCCGCCGCCTAATGAATGAGAAGAGGCCAATCATTATCAGGGACTTTGAGGAGTTCCTCAGCAGACCGGGTTGGGTGGAGACAAGAAAAGACTCGGATACGCAGCGATTTCTGAAAATGGGATACCGGTCGTGCCTCTGGTATCCGGTGCTAGAAGGAACGCTGGTTGCTGGCATCGCGCTCTACAAAAGGGAGATCGGGGCATATCGGGATGGCGATCAAAAAATAATCGAGATATTGCCGGTACGGCGGGCAGTATCTCTAGCGCTGCATTATCTGGATCGTGAAGAGCGCGATTTTCGCTTGCACCTGATTCGAGACATCGCCGCTTCCGATAAGGACTCGCAGGAAACAGCACAGTTGCTGGTCGACCGGATTGCCGATCACTATGAATGGGAAAACGTTTCGCTGTTTCGGGTAAACGAGGCACAAAAGCGTTTCGAGCTGGTGGCGCAGAAGGCGCTCGCGAAGGACTTCGAAATTGCAGTGGGTTATACGCAAGAGCTGGACGCGGGGATATTGGGGCTTGTCTACATGACAAGAAATTGCGTGAACAGCGGAAATGTGAATGCCGATCCGTCGCTGGCGGCCCGCTTTAAGAAGGGCGTGCGCGCAAATGTCGTGTCGGAAGTGGCTATCCCGATCATTGTCGATGGGAAAGTCTGCGCCATCTTCAACAGCGAACATTCACTGAAGAATGCGTACTCTACAGAGGAGCAGCAGGCAGTGGAGTCGGTATTGCGTGAAGTGAGCGGCTTGTATAAGCGAATCGAGCTACAGCAAATCTTGAGCGGGATACTGCAATCTACGCGGGACGCGATCATTAGGACGGATAGCAAGGGGGTAATCGTACAAACAAATAGAGCGACGACTGAGTTACTCGAATTTGAGGAGCGAGAGCTGGTCGGGACGCTCCTGAGCCAATATTTTGTCAATGCAGATGAGGGCAAATTTTTCTTGGAAGCTGACGAGCCGCCAGGCGACGAGGTCGCATTGAGACGTAAGCATGGAGATTCGATTGCGGTGCTGCTCTCCGGGTCGCTGTTACCTGACGAAGTCGGCGGACGGGTGTATACGGCTAGCGATCTCACCTGGCGAAAGCGTGTAGAGAGACTCGAATTTCTCCAGAAGATGTATCAGGAAATCGGCACTCTGTCGCACGCGCCTCTTTCGCTCTGTTTTAGCTGGATCAGGAAACTCCTCAGGGCTAGTACGGGGCCGGATAAGGAAGTGCTGGACAAGATCATCCGGCAACTGAAAAAAGTCCAGTTGACATTCGACCGTGCGAGTCTTTTCGAAAGAGAAGGCACAAGCATGCCGTTTAACCCGGTGCGGTTGGGCGTCCCGTACGTTCTTGACGGGGTTGTCGCTGAGATGCCAGCGGAGGACAGAAACCACTTGGATGTGGCGATTGAAAGCGACCTGCCGCCCGTCGAAGGAGACCTGTTTCAGCTTTCATTTTGTCTTGCGAGCGTTTTAGGCCATCTTTTGCAGTTCGTTCCAGAGGATGGAAAGGTGCAGGTTGGTGCCTATCGTCACAACGGGAATGTCGAGATAAAGATCAGCGGTAAAACGCCCAGAGACGAGACTCGGGAACTGGGGCGATACGGGGAGGAGAGTGTGCTGGCGCATGCCCTGTTTGAACTGGCGGTTGGTGGGGATACGCTGCATGAGTTCATGCACAAGCACGCGGGCCGGTTTGTAGGGCCGCAGAGGCGGGGCGACGAGGAGGAGTTCGTCTTCGTGCTGCCAGCAGGCAGTTCTGAGCGAATCTGAAGATGGATAAACATGTTCTAGTCGCGTCGCGTTCCGACGACCTAAGGAGCCAGATTTGCGAGCGCCTGGAAGAAGCGGCCCACGACTGGGGATACGACCTGCTCACTGACCAGGCAGCAAATCTCCACGAGGCGGAGCGCCGTGTGGAGCGTACGGGCTACGATTTAATCGTGTCCGAGGTCGAGCTCCCTCTCGATCGGCAATCGAGCCCGGAAGCCGGCAAAAAGTTGGGCTGTGAACTTCTCAAGCGCTTGCGAGAGCGAAAAATCGGCATTCCCGTTGTGTTGATTGGTGTCTCGTCGAACTTGGATCTTCAAAGGGAGATTCAAAAGCAAGCGGCGGCGGATTTCGTGGCACTGGATTTTCCGAACTGGGACGACTGGGTGGTGGATTTCTCCCGAAAATTCCTGACGAGAATTGCCGACTTCAGTCCACTCAGCCTGGATGTCGATATCGTCTTGCACCCGGCGGATTGCTATACCTACAGGATGCAACTGCATGGTAGGCCGGGCTCACCAGAAACTGGCCCGCTGCATATTGAGAGAAAGAAACTTGAGCGGCTCGGCCAACGAGCGCCGACCATACCGACCTTACCGGAATGGGAAGGCCACCTCGCGGAAATTGGCGAGACATTGGGGGAACAAATATTTCAAAAGAACTACGAATTTACGAAAAGATTTCGGGAATGTCTTGGCGCCGTTCAGAACAAGAAGAACGTGAACATCCGTTTCGTCGTCGAGAAAGATGTGCATCCCGTAACGCTGGAGGCCCTAAAAGAGGCAGGAGAGCGATTCTGGATGCTCGAAGCCCCGGTTTATCGCCGCGTGACGGAGTACACCGATAGACCTGCCCTGTTCCAAGACGATGAGACAAAGGCCGGACCCATAAACTGCCTGATCATTAAATCAGAGGTGGGAGACGTCATAGTGCCGAAGCTTGGGGCCAGGCTCAAGCCATTAAAGAATGTACCGTTAGAAGCCGCGAGCCTCAGCCGGTTTCTGGAAAAACCGGAGAACCGTGAGCGATTTAGGGTAGGACATGTAGAGGTGCTCGACGCCATTAACGGCGAGACAGTCTCCGTCGATCAAGTGAGACAAAAGCTGAAGGAACGTAAGTGGCATATCGTCCATTACGCAGGTCATTCGTATTACGACGCGAAGGAAAATAAGGGGTACGTGTTCTTTCCCGGAATACCGGTGATCAGTATAACGGCAGCCGAATTTTCGCAGTGGCTTAACGAATCTGGCGTACGGTTCTTATACCTGAGCAGTTGTCATAGCTCCGAAGCGGACTTTGTGTTTGAGCTGGCTCATAGATTGGTGCCGGCTGTTTTGGGATTCCGGTGGGACCTTGACGACGTCCGGGCGGCCGAGTTTACGAGTTGTTTCTACAGACATTTGTTCGAAGCGAAGTCGCTGGAACGAGCATTCCTGGAGACAAGGAGAGACATGCATGATGCACATAGCGAGGATCCCATCTGGGCGGCGCCGATCCTTGTGGTGCAGACAATGAACTGACCGTCAAAACGCCGAACCGCACAGACGGAGCTCTGCTACATTGTTTCGGTCGTCAGTCGGAAGTGAAGAGAACGCCTAGCGCTGCCTGCTGTTTTGGCCAACATGTCACGCGCGCTGCGATCATTTCCGTTCGAGCGCGCCTGGCGCAATTTTCCCAAACCACGAAGGCAGCCGCGATTTTGCGATGCTCACTAGAACTTCACTCGTCTTGTACCACCCGCAACGAGGTCTGAATATGCCGGTTCGAACTCGAGGCAAGCTCAAAACGATTATCATCGTCACCGCGGGAATTCTCCTGGCAGCCTGCGATCCGGGGGTGTACAGGAAGCCGGTTCAGGACTTTCGCAGCGCCAATGAGGAATTGCGACGCGCCTATTTCCTGCAGCTGGAAATTACGCGAGACGCGATGCTCACGCATTTTTCGGTGCAGAGGAAGCGCTCATTGTGGGGCAACCCGAACCTGAAGGGTGACCCCGAGGCGGCCCAGAGAGTCGCCGATGCGATCGCGAAAGAGCGTGAAAGGGCGCTGCTCAACAAGGATCTTGTTGCGTTGAGGAACCGGGCGTTTGACACGATTGACGCCTATGCGGGCGTGCTGCTCGCTTTGGCTTCGGACGAGGATACCAATGCGATCGCGGCGGATCTTCAGGGGCTCGTAGGCGATTTGCAGCAGTTTCTCGGTGTGGCCAAAGAGGTGCAGGGGGTCAGTGACCTCGCGACCAAGGGCGCCGCATGGATCGGACCGCTGGGAGCCGCGGTTAGCGCATTCAACGAGATCGTCAAGCTTGTTTCCGCGGTGACGCGGAGCGTGGCGATTCGAGACACCATAGTCACTGCCGATCCGGCGATTCAGGAGCTGCTTGTGGTGCTGGGCGAAGAAGCGGCGTATGCACGGACGGAGGCGAAGTCGAAATATGCCGCCGCAGAGCAAGCCCTGCAAAAACAGCTGAAGGCGGGTGTCGTTGATGATGCCGCCGCGCGTGAAATAAGCGAGGTGCTTGCCCTGGTGGCGGCCAAGGCGAATCGACTCGAGGGGGCTGATGGCCTCAAGGAGGTCTTTGAATCGGCAAGGATAGCGCAGGCCGGACTCGTGCGAAGGGCCGCAAAGCCGGACTACAACGAGTTGCTCGGACAGGTTCGAGCATTCAAGGTGCAAGTGATTGCGGTGCGCCAATCGCTTGAGGCGTTACGGGACGAGCGCTAAACGCGGAGGGGTAAGCGATGAATCCGAGGGACTCAATCCAGTCGTTGCGCAGGAAAACACAGCAGTTGGAGGAAGAATTCGTGACCCTTGCCGCGTCGACCGGGCCGGCCAGTGTGGCCAAAGCACTTGATCTGGTGGCCATGGAACTGCATGACACGGACCGCGCGCTGTTTGAGGCAGTGTTTCTTCGCAATGACTCGAAGATCAAGCGCCTGATTGACGAGGTCGAGGCTGCAACAAAGGGCGGCAGGGAGATATTGCATACGCTCGATGAGCTCAAGAGCTCCGTGGACAAGGCCCGGGCACTGGTGAAACGCGCAACCAAGAATGCAGCCAAAATGAAAACGCTAATCGGCGAGGTTGACGAAATCATTGGTCTGGCCAGGGGGGAATAGACGCGGTCAGGGAGCACCCCGCACCGAGCGAGGGTGAGGAGAAGGTTTAACGACCGTTGCCCCGTCATGGGAGGTCACATGGAGTATGGCGAGCGCGAGCTCAGACGCGGCCTGAAAGGGCGGGACGTTGTTGAACTGCAAATAAGACTTGCCGGGTTCCGGGGCACCGTGCCCGATGGCGACTTCGGCCCCGGCACCGAGCGGCAGGTCATGAGTTTCCAGCGCGACTACATGAAGCTGCGCGCGCCGAACGGCGTTGCCGACCGCGCAACCCTGCTGGCCATTGATCGCTTCGCTAAGGCCTATCCGATCGACTTCAGGGCCCTCAAATGTCCGTGCGAGAAATGCCGCGGTTTCGGCAAGGGCAGGTTCAAGGGTCGCTACAGGTCGGGCAGGGCAAAGGTGGAGGCCTTTCATCGCTACGAGTACCCGGGGGTGCACCGCATGCTGCTATGGGCGGTTCGGGCGGCGTATTTCTATATGCCGGAACACCGCTTTGTCATCACCTCGGGATACCGCTGCAGCATCAACAACGCGCAGCGGGGCCGCACCAGCACGAATCACCACGGGAAGGCGATCGATATCGATATCGTCGCACGGCCCAAGGAGGACAAGCGCGACGACATGGCGAAATGCGAGGCTGCGCGCGGCCGCATCGTGTTAACGGCCGACGCGCAAATCGGTTGGAGCGCTATTAACCGGAAAGCGCTCGAGCCCTCGAGTATTGCGCCAACCTGGATTCATTACGACGTGCGCTGCTACGAATCCGGGTACTTGAAGGACGAATTCTTCTGCAAGACGCCCAAGGAGCTCGATAATCGCAAACCCATCCGGTGTTGAGCTCTTGGATGCCCCAGGGGCGCCACCGAGAGTCGAGGTACGATTGGTTTGCTTAACCTTTACGTAAACACACGTTTTAGTCTAGCTTGCCCATTACTCTAACAAAGTAGCGACCGACCGTATGAACATAAAGCCAGACAGGAATCGCAAAGATTGCGGGCAACACAATCCTTAGCACCAAGTCCCTAACCAGCAACATGGGGGCCTTCAAGACTTTTTGTATCAGACTTGCCCATCTTCCGCTGCCCCGAATAACTCTCTCGGCAAATTTCGATAGCACAAAAACAACAAGAATAAAATAAATGCTTGGAGCAGCGCTCGATAGAAATTCTTGAAATTCGGTTTTATCAGTAATGACTCGCCAAGTATCGATACTTAGATAGGTTTTCAACACCCAATCGAGAATCGCGAAAATGGCAATCAGGGTTACGATCAAAGGCAAGCTGACTAACAAGAGTCCCAGTGACTTGCTTATGCTGGCCGCTCCCCTGACCACGTAAAGTAATGGCTTGAAGAAGCGATTTCTTCCTATGTCTAGCTGGGTCATGGCGCGCTTGTCGCCGCTCCGTAGAACCGATCGATAGCGGTCAAATTGCCAATGGCCGGTTACCCTTTCCTTAGAAAGAAATTCGTTCAACTTGAGTAAGCGGGGCTCAGACATCTGGTATCCGTCGGCCTGTAAGCAACCAGCTTCTACATCTGTGAAGGAATCTAAATCGGTTCGGACGTGGGCGAGCACCTTCTGCGCCTCACGGGCAACATCAAACTCGTCCTCAGAAGCGACTATTCCGGCGCTCATTTTGATGCCCGCCTTGTCAGACATCTCCCCTTGGTTGAATTCGATATCCCTCGCAAACAAACCCCGAGTCAAATGGAAGTATGCGGTGTGTCCCGCCTGAGTCTCCCTGAGGTTATTGACCATTTCTTCGCGGACCCGGTCAGCCAAAATGCCACTGCTGCTAATCAGTACGGAAAATGCATCGGTGGCGGGATTGTCACTGGCGTCGCTTTGTCCGGAGGCATCGCTGACAATAAAGTCGGTGCATAAGTGGTCCGGGTCTAATAGGCCAGCAATACCTTGATTGTCATACACGCCGCCGTCAACCAACTGCACACGCCGATCTTTATATAAGCTAGATATCGCCATAGGCGGGAACAAACCCGGCACTCCAGCTGATGCCGCTACAGCGTTGCCTAGCAAGAAGTAGGGTCTACGTGTGGTGATTTCATCGTAACGGACCCGGCGATAGCGGTCTTTCTTGTCGATATCGCGAAAATTTAAGTTGCGCGGCGGCACTTCTCCCATACTTGTAGCCGTGAAAATCCAGTTGTGGCCAGAGTTTAGGCTGGTGGCATTTAGTATTAACACGGGAACTTTATTCCCGCGCACTGGATTACCAACGGTCTTGTCCCATGGATGGAATTGACCATCAATACCTTTTGGCTTAATGAGCAGGTCGCTCATGCGAACACGCCGGTCGCCGACATCGATTAAAGGCTTGTAAATATATTTCTCGTAAATTTCGCCAATGGTGTCGGAACGAGAATAATTGGGCATTACCATGCGTATATTCTTTAGCGGATTGGCAAAAGTAAGCATGCGCAGGTTTCTCTGAACCGCGCTCAAAAAATGAGTTTCAAGCCGTTCGACTAGTTTCACATAGTCCCCGTGGACGATTTCGTGATCCGCCTTGCTTTCCAATAGACCCTTCAACAATACGTAATAAGCGGCGCCGACGATTGAGCCTCCTGAAACCGTCGAAATGGCCTCAACGTGTCTAAGGATGCCCAACTCGGCCATTCTTGCTAAAACACCGATATGGTAAAAAGAGGCGCGAAACCCGCCACCGGATAAAGCTAAACCCAACCGCTTGTTATGTTCAACGGCATTCATGGCGCCCTCCTCCTGTTCTTGATGGCTGGATTTGCCGCTCTCTCAGATAACGCGAAGCCCCTTTCCCTGCGGGAACCCAATGCTCTTTTCAGCATTAAGGGGCGTGTCTTGATGCCCGTGGAATTGTTCGTGGCTGAAATGCGTTCAGCTAAGTAAGCCAAGGAAGCCATTTAAGCTGAACTCATCCGAGCAGACTTTCGTTACTACAATACCACGCGCGTTTGGCGCGGCAAGCGCGTTTGAGCGGAGCGGTCACCGCGTCTGGTTAGAAACCTCACAAAATGTTAGGTTTTGAACGCTTGGACAGGCTCTACACCTCTCAAAACCAATAGCAGCTGGTGACAAGACATGCGAAGGAGCAAGGCGCCACACAAGGTCGGGTTTATAGAACTATCATTCGACCCAATAGCACCCCCGCTTAAGAGGTCATGGCACAGCGCAAGCAAAACCCTACGACAATGTATGAATAGGGTCAGTGTAACTTTTCAACATGATCGCAAGGCCGTCGCTGCTCAGCGAAGGACATTGGGGTGTTCTTCTTGGGCGGCCGACCGAGCTTCGGCGCCAAGCTGACGTTGAATCTTCCCTCCCACAACGTGCCGGTGCGTCGATAGAGTTAGCTTTCCTTACGCACCAGCCGCGGCGCCGTTACACTGACTCTCTATCACTGAAGCAAAAAAGGCCCGCACCAATGTGCGGGCCTTTTTGCGTGAAGCTGGCGCGCCCGGCAGGATTTGAACCCACCAGAAGCAGAAGGGTCAGAAGCAGAAGGGTCAGGTCTTGAATCTTGAAGAATCAAGATTCAAGACCTGACCCCTTAGTTTTCTGCTAAACGTATTGTTCGTTCTCCGTCGCAAGCTCCTGCTCTAATTCCCAGGCCCTGGAGCGTCCCCATTGGTCTACGTCGCTCCAACAAGAAAAGGTCCGACTCAAATTATCAGAATAGTTCGAACCCGCCTTTTTTTACGCTTTCCGGTTGCTCAAAGTTCGCCACCCTGACGCGATGCCGACAGCCCCAGAACGGATCGAGTGTTCCCGTCACGGCGATCGAATCCCGTTGCGGCGCGGACCCCCATCGAGCCGTCTGTTTTTTCATACAGATCACGCCGTCCCGTGCTTCGTGACATAAGTCACGGGCAACGGAAACCATGGCCCGTTTTTTGCGCGTTGTTTTACATGTGCATGCAAGCGCAGGTTATGTCGCGTCGATGCTCGCAGCCCTACGGACTCATAGCCTGCACTTTGGCGACGTCACTTTGCAGAACCATGTTTTGGCTCTTCAGGCAGTTCTCACTTGGCGGTTCGCGTTTCGTGCCTGTCGCACGAACCACGCTCGCCGCCGCGCATCGCCCAATTGCCTTAAAGTCGCCGGCTGAGAAGGAAAACGACAATGACGCATCGCGCGTGTGCTCGACTGCTCTTGCGTCCAGCCGGTCGGGGTTTACGATCATCGAACTCCTGGTCGCCATCGCGGTCGTTGCGGCGCTGGCAGCTATCGCCGTGCCGTCTTACCAAAACTATCGAAACAAGGCGCTTGTCGCGCAGGCGGTATCGGACATCAAGAGCCTGGACGTGCTCATTACGCAATACTACGCCGACAACGCGCAGTTTCCGGACAGCCTGGCGGACATCGGCAAGGCCGGCATGCTCGACCCCTGGAAGAAGCCGTATCAGTACCTGAGGCTGAGCCCTCTTGATCCGGGCAAGTCCGGACAGGTTCGCAAAGACAAGAACCTGGTGCCGATCAATGCGGATTTCGACCTCTACAGCAAGGGAAAGGACGGCGCGAGCTCGCCGCCGCTGACGGCACAGGCGAGCCGTGACGACATCGTGCGAGGCAGCAACGGACGCTTCGTGGGACTGGGCGCGGACTTCTGAGCGTGCCTGGGATGAGGCTCGAAGGCACATTTCTGCGCAGCAAGGTTGCCCGAAGGGTCTTGCTGCTTTTCCTGCTCGCCGCGTTTATTCCGTTTCTCGTCCTTTCTTACCTGTACTTCGTTGGGTCCAACGAAGCGCTCGTGCGGGAGGCTCACGTCAGGCTTCAGGCCACGAGCGCGAGCTACGGGCGCACGATCTACGATCGATTGCTGCTGGCAGATAAGCTGCTGCGCAGCGCCGCCGACGATCTTCGGAGCGACAGCGCACCCACCGCCATTCAAGACCGACTGGGCAAAACGTTCCGCAGCCTCACTCTCGTGTCACCGCTGGACAGCGCCGTTCGGGTATTCGGCGACGCGGTGAACCTGAAACCCCTCGATGAGGCCACGACCGCGCGACTGCGACAGGGAAACTCGGTGCTGACTATCCGCAAGGGGTCGGGCCGACACGGGAGGATCCTGCTGGTCCAGCCATTGAGCCCGGCTGCGACGGACCCGCGGCTCGTTGCCGCGGAGATCGACGCCGGCTACTTGTGGGGCGACCCGGAAGCGTTCCCGTACGCGATCTCTTTTTGCGTGCTGAGCGACGTCTACGCCAGCCTGTTCTGTCTGCCACCGTTTCAGTCACAGGTGATCGGCATGCTGATGGCGAAATTGCCGCGATCCACGAAAGGGGAATTCACGTGGCATGACGGAGAGGAAAAGTTTCTCGCCAATTTCTCCGAGATATTTCTCGAAGCAAGGTTCCTTGCGCCGCGATGGATCGTGATCGCCACACAGCCGGAAGCTGCCGCTGTTGGCCGCAGCGTGACGTTTACGCTCATCTTCTGGGGCAGCATCGTCTTTTCCATCCTGCTGGTCGCTCTCCTGGCCCTGACCCAGATCCGGCGCACCCTGGTTCCGCTCGAAAAGCTGATCGAAGGCACCCGTCGCGTCGGGGAGCAGGACTTCACCAGCAAGGTGGACGTGGCGAGCGACGACGAGTTCGGCGAGCTCGCTGGATCGTTCAACGCGATGGCGGCGCGGTTAGGACGCCAGTTCGACGCCCTCAAGATGCTGTCGACAATCGACCGCGCGATCCTGTCGGAGCTGGACATGGACCGGATCGTCGAGGACGTGCTGCGGTGCCTGAAGGAGAGCCTGAAGGCGAGCTGCGCGAGCATTGCCGTGATCGATCACGATGCCCCGGAGAACGTCCGCGCCTGCGCGATCACCGATAGCGGCGCGCAGCCGCCGGTCGAGCGCTGCGTGCTGCCAGTGGATGCCCGCCACCTGCTGCGCGCGAATCCCGCAGGCCTGTGGATGAACGCCGACGCGGCACATCGGGCGATGCCGGGCTGCCTCCAACGCCTGCACGCGCAACATTTCTTCACTCTGCCCATCATCTGGAAGGACCGGCTCTTCGGTGTCTTGTGCCTCGGCTATCCCGCGCCCGCCGCATTGAACGAAGAAGACACGTCCTACGTCCGCGACTATGCGGACCGGGTAGGCGTGGCCCTTTCCGCCGTGGCGCGGGAAGGTCAGCTGTACCAGCAGGCGCGCACTGACGCTCTCACTGAACTGCCGAACCGGTTCTTTTTCCTCGACCAACTGAAGCAGGACATCGTCCAGGCCCAGCGCGAAGGCGGGAAACTCGCGGTGCTGTTCGTCGACCTCGACCGCTTCAAGAGCATCAACGACAGTCTCGGCCATTCGGCGGGCGACCAGCTCCTGCGGAAGACGGCGGCGCGCCTGCGCCAGTGCGTGCGCCAAGGCGACACCGTGGCGCGGCTCGGAGGAGACGAGTTCACCATCCTTATCAACCCGCTCAAGTCGACGAAGACGGCGAGCGCCATCGCCGAGCATGTGCTCGCCGCCTTGAGCAATCCCTTTTTCATCGACAACCTGGAAAACGTCGTGACTGCCAGCATCGGAATTGCAGTGTACCCCTCCGACGGCGCGAACGGCGAAGAGCTGATGCGCAACGCCGATACGGCTATGTACCGCGCCAAGGACGGGGGCCGCGGCATCTACGTATTCTTCGAGGAAGCGATGAATGCCGAGGTAGTCCGACGGAGCACGCTCGAACGCGAACTGCGGCAGGCGATTGCCCAGAACGAATTTTTCCTGAATTTTCAACCGCAGGTCAGTCCGCGCACGGGCGCCGTCCGCGGCGTGGAGGCGCTTCTGCGCTGGCGTCATCCCGAGCGCGGCGTGGTCGGACCGGACGCCTTCATCGTCGTGGCCGAAGAGACGGGGCTCATTGCACCGATCGGCCACCTCGTCCTCGTCCAGGCGTGCGCGCAGTTCAGCGCCTGGCGAGCACAGGGGCTCGAAGTGGAGTATGTCGCGGTCAACGTATCCAGCCGTCAATTCCGCCAGCCTGATTTCGTAGAAACAGTGGAGGCTGCTTTGCGGAAATACGCCTTACCCGCGAACTGCCTCGAGCTCGAAATCACCGAAAGCCTTCTCCTGAATGACGCCGATACGGTCGTCGCAATGCTGAACGAGCTAAAGCGCCTCGGCGTGCGGATCTCGATCGATGATTTCGGGACGGGCTATTCCTCGATGGCATACCTGGAGCGGCTGCCCTTCGACACGCTCAAGATCGACATCTCATTCATCCGAAAGATCCAGGAAGACGGCGCGGGAGGCACCATTGCGGCAACGATCCTGGCAATGGCGCACTCGCTCGGCAAGAGCGTAGTCGCCGAAGGAGTGCAGACTCAGGCGCAGGTCGATTTCCTGCGCAACCTCGATTGCGAGCTGGTGCAGGGTTACCTCTACAGCCGCCCCTTGACCGCGGAAGCCCTGGCAGCGTACGTGAGGGCGCGGCAGACGACGAAGCGGGTTCCCGCCTCCGCCGAGGCGGGTTGAGCCTCCACAGCCCGGGCGAGAGATGGGGTCAGGTCCACATTTCTGGAGGCGGCAAAGAAAACGGAATCAAACTTTCCTACTTTGTGGACTGGCGCCCAGGTCATCCTTATCCCCCCGCCCTCATCCCTGAAGCAAAAAGGCCCGCACGATTGTGCAGGCCTTTTTGCGTGAAGCTGGCGCGCCCGGCAGGATTTGAACCCACGACCCCCTGGTTCGTAGCCAGGTACTCTATCCAACTGAGCTACGGGCGCTTTTGGAACGGCGGATTATATCAGACCCCTTTTGGCAGGGGCAGGAGGGCTTTTCAGCCGCCTCAAATGGTGATGAGTACTGGTGATGAATAGTGGTGATGAGAAATGGTGATAGGAGAGAACCCTCCCTCCCTGTAAACCAATTTCCCGGTGGCGCGTTAATCCACCCTATGGCATCAACAAATACCCACCGGGACCTGGCTGCCTGGCGAGAGGCTATCTCACTCGTTCGGTTGGTTTACCGGGATACGGCCGGCTTCCCTCAAGATGAGGTTTTTGGCCTCAGGCTGCAGCTGAGAAGGTCGGCCGTATCGATACCACCAAACATTGCAGAAGGTGCGGGCAGAAACAACACCCGCGAGTTCGTGCAATTCCTCGGGATCGCATGCGGGTCATTGGCCGAGCTCGATACGCAGGTCGAGATCGCCATTCAACTCGGCTACCTGAAGCCCG
>Ga0209536_100008325_pt1 | contig 15574 bp, 11 predicted proteins | sample DeeMarSeWOR28_12_FD_187461 | JGI IMG/M metagenome (GOLD analysis project Ga0209536, IMG submission 187461) | Marine sediment microbial communities from White Oak River estuary, North Carolina - WOR-2-8_12 (SPAdes) (version 2) | ecosystem: Environmental > Aquatic > Marine > Intertidal zone >...
ATTCCTCCATTGTGGGGTAAAACGGAATCTCGCAACCCAGCTTAGCGGCGGCCTGACTGGTCCAGGGGCCCATGGCCAGAACCACATTGTCCGCTTCGATCACATCACCGGAGCTCAAAATTACCGCCCTGATCGTATCATCTTCAGTTTGAAAATCGGTAGCATCGCCTTGAATGGTCTCGACTCCCATGGCCTTGGCAGCCAATGACAGCCCCATCGTGAATCTATAGGGCTCTATTTGCAGCTGGGGCATGCTCATGCCGCCCTGCACAGCGGGATGAATACCCTGGAAGATGGATTGCAGGTCGGTTTTATCGAGCCACTGGCATTCATGGTAACCGTTGCGGGTCAGCTCTTCCAAAAACCCTTTGTACTCTGCCACCATGCGCCGGGAAAAAGCCAAAGTCGTGATGGGAGAAGCGCCGTATTCTACATCGAGACCGGCTTTGTCCTGAATATCGTCGTCCAGATCAGACATCCTGAAGTAAGCCGCCCAATAAAGATCCTGCCAGTTGGTAATCGATGCCTCACCGGACATGCCGAAATAGGTGTCTTCTGACCGGCTGGAAATCAGTACCGACGGCGGAAAACTGATCACCGCCCAGGCCTTGCCCGAGGCCCTGGCCCCTGCAGCTTCCTTTTCGATGACAACAGCCTTAATCCCCTTTTTGGCCAGATGATATGCTATGGAAGATCCGATAACTCCCCCGCCGATTACGGCCACATCGTATGTCCCGGCCATGCCCTACCTCCTTATTTTTGGAACTTTTCCTTTACCACCAGGGAATTAACCAATGGTTGGGAAGAAAACACCCGGAAGCCCGCCATGCTTCTCAGTGCTGATGCAAAAGAATGAAGCCGTCACAGTTCAGCCCGGGTGTAAACTTCGAGTGGCTAATATACAATTTCAGGCAGTCACTTAGCAGGTGCAATTTTACAGCGGAGTGACTATGAAAACGATATCTCCATAATCAGCCGACCCCGGGGGGCCTAACCTCGTCTGCCGTGCAGCCTACCCCTTCATCCTTCATACGCAAAATGCGGCCTATCTGTGATATCTTTAAACGAGTATCTTCAGGCTTTTACGGTTTGAAGTCCACGTGCTTGCGCTCCATGGCGGCTGCGGATCGATAAAAGCCGAACATATTGAGATTGCCGCTCTGATAACCCAGGTAGTCCAATGAAAAGGATTTGATTATCCGAGCGAGCTTGTCTTTGGGATTGGCATTGATAACGACATCGCATAACTCACAAGCCAGTTGATGTTCCCCTGCTTTCTGCAATTCGATCGCCCGCGCAAGTATCTTATCCGCTCCTCCCACCAGCAGCACCAATTCCCGGTTGAGATACCTCAACGGCAAAGGATTCAATCCGGTCCCGCGTCCGTCATACCAGCCGGTTAGCCCCTGGTAGATACCGCGTACTGACCAATCCACCCGACCATAATATTCCTTAAGATGGTCGCGCTGGGCTAAATCCGGCGGCAAACTGATTTTTGCGACGGCTTCATCGACCGTCCAGCCCTGATTGATTGCCTTTACAGTCTCCTCATAAACAAAACGAATGGCCCGGCTGTGGTAAGTGAGCACCTCACCAACATTTTTTTCGCCTATGACAGCACTGCTATGGCTGGGAACCAGATAAGCCGGCTGCATGGATATCATGCGCTCCAGTGACTCATACCACCCCTTGACCGGGCGTGGTTCCAGCATGGGCGTGGACAGGTTCGGAAAACTTTCGTAATACAGATCGCCCGGAAATAAGACCCTTTCCTGCGGCAGCCAGACCATCAAATGGCCGGGGGTTTCACCAATGGTATGGTGCAGTTCGATTTTCACTCCGCCGAGCTCAAACGAGTACTTTTCGTCAAACGTCTTTGTCGGCCAGATTAATTGCGGGTCATTTTCAGGCATGAAAATGCTCTTGATCCGAGTTGGCATGGAATATTCTGCGGCGAGCCTTCCGCTTTGGTTGGCTCGACAGCGGTCATGAAAGCTCCGCAGTTCTTCACGGTAAGCCTGCAGCAGTTTCACGGCTGCATTGGTGGCAATGACCTCTACTCCCTGGCTGAAAAACACCGGAGTCCCCAGGGTATGATCCCGGTGACCGTGAGTGTATATTATGTATCGGACCGGCAAATCGGTGATTTCCCGAAACCTGGCCAATATCTTTTTAGCGGCCGAACGGCTCTCGGTGGTGTCGACAATGACCAGGCCTTCATCAGTGATAATCAGTCCAACACTTCCTAACGCAAACGCGCGGGCCAGGTAAATGCGATCAGTGATTTTTTCCACCGTAGGAGAATACATTTTTTTGAGAGCAGCGAGTCGCAAAAGGTCCTCGGTGGAAAATTTCGGCGCTGGCGGCGGGGTGTACGCCAGGGTCGATTCACCGGGCGTTTGAGGCTCTCTAACCACTGCCTCCTTTGAACCGATAGAAACAAATTGCATCAGCAAAAGTACTGCCAGCGCAAAAATAACCACCCAATGGACCAAGAATAGAATTTTCACCTTCATGTCGCTCTCCTTGGTGATTGTCAAAAAAACGCTCCGATAGGAGGGGGTCTTTTTGCTACAATCACTTATGCCGCCATCCTTATTGTCTGGACAATATTATGACAGGCGGTATAAATCCTTAGAACCATCATTTCGATACCCAAATCATGCGTTTAAGCCCCAAAAACCGGCTTTTTTTCGATCTTTCCTCATTGATTACAAGGAGATAGCACGGCCCGACCAAGCAGACCGCCAGGGCTTTTTCGATCAGGCAAAAGGATAATATTCGGGCAAGAAGCGCTCCCAGCCCACCTGGCGATTAACCGAACAACGAACACCGGTGCCGATCCGGTTCATGGACTTGACACAGGTATAGCAGAATACGCAGTGATTGATTTCTTCCGGCCGGCCGTCTCGGGCCTTTTGGGGCCATTTGGGATCGGCCAGGAGCGAACGCGACAGGGAGACCACATCGGTCATACCCTGCTCGAGCGCATTTTCCGCCGTTTGCGGCTGGTGGACGTTGGGGCAGATGACCGGTATTTTCAGCGCTTTCTTGAAGGCCTGGGCCTCAGGCAGCAGAAGGCCTTCGCGGTCCGGAAAGGACCAGTAAAGGGCCTGGCTGCAGCCCGAGGATAAATGGAAATAGTTGATGCCGGCTTCCTCGAGTCTTTGCGCCGCCTTAACCGAAGTCTCCAGATCCAATCCACCCTCTACGTGTTCGTCGCCGCTCTGGCGATAACCGATGACGAACCGATCTCCCGCCTCTTGCCGAATTCCCTCGATCAGGCGCAGGGGCAGAGTCAGACGTTTTTCAAAGGACCCCCCGTATTCATCCTTTCGCTGATTGAACAGCGGCGAAACGAACTCGGCCAGCAGGTAGCCGTGGGCACCGTGCAGTTCCACCCCGTCGAATCCAGCCGTCTTCAGGGCCCGGGCTGCCCGGATGCTGGTTTCGATCAATTCCTCAATTTCCTCGACGGTGAGGGGCCGGGCGGTTTCTCCCTGAACATCCCCGGGGCCGCGCATGGGTTTGGGAACGTTTTCCGCCGGCATGTTCACCGATATGGCCGAAGGCGCCACCAGATCCCGGTTGGGATGATGAAACAGGGCCTGGGCGCCCTGGCCCAGGATCATCTGGGCCACCGCTTTGGCGCCGCCCAAATGAATGACTTCGGCCAGGTTTTTCAAGCCCCTGGCGTGCATCCCGCCCAAATAGACGAGCCCTCCGCCGATGCTGAAAGCATATCGCCCCGTTAGGCCGATTGCCTCCGTGATAACCAGCCCCACGCCGCCTTTGGCCCGTGCGCTGTAATGGCACAGCGATTGGTCGGTCACTTCGCCCCGGGGGCCTCCTTGCCCCACATGGGTGGGGGCAAAGGCTATCCTGTTCTTGACTTTGAGATGGCCGATGCGGATCGGCTCAAAAAGCATCTTAAATTCTTTTTCAGACGGCATAATCTACGTCCCCATTTCTTCAGCCGCAACCAAACGGTGCGACCGGGCAGTGCCAAAACGTCATTTGCGATGTTTTGGCAGGTTCGAATAAAATGCAGGTCCTGCTTTCGGGTAAAGCCGGCGGCCCTGTATTGCCTGTGGTCGACGGCCTCTCATTTCCCGCACGTGTCGTTGCATCAGGCCACGGAGAACCCATACAGATTCAATGAAAAGATATCAACCAAAAAATAAAATGACGTGGTCCGACCAGGCAGACGACAAGCAGACAACATATTAATGCCGAAATTAATTATCGATCTGCCGGCAATAAAAAATTCAGTAAAAATTGAATTGGAGCCGGATCTGGAAATTTCAATCGCTACGGCGCCGTATTTCCTGGGGACAAAGCTTGATGCATTCCATGGTCGTGGGTAAGGAGATTATCCCATGAGCCAAGATACGGAAGACATCATCAATTTCATAAACGGGCGGGTTGAGGTGTTGGAGGATATCAAAAACGCAGAACCGAATTTGAAAGATTTCATCATTAAATCATTCAACCACCGACAGGTAAAGAATAAACCAATAGGTTCTTCAAACTTTTTTTCCCTCTTGCGTTTATTGTCGCCGTGATGGTAATAGATACGCTGCTGCACCGGTCCTGGCGGTGGTTGAAGTAATCGTGGACCCAACCCCCGGCCCGAGGCTGCTCACCGAAAATAGACGATTGGAAGCAATTGACCCAATAATTGAGCAGCATTACTTCAGCAGAGTCGACTGAAAACGCCCGCAAACTGGGAACGGCCCTTGAAGGCACCGCTTATTCTGGAAATAAAAGGAAATTCTCTGGACGACGGCCCCGGCATTCGATCGGTGATTTTTTTCAAAGGATGCCCGCTATCCTGCCGCTGGTGTCACAACCCGGAGGGCCAAAGCCCTGACCTTGACATAGCGTTTGATGCCGCTGAATGCATCGGGTGCAACACGTGCATGGAAACCTGTAAGGAAGCAGCCCTTTCAAGGGACAACCCCTTTTATATCGACCGCCGCAAATGCAGCCTGTGTCTGGCCTGTGTCGACACCTGTCCTTCCGGCGCCCTGAGCCAGGTCGGCAAATCCATGACGATTGATTCCATCTTGCAGGCGGCATTGAAGGACAAATCCTTCTTCGATAATTCCGGCGGCGGGGTTACCCTTTCGGGGGGCGAACCGACAATGTTTGTAAATTTTGCATCTGACCTGCTGCAGGCCTTAAAAAAAGCCGGTGTCCACACCCTGGTGGAAACCTGCGGCATGTTCGATTTGAGCGCATTCGAGGAAATGCTCTATCCCTTCATCGACATGATTTATTATGACATCAAATTAATCGATGCCAAAGAGCATACTCAATCCTGCGGGGCCCCCAACGGCCGCATCCTTGCAAATTTCAGTCATCTGCAAAAAAAATATCTGGATGGATTTGTTGAAATCATACCGCGAACGCCTTTGATTCCCGGTATTACAGACACAGCGATGAATCTTGCCGGGATTGCGCAATTTTTAAGGCAATGCCGGGTGACCACCATCCAGCTCCTCTCCTATCATCCCTTGTGGCAGATGAAGAACGCGAAGATCGGCCGTGAGGATGCGCCGGGAAGCAGTGAGGAAATGAAACGGTTTATGTCTGCGGAAAGGCTGGAAGCCTGCCGTGAAATATTCGAGGCCGAAGGGATTCGGGTTCAACCATAAAAGCAGGCGGGTTTGCACATATTTTATCCTGCTGTAATGCCGGACTGAATGCATAAAATAATTTTGACAGGCGACCTCAATGGCAGCCAGAAAAGCAAAAAAGCCCGGTGTCATGCGCAGTGAAATTACAGGAAGCCGCGGATCAGCTGCAAAGCATTACCATGCACTTAATCGAAGTGGCCCGGACAGACGGCCCTGAAGCCTTTCCGGCCGACGCAAGCCTGTATTTGGGGCTTTTTGACAGGAATGCAGTCGGATGGCGGAGGCGGCTCCAGGGGCTTGCGGCGCAAAGGAGATTGGAGAGGGCGAAAGAAAATGAAAAAGTATAAAACTGAAATATCCATTTATCTGTTTTTATTTTCGTTAAAATTCCTTGGGCTTCTCTTTATGATCAGCAAAACCCTGCGAAAAGAGATCTACAACCTGGAAACGGGCTACATTTTCAATGCCCGCTACCAGTTCAAGACCCGGGACGACCGGGTGAACATTTTTGTGGTTTTTTCAAACGGGAAAATGAAGGCCGGATTCGGCACCGTCGATGATCCCAATGTCACCATATCATACAAAGACAAAGAGACCCTGGCCAAAATTTATAACAAAAGCCCCGAAGAGTCTCTCGACTACCTGCTGACCAATGAAATGAGCTATACGGGCAACATGGCCTACCTGACCAAATTTTCATATATTTCCACGGTTTTATCCGGCGCCAAAATCAAAGACTACACGGGACCGGAGAACCGGGTCCTGTATCCTCCCGGCGATATTGAAAAGGCAGAGACAACCAGAAAGCTCAAAAATGAGCCCCTGGGGCGCAAGGTCGACAATGTCCACTGGCTGGAAGACCCCTATCTGGCAAAATACGGCATCGATGATTTTCCACGGCTAAAAAAACTGAAAACCAGACGATTTTCGCTCAAACCGGCCATCTGTGTTGAAAGGGCCAAACTGCTGACCGAATATCACCGGGAAAACGGCTTTGAGACCGACCCTGCAGGAAACCCCCTGGATCCAGTCCTCCGCCAGGCCGGGGCCATGAACCATATCATGACCAACCGCAAAGCGATCATTCATGACGGTTACCTGCTGGCCGGGTCCACCACCACCAAAGAGGCGGGCGTTCCGGTTTATCCTGAATTTATAGGGCTGACGATCTGGCCCGAGTTAAGGACCATGGCAAAGCGGGAATTAAATCCCAACGACATCTCTGCCGGGGATGCGGACATATTGAATTTTGAAGTCTTTCCCTACTGGATGGACCGAAATGTTCGCGAATACTGCCGCCGGAAATACAACAACCCCATATCCCAGCAGCTGGAAGAGCGGTTTGTGCTTTATTTTATGATGAAAAATAACGCCATATCGCACACGGTTCCGGACTTTCCCAAGATCATCAGCTGTGGAATGGAAAACATCAGGAATCAGGCCGTCAAAATGAAAGCAGGAACCAACGAAGTGGACAAACGCAATTTTTACGAAGCGATCCTGATTTCCATTGATGGTGTTTTGAATTACGCCCAAAATTTAAGCCGGGAGGCAATGCGGATTGCAAATTCTTTGGACCCGGGCAATCCCGAACAGCTGGAGCGGATCAAAGAATTAAAGGAATTGGCCCGGATCTGTGAAAAAGTGCCCGCCAAACCCGCCGATACGGTCCATGAGGCCTTGATGTCCATCTGGATCAGTTTTGTTTGTCTGCATGTAGAAAACGCAAACTCTGCGCTGTCTATCGGAAGGCTCGACCAGATGCTTCAGCCTCTCTTTCTCAGGGATATTTCAAAAGCAAAAAATGAAGCGCAAAGGGAGGCCGTCGTCAAAAAAACCATGGAGCTTGTCGGCAACCTATTTTTGAGGGTCAACGACCATGATCCGCTGGTACCCAATGTCGGCAATAAATTGTTTGGCGGCAGTTCATCCGATGACACGGTTACTGTGGGCGGAGTCGACAGAGAGGGCAATAATGCGGTCTGCGATATGACTTATATTATTCTGAAGGTTGCTGAAATGCTTTGTTTCCAGGACCCGAATATGAACGCCAGATATTACAGCGGTATCAACTCCAAGGAATATCTCAAGCGTTTGTGTGAAGTCAATTCGAACATGGTCGCCTCACCGATTATCCATAATGACAAAACCATGATAGAGGCCCTTGTCCATCAGGGAATAAAAATTGAGGACGCGCGGGACTGGTCCGCCACAGGCTGCGTGGAACCGACCATAACGGGCAGGCACTACGGTCATACGAACTGCATGCTTCTAAACATGGTGGCCCCGATGGAAATGGCCCTGAACAACGGCGTTCATCCGGTGATGGGAGAAAAGATTGGTCCGCCAACCGGTGAAGTCGGGACAGCGTTTCCAGGGTACCGGGATTTTCTGGATGCCTACAAAACTCAGTTGAAATATCTCATCGAGCAGTCGGTCGAGATCAACAATTACCTGGGATATGCCCATCAATACATTCACCCGACGCCGGTTCTTTCTTCCATGTTCTCCGGGCCGCTGGAAAAAGGCAGGGATGTTATCTTCGGCGGCGCAGATTACAACACATCCGGCGTTGCCCTGGTATCGCTGACGGATGCCGTCGACAGCCTGCTGGTCATAAAGGACTTGATATATGATAAAAAGCTCATGGATTTTCCAACCCTGATGAAAGCCATCGAACACAATTTTGAGCAAAACGGTCATGGCCGAACTTTAAAAAGAATTGAAAGGGTGCCCAAATTCGGTTCCGACGCACCCGGTACCCGGGAAGTTGCCCAGGACCTGATCGATTTTTGCTATGACTTATACTGTTCAAAGGACAACTACCGGGGCGGCCGGTATGTCCCCGGTTACTGGTCCATCAGTTATCATGTCGGCTTTGGAATGCTTTCCGGCGCCCTGCCGTCGGGCAGGAAAAAAGGCAAGGCCTTTACTCCCGGGCTGACGCCTTCTCCCGGAGCAGCCGACCAGCTGCTGCAGAATATTCATACCATTGCAGGACTGGACCATCTGAAAATGCCCAACAATATCGCCTTTAACGTGAAACTGGCGCCGCATTCAAATGATTCCCACCAAAAGACTTTGGATTATTTTACCAGTTATGTTCAGAGCTATTTTGATGAAGGCGGCATGCAGTGGCAGTTCAACGTGGTCACGACAGACACTTTGCGTGATGCCATGAAAAAGCCGGAAGATTATCACTGGCTGCTTGTGCGCATTTCCGGTTACAATGCCTATTTCACAAAAATAAATAAAAATATGCAGATCGAGTTGATCGAGCGTCAGCAATTTCATTAGCTTCCGGTAGGGCGCTCCGCGCTGTCGCTGAACCGGAGCTGGTTTTCCAAAAATTTTTTGCTAAAATTTTAAGGAGGAGCCGATGCAAATCGACCCTGAACGCTGCCGTTGCTGCCTGGACTGCCTGCCGGTCTGTCCGGTGGGTGCGATTCAGCTCAAAGACAAACAGGTTTTTGTAGACCAGAGCGAGTGCGTGGAATGCGGTGTTTGCCTGCGTTTGGGCATTTGTTCTGAACACGCCCTGTGGGTGCAGGATCCGCTGCCCTATCCACGGATCATCCGCGCCGCCTTTTCCAACCCCCTGCACCGTCACGATTCCACCGATGTGCTCGGACGAGGCACCGAGGAGATGAAAACAAATGACCACAAAAATGAATTTACGGAGGAGGTGATCGGCTTTTCTGTGGAAATCGGCCGCCCCGGAGTCGGTGCACGTTTGGCCGAGCTTGACAAAGTAACCCGCAAGGTGATCGACCTGGGTGGCACATTCGCAACTTATAATCCGGTCCTGGCGCTCATGGCCGACACCAGAACCGGTGCGCTTAAACGCGAAGTGCTCGAAGAAAAAGTACTCAGCGCCATAGCCGAATTTACCGTGCCGGCAAAAACGGCGCTGGATACTCTCGCCGCCTTGATTGAATTTATCAACACCGAGTTGGCCACTGTGGCCACGGTCAGCCTGATCGTTCGCAACCAGCCAGACGGCGCGCTGCCCTTTTTTGAAAAATTGATTCGCCACGGAGAGCGCATCGGATTCACCCCTTATCCCAACGGCAAGGTCAATATCGGCCTGGCCCGTCAATCGTGAGGTGCACATGACCCACACTTTGAACCGAACAGGGCTGTCACCGGACCAGCCCGGGCAGGAAATCGTGATCCTTATTATGGCCCATTACCGAATCAAGACCGACAAGAGCGCAGAGCTGACCCGGGCTGCGCAAACGGTAATAAAATATCGCCCCGACAATTTCATCGGTTTGCCCATGGGCCTGACACCCGAAGAAGTCGTGCCGCTGGCAGCCCATACAGGCATAATTACGGCCGTCTTCCGGGACATGGGTGCCGTCACCGCATTGGTAGCTGATCTCAAAGCCCAGAGGCTCGGATTGAGCGTGGTTCTGTCCGGCCTGTTTGGTGATGTGAGAAACATCTGTCTTCAGACTGGTTTGACGGAACATACCAGTCATGTCTCGGCCGGGATTTTCGGACAGACCGAACTGCTCCCCGACCGTCAGACCCTGGACATAACTTCCCAGTGCGGCCATTCACTGGTGTCAAAGAACTACGTGGCCGATGTGGTCAAAAAGATTCGCAAAGGCAAACTGACGCCTGCGGAAGGAGCCGAACTCCTTGCCAAGCCCTGTGTCTGCGGCGTTGTCAACAAGGGACGCACCGCGGAGGTTTTACATTGTCTGTCAACAGAAGCTGACTGATTTCTTATTCACCCCGCCATTTGCCGGTGGTGCAAGTTTCTGAAAAGGAGAAGCCATGAATAATCTTCGAAAATTTATCGGTATTCTCGGACCCGGCATTCTTTGGTCTGCCGTAGCTATCGGCGAAACCCATCTGGCTCTTCTGCCTTATGCCGGTGCGCTTTTTGGGATGAGCGTGCTTTGGGCGCTGTTGATGGTGCATATCCTTTATTATCCCAATTTCGAATACGGTCCTCGATTTGCCGTGGCTACCGGGGATTCTCTCCTGGACGGATACGGCCGCACGCGCCTTGGCAAGGCGGTGTATTGGTTTTTCCTGATATTGATGTTCGTCACGCCGCCTCTTTTAATGGCTTCGCTCTTGAGCATGACGGGATCGGCGTTTTATGCCGCTATACCGGCGCTGGGGTTTGAGTTGTGGTGCCTGCTGGCTTTCATCGTCACACTGGCCATCGTTATCAGCAGGCGTTATAAGATGGTTGAACGCATTGCCAAGGTGCTGACCCTGATTCTCGTGCTCGTCGCGGTATTTATCTTTATTACCTCACCGCCATCTGCTGGCGCTGTTGCCCGGGGTCTGGTTCCCAACCTTGCCCTGACCGCGCCTTTCATGCTGGTCTTCGTCGCCGTCCTGCGAATGCCGACCGATCCTACGGTCAGCATCTTTCTGTCCAAGTGGGCCCAGGAAAAACACCGCGAATGGGGAGATGCCCCGCAAGATCGCCTCGCCGCGCTCAAAAAATCCTTGATCGACATTCGGACCGGCTTCGCCATCAGCTTTTTGGTGGGCCTGGTCTTCCTGGCGCTGGGTGCGGTGATCTTGAAGCCCCGAGGCATGGTGCCGGAAGGCATCGATGTGACGCTGCGCCTGGCGGAAATTTATTCCGCCGACTTCGGCTCCTGGATATATTCGGTTTTCATCATCGCCTCCCTGGCCGCTTTCTGGGGCACGTATGTGAGCGCAATGGACGGGATGCGGCGCCTGTTCGGCAACCTGATCGAACGCCTTTTCAACCCAAGCCCCCGGCTCGCAAACGCCATTGAAAACGCATACATTTTGCTCGTCGCCCTGGCCGGGCTGCTAATGGCAACGGTGATCAAGCGCCCGGTGGTCCTGGTGTTGCTGGCGGTGTCAATGGGCCTGCTCTACTATCCCCTCGTCTTCGGGCTCAATATCCATTGCGTTACCCGCCAGGTGGACCAAGCCTTCCGGCCGGGAAAATTCAACCTGACAATTGCTTTTTGCGGCCTGTTTTTGGGCGTTACCGCTCTGGTGCTCTTGATTTTGGTCCGTGTAGTCAAGATCTTCAACTGACCGGGCACAGGAGGTTTGGGGCGGGCTGGATCTCTTTCACCTGACGCGCAAACCGGTGAAGTTAGGTGTCAAATCTTGAATAGTGAATATTATAAATACGAAATTCAGGTAAAACCACCTTAATCAATTTCAGATTTGAACTCCACTGCATAGATCATATATAATATTTAGCCTATGCGCTTTGAATTCGAAAAATTTTCCAACCGTGAGATGTATGCGTCCGAGAAAAATTCATTTCATACAGTTTTATGCAAATGGGCTTGGCGATATTTTGTCTGCATGCAAAATGAAAATTTAAATCATAAATGATCCTGCAGGACTTTGTGTGCGTGCGGCCCGCTGCGGCGAAGCGTTATACGGAGACAGGCGTGCGGTGAATTTCTTGGCAGCCCGAAGGAGCATGAGAATAATATAGTTCAAGAATGAATATTCTTGACTTAGTTTGTGTCTGCCCCGTTAAATTCCGCGCAGCGGACCCCTGTGGAGGCTTTACCGCGAAGGGTGGGTGTGGGCCACATCCGCAATGCGAACAAGGCGAGGCGAGCGGGTCCGTGGCTGATAGAATCCTCAAAACCGCCATTTTGGCCAAAAAAACACACGTTTAAGCCCCAAAAAAGGCCTGTTTTTTAATGTTTTCTGATTAATTACAATGAGATAACGTGGCCAGGTAGAAGCGCCCATTTATTCTTCGATTTTTCCAATGCCCTTGTCGAAGGATCTGGCTTCAATCAAAATGCTGCTCTGCCAATGGTTACTCAGATTTAGACACTTGCTCACTGATGCCTTTTATTCTTTCCGTAGCCTCATCAGCAGCATTTTTTGCTTGTTCAGTGTGCGCTTTGGCTTTCGTTTCTGTAACACCGCTCGAATTGTCGACTTCCATATTTTTCATGAATAGTATTCCTATAATCAGCAATACGACGGCCAAACCAATGAGCAATGCTCCGCGCATGACTATCTTCCTTTTAAAACTTATTATTAACCGCAGTACTTTAATAATTATAGCAGAAAGCAGGAAAAAAGCAGATCAATTTTCATATGTAAAATTTGTATGGCAATGTTTCGTCGGTTCTATATTTATATTAGAAAGACCGACAAAAATCGATGCAGCTTGAACCTTCTTTTATTCCGGTGACAATAATAGGTTTGTTTCGGCAACCTACGGTGAAGTTCCCTTATCATTGAACTTAAAAAAATCCATTATGTGTGTTACGACAGTCCCCGTTGTTTTTGGCGATAGAATATCTCCGGCCAGAATATGCCCCCATTCATCCTGGGTGTCGTTGACCGTGACTCTTCTTTTCATCTTCGAGCCGATCTCCAGGTAGCGCGCTTTCAATTTTTCTACGCTTATCACCTGATCCCTGTCAGAATGGATAACCAATACGGGTATTTTTATTTCACTGAGATCCAGGTGATCTACAATATCAACAAGACCCATCATGGTGAAAATGGCCTCCATCCGGTAGCGATAGGTCCAATATTTTTCTTCCAGCGCGTTTCTGGGTTTCCATTCGCGATAGTCACCCATTATGGCTTTTCCGATTTGCTGCCCCCAGGGTAAAAGCGTGATGCCCACGAGCGGATTTGCGGGATAAAAATTGGGTGATATCAGCACCAGGCCATAGATACCTTCGCGCAGGTCTTCATGCATTGCCGCCCAGACAGCCAGTGCAGCGCCTGTTGAATTTCCGATGATGATCACTTTTTCTCCCAGGCGCTTGGCAATGGCCAGGGCTTCAGCGACGTCGTTCATCCACTCATTGGCAGTGGCATTGCTCATGGTTTCCTCATCTCTGCCGTGTCCCCGCAGCCGGGTATAAAACAAATTGGCCTCAATTTTTTTGGCCAAAATATCGCATACGGGAGCGATTTCCTGCCGTGTGGCCGAAAACCCGTGGATATAAACGACAGCATATTCGGTTTTTTGTTTGCTGGCCGTATTCGCCCAGACAATCAACTTTTCGGCTCCCGGTACAATGTCGGCGTATCGCGCCTCTGATCGAGCGATGTATTCATCGAGATCGGCCGGCAGGTCAAAAGGAGACAGCCTGGTGTCAACCTCTATTCGCGGGCCTGCTAAAATAACAACGATGCCAATCGCGAAGACGATAACCAAAATCTTTAATACTTTCTTTTTAGTGATCATAGCCGTCCCTGGTCGGGGTTTTGTTCCCAATAAGCTGCACGCTTATTGTTATATGCTCAATATCAATATGGCGCGAACTGAATTGAATGACATTAACGGTTCAGTTTACGATAAATCTTCTTGTTGGCGGTGTAAATCCTGACAAAGGCTGCATACAGCTCATCATAGATGGCCATATTTTCCGGGTTGGGCGTAAAGGTGGCGTCGTGGCGCACCCGGCTGGCGACATCCTCAAAAGTAAGTTCTCCAAGCCCGGCCAGCGCGATAAATGCGGCTCCGCGTGCATTGGCGTGGATGGGATTTTTCACCTGTCGAATATCTCGCTGTAAAACATCGGCGAAAATCTGACACCAGATGCTCGATTTTGCACCCCCGCCGATGATGCTGATGGGGTTCAGGGGCCGGCCGATGTATTTGTCTACATAGTGCAGCATCCAGCGCGTATTATAGGCAACCCCCTCCAATACAGCCCGAATCATGTGATTACGATGGGTCGTCTTGGACATGTTGTGAAAACCACCCCTTAACCGGGTATCGTCCACCGGCGTCCGTTCGCCGTTCAACCAGGGTGTAAAAATCAGCTTGCCACTGCCGGGTGGAACCTGCTCAGCCACCCGGTTTAAAGCATCGTAGGCCTCGTCGGGCACGATCGTTGGAATCTGCTCACTTTCGTAGAACAGTATGTTGTCCATTAGAAAGATTAAGCAGCCCCCGGCCAGGTCCTGCTCATTGATACACTGGTATTTTCCCGGGATGGCCGTGGGAAAGGAGGCAATGGAGTGAAGAATATCGGTCTTTTTAAAGGGGACCATGCATTCAATCCAGGAAGATGTCCCGATATACAAATGACCTTCAAAGTCCCTTACCGCTCCAGATCCGATACAGGCGCACTGGTGATCCGGTGATCCCATAACCACTTTTACACCACGGCTGATGCCGATCTCGTCTGCCACCGAAGCGGAAACGGTTCCGAGAATATCGGTTGCCTGTTTCATGGGGGGAAGTTTGTCCCTGTCCATGCCGGCCATTTTCAGCAGGCTGTCATCGTAGTACATGTTGTTAATATCTTTGATATTTGTCACCCAGAAAAGATGCATGGAATCATATGAGGCCGCAAACTGACCGGTCAGCCGAAGATTCAAATAGTCTTTACTCGGCAAAAACATGAAGGTCTTTTCATACACTTCGGGAAATTCGTGTTGGGTTAGCAATACATGGGCGATGTCATCCTTGCCGGAGGAAGAGGGCGCTCCCGCAGTTTTTGATACCCACTTTAAGGCTTTAAAGACATTCAGCCCGTTTACTTCCGGAAATCCGGCAATGCGCTGCCGGATGTAGGGTGCGCCCCTGGAATCCATCCAGGTAAGCGAATTCATCAAGTGCTCACCGTCTTTGCCCACCGCCACCGTGCTTGAAAATGTACTGGAAATACCGATGGCCGCAATTTGATCAGGGGGCACCGATTTGCGCTGCAGCAATTTTTTGGCTGTCTGCAAGAGCGCTTCCCACCAATCTTGAGGGTCTTGTTCCGCTCCGCCATTGGGGGAGAAATAGAGGGGGATATCCTTGAATTCAAAATCCATCACCTGCCCCATGTTGTCAACGATGGCTGATTTCATGCCGGAGGTGCCATGATCAAAGGCAAGTATATATTTCTCTTTCATAAAGCCGCCGCCAATGTTCGATGTTTGCCCGGAATATTTAAAAGTCAATTGTTGTGACGTTGCCCCTGTCATCC
>Ga0209536_100008326_pt1 | contig 15574 bp, 11 predicted proteins | sample DeeMarSeWOR28_12_FD_187461 | JGI IMG/M metagenome (GOLD analysis project Ga0209536, IMG submission 187461) | Marine sediment microbial communities from White Oak River estuary, North Carolina - WOR-2-8_12 (SPAdes) (version 2) | ecosystem: Environmental > Aquatic > Marine > Intertidal zone >...
CCGCTCCCTGGCTGAAGCCCATGAGATAGATACGATCAGAGTCGGCATCATACAATTCCGGCAGCGTCTGGATGAATCCCACGACGGCTTCCACGGCACTTTCAAAATGTTTTAAGGGTGGCCATTCATCTCGCTGGCGCGGGTGCCAGGCGAAGCCACCCCCGGGGTCAGCTTTGATGCCTCTCGGTGCCACGACCAGCCACTCTTCTGGCAAGGTGCGGGAGAAGATCCACATCGCGTCTTCGTCGCCGCTTCTCCCGTGAAGCATAACCACGGTGGGGTGGGGGCCGGGCCCGCTTGGTTCCGATACCCGGTGAATCAAACCGGCGATCTCCAGAGCTGGTCCTTCGGCTATGAGGCCTGGTCCATTTGCGTCCATTGTTTTATTCCTTATCCGGTGGTTCAAGACGTTCGCCATAAAAAATGAGGTGCCCCCTCAGCGGGCGCTGAGGGGGCACCTCTGGGGGGGAGCCAATTAGAAGTATAGCATTTTCTTATTCAGTGGTCAAAGTCAATTTTTCTCTCTGAATAATCAAGTTTCCCATTATTTTTAACTCAAAGGTGAGCCAATTCCATCCGTACAGGGAGCCCCCGGCTCTGGTGTTTGTGGCCCGCGCTGGTAGCGATCGATGAAGTCGTCAATACGACTATCGCTGGCCGATTCAAGCTCCAACTGAATGCCCCAAGCAGTCATCACGATCGGGCTATTCAATTCAGGATAGGGGCTCAAAAGCACAAATGGTTGGCCACGAACCGCATCTTGCAAACTCTCCACGCCGCCGGCCGGCAGATCAGGGTGGTAGGTCACCCAAACAGCGCCATGCTCCATGGAGTGGACAGCATTTTTCGCATCGATCGGCTGATCGTAGATTCCACAATTCTGCCAGATCCCACTGTGAACTCCACCCACCGGTGGCAGTTCTTGTCCCGAGTAGTCCACTTGCTCGTCGTGGGTTCGTGATAGGCCGGCAACTCTGCGCAAACCATCAAGGGATGGGGGTTCGCGGACGTTTAGGAAAAGCAGAAAGCCCAAGGCGCCGATGCCCAGTATGACCGCAGCCGCGATTAAGACATTGCGCACACGATTATCTTCTGTTTTGACGACGTTGCGTCGCCGTTTATCTCGTCTTGCTCCCATAAATCCTCTCCTCTAATTGGTGCATTTTTCAAGTTCGTAAGGGTTCAAGCTGGACGACAATCTGCGTGTTAATCTTTTTCCTCCCATTTATCTTCAACAAAGGCTTTAACCAATTGGGATACCGACCCCACCATCACAGGCAGCGCCAAATTCTGGCGTTTGTGGCCCCAACCGGTATTGCTCGATGAATTGGGCCACGCGCTCGTCGTTTGCCGAGTCAGCCTGTAATTGCACGCCCCAGGCGGTCAAGACCACGTTGCCGTCCAGGTTTGGGTAGGGGCTCAATAGTAGATAACTTTGTCCTCGTACCGCATCTCGTAAAACATTCACTTCTTCGGCCGGTAAATTCGGATTGTAGGCGATCCATACGGCACCATGCTCCATGGAGTGAACAGCATTTTTCACTTCGACCGGTTGATCGTAGATACCGCAATTTTGCCACCTTGGGCTATGCACACCACCTACTGGCGGCAGACTAATGTCTTCATACACAACCCCCTCGTCGTGGCCCCGATCTTGCGCACCGAAATCGAGCACACCTTCGATATCGCTGCCGAAATTGCGTATGATGATCAATGAAATGATGGCGATGGCTCCTAAGATAATGGGTAAGCCAATCGTCAGCGCTTGTCGCCGCTTTTGTTGCTGTGCCGCTTGGCGACGTTGCTCTTTGCGACCCGCCTTACTTTTGGTCACTTATCCTCAACCTCCTTGAAAAATTTGACAAGATTAACAGGATTAAGATCTAATCTTAGGTCGATCATTCTCCCAACGGTCGATAGTTGCCCAATTAGTATGGGTATACGACTCTACGGGAATTGTGTCAGTGCAAGGTAGAAAATTATAAAGACAGTCTTTACCGGATCAAAATCTAAAGCTTGACTCTTCGCAGCCGTAAGGCATTGGTTACGACACTGATGCTGGAAAAGGCCATGGCACCTGCGGCTAAGATAGGATTCAGTTGGCGCAAGAAATCCGGCGCCCACTCAAAGGGGGCCAGGACCCCAGCGGCGATGGGGATCAGGGCCACGTTGTAGCCAAAGGCCCAGCCCAGATTCTGCTTGATGTTGCGCATCGTTGCCTTAGATAACTTGATGGCCTTGGGTACGCTACGCAGGTCGCCCCGCATGAGGGTGATATCGGCCGTTTCCATGGCCACATCAGTCCCGGTGCCGATGGCAATACCCACATTAGCCTGGGCCAGGGCCGGGGCATCGTTGATGCCATCGCCGACCATGGCCACCACAAAGCCCTCTTCTTGCAATTGGGCCACCTGGGCGGCCTTGTCGCCGGGCAAGACTTCGGCCATGACCCGATCTACACCTACTTCGCCAGCAATGGCTTTGGCCGTAGCCTCGTTGTCCCCAGTCATCATGACCACGGTTAGATCCAGTTCATGTAATTGCTTAATCGCTTCTTTTGACCCATCTTTGATGGTATCAGCCACGCCGATGATGGCGCTGGCCTGACCATCTACTGAAAGCCACATGGCCGTTTTGGCTTCGTTCTGTATTCTCTCAGCTTTTGGCTCCAGGCCATTCAGGCTTACTTTTTCTTGCTGCATTAAGCGCATATTGCCTAGCAGCACCTTACGGCCGTCGACGTCAGCCGAGATGCCCTGGCCCGCTATCGCTTGAAAGGCGGCCGGAATGCTCAAAGCCAGCCCTTTAGCTTGTGCCTCCTGGACGATGGCTTCGCCGAGCGGATGTTCAGAACCTCGTTCGGCCGAAGCCGCCAACCGCAGCAACTCGCTCTCCGGAACCCCGGTATCGTCGCTGATGACCAGGTCGGTGACGGCCAATTCGCCTCTGGTGATAGTGCCGGTCTTGTCCAGGACGACGGCCGTGATCTTATGGGCCTCTTCTAGGGCGGTGCTGTTCTTGAAGAGGATGCCGTATTCAGCCCCTTTACCCACGCCAACCATGATCGAGGTGGGTGTGGCCAGGCCCATGGCGCATGGACAGGCGATGACCAGGACGGCGATCATGCGCACCAAGGCCAGGGTGAAATCGCCGGTGGCGGCCATCCAGATGATGAAGGTCAGCAAGGCCACCCCAATGACGAATGGCACAAAATATGCTGCCACCCTGTCAACTATCCGTTGGATAGGCGCCTTGCTACCCTGAGCTTGCTCGACCAGCTTGATGATCTGGGCCAGGGCCGTGTCCTTGCCCACCTTGGTGGCTTCGATGGTCAGCAAGCCCTGTTTGTTGATCGTCGCTCCGATGACCTCGTCGCCCACTTTTTTGTCCACCGGCAAACTCTCGCCGGTGATCATGCTCTCGTCCACGGCCGATCGGCCGTCGATTACCTGCCCGTCGACCGCGATCTTCTCCCCAGGCCTAACGATGATGGTGTCGCCGACGGCCACTTCTTCGATGGGAATGTCTTTCTCGACGCCACCACGAACCACCCGGGCCGTTTTAGGGCGCAAGCCCATCAGTTTCTTGATGGCTTCGCTGGTCCGTCCTTTAGCCCGGGCTTCCAGCACTTTGCCCAAGACGATGAGGGTGATAATGGCCGCCGAGGTTTCAAAATAGACGTGCATACCCAGGGCTGTAGAACCCATGGTGAGGGCGATGAGCACGGCAACACTATAAAAATAGGCGGCCGACGAGCCCAAAGCCACCAAAACGTCCATATTAGCGCTGCCATTGCGCAGGCTCTTGTAGGCGCCGACGTAATAATCCTTGCCCACATAAAATTGGACCGGTGTGGCCAGGGCGAAGAACAGCCAATTAACCCAATTGGCGTGGGACCATTGACCCAACAAACCTAAGTCGCGGCCCATACTGAGAATAAGCAGGGGCACGGTGAAAATAGCGCCGACCAGAAACCGCTTTTGTTGGTGGAGGATCTCCGCTTCGCGGGCGGCCGCCTCGGCATCTTCCAACTCTTCACCGGCCGTCGCTTCGACCACGTCATAGCCGGCCTTACGCACGGCCGCTACCAATTCTGGCCGGTTGGTAACGCCGACGACGTAGTTGACCGTCGCTTTCTCGTTGGCGTAGTTGACGTTGGCCTCCAGCACGCCATCCACCTTGTTGAGGGCTCGTTGGATGTTGCCGGCACAATTAGCGCAGGTCATGCCCAGCAGCGGTAAGTCCATGATGGCCGTCGGCACTTCGTAGCCCGCCTGGTGGATCCGTTCGATGATGGCCTCGGGTTGGGCCACGGCCGGATCGTACTTTAACAATACCTTCTCGCTGGCAAAGTTGACTACGGCGTCGTTAACCCCTGCCACCTTTTTAGCATTGCGCTCCACAGAAGCCACGCAGTTGGCGCAGGTCATGCCCAGGACGGGTAGGGTGAGTTGTTTTTCGTCAGTCATAGAGTCTCTTAATGCGTAAATCGTAAAACGCAACCCTTTTCTTACGCTTTACGAATTACTATTTACGTCATTTCTTGCTAACTGGCCGGCGGGTAATTTATCTCCACCAGCATCGCCTCAATCTGCTCCCAGGTAGCCGGATCGCCCCATTCGACCATGACTTGCTTGGAATCCAGGTCGGCCTTGACGCTCTTGACTCCGGCGATGTCGCTTAATTCCATTTCGACCGTGTGGGTGCAATGCCCACAACTGATGTTAGGAACGGTAACGGTTTTGCTTTGCATGGTTCTGTTATCTCCTTATTGAATTGAAATTCCAAGTCGTAAGGCGTAACGAAAACCTTTTCGTTGTTTTTCCAAAATTACGCCTTACTTATTACGTTCTCATATCTTCGATGACATCTCAAATACGCTGGTCACCTCTTCCAGGACGCGCTCTCGCTCGCCGGGATCGTCACCTTGAATGGCGGTCGTGACACAACTGCGAAGATGGCTGTCCAGGATAATGGCACTGACCTTGTTCAAGGCGGCTTGCACAGCCTGGACCTGCTGGATCACGTCGATGCAGTAGGTATCCTCTTCGACCATTCGTTCGATGCCCTTGATATGGCCGGCGGCGCTGGCTAAACGCCTGCTGACGTTTTTTTTGGTCGTATCATCCATTCTTTGGTAACCCTTCCTTATATTCCCTACCCCCCTGGGGGGGGTTATATACCAATTATAGGGCTGTTTATTTAATTGTCAAGAAAGTTTTTAGTCATGTGACGGCACCAGCCGGCCTCACGGCCACCTCATAATCTCCCAGGCCCAATTCCTTTTCCCCTATTTCAAAGTAGCTCTCAATCCTCCAGCAATTGAAGGAAGGCTTGCGGGGTAATGATGGGAATGTCTTCGAAAGGATTGAGGACAAATAAATCCTCGTCGCCACTTACGATGACATCGGCACTACCAGCTACCGCTACCTCCAGGAAGTGGTTTCCTAATTACAGCAGGCGCTTTAAACCAGATTATCCAGGCCCTTTGCGCGTGGTAAAGCTCCAGGTGTATGTCTGGCCATCCACCGTCACCTGCACCGTATACTCTTCGTTGATGGGCAATTGCTCCCGGGGAATGATCACGATAGCATCATTCAGGTCGAGGATTGTTTTCCCTGTCTTCAGGGCGAATTGGTCTGGATTGCGGTAGCTGGTCTCGTCAAAGAGGCAGGAATCCAACGGCTGATCCCCTCTGGCAAAACGATGGTTGGTGACCTCAGGCGTGCGGCCCCCATCGCCGAGTAGCAGCACAATGGGGGGTCCTGATGGCCTCGAGTAGCCCGGGCAACTCCCGTAAGGGTCAGGCCACTCAAACATGCTGTGCCGGACGACCCAGGTCTCGCTACCGTCGCCAGGGAAGAAGATCGGATATTCCGTACCAGGGCCGGTTCGTCGTGGGTCAGAGCGAATGTCCAGCACGGCGGCCATATTGACGTTGCCAATATCCTCGTTGTGATCACCATAGCCCACTTCTTGAAGCCGGGGGTCGAGCATGCCGATCAGGTGGAAAGGGGCCGAGACCCAGAAATTGACGCTCCAAAGGTGATCAGCTTCAACCTGGCTGGTAGCAAAAATGTTGCCGTTTTTGGCAGCCTGATCCCCGGCTACGTCATAGAGCGGATTATTTTTGTCCTGACGATGGGCGATGGGCGCATCGTTTACCACCATGTAACGGCTGTGTAGGCTACTGCCCAAGGTGTAGGCTTCCCGATCAGAAAGAGGAGGCAAGTTAGCCATAGCCCGAAAACGGTTGAGGTAGCTCAGCCACTCCGGTGGCGGTGGCGGGACCGGTGTAGGGGTGGGCGTCGGGCTTGGCGTCAAGGTCGCCGTTGGGGTCGACGTCGGTGGGTTAGGTGTTTCTGTTGGTGTCTCCGTCGGCGTCAGAGACGGTTCGACCGTAGGCGAGGGGGTCGTAGTTGGCGCTGCTTCTGTGACTGTCGGGCTGGCCTCTGGCTCATCAGTTGGCGTACCAGGTTGTTCTGGCACTTCGGTAGGCGTTTCGACTGCGGCCGGATTCTCGGCGATTTGAGTTGGTTGATCCTGGTCCTGGCAACCGGCAAGCAACATTAGAGTGAATATGATGAGAATCAACCCGATGTTTGTTCGATTGTCCCCAAACAATTTGCTGGCACCTCCGCTCGTGCAAAGTGAGCGGGAACATTATACGCGATTTCTCAGGTTCACCCAATATCTTGACCAAGAATAGTCCTATCTTCCTATATTGAAAAAGATAGAGTCTTAGGTGAAACTTGGCTCCTGGCTGGATATCCCTAAAGCGAGTAAGGCGGCGCCATAGGCGCCGGTGAGTTGGGGGTGGCAGGGTAGGATGGGCTTCACTCCAGTCTCATCCTCCAACATCCAGCAGACGGCCGGGTTTTGTACCACGCCACCAGACAGCATCAGAGGTGGCACCAGGCCAACCGTGTGGATCATGGCCACGATCCGTTGAAGCATGGAGCGGTGCAAGCCTCGTAATATGGGGGCCACGGGAACTCCCCGGGCGATCAGGGAAATGACCTCCGATTCGGCGAAAACAGTGCATGTGCTAGAAATGGTGACCTCTTCTGATACTGATAAAGCCTCTTCGCCAATATTATCTATCGACACCTTCAACCGCCGGGCCGTATTTTCCAAGAATCGTCCTGTTCCGGCCGCGCATTTATCGTTCATGGCGAAATCTACCACCTTGCCCTCCTGGCTTATGCGGATGACCTTGCTATCTTGGCCGCCGATATCGACCAATGTCCCTCCATGCCCCAATTCCCGGTAGATACCTCTAGCATGGCAGGTGATCTCCGTTACCTGGCGCGATGCCTGGTTTACCAGGCCTCTGCCATAGCCCGTCGCCACCAGTGGCACCCCGTCTAGCGGGCCATTTACCTTTTTTGCCTCATCGAGAAATCGTACCACCTGGCTCTCTATCCATGGCTCAGCCTCTTCCAGGAGGTGCCAGGTTATATTTCCCTCATCGTCCAAGCCCACGATCTTGACCGTCGTGGAACCCACATCTATCCCGAGTGCTTCAAAACCAGGCATATTTAGACCTCCAGCATCTCCACAAAGGCTGCTAACCGGTTGGCTACTTGTTCTTCTGAAAAGGAACGGGGATCGTTATGATCCGCTTCCAGTAACAGGGTGGGCAGGCCACATTCCTGGATCAATCGATCTCGCTGGTCCAATTGACCGATAGAATACGGCTTGCAGGATCGATCTGAGTGCAGGATGGCGCCATCAAGGTGGTAATCGTCGATCATCTGCTTCATCTTGGCCAACTTGTCCCCGGCTCCCCGGTTCAGGATCGGGTGCAGATAGGTCCGGGCCATCGATTCCAGAGGGTTATGCGGGTCGATGTGGGGGGTGAGTTCTGCCCAGGCGTTGGTGTAAGTAGAGGCGGCGATGACAATGCCATGCCGGCCGAGATATTCCGCTAACCAGCGCAGCCGGTACCAGATGGGTAAGTTATCCCAGAGCAACCGCTTCTGTTCGTCTTTCACCGCGCCTATCCCTCGGGCGATACGCTGGTCAACCTCATCTAGCAAGGCGGCGTAGAATTCGACGGTACTGGCCTCGCCTCGCATCTCTACAATGGGCGCCATGAAGATGAACTGGTCGAAAACGGAGATCGGCGCCGGCCGGTGTTTACCACGCTCGAGTAACTCCTGCCATAAACTCGAAGCATCACGGCTTAGGGAAACGACCTCATAGAGCCTGTTTTCATCCAGGCCATTTCCGGCTACTTTTTCGACGATGGGAATGGCTTCCTCCAATTGCTGTTTCACGTAAGCCACAGCATGGTCCGTGACCTCGGTGTAGGTAAACGGCGTGTCGATGAGGATAAGGGGGACCTCAAAATGGTAGGCCAGTACCTGGTACCAGTGGAGAACGGTCTGGCAAATGTTGGTGCAAGCTACCAGCAAGTCGGGTTTCGGCAATTGGCCAACTGGTGTCTTGCCCGATAACATGCTACCAATATCGGTGCGGGCATAGGAGCAGATGTCGCGAGAGTAACCAGCATTTTCTGCTTCAGAGGCGATGTCGACCACGGCGCGGGCTGTACCGCACAGGGCGCCGTGGTTTTCCGGGTACAAAATGTAGAAATCCAGGGCTTTTAAAAATTCGATTGGTGCGCCAGAAGTGACCCAGGCTACTTTGCTGTGTCGATTGGCGCGCCGGCCGCGCAGATAATGCATGGCCACCATTTTTTTGGATCGTGAGGCGATCTTCAGCGGTGGGGTAAGGATATCGCTGGTTTGAGCTCGTTTCCTGGCCTGCCTAACAGACAACCAAATTTGTACCTGGAGGGCTAACCGCTCGAGTAAAGAAACATCCCCGGCCGAGGGAGTGTCGGGAATCGCGAATACGCTCATTGGATCATCTCCAAAAAGCCCTCCAGCCGGGTACGGATCTGATAAGAGAGAGAATCATTGATATCTACTTCGATGGTAATGGAGGGGATCTTCGCTTCTTGCAGAGAGCGACGTAGTTCTGGCAGGTAGAAAAGTTCCGGCTCGCAGAACTTGATACCGTAAAAGACGATGCCCTTTGCTCCCGACCTCTCCATTAGTCCCAGGAGGTGTTCGTATCGGGCCTGGATCGGGTTCCCCCGGGTAGAGTCGGGTGGGGCGTATAAGATACGCTCGGCCATTCGCCGAAAGGGGTCTTCGCTGATCCCGGCCGGGTAAAGTCGCCGTCCACAACAAGCGAAATCGTCGGCGATGACCATCCCGTCCATCTCGGAAATCACCGCCAGGACGTTCATAGGTTCGGGGACGATGCCCGATAATAAGAGCGGCGTGCCGGTGCGGGTCGTATTTTCCGCACCTGCCAACGTCTCTCGAGCCAGGCCAATAAATATCTCGGCCGGCAGATACTCCCGGCTGCGGATGATGCGATAGAAATCCAGGTCGGAAAGTGGTAAGAATTGGCGGCTCTGGTGTAGCTTGCCCAATAAATCGTCGGCCGCTTCCTCGCGATAAATGCTCTGCAACAGGTCAGAATCCGATGGGGTGTGCCCAGTAATGGAGGCCAATTGCTGGAAAAGGTGACGCAGTTCGCGGGCGAAGTAGATTAGATCGGACTCCCTCCTTCCCCGGGGCAAATAAATGGGTAAAACTGGCTGTTTGGGCGAGATAAAATCAAGTAAGATGCTGCCCAATCCCTGGAGCGAATCGCAGGCATGAGGAACTATCAAGACGTTGGCAACATCCAGCCCACCCGATTGGAGGAAGGAAAGGCCGTTGCGCACGATGGAGCAAACATAGGGCTGCAAATGGGCTGAACCTTGGGCAACGTCGACGCTCGGTGGTCCCCAGACCTCTACCGGGAGTATGTCAAAGGCGCGGAAGAGACTACGAGGATAGTGAATGGGGTAAACGGCTGCCACGGAACCACCCGCATTTCTAAAATCGTGGATGACTTCTATCCGGCCGGGGATTATTTGCGCCGCGTTCACCATATGGTGATTATAACTGAATATGGTTTCCCCGTATTGTCTATGTCAGATTGTCAGATTGTTCCAATTTCAAAAAGTGGAAAAGTCACATCTTTCAGATTTGCGTTGCTATTATGAGCCAAATGGTTTTTGTGTTCAGCCGGGCAGCACCACAGTACTGCAAAATTCGCAGGTGACCCGATTCGCACCCCGGTGGGGCACGGGTAGCGTGGCTAAACAGTTTGGGCAATGAGTTGGAAAAGTATGTTCAACGCTTGTTTCGCCATCATCGCTACGCTCGCCGGCCGTGATCCCCGTCTGCACTCGCCTGATCTCAGCCCGCCAAGCTGAAGATTCTTGACCTTTCAGGTGAAATCTAGCGCGAGAGATTGGCGCCTGTCCGGAACAGGTTAACTCCAGGATATCCGCCTTGCCTATGCCCAGGAATCCGCCTTCCTCGCTGTCTTCGGCCGAGGCGATATCGCCTATGTTGATATCCAGCCAGAGCTTATGTACCATATCTGATTCGGCTTTGAAGATGCCAAAACGTTTTTTCGTGACGATCTCTTCCTTTTGCTCGAATAATAAGCGCTGGTCGGTGATGTAAAGTACCCCTTTGGGCCCTTCATCTCCATCCCGTTGCCATTCAGACTCTACGGCCAGTAGGGGACCTTCGCCGGCCCTAAGCCGGATCTCAGGCGATGCCTCAAGAGCATCCATCATCCACTTAACCTGGTTTAAATCTCTATTGATGATATACAGTTCGCCGTCTACGTTGCTGAACTGGCTTTTTAGCGCCTGCTCGGCCGCGTCGATCTTGACATTCAACCCCTCGACGGCGCTTTCAGCATTAGATAGGGCGCTTGGTTGCCCACTTTGGGCCCGGTTGACCTGCCGCGACGTGTTAGCCATGTCACTTTTCAGCCGGCTCCGATGCTGGCGCAGCGAAGAGCGTAGGCGGGGTGATATCTCCGCCCATTGCCCGTCCAACAATTGCAAACGCTCTTCTAGCTGGCGAGAGTGGACGAAACCCCGTCGTTGCAAGGCCTTCAATTCGACCGGATACTCGGCCAATCGCTCTTCTATACGACCGATCTCTTCAGAGATGGCGGTTAGCTCAACTCTTCCTTGTAGTTGGCTGATCTGGACCTGGATGGCGTCGATCCGGGCTTGTATCTCTGGGTCGGGCTTGATTGAAGAAGATCGCCGTATCTGACGTGTGCGCGTAGTCTGCGGTTTGCGTATCGACTGGCTTTTGGACTGCGTCTGGCTCTTACGCTGTATCCGTCGTTTACGCTGTATCTGGTCTGAATTTGCCATATCATCCTCCTAAACGACAAGGTGCCCTTTTCCGGGATGTACTGCTTATTTTGTGTAATTATACTCTGCTGTATCGAGGTGGTTATAGCACCAATGTCACCCACTGGAGGATTCCACGGTCGCCGGTGACTCGGCTAAATCGTCCTGGCATGTTAAGCTTTTCGTTTATTGGGTAATCAGGTAAAGAATGGGATCTAATGGCACATAACTCGGGAGAAAGGCAAATAAAACAGGAGACATTATCTTTGTTGCTGGCTTTCCTCCTGGTGGTCACTATGACCCTGGTGGTGGGGAAACGGACATACGATGGCGTCCGGCAACATCAGGTGTGCCCAGCCACATGGGATGAAGCCGTACATCTTTTGCCAGTATTGCAATTGTCGAGCCAACTGCAGCAACAGGATTTTCTCTCCTTCTGGCGATTATCCTATGCCCAAGACGAAATTGCCGGCTATCCTTTTTTTCATTCCTGGGTCGTGACATCGCCTTTTACATTGTTGCCGGCTACTTTGACCCTTGGACGATCCTTGAACGTCCTGTTCGTCGTCTTATCCATTGTGATAGCCTTTTTGCTGGCCAATGAATTATCGCCGACCGGCCGCACAAGTTGGCTCACAACTCTGGTTGGCGCGGGGTTGGTCGTGGCAGCGATGCCCTTGTGGGCCTTTGCCAGCCACGTGTTTTTAGAACCGCTAGGCCTGCTTCTCACTTTAGCCGTGCTTTTTTGTTACGTGAAGGCCAGGGCAGGAGACAACGGCCGTTTCTGGCTGCTCAGCACCAGTTTCCTTACTGCGCTGGCCTTGTTTACCAAATATTCATTTGGCCTGTTCCTGATTGCTACCTTGTTCTTAACGGAAGCCATCCTGTGGGTCTCTTCACGGCAAGTATCTTGGAAACGTTGGCTGTACCTGTTTGGTCCCTTTACTTTGCTAGTCCTGATATGGTTCGGCAATGGGCAAAAGCTTCAGATACTCTGGCGCTATAGCCGCTCTCAGGATGCCACGTTGCCTCTATGGAGTGTGGAGAGTCTGACCTTTTATATCCAAAGCCTGGTCCAGGTGTATGCCCTTGACTGGCTGGCCATTAGTCTGGTGCTGTTGGGCATCGCCTATGCCATATACCATAGTCGGGAGCATCGTTACCGGGTGATATTGGCCTATATGCTGGTGAGCTTCGTGGCTATTACGCTGGTCGTGCAGAAGGACCACCGCTTCGCCTACACTGTGGCCCCGGTGGCCTTGATCCTGGGTGGGGTGGGGGCAGCCTGGTTATTTGACACGTTCCGTTACCATGAAGGCTCTCGCTTTTTACGTTATGGTGCAGCGATCGTGCTTCTTGTATTGCTGATCCTGGGGACCCTTTCGGCCGTCCAGCGCTTTTCATATCTTGAGGCGGCACAAGAGATCGTTTATCAATGTCCCCCTGATGATATCCGCCTGGCCTATGGCTTTGTGTTAGAAAACTCGCTATTTCAGGGGGATAAGCCCTATATCCTGAATGATTGGCACCAGTTCAACCAGTTCGGATTGATGTGGGAATATGCTGCTAACCGGCCCCCTTCTCCAGAAATCGATCAGCTGGATTTGGCTTCGGGTAGTTTAGCTCCAGCGCCGACAGCGGAGGCTCTCAAAGAATTTGTCGCCAATCTGCGCGAGCAAGGGGTGGATGTGCTGGTTAGTATTGACGGCAGCCCGGCCGGGAATTTCACTGGCTGGCAGGTGGTCGAGCCGCTGTGGGGGCAAGGAGGACTGGAATGGTTGGCCTCCAGCGAACCGTACCGGATCGTCACCTGGTCTGACAAGTACCAGACGCGTGCATTAGGGGGAGATTTCCGTGATCGCGACGATTTTGAGATAGCCCGCGAAGACGGCCTGGAAGATTTTGAGATTCGTCTGCATATCTACGAAGTCGTGCCACAATAACATTTCTTAGCCGGGTCAAAATTATCGAAATGCCATGTGACAATGTTTCTGGGAGTGCTCTGCAACCCGGGATTTATGGTACACTATTTGTAGAGCAGCATTTTAGGGTGAGCGTTCTGCAACAATCAGGTGGGTAGTAGCCTGTTTCGAGAGATGGCAAATATGACGGCTCTTGCAGGCAACGGGCTATCAACAAAATCGGTGTGTTTTAGGTTCACAAAATGGCTCCTATGACAACGCCAGATTTCAAGGCACTTCCAGACGACTACCAACATATCCTGCACTTGGCGCAGGAAGGTCATAACATCGGGGTTATCCCTCTCAAGGAATTGAAGGGTGGGCAGACTGGAGCTGTTTTATATCTGGTTAGTGTCTCCTTGGCCGATCCTCTCCAAGTAGAACATTTCATCCTTAAACTTGATCGCGTCCATCAGAAATCAAAGATGGACGAAATAAAAAGACACCAGCTTGCCCGAAGCCAAGCGCCATTTGATTTTGCCCAGCGACATATGGCTGATGTGGCCTTCGAGGTTAAGAAAGAGGGAAAAATCGCCATCTTTTACACCATAGCCGGTCAATCACTCCACCACTTTCGTCCCCTGGCAGCTTATGAAAGGCAAAGCCAGTTAGAGGTCATTTTTAGAGCTACCAACGATTACTTGTTGAATAAGTGGAATGCAGGGCTAACCATCGAACAAGCCGTTCACCCTCAAAGCCTGCTAGATCGCTGGTTGGGCTACCGTCTCAAACCGGAAGGGAACCTCAGACGTTTTCTAGAGGATATCTACAATGTACCTCATGAGATGGAGGGACTGCTCATCCAGGGGGAGGTTTTCCCAAATCCTCTGGCATTCGGACAAACGGCTGATTTATGGGGCCAGATCAGACCCATTGACATCATGATCGGCTTTCAGCACGGGGATTTGAATATCGGTAATATCCTGGTTAAGTTCATCGCGGATGGGCAGGAGTTAGCAGGATACTTTCTCATCGACTTTGCGCTTTACAAGAGCCAGATGCCGCTTCTATTCGACCAGTGCTACCTGGAAATGTCCTATCTGATACGCGAGTTAGAGCGAACATCCTTCTCGAAATGGGTGAATCTAATCTCTCGATTGGCAAAAGAGGGCGTGCCAGATCCACAGAGTGTGCCAGTGGAATTAGCGGGCCCCTGCGCAGTAATTAATGCTGGTCGAAAGGCATTCGAACGCTGGCTGGAAGCATCTCATGCCAGTCTGGCTGATGACCTATGGGGACAGTTTTGGCTGGCAGCCGTGGCAGCCGGGCTGAACTTCTGCAATAAGGTGGCCCTTCCCAATAAGAAGAGGTTGGCAGGGATGATCTACGCGGCCGCTCATTTGAAGCGTTACTGCACTCAATTCGACCTGCCGTTGCCGGTCGATGTGTGTTTTCTCTACGATGCCAACCAGCCAGGGGAGGTCGCCGAAGTTGCCGGTACCGGGCGCCAAAAGGCGTTGGATATGAGGCGATCCGAACGACGGCCTAGGGGCACTGTGACCTTCTTGTTTACCGATATGGTTGGTAGCACCGCCTTATGGGAAGCCTTTCCCGAAGCTATGCCAACTGCCCTGGCCCGGCATGATGCCATTCTGGAGGAAGCAGCCTCTTCCCATAACGGCTACGTCTTCAAAAAGGTAGGCGATGGCTTCTGCATTGCCTTTCAGTCTGCCGGTGAAGCCCTTAATGCAGCTATAGAAGGGCAGCGGGCGTTGCAAGCTGAAACTTGGGGCACCACCGGTCCGCTGCGGGTCCGTATGGCCTTGAACAGCGGTACAGCAGAGGAGATTGAGGGAGACTATTTTGGGCCGGTGGTTAATCGGGTGGCCCGGTTACAGGCCGTGGCCCATGGCGGACAGATCCTGTTCTCTGAAGAGACGCTAAAATTTATAATGGACCAAGCGTCGCCAGGGTTTGCCTGGCTAGACCTGGGGCAACATTGGTTAAGAGACTTGGAGCAACCAGAACACATTTATCAGGCAGCCGCCCTCGATTTACCGGCTAATTTCCCACCCTTGCCTACCGTGGGCTTGCAAACTAGGAATCTGCCGGAACAAGCGACAGCCTTCGTTGGTCGTCAACGCGAGTTGACCCAGATCGACCAATTGCTAGACACCCATCGGCTGGTGACTCTATGTGGTCCTGGAGGCATTGGCAAAACCCGCCTAGCCCTGGCTGCGGCCGAAACTCAGGGGGAAAACTACCGCCAGGGTGCTTACTTCGTGTCGCTGCTGTCCCTTAACTCGCCTACGGCCATTGTACCGGCCATCGCCAACGCCCTTGGTTTCACATTCCTGGAAGGGCGGACGCCTGAAGCGCAACTGCTCGATTACCTGCGACCGCGACAGATGTTGCTGGTATTGGACAACATGGAACATCT
>Ga0209536_100008327_pt1 | contig 15572 bp, 14 predicted proteins | sample DeeMarSeWOR28_12_FD_187461 | JGI IMG/M metagenome (GOLD analysis project Ga0209536, IMG submission 187461) | Marine sediment microbial communities from White Oak River estuary, North Carolina - WOR-2-8_12 (SPAdes) (version 2) | ecosystem: Environmental > Aquatic > Marine > Intertidal zone >...
CATTGCGACACCATTGGGTAGACACCTCGGGTGAGTTCCGAGGTTCACAGGCGCATTGGCGAGGCGTTGGAGCGCCAGCTCGACGCGGGCTGTGCCGCTGGTGTGTTTCCGGGGGCTAGCGCATGTGTGGCGGTTTGGGAGGGGCGCACATGGCGTTACGTCGATGCGTGCGTCGGCGCGCGTGCGCACGGCGCGCAGGAGGTCACGCCCGACACGATCTACGACCTCGCGTCCTTGACCAAGCCCTGGGTGGGCACGACCGCGCTGCGTCTCCATCAGAGCGGCCTGTTTCCGCTCGATGCACGGATCGAGGCGCTGATGCCGGAGGCGAGGGCGCTTCCGATCGGAGCGCAGAATTGGGAAGCCGTGCTGAGCCACCGGTCGGGCCTCCAGGCGTGGCAGCCATTCTACGAGCGGCTTCCGGCAGAGCCAGGTTCCGACGAAGCCCGCGCATGGATCCTCGGCGACCTATTGCCCCGATGGAGCCCGCGCGACGTCGGTACCTCCGTCTACAGCGATCTCGGCTACATTCTGGCGGGGTTTGCGATGGCCCGCGCCACCGGTGAATCACTCGATGCGCTCGTCGCAGAGCGCGTCGCGATGCCCATGGGATTGAACGACGCGGTGTTCTTCGGGGCGAGCCGGAGCCATGATGGATGGAAGTTGGCAGCGGCCCCCACCGGATGGTCCCCCTGGCGCGGCCAGATCCCATGCGGCGAGGTTCACGACGACAACTGTGCAGCGCTCGGCGGCGTCGCGGGCCATGCCGGTATGTTTGGAACGGCCCGCGGCATGGCGGGCTTTGGTGCTGCGTGTGTCGGGGCGTGGCACGGCCGTCGGGGCGCGTTGGAGGAGGAAGCGATTCAGTTTGCGACGGCCAGCCGTCCAGGCGGGAGCCATCGTCTCGGTTGGGACGGGAAATCCGAAGAAGGAAGCGCGGCGGGCTCGCGAATCGACGCCGACGCGTTCGGGCACCTCGGCTTCACCGGGACCTCGATTTGGTGTGACCCGCGTCGCCAGCTCGTGATGGTCCTTTTGAGCAATCGTGTTGCGGTATCGAATGACAACGCGGCGATTCGTGCCTTTCGTCCGGCGTTCCACGATGCGCTCGTCGATGCCTTCGACGGCTGCTAGCGCAGAGCAGCGACCAGACGCCCGAGAAGCTTCGAGTTCGTTTCGTACGAGTGCGCGTTGCGTGCGGCGCGGGCCATGGCCTTTGGGTCTCCGATCAACACGACGAGCCTCTTGGCACGGGTCAGCGCAGTGTAGAGAAGGGCGCGATTGAGCAGCATGAAGTGCGCGTTGTGCAGAACGATCAACGCGGCGGGGAATTCGCTGCCCTGGACCTTGTGAATCGTGCACGCATACGCGAGCGACAGCGCGTCCAGCTCATCGGCGCCATATTGAACCTCGCGGCCATCGAAGCGAACGTACGTGACGCCTCCCTCGACGCGAGCCACCTCGCCGAGATCCCCGTTGTAGACCTCTCTCTCGTAGTCGTTGCGGAGCTGCATGACTTTGTCACCCTTCCGAAAGAACGTGGGGGCCGCGTCCTTGCGCTCGACGGGATTGAACGCGTCCTGCAGTGTCTCGTTGAGTCGGTTCGTGCCCAACGGCCCCCGCCGCATCGGCGTCATCACCTGCACATCGCCGAGGGGATCGAAGCCGTATGCGACGGACATGCGGCGAAGTGCCTGCACGAGCCGCTCCACGATGATCTCTGCATCGGTTTCCGGAATGATGAAGAGATCACCATCCCCCTTCGTGCCACGTGGCGTGGGTTCAGGCATTGCGCCTCGCAGGACGGCGTGGGCGCCTCGAACGATCGCGCTCTGCTGTGCCTGTCGAAAGACTTCATGCAGACGGATCGTGGTGCATACCTTCGAGGCGATGAGGTCCCGTAGTGGTTGCCCAGGACCGACGGGCGGCAGTTGATCGATGTCCCCGACCAACACGAGCGTGGCACTCGTGGGGATCGCGGCGAGGAGCTGCGCGGCGAGCCGTATGTCGAGCATCGATGCTTCATCGACCAGCACGAGATCGGTTTCGAGCGGGGAGTGGGCGTTGCGGCTGAAGTGCCCCGTTGCGGGATTCCACTCGAGAAGTCGGTGGATGGTCTTGGCTTCGATACCGGATGCTTCCGATAATCGCTTCGCTGCCCGGCCGGTGGGAGCACACAGTGCGACGCGCCGTTCGAGCGCTGCGTGCGCCTCCACGATGGCGCGCACGGTCGTCGTCTTGCCGGTACCTGGGCCGCCGGTGAGCACCAGAAGGTGTGTGCCGAGCGACGCTTCCACGGCGCTGCGTTGTGTCTCGCTGAGCGCATGATCATAGGTTTTGGCCGGCAGCGTCGAGGCGGGGTGGCGCGCGAGCCTGCCCAGCGCGTCGGCGACCTGTAACTCCGCGCGGTAGAGGGGCGGGGGATAGACGGCATCGTCGTCGACGACCACGAGCTCGCGCGCACGGAGCCGCTCGAGCGCTGCGTCGAGCGCGTCCGACGGCACATCGAGCTGGTCGAGCCCCACGGCAAGCTGGTCACGAGTTGCGAACACATGGCCCTCGTCGGCGGCCTTCCCGACCAGATGCAACACACCTCCTTGCACGCGGCGCAGGTCGTCTCCCGCGATTCCCAGGGCATCCGCGATGCGATCGGCGGTTCGAAAGCCAATTCCTCGGATCTGCTCGGCGACGATGTAGGGGTCGTCTCGGACGATCCGGGGTGCATCGGGCCCGTATTTGCGCACGACCTCACGCGCGGTTGCGGGACCCATGCCGAGGGCGTGCAAGAAGCTCATCGTCTCGGCTTCGATGCGCCGCTGGCGTACGGCCTCCGCGATCGATTCGGCGCGTTGCTTGCCGATTCCTGGCACCTCCCTCAAACGAGCCGACTGAGTCGCAATGATGTCGAGGGTTGCCGCACCGAAGCGCTCGACGAGCCTCGCAGCCAGGGCCGGTCCGATCCCGGGGATCAGCCCAGAGCCGAGGTAGCGGATCATTCCCCTCTCGGTCTCGGGGATTGTGGGGGTGAACGACGCGACCTGAAAGCGGGGCCCGTAGACCGCATGCTCGGTCCAGCGCCCCACGAGGCGCACGTTCTCCCCCGGAGCGATCTGCCCCAAGTCGCCGACCGCGGTGTGGTATCCGAGAGGTCCAGCGTCCTCATCGGCACCGAGGCGGATCACGGTGAACTTCCCGTCATCACTGCGAAAAAGAACGTCTTCGACCACGCCTTCGAGGACTTGCTCTGCGTCTCTCGGCCCCACGATTCGGAGGGAATCTATCAGTCTTGTGTTCCCGACGCTCTGCTGTTGTGCTTCCTTCGGAAACATCCGCTACCTTGGGAATCAGCGCGGATTTGGATCGGAGGGCAATGAGCACGCAGCCGAGGATGAGCGCGCCCATCGGGCGCCTGCAGATCAAGACCTCGAAGCCCCGTCATCGAAGAGCCTCTCGCGCGGCCCGCTGGAGCCCGGCGGAGCCGCCTGGTGAGGTTCAGAACGGGGACGCGGAGACGGAGGCCGTCGAGGGCACGCGCCCCTCGTTCTATCCGTTCCCGCTTCGGGGGACGGACGACGACGAACGCTGAGCACGGCCGGCACATCGTTGCGCGCGAAACGCGCGATTGGTAAGAGCGCTCGATGCCCCCGACCACGATTGCGATTCTTGGGGCCAAGGGCGGGGTCGGCACCTCTTTGTTCAGTGCCAACCTGGCGATCTACCTCGCGACGATCGGGAAGAGAGTCGTCGCGGTCGACGCCGACCCCTCGGGCGCGGACCTCCATGCGATGCTGGGCATCGGTCCGCGCGTCGCGCCTTACGTCGCCCCGCCGCCCGCCTTCGGCGTCGACGGAAGCCTGACGAGCTTGGTGTCGGTGCTCGATCACGAGGTGATCAACACGCTCGCCTCGCCTGAGGCCGCCGAGGGCCCCGTTCCCGGCTTGCAATGGATGGATGGAGGGCTCGGCGAGCCGTACCGCGGCAGCGCGCGGCGCAGCTCCTTGCGCGAGCTCGAGCGACGTCTGAGCAAGCAGGACGCGGACTACGCGGTCGTGGACCTCGGATCGGCCGCGACGGACGCATCGATCCGGTTCTGGTGTCGAAGCCCACACCGTCTGGCGCTCGTCATACCCGAGCCAAACGCAGTGAGCGGGCTCTATCGCCTGGTTCGCAAGGCGTTCGCGGCGGCCGTGCTCGAACATGCGCGCGACGAGCGCGAGCAGAGCGCACTCCACGTCGCTTTCGCCAAGGCGGGGCACTCGCCGGCGCCCTCGGACATCGCGGCGCTCGTCCAGCTCGAGTGGCCCGAGCTCGGTCAGTCGCTCCGGGAGCGAATGGAATCCCTACGCTTTCCGTTCATCGTCAACCAAGCACGGTTGCGCGCGGACCTCGAGCTCGGTGACCAAGCGGCCGTTGCCGTGCGGCGCCGCTATGGCGTGCACTTGAAGTACCTCGGCTATGTGGAGCACGACGACGCCGTGCGCACGTGTTCCCGCAAACGTAGACCGCTTCTGCTCGAAAGCCCCGGGTGCCGGGCTAGCCGCAACATCGAAAAGATCGCGAGACGCCTATTCGCCTCGCAGGAATCGCGCCGTGATCGAGAGCCCTGGCGGGAGGTTCCACGGAGCTCGCACCATGACGTCCTCGAGGTCGAGCGTGGGGCGACGGACGAAGAGATCCGGCGCGCCTACAAGCGGATGTGCACGGTCTTCGATCCCGAGAACTTCGTGACATTCGGGCTCTTCGACGAGGAGGGACTCGAGGCCGCCCGTGCCCGAATCGACGAGGCGTATGACGTGCTCTTGGATCCGGCCCGTCGTCGCCCGTACGAGATCTCGGTATTCCCGGAGGCGCCGGAGGAATCGATCGAGCAGGAGAAGCAGGACATGCCAGCGCCCGAGTTGCCGCCAGCGCCCAGCATCACACCCGAAACCGAATTCAGCGGCGAGCTCTTGCGCGCGGTCAGGCTATCCCAGGGAACGACCCTCGGACAGATCAGCGAGCGAACGAAGGTCAGCACGAGCTATCTGTGTTGTATCGAAGAGGAGGATTTCGACAAACTGCCCGCAGCGGTGTACGTGCGTGGATTCGTCACCGAGTTCGCGAAGTGCCTTCGGCTCGACCCTGAGCAGGTGAGTCAGAGCTACTTGCGCCGCTACAAGGCACGCATGGGACAGAAAGAAGGCGAGGAGTGAGCCCGTCGGAGCCCCAGTTGATCCTCGCATCGGCGTCGCCGCGCCGCCGCGAGATCCTCGCCACGCTCGGCATCGACTTCGAGGTGCGGCCTAGCCATGCGGACGAAGCATCCCTTGCGATCGAGGACGACCTGGGGTTCGTTCGAGAGGCGGCGCTGCTGAAGTTGCGCACGGCCCTTGCGGAGACCGAGACGGAAGGGTCCTACGTGCTGGCTGCGGACACGATCGTCTGCATTGGAGGCGATCGACTCGGCAAACCACTCGACGATGACGACGCGCTGCGAATGCTCCGCCAACTCGCCGGCCGCGAGCACGTCGTACGCACGGCCATCGCGCTCGGGCGGCAAGGGCATGGGAACCTCGGGATCCGCGTCGTGGAAACGCGCGTCCGCTTCCGCGAGGCTTCGGACGCCGAGCTTCGTCGCTACGTTGCCTCGGGCGAACCGCGTGACAAGGCCGGCGCCTACGGTGTGCAGGGCCTCGCGAGCGGGTTCGTGACGCGCCTGGAAGGCTCGTACACGAATGTCGTCGGCCTTCCGGCGGCGGAGGTTGTGTCACTCTTGCTGGAGCACGGCGTGCTCAGGGAATGGCCATGAGTCACGACTTTGCGGTGGCCTTGAATCGTGTTCGCGAACGCATCGAGCGCGCATGCGCCCGCGCAGGGCGTGACCCTGGCGAGGTCGCATTGATCGCCGTGTCGAAGGCGCATCCGGAGGAAGCGGTTCGGGCCGCGTACGCCGCGGGGCTTCGGGTCTTTGGAGAGAACTACGCGCAGGAGCTGGCGCACAAGGCGACCGCGCTCGAAGATCTCCGCGACGTTCGCTGGCGTTTCATCGGCCACTTGCAGCGCAACAAGATCAAGCTCATCGAGCGGGCGAAGGCGACGGTCGACACGGTCGATTCCGTGCGCTTGGCCGAGGCGATCTCGTCTCGCGCAGCAGCCAGAGACACGACGGTCGAGCTGCTGTTGCAGGTGAACATCGGGGGCGAGGCTCAGAAGTCCGGATGCACGGCTCAGGAAGTTCCGGCACTGGTCGAAGCGGTGCGTGCGTTGCCGAACGTCGAGCTCCACGGCTTGATGACCGTCGCCCCGCATTACGACGACCCCGATGAGGCACGCCCCGTGTTTGCGGCGCTCCGCGAGCTCGCGGCTGCCCATGGCTTACACGAGCTGTCGATGGGCATGACGCACGATCTCGAGGCAGCGGTTCTGGAGGGAGCCACGATGCTCCGCATCGGCACCGCGCTGTTTGGCCCTCGGCCGCCGGTCGCGGACTAGTCGAACGCGCTCTCCGCGATTTCGCGGAGCTCGTTAGAGCGTCGAGTGGCAGCCCGGACCGCCGCCGCCACCGTGTCGGCAAAGCCAGCGGCCGCGAGGGCGTCGAGCCCGGCCCGCGTGGTTCCCCCGGGGCTGGTGACGCGCTCCCGCAAGGTCTCGGGTGATTCCCCGGCCTCGAGCAGAAGCCGCGCGGCCCCGAACACCGTCTGTGCGGCGAGGCGAAGGGAGGTCTCCGCCGACAGCCCTTCGCGTGCGCCTGCGTCTCGAAGGGCTTCGACCATCGCGAACACGTATGCCGGTCCGGAACCGCTCAAGCCGGTGACCGCATCGATCTGCGCTTCGGGCACACGCACGCATAGCCCGACGCTCTGGAAGAGGGTCTCGACGAGCGCGAGATCCGCTTCGCTCGCGTGCGCGCCAGCCGCGACTGCGGTCGCGCCCGCACCAACGAGTGCCGGTGTGTTGGGCATCGTCCGCACGACGCGCGAGCCCGCCGGCAGCATGCGCTCGATGATCTTGGTCGAGATGCCAGCCGCGATGGATACGACGAGCCCGTCTGGGCGCAACGCAGCGCCGAGCTCTGGAAGCACGGTTGGGAACACTTGCGGCTTCGTCGCCAGCACGATGACGCTTGCCGCGCGAAGCGCGTCGGCGTTGGCGTCCGCGATGCGAATGCCCAGCTCCGAATGCAATGCGTCGAGCCGACCTCGGTCGGGATCCGATGCGATGATGCGTTCGGCGGACACCGTACCCGTGCCGGTGAGCCCACGGATGAGCGCGCCGGCCATGTTGCCTGCGCCGATGAAGGCGACTGTCTGATCGACTGACATATCGCCGGGCATACCACAGGGCCGCGCGCGCTACACGCCCGAGCTGCGTCTATTGGCAGGCCGCTTCGACGTCGTTTGCGGTCTTCGGAACGCCGCCGGTGAGCAGGTCGGCGCCGGTTTCGGTCACCACCACGTCGTCCTCGATTCGAACGCCGATCCCGCGCCATCGCTCGTCGACTTCTTCGTGGTCCGCAGCGATGTAGAGCCCTGGCTCGACGGTGAGCACGAAACCCGCCTCGAGGGGCCGGTGCTTTCCGCCAACGTAGTAGCGCCCGACGTCGTGGACATCCATGCCGAGCCAGTGCGAGGTTCGGTGCATGTAGAATACCTCGTGCTTCTTCTCCTCGATCAACGCGTCGAGATCGCCGGAGAGCAAGCCGAGGTCGATCATTCCTTCCGTGAGCGTTCGGACCGCGCAGTCGTGGACCTCGGCGAGCGTCACACCGGGCTTCACCGATGCGATGCCGGCCACCTGCGCGCGGAGCACGACCTCGTAGATCGCGCGTTGCTCCGCGGAGAACCTGCCATTGACCGGGAAGGTGCGGGTGACGTCGCTTGCGTAGTACTCGTGCTCGCAACCCGCATCGATCAGAACGAGCTCACCGTCGTTCATGATTCTGCTGCCGGCACGGTAGTGCAAGATCGTCGCGTTCGGACCGGAGCCGACGATGCTTTCATAGGCGGGACGCTCGCATCCGTGCTTTCGGTAGACGTGAATCAACTCGGCATCGAGCTCGAACTCGCGCAAGCCAGGACGCGCGAGCTGCATCGCCCGTAGGTGGGCTTCTCCCGTGATGGCTGCGGCCTCGCGCATCGTGGCGAGCTCTGCGGGGCTCTTCCGCATCCGCATCTCGTGCAGGTGCACGGACGAATCGATGATGGCTTCGGGGGCCGCGACCCCTCGCCGGGCCCCGCGACGGAGCTGGTTCAGACAATCGAAGAGCGTCGAATCGGCCGAAGCGTTGTCCGCAAGCCTGTAGTGGAGGCGCTCCACGTTCCCGATGTAGTCCGGGAGTCGTTTCGCGAGCTCGTCGATCGGAAACGCGGCGTCGGCCCCGAAGCGCTCCACCGCGCCTTCCACGCCCGCGCGGGGGCCGTCCCAAATTTCGCGCTCGCGCTTCTTGGGCCGAACGAACAACACGACCTGGTGCGCGTCGTGTTGATTCGTCAGCAGTAGCAGGCTCTCCGGCTCGTCGAAGCCGGTCAGGTAGTAGAGGTCGCTTTGTTGTCGATACGGGTGCTCGACATCGTGGTTGCGAACGGCAAGGGGTGCGGACGGGAATATTGCGACGCCGTCGCCCATGGAATCGAGAAGCAGCTTACGGCGTGCGGCAAACTCCGTCATCGTTCTCGAGCCTAGCAGTTAGTTCCGCGGCTGCATGTCGCCGCTCTTGTAGCGGCGCCAGTAGTCGTTGAGCGCTCGACTGACCTTTCCGCTCAATAGAAGCGCGCCGAGGATGTTCGGGAACGACATGCCGAGAATCATCAGGTCCGAGAAATCGATCACGTTGCCGAGCTTGAGCACCGACCCGAAGACGACGAAGCCGAGAAACATGACCTTGTAGACCATCGAAAGATCGGGGCCGAACAGGAACGTCCAACAGCGCTCGCCGTAGTAGCTCCAGGAGATCATCGTGGAGAAGGCGAACAGGAAGACCGCGAGGCTCAACACGTTCGGGAACCAAGGGAGGACGGTCGCGAACGCGTTGGAGGTCATGAGCACTCCGCCTTCCGCGTCGCCTTCGTATGCCCCCGTGATGACCACGACGAGCCCCGTCATCGTGCATACGACGATCGTGTCGATGAACGGCTCGAGCAACGCGACGATACCCTCGCGCACCGGTTCATCCGTGGCGGCGGCGGAGTGTGCGATCGACGCTGAGCCGACCCCGGCTTCGTTCGAAAAGGCGGCGCGACGAAAGCCGGTGATGAGAACGCCGAGCATACCGCCGAAGCCGGCTCGCGGCGTGAACGCTTCGGATACGATCTTGGTGAGGGCCGGACCGACTTGGTCCGCGTTGGTCGCGATGATGAAAATGCCGGCCAGAAGGTAGATGCCGCACATGATGGGGACGATGAAACCCGCAACCTGTCCGATCCTACGAATCCCCCCGATGATCACGATGCCGACCAGGAACGCCAGGATCACGCCGTAGGCAAGGGCCCCCCAGCCGCCTGCAAAGAACGGCAAGACATCGGCCACCTGTGCATAGCTCTGGTTGGCCTGGAACATGTTGCCCCCGCCGAAGCTCCCCCCGATGCACATCACGGCAAACAAGATGGCGAGAAAGCGCCCAAGCCTCGGCATCCCGCGCTCACCGAGCCCGACGGAAAGGTAGCGCATGGGGCCCCCGAGGATCTGCCCGTCGGCGCCCACCTGGCGATACATCTGTCCGAGCGTGCATTCGGTGAACTTTGAGGACATCCCGAGGAAGCCGGCCACGATCATCCAAAAGATCGCGCCCGGACCGCCCATGGCGACCGCGACCGCCACGCCGGCGATGTTCCCGAGACCGACCGTGGCCGACAGTGCCGACGAGAGCGCTTGAAAGTGCGTCACCTCTCCCGGGTCGTTCGGATCATCGTAGTGCCCGGTCGTGACGACCCAGGCGTGCCGGAAAGCGCGCAGATTGATGAATGAGAAACGAAGTGTGAAGAACGTGGCGCCGGCGATCAGCCAGACGACGATGAACGGCAACTGGATTTCGCCCGGCTGGCCGTTGTCCCAGAACGCCAGGTCGAAGAACAGAACCGATGCGATGGGCCCGACGACGTTGGCGCCGAACCCGGCGTCGAGCGACTGCAGGAAGGCGCCGATGCCCCCGTCTTGGCTGCCGTCCGGTTGGGCGACCGCGACGCCCGGCCACAAGACCGCCCATAAGGCGGCAAGGATTGTCGAGCGTGTCCGCATCCCCGTCCAGACCATCGCACAAGCGATCGATTCTCTCCACTTTGCCGCCGACAGAAAATTGGTGTGATCATGGATAATGTTGGGCACGGAGATCGCAGGAAGCGGGCGGTCGTCCGGGGGACCTGGTGCGGTGACAGGCTTCTCTGCGGCGCGGGCGCGCGCCGGATCGCCCACCTTCATTGACACCCCCTTGGGGTGATACTAAGCACTCGTGGACCGGCCCGACGAGGCCCGTCGCGGAGTCCGCCCCTCGATGTTTTCGGCCTATTTACCCGTCTTCCTCATGCTCGGCGTCGCTGCGCTGGTCGCATTCGGAGTCTTCGGCCTGACCACGGTCCTCGGCCCCAAGAACATGACGGCCGAAAAGGCCATCCCCTACGAGTCCGGCTCGGAGACCACGGGCGCCCGGCACATCCGCCTCAGCATCAAGTTCTACCTCACCGCGATTCTCTTCGTGGTCTTCGATATCGAGGCGGTGTTCCTCTATCCCTGGGCCAGCTTGTTCCGAGAGCTCGGCTGGTTGGGTTTCATCGAGATGATGTTGTTCCTCATCGTTCTCGGCGTGACGCTCGTCTACGCGTGGAGAAAGGGTGCGCTCGAATGGGACAACTGAAAGTCATCGGCGGAGGCGGCGAGGACGTCGCGGTCACGACGCGTCTGAGTGACCTGCTCCAATGGGCGCGCAAGTGGTCTCTGTTCCAGTATCCGTTTGTCACTGCGTGCTGTGGCATGGAGTTCATGTCGACGGCTGCCCCGCGTTACGACATCGCTCGTTTCGGCGCAGAGGCGCCGCGCTTCAGTCCGCGTCAGTCCGACGTGCTCTGGGTCGTCGGCACCATCAGCCAGCGACAGGGTCCGGTCGTGCGACGCATCTGGGAGCAGATGGCTGATCCGAAGTGGGTTGTCGCGTTCGGGACCTGCGCCTCGTGCGGTGGTTTTTACGACAACTACACGACGATTCCGGGCGTCGACAAGGTCATCCCGGTCGACGTGTACATCCCGGGCTGCCCACCACGCCCCGAAGCGGTGCTCGACGCCTTGATGCTGCTTCAAGACAAGATTCAGGCGAACGACCGCCGTCCGGTCGTGGTGCCGCCCAAGCAGGTCGTCGAGAACGCACCGGGGCGCGCGAAAGAGGGCGGCTCATGAGCCAGGCGGTCGTCGACCGGCTGAGCACGGAGCTCGGCGAACGGATCCTCGAAACCAGCGACGCCTTCGGCGAGCACGAGGCGACGGTCGCCGCCGATGCTTGGGTCGAGGCGGCTCGGCTGCTGAAAGAAGACGATGCGCTCCAGATGGACCACTTCATCGACCTGACCGCGATCGACTATCCCGAGCGTGCGTCCGCGCGGTTCGACGTGACGCTCACGACGCGTTCGTCGGTCAGTGGGCAGCGCGTCAGGTTGCGCACGCGTGTGAAGGAGGGCGAGAAGCTCGGCACCGTGAGCGGCCTTTGGATGGGTGCGAACTGGGCCGAACGCGAAGTCTACGACATGTTCGGGATCGAGTTCCGCGATCACCCCGACCTCCGCCGCATCCTCCTGTACGAAGAGTTCGTCGGCCATCCTCTACGCAAAGACTACCCGATCGACAAGGCCCAGCCCCTCGTGCCGTACCGCGAGGTCAGCGATATCGTGAAGCTCCCACCGTTTGGTATCGAGGAGGGTCAGCCGTTCGCCCGGATCGACTGGGAGGCCCGATTGGCTGGGCGCGACCAGCAGGTGTCGCCCGCCATCGGGGTGCAACAGGGTCAGCGGCGAACCTTGAGTGATTCGGAGGCCGCCGAACAGATCCAGGCGCGCATCGACGCCCGCAGGGCAGCCGAGGCCGCCGAAGAAGGGTCGGGGAAGTAGATGGAACCCGCTGACGAGCTGTTGAACGATCAGGCATCGCTCGAGCTAGACGCAGACCCGATGCGTCTGAACATGGGCCCGTCGCACCCGGCGATGCACGGCACCATCCGGATGGTCATGGACCTCGATGGCGAGAACGTGATCAATCTCGACGTCCAACCCGGGTATCTGCATCGCGGCTTCGAGAAATCGTGTGAGCGTGGCACTTGGGCTCAGGTCTTTCCGTACGCAGACCGCCTCAACTACGTCTCCCCGATGCTCAACAACGTCGGTTGGTCGCTGGCGGTCGAAAAGTTGCTCGGCATCGAGGTGCCGGAACGTTGCCAGTACTATCGCGTCGTGCTCGGTGAGCTCTCCCGGATCGCGGACCACTTCACCTGCAATGGGGCGTCAGCCATGGAGCTCGGCGCGTTCACGCCCTTCCTGTGGCTCCTCAAGGTGCGCGACTGGGTCTGGGACATTCTCGAACGAGAAACGGGCGCCCGCATGACCCACAGCTTCGGCCGCATCGGGGGCATGGCGGCGCCGCCCACGGCAACGTTCAAAGACGACGTACGTCAGCTCATTCCGGAAATCTACAAGGTGGTGAAAGAGACGGAGATCATGTTGCTCCGAAACCGGATCTTCCTCGACCGCATGCAGGGCGTTGGTGTGCTGACCAAGGAGCAGGCGCTTTCCTACGGCTGCACGGGCCCAGTCGCGCGCTCGACGGGCATTCCGTACGACGTGCGCAAAGACCACCCGTACATGGTTTACGACCGTTTCGACTTCGATGTTCCCGTCGGCGAAGACGGAGACAACTGGGATCGCTTCATGGTTCGCCTCGAGGAGATTCGGCAGTCGGTGCGCATCATCGAGCAAGCGCTCGAACAAATGCCGGACGACGGCGCGGTCAACGTGGACGACCCTCGAATCGTTTACCCCGACAAGAGCGAGGTCTACACGACCATCGAAGCGACCATCGCACACTTCAAGCTGGTGATGGAAGGGCTGCGTGTTCCCAGGGGAGAGGTGTACAGCTTCACGGAAGGCGGCAACGGCGAGCTCGGATTCCACATCGTCTCCGACGGTAGCGGGACTCCATATCGCGTCCGTGTCCGCCCCCCATGCTGGTACAACCTCGCCGCGTCCCGCGAGATGCTGCTCGGCGGCATGATTGCCGACATCATTCCGACGTTCGGGTCGGTGAACATGATCGGCGGAGAGTGCGATCGATGACTGGCGAATCCGCGTCGTCCGAGACTGTGAGCAGATCGAATGCCTAAGTTCACGTTGGATGGAAAAGAAATTGCGTTCGAGCCGGGCGAGACCGTCATGCAGGCCGCTTGGCGGGAAGGCATCGAAATCCCGCACTACTGCTGGCATCCGGGGCTTTCGATTGCCGCGAACTGTCGGATGTGCCTGGTGCAAGTCGAAAGCGGCCGGCAGATGGCCATGCCGCAGCTCAGGTTCGACGAGTCCACGGGAGAGTACGTTCCGACGACCAAGCCGAAGCTCCAGCCCGCCTGTCAGCTCGCAGCCGATGAAGGCATGGTCGTCTCGTCGACGAACGACGAGGTCAAAGCTGCACAGGCCTCTGTCCAGGAGTTCCTCCTCCTCAACCACCCGGTCGACTGCCCGATCTGTGACCAGGCTGGCGAGTGCAAGCTCCAGGACTACTACTACGAGCATCAAGGCACGCTGAAGCGCAAGCTGACGGAGCCCGTGCACAAGCCCAAGGGCGTGCGTTTCGGGCCCACCATCGTCTACGACGCAGAGCGCTGCATCATGTGCACGCGTTGCATCCGTGTGTGCGACGAGGTCGCGAAGGATCACGTCCTCGACATGCGGGAGCGGGGCAACAAGAACGAGATCGTCCTCGCGCCGGGACGCGAGCTCGACCACAAGTACACTCTGATGACGGAGCACGTATGCCCCGTCGGCGCGCTCACCAGCAGCGACTTCCGTTTCAAAGCGCGGGTGTGGTTCCTGAAGTCGGGGAAGGGCATCTGTACCGGCTGCGCGACGGGCTGCAACACGCATGTCGATTACGACCCACGCTACGGCAAGGTCTATCGCCTTCGGCCGCGCGACAACGCAGACGTCAACGAATTTTGGATGTGCGACGACGGGATGATGACGTACGCCCGCCATGCAACCGACCGCGTGCTCACCGCGACGGCAGGGCGTGGAGAGGGCCGCGCGCCGATCGGCGAGCGCGAAGCCATCAGTCTCGCCGCCGAGAAGCTTGCAAGCGTCGACGCCTCGAAGCTGGCCGTGGTCCTCAGCGCCCAGCACACCACCGAAGACAATCTCGCGCTCGCCAGGCTCGCGTCTTCGCTGGGTGCTGAACGACTCTACTTGGCCGCGCTCGGCGGATGGGAAGGCGACGACATCCTTCGTAGCGATGACAACAACCCGAACCGAGCCGGCGCGACGCAAGCCGCGGGGGGAGCGGTGTTGCGGACTTTGAGTGACCTCATCGGAGACGTTCAAAGTGGCGAGGTGCGAGGCGTCGTCGCGCTCGGTTGGGCGAGCGCCGAACGGCTCGAAGAGCTGGCGCCGCTGCTCGCTCTCGACGCCGTCGTTTCGCTCTCCAGTCACATCGGGGCTCTCCCGGCAGCGGCCGAGGTCGTGATCCCCGTCGCGGAGATCTTCGAAGTCGACGGTAGCTTCATCAATGCGAAAGGGATGGCGCAGGAGTTCCGACAGGTGCTCTCCGCACCGGCCGACATCGAGCCCGGTTGGAGAGTCGTGGCAGACATCGCGAAGGCGTTGGGGCAAGACCTCGGCTTCACGGATCTGCAGAGCCTTCGCAAGGGCCTCAGCGACGCGGCGGAGGCGGCCCAATGAGCACCGGCCTCCTCATTGGCTCGTCCATCTTGAAGATCCTCTTCGTTCTGGTGGTCACCGTCGGTGCCTTTGCACCGATCCTGATCTGGGCGGAGCGCCGGCAGAGCGCGATGATTCAAGACCGCCTCGGGCCTTCGCGTGCGGCCATCGTGCTTCCGCCGGGGGCGGTCGCGATGCTCGATCGGGCGCGCCTACCGCTTTGGCGCCTCGCGGCGCTCACTGGGACGGTGGCCATCGTGGCGCTCGTTGCGCTGACCTTCGTCACGATCAAGGGCAGCAACCCGCTTCCGATTTCCACGGCCGACCTGACCAGAGGGCTCATCGGCTTCGGCCTGGCCTCCGTCCTGCTCCGCCTCGGCTACGGCGTCCACACGATGATCGTGGGCAACCAGGGCAAGATCATGCTCATCGGTTTGCTCCACCCGCTGGCCGATGCGCTCAAGTTCATCTTCAAGGAGGACTTCGTTCCGCCCAAGTCGGACAAGCTGCTGTTTTCCGCCGGTCCGATCATCGCGCTCATTCCCGCCATCGCGGCGTTCGCGGTCATCCCGTTTGCCAGCATGATGCACCTCGATCACCTCAACGAGGTGTTGCCGCGCACGGGCGAGCTGTCGGGGCCTGCGATTCCGATGCAGGTCGCGAGCATCAATGTCGGCATTCTGTTCATCTTCGCCA
>Ga0209536_100008330_pt1 | contig 15569 bp, 13 predicted proteins | sample DeeMarSeWOR28_12_FD_187461 | JGI IMG/M metagenome (GOLD analysis project Ga0209536, IMG submission 187461) | Marine sediment microbial communities from White Oak River estuary, North Carolina - WOR-2-8_12 (SPAdes) (version 2) | ecosystem: Environmental > Aquatic > Marine > Intertidal zone >...
GACCACGGATGACATCGCCTCCTTGGAGGCTCGTACGGAAGGCTGGATCGCTGGATTACAGATGGCAGCCATTTCTATGCAAGGGAGGGAAGACCTGACTGCCTTTGTCCAGGCTTTTAGCGGAAGCCATCGCTTCATCCTTGATTATCTGCTAGAAGAAGTCCTCAACCTACAATCTCCCAACATCCAAAATTTCTTGCTCAAGACATCAATCCTTGAGCGTATGACGGCTCGACTGTGTGATGTCGTTATTGATAGTAATGATTCACAGAATATCCTGACCCAATTAGATAGAGCCAACCTTTTCTTGATCCCGATGGATGACGAAAGATGCTGGTATCGATACCACCACTTGTTTTCTGATCTATTAAAAAACCAGCTCACCCAGATTTACCCAGATGAACTACAAGATATGCATCGTAGAGCAAGCCAATGGTATGAGGAACAGGATTTAAGGGATGAAGCTATTAACCATGCTTTTGCCGCCGGAGACGATAAACGTGTCGCACGTCTGGTACAGAAATACGCCATGGACATGCTCCACCAGAGCAAATACACCCTTCTCTTATCTTGGATTGAAGCACTGCCTGAATCCCTGGTAGAGCAGGATCCCTGGCTATGTGTGTATTTGTCATGGACTCGCCATTGGGCTGGTAGACGAGAAGGGGGTGAGAAATGCCTGGATAATGCTGAACGATATATCAATACCACTTCAACATTCACAGAAATTGACGCCAAGGCCCTGGTTGGATACATCGCCACTGTTCGTGCGCATTATGCCCTTATCAACCAGGATATCCCGCGCGTCCTTGAACAATCTCAAATCGCGCTACAGCAATTGCCTGAGGATGATTATTTCACACGTGGTTCGGCTGGGATCGCTCTCGGTGGAGCTTATTGGGGAATGGGTGATGTCTCAAGATCTGAACAGGCCTTTTTAGATTGTGCTTCATCTGCATTGAAGGGTGGCTACAATTATCGGGCATCATCGGCCTTTTGTTACGCCGGCATGCAGCAGGTAAAACAAGCCAGGCTCTACCACGCGGAAGAGACATTCCAAAAAGCCCTGGCGTTAGCCCAGGATTCAGGTGGCAGGCGCTACCCAAACGCAGGTTACCCACTCGCTAAGCTCGCCGAGTTAGCCTGTGAATGGAATAATCTCTCGCAAGCCCGTCTCTATGCAGATGAGGGTGTCATCCTTTGTACGCAATTAGGCCATGTTGACTTGATAGCTGAAGCTTTTGCCGCCTTAGCACGCGTGCAACTGGCACAAAAAGATTACCAAGGTGTACAGGAGACCCTCAATCGAACTGATACATTGTCACGCCACACACCACTCGATCCCTGGGCACTTTCCTGGTTGGACGAGTCTCGCGTTCGGTTTTGGCTATCCAATGGCAGAATCGATGAAGCGCTGGAATGGATCAAAATAAGCGGCTTGAGTGAAGATGATGAGTTTAATTATCACCATGACCTCCACCACATCACCCTGGCACGTGTTTTGGTTGCCCGCTTATTAGTAAATCCTTCCATAAAGCTTCAAGATGAAACCTTGCCTTTATTGGGGCGGCTTTTAGCGGCTACTAACCGTGCTGGATGGGTACACCAAAAAATCAGCATCTTGATCTTACAAGCGTTGGCACATCATGCCTGTGACGATGGCAGTACCTCTTTAGCTGCATTGAAACACGCATTAAAACTGGCTGAACCTGGGGGTTATATACGCAGTTTTATTGGTGAAGGCTCGACAGTGATTGATCTACTTCAGATGATAAATACAGTCAAAGACGGAGACGTTTATATCCGTATGCTCATTGCAGCACAGACGATGGAAGAAATGTCACCCACTCATGAGGCAGATTCCCCGTCCAGCCTATCGCAGCAGAAAGGACTATTGGAGCAGCTTAGCGATCGTGAACTTCAGGTGTTGCGCTTGTTGAATTCCAGCCTCTCTGCCGCGGAAATTGCTGATGAACTTTATATCGCTGTTAGCACCACCCGCACGCATATCAAAAGTATCTATCAAAAACTTAATGTGCATAGCAGGCTAGAAGCAGTCGAACGCGCTCGAGACCTGGGACTTATCTGATCCTCGAATACGCCACCTCCTGGTGAGATCACCAAACAGAATACCTAATATTGGGGATGACATCTCCCCAACCAAACACCTATATTGTTATTAGCTCAATTTATACAGTCCAAGGAGTTCGTCCTCACGGATGATTTTGAGGAGGTAATAACCATGACCGGTAGCAGGATGGACAATAGGTCTTCCAGATATCAAATACGCCTCAAAGGGGTATTAGATGCTAAATGGGCTGATTGGTTTGATGGCTTCTCGATCGTGCCAGAGTCTGAGGAAAACACTTTACTTGACGGAGAGGTTCCTGACCAGGCTACGCTGCATGGTATTCTCATGAAAATCGGAGACCTGGGTCTGACTCTGCTGAGTTTAGAGAGATTGGGTAGCAACTTAGATGAGAACAATAGGCTGTAATCAACCATAAAGGAAGCATTGAATGTTCTGCGCAAATTGCAGTTGTAAATATGATGAATGGCTTAAAAAGTGTCCAGTTTGTAAAACGAGCCTCATCGAATATCCCCACAAAGAACCCAGACCTATTGCTAACATCATTGACTATACGAAGCTTGTCGAAATTGTACGCAAGGAATACGGTTCAATCGTGATTGAACTCTCAACAGACGAGGTCGGGATGGAGTTGAAGTGGACTTTCCCACATTTTGGTTTTGGTTACGCATGGGCTAAAAGTATGCACGGCAGGTACAGGGATATTCAGGTCCAATTAACCACATTAGAAGTCGGCAAAAAAAGAAAAATGCGTTTCCCCTACCTTGGTTATGGCTATGCCTGGGTTCAATCATCAAATGGAACGTTAGGAGGAAATGGAGTTCTTCTTTCCGCCAGCCAGGTAATTGACCAGAAAACTTGGAGTTTCCCATATTTTGGGTTTGGATTCGCCTGGACCCAGCATATGCATGGTCAATGTGGAGATCAATTAAAGGTCGATCTTGACATCACAGATTATGGTCGTTTTCGGAAATGGGGTAATTTCCCCTTCCTTTATCGTGGTTTTGGGTTCGCTTGGGAAAGGAGCGGGCTATTAACGGTAACGCTAAACAATTCAGAATCCAGCTACAAAGGTTTATAAACAAAGATATTAAATACCCCTAAAAAATCTTGCACTATGTACCAGCTAATATCCCCTCCTGATTATTTCATCCAGGCTCCCTGGGGGCATGCGGTAGATTTCTGAGACTACGACATCTCCATTCACAAAAACTTTCACAGGGGGATATTTTGATATCCAATAGTTTATCTTTGGTTTGGCGATAGCCTCTTTCAAGTCCATCGGGCTATGAACATGGATATAATACCCGGATAGCTCTACACTATTAACCTGGGGGATATAGTAATTCGTGAGAGATTTATCTTCATTTGTCGAATAATAGCCATTGGGATTATTCGACATTATATAATCTCTGATCTCAGGCCAGTGTCGGTTGTACGGGAAACCGTACGTCCAAACTTTATAATCAGATTTTCGCAGCCCACCGATCTTCGCAATCAGAAATTTCTTTGTCTCCCACGGGTATTCTGGGGGGTGATCGATAAACATTACCTGGCTTAATGATGTTAAACCCCCGAAGAGTACCACCAAAAAGAACAGGAAAAGAGTAGAACGCATCTTAGCCTTTGGTAAAAATCTCTTCCATCCTTTGTTGTAGAGCTCATCGATCACTTGAACGCCAAAGCCAGCTAATATGGTCGCTGGGATCACATAGGTATAGATATGGGTACCCGGCTCCTGGATCAATCCCTCCAAAATGATCAGGGGAAACAGGAACCACAATACAACTGGCCAGTTTTGTCTGATCTTCAACAGCGAAAGTATCCCCAATACGAAATAAACCTCTAATACCAACAACGGGTTATATAATCTAAAAATGAATATTGAACTCGAGGGTGGTAAAGTATCGCTTACACCGGTTACACGGTATTGCCAGTAATCCAGCGTGGCGTCTGAAACTGAAAAGAATAGAGGGATATAAAAACTTGCAACGATCAGGAAGCTCCCCAGGATCGACAAACCCAGGTGCCATCGTTTCGTAGATTTCTCCAGGCTGTTCCATTTCCAATACCATTTGTAAAAAAGATAGCCAGCAAATGGCGCGATGAAAATTGCATCATAATGAGTCAACATCCCTCCTGCCCAGAGGAACATGCCGAGGTATATCCCGGTGATACGCCAGCGTTCATCCTCGATCGCGAGAGAAATGGCATACAAAGCGCTTATCGTGAACAGCATGACGAAACCCTGGTATTGCACCACGCGAGTCAAGGCGACGATCAAACCATTCACAGACAGCAAAATCGAGCCGTACAGGGCGATTTTTCCCTCATAATGTATATTGAGAAGCCTATAGAAGAAATAAACAGCTAGGATGCCCGCTAAGGCGAATGGCAATCGGGTTATAAAAGTATTCTCGTAATCCGGCGTCAGGTAGCGCGCAAGATAAGTTGCCAGGAACTGTACCGGCCCTTTACGCTGTTCAAGCAAATAATCGATCAATGTTTGGTTAGATCTAGGCAGATAGAGCGCTTTTTGTTCGTCTGGCTCATAGCTGGAATAACCCAGGTGAACCAGACGAAACCAGACTGTTATAAATACCAGGATTAACAAGGGTACAAGCTTGTGATTGGGTTTCATTTTTGGGTGTTTATAGATTTCATACCAACATTTGATCAATAACCTGATTATAAATTATCAGCTCTGGAATGAGCAGTATTCAAACCCAGAGACTATCTATTATCCGATAATCTGCTCAATTGATGGGATAAGATTGACCAGGAAATTCAATGGTTAAAAACAGAGCTGCCGGTAGCAGCCCTGTTCCTTGGCGATCCTTCTGATATATATTCAATATTATGGAGCATAGCCGTCCGAAAGCGTCTTCATGAACTCAACCAGCGCATCCTCGTCCGCATCGCTCAGTCCCAAATTGCCCAGCTCGTCGAAGTTTACAGTATCAGGATACTCGGGTGGATCCCAGTCCATACCTTTTCGCAAGGAACCCGGAACATCACGCGTGTTGTAGAAGTGTGTGATCTCCTTTAGTGTCTTGAACAACCCGTTATGAGCATAGGGTGCGGTAAGTCCGATATTGCGTAAGGTCATCACTTTAAACTTACCGTTCTCCTCTGCATCTCCAACTATGGTTCCAAGTCCGAGATCCACAGAGGCACCCGTTAAGGGGAATTCCTCATTCTTTGGCACACCTAGATTGTCGAAGGTGAAATCGGTGAACACAGGTGGGACCATCCCTTCCGGTGCCCAAGGTGGTACAACTACCGGCAGAGCATAGTCTGCTGCTGCTGTCCAGTCAGCCACGTGACAGGCCACACACATGGCTCCTTCACCTGGATCGAGGATGCCATCATTGTTATTCTCGCCCATAAATAGCTGGAACCCATACCACTCCTCTTTTGAAAAGTATTTTTTGCCCACCTTGCTGGCTACTTTGCCTATACCTTGTGCGCAATTATTTGGGGTTTCACCTGCATCCAGACAAGCAGCCAAATAAGCATCATAGTGGGAGCTGAACTGGCCGAATAGCCCGCTGCGCTCAAAAGCAGCGATGGAAAGGCCTACACAATGGTAACGATCATCTACTATTTCTGGATCAGATAAATCATCCAAACTGCCACAAATCGGCTCATAATAAGTATCATAGTAGTCTGAAGCTTTTATTGACTCCAATACACCTAACCTGGTATTTGCCATCTCTACTGGATTTTCAAAAGGACCAATTGCTTGGTCAGCTAATGGGTCACCCAGAAAATCACCTGTCGCCCTACCATCCCAGAACTGGCCACCAATCCATAAACCTTCCCCCTCTTCAAAGTCGAATATAGGTGCGTACATGGCATAAGCTGAAGCTGGTGAGTTTCGCCCACCAAATTTCCCAGGAATAACACCTTCTGAAACTGGAAGGTGAGAGTCAGGATCTACGAATCCAAAATCGGGATCATGACAACTAGCACAGGACTGTCCAGCTGGTTCTGACAGATTTATATCGAAATAAAGGAAGCTGCCTAATTCTTGCTCTGGTGTAAGCGCTGTTTGAGCCAGGCCCTGCCCGACCAGTAAAAGTACCACCAGCATGGTAAAACCAGCCAGGATGCTGATCCGTTTCATTTTTGTTGACATCAATATTCTCCTCAATTCGTACTCTCGATTAGTTTGTAAACTGATTTACTTGCCATTTAGCCAGTGTAACCATTGCATCACAATCATCCATGGACACATTTCATCTGTCGTATGCCTTGGCGCGTCGCCAACCACCTCCTTTCAAGTTAATAAGTATTCAGATTCCAGAAAAATCGCCAGTTAGTGGTGAACCCCCGCAGAATAGCCATACATACCAGTGCACTGGTTCAATAGCTTTTTTTATCCAAGGTCCGCTATCCTATGGATACCACCTATAATATAATGTTGCACAAAACCAGATCCTTGTCAACAATTATTTGACATAATTAATACCAAAATAATCCATTTGTCTCGTGACCCAATTATCCAGAATGTACTACTCCGAAATGTAGGTACATTTAAACAGGGAATGCAGACTACCCATGCATTCCCTGTTTCTGTAGGATGATCCAGCTAGATATTATCCTCCTCTGCCATTTCCCCGGGAGGTCTGGTTGCCATTACCACCGACACCCCTTCCCTGGCCTCCTGGTTCACCGCCCTGCATTCCACCATCAATGATGGCATCAAAAGCATCTTGGGACAGATATTGCGAGGAATAATCCTCACCAGTTTGCCGCTGCAAGGTGGAAACGAACGCATGCAGGTGATTCATCGAGCCATTCAACAAGTTTCCATATACCCTCTGGATATCTAGCTTATCCGTTCGTTCCAACTGTGTTTCCAGATCCAGGATGTCAATTTCCTCAATCGTGGCCCCGACCTTGAGAGCATCACTCAGCGACTGGTTTCCCTGGATGATCAATTGGTTATAGAGTTCCTGTAAAACCGAGTCTGTAAAAACACCCACCTCATCGATGCTTACCGGGTCTTCCAATCCATAGGAGTCGAGCAAGGTTTTCACTGCCTCAGTATGTGCCTGTTCCGACTGGCTGATATTCTGGAAGACCGGCAAACCCCATTGTTCATATAACCTAATATAAACATCACGGGCCAGCTTTTCCTCCTCTCGCATGAAAAACAGCCCGGCTGCCTCTTCTTCGCTGAGCTCACTGTAAACCTGGGAATTCTGTGCTTCGTTTAAGGCGATTGGTTGAAAGGTTGAATATCCATCATCCTCAACGCTATTCACATCTACACCACCATCGGAAAGGACTGCTTGGACTTCTAATACCTGGGTAGATCTTTCGGATTCTGAGAATTGTGCCAGTGATGTGTCACTGGTACAGGCTGCCATGGAAAGTAGAACTAATATGACAGCAAATAGAACGAGAGAGTATTTTCTAGAAATTGAATTTATGTTCATTATTTTGTCTCCTAATTTTTCTGTGTTTTATAAAGGATAAAACAGTCATGTGAAGAATTTGTGAATGCGTTATGAAGTTCGTCTGAATATTATTCCGATGACCTAATATCGCGATAATGAGCCATATAGAGTAGATAAGCTCAGGATAATCTGGTATCATCCTGGGGAAATATTTCTTGTGTTGGAGTTTTTTATGACCCCCAAATCTGCCGATGTAATCATATGTGGCGCTGGTATCTGTGGAATCTCTGCGGCTTACCATCTTGCCGTCAAACAAGGCGTCGAGCAAGTGATCCTGGTGGACGAGCGCGATCCGATGAGCTTCACCAGCGATAAATCCACTGAATGCTACCGAAACTGGTGGCCCGGTCCGGGTGACACCATGGTCAGGTTAATGAACCGCAGCATAGATCTGCTGGAAGAATTAGCCCTGGAGAGCAATAATTATTTTTCCTTAAACCGTCGCGGGTATGCCTTCGTGACCGCCGATCCTGCAAAAGTCACCCAGTATGAGCGTATTGCACGCGAGATTGGCAAACTTGGAGCAGGTCCACTACGAATTCATCGCGGTTCTCCAACAGACCCGGTATATATACCCTCCCCATCTGAAGGTTTCCAGGACCTGCCAACTGGAGCAGATCTGCTCCTTAATAAAAAGCTGATTAAACAGACCTTTCCATTTATCAGCGATGATATTGCTGCAATATTGCACGTCCGCCGTTGCGGTTGGCTGAGTGCGCAACAGCTTGGCGTATACTTGCTTCAACAGGGCAGGGCTAATGGTGTGGAACTGGTAAAAGGTCGGCTCGAAGAGGTCTCCCTTGATGATGGCAGCGTTCGGTCTGTGTTTATTAGGACCGGGCAAGGAAGGTTAGAACTCCAGACAGATAAATTTGTGATCGCCGCGGGACCATTTCAAAAACAAGTGGCGGCTTTGATTGGCGTCGATCTACCCGTTTATAACGAACTGCACCCCAAGGTTGCTTTTAGGGATAATATGCATGTTATCCCACCTGACGCTCCGCTTATGATCTGGGATGATCCCCTTCATCTGTACTGGAATGATCATGAGTTAGAAGAGTTAGCTGCCTATGAGGACACAAGCTCGTTGCTGGAAAAGTTCCCTGCCGGGGTTCATTTCCGTCCAGAGGGTAGTGGGGAAGGCTCATATTTATTAGGCCTATGGACCTACGATATCAAAGAGCAAGAACCAGTACCAGATCCGGTCTTCGACCAGGAGTACCCTGAGATCATCTTGCGGGGACTTGTCAGGATGGTTCCAGGATTAAAGACTTATCTCAACAAAATGAGCAAACCATCCATTGATGGTGGCTATTACTGCAAGACCCGCGAGAACCGTCCCTTAATCTGTCCCTTACCAGTGAAAGGGACTTACCTGTTTGGAGCCATCTCGGGTTTCGGCATTATGGCAGCTATGGCGGGTGGTGAATTGCTGGCTAAACATGTAACCGGTGACGAGCTGCCTGATTATGCAGATGCCTTCTTACTTAGCCGCTATGAAGATCCGGAATACCAGGAGCTACTCAAGGATTGGGAATCTACTTCCGGACAGTTATAACTATGCTCTGATTATCCCCACCGTTAGGGGGAATGACCAATATCAGGGATACGCCCTTCACCCCTTCTTTTTAGGCGCCGATCTCTTCATCCATGTTTTTCAAGAAAAATTGAAACTGGTACAGCTTAGGAAGCTGTACCAGTTTCAATCAATGACGCACCATCCCATATCTGTTAATTGCAGCTTGCAAATGTTCCCCCAATGAATCCCCTTTTTACGGCAGATCTTTGACAATTTCCGCCATTTCTTCCAAAGTGAAAGCCTTAAGTGTTTTGGTACGCACATTACCGGATGCACCTAAAGCTGCAAGGAACTTTAACGCATTCTCATCACTAGTACCCTCAGCAATTGCAACGTAATCATATTCGCCCATGGTCATATAAAAATCAAGCATCTTACCCCCAAGAGTTTCACCATACTTTACCGCCTCTTTAACTCGCTCGGGGGCATTCTTGATATCTTTTATCCCTTGTTCGGTCAGATTCATTAGCATAATATAATGTGGCATCTTGTATTTCTCCTTTCAAATACCTCATCAGGGTGGCGCGCCAATCATATCCACATTCCATAATAAAAAGCCACCGACTTAAAGTCGGCGGCTCTTATATTTCCTCAATATTGCCCTCACCAGTTTACCGGTATGAGCTCCGCGCACAAAGCTTTCAAGAATGGAATGTAGAGATTTCTATGCATACTATACAATGATTGACGCTCAAGAGTCAACATTGTGATTTGTTTCACATAGAGGATCTGAAATATTTACTCCCCGGGTGATGCTATCTTTCCCTCCGCTTTAAGCTTATCCTTAAAAACATTCACCTGCGCACTATGTTCCCGCTTATGGGCATAATTGCTGTAGACCAGGAAATCATCCAGGCAATATTCATTACCATACCAGGGGATGGTTCCGTTTTGTGGGTAGGTCTCGGCTGGAACTTGCGCTGCCAGTTGCATCAGTCTGCTGTGAGCATCCTTATACTCTTCCAGCACATCCGTTACCCGCATCTCTGACCTCCGGGCGACCTGTACCTGGTTGAATTTCTCGCCTCCACCTGCCATACTAAGCATATAAGTGCCCACTTCAGCGCCCAGGAAGGTATCCAATACATCCCCATGCCATAATTCGAAAGAAGTCATATGTGCCAGAATGTCTTTCACAGACCACCACCCACACACATCCGCTGTATACCACTCCTCTTCCGGCACATCACGGACACTTCCAAGCAAGGTCAAATTGCCATATTTAAGAATATCCAAAACATTCATTGATCTTCTCCTTTTTCTCGATCAGGTATATTCAATCACTTATGCTTACCTCATTTGTAGTAACTATAATTACCTCGAATGAGGTATCTCACTAAACCGGTACCGGGTTGCCGTCGCAGGGAAATCTGCTTCGGTCCAGGCAAAAGCAATTTCTGGCTTTAACCCATAATAAGGATCTTCGGGCTAATCACCTTCTAATCCTTCAAGTGGGCTCCAATCATACTTGAAACTGTAAACATCTGCGATGCTTGCAAATAAATCGGGATCAGCGATGTGCTCTACACGTCCTTGAATTATGACCACCTCATTGCCGCTTTCCAAATGCACCACCAGCCAGGGATTGTTTTTTATATTCCGTTCTTTCTGGGAACGCTTTCCCGTTCCAAAGAAAAAAGCCCCCTCTCTCCACACAGCCCACACAGGGACTGCATGAGGACGTCCATCCGGTCTGGTGGTCGATATCCAGTAATTACGAGCCTTTGATAACATTTTATCAACACCTTCCCATGGGATAAGGCTCAAACCATCTCCAATTGCCTGGATTCCATACCCAGGCATATCTGGACGGTCCACTATAGGCGCTGTTTTGTTAGGACTGCTGGTTTCTAATTGCAAAACGAATTTTCCTTATGATCAGCCTGCCTTGCGTCCTGAGATCAGGATATGGTGGTTAACAAAGGTCAATTCCTCGGATGCGTTCATTTTAGCATCAAGCCAGTTTGCAGGGATGGGTGGCGCATCCTTGATCAAATCCTCTAATCGTTCAATGGTCTCTAATGAACACCCCTGACGTTTCGCCCAGAGATTCAAGATATGTTTTTTTACGATCTCATCTACTGCCTCAATTATTAAACCCGCATTTTGAAACATATTCATCCATTCTGTCCGGCTGTTAGCGCGATGATGGCTTGGATCACGGAGACGCTCTATCTGGTCGACATAACGCGCCGCAAGGTTGTCCTCGGGCAAAACTTGGTCCTGCACCAATAAGAGACCTCCCCTCTGCAATACACGCACACTCTCTCGTATAAACCTTTGTGGGTCGGGGAAATGATGTGCGGCAATCCGGCAGGTCACCAGGTCAAATTGCTCGTCTTTGAACGGCAAGTTCTCAGCATCTGCTGGCTCGAATCGCACATTCGTTACTCCCAGACCTGTGATGAATGCAGCAGCCCGCTCAACCATTTTCGGTGTGAGATCAGTTGCAATTACCTCCTTGACATAAGGCGAGAACTTGAGAGCAGTATGTCCCCCTCCAGTAGCAACATCCAGCATGATCCAAGTCGGCTCTGGTTTGGCTAACTCAATCAGGCGATCCAATTCAGCGCCTCTGGCGTGGTTGAGGCTGGTGATATAACTTTCACCGTATTTGGCATATCTTTCTTTCGAAAGAGATTTTGAGTCCTGCGAAGAAGCCATGAAGGTCCCCAATTAAACTGGCGTAGGAACTGGTGTAATCTGTCTGCGAATAAGCAGTATAGCGATAAATGTAACGAAGAGTAGAGGTAAAACGATCAAATTTAGTACGTACCAATTTGCTACATATAATACTGTCCCGGCGCTCAATGAAACAAACGCCTGGGTTCCAAAAACCGTAAAATCATTGGTAGCCTGGGCTTTGAAGCGTTCTGGAGGATGATAACTGCGAGTGAGCAAAACTGTACCGCCTACAAACAGGAAATTCCATCCGACACCAAGCATCACCAGAGCTGCCCAGTAACCAATATAACCATGCACTGTTAACGAAATCAACACACTTGCCAGGAGGCCGAGCACACCTAAAAGCAAAACGCGTAACAACCCCACCTTCTCCAACAAGAAACCTGTGAACAAGGATGGCAAATACATTGCCAGGATGTGGCTTTGAATTACAAAAGCCGTGGCATCGATGCTGAATCCCTCAACCTGGTGTAGTTGGATAGGTGTGGCCGTCATGATGAAGATCATCACACCATAAGATACCATACCTGCCAGGACAGCCACCATAAATGCGGGTTGTATGACGATTTCCTTAAGAGGTCGTTCTTTCCCTATGATTTCTGCCTCCTCAGGGACAATTCTATTCATAAAACCCAAGATAATTATTACCAGTAAATAAATAGCTGCCAGTGCGACGAATGAGCCTGTGTATAAACCTGTAGGTAGCATATCCTGTGTACGCTTTGCCACCTCGGGACCGAAAAAGCCGGCCAATATTCCACCAAACAAAACTATTGAAACTGCTCTGGCTGAATAGATTGACGTGACACTTTCACTGGCCGCGAATCGATATTGTTGCACGAAGGCGCTATTAGAACCAATGAAAAATGCTGCCAGGCAAAACAAGAAAAAATCGGAGATCGATATCGCATATGCAGCTAGAAGGGCGGCCAGACAGGCTACCAGGGAAGCTCCCATAAACCCACGTTTACGCCCGACTCTCCGCATAATCATTGATGCAGGGATACTGAACAACGCCAATCCCACAACTGTTAATGACATCGGTAAGGTAGCGAACGATGGGTTTGGTGCGATCGAAGAACCGATAATTCCCCCCAGGAGCACAACCATTGCCGGACCAGCGCCAGCCAGAGCCTGGCTGGCACTTAAGATTGGTATGTTTTTCGATTGGAAAAAATTCTTAAACATTCGGGATGGTCACCTCAGGTGCTTATTGATGTTCCCAGAAAGTGGCATAAAGCAAACACCCCAATATGATACCATATAAGGTGCAATTTACCCAATTTTTCATCGTCTTTCTTTAGCAAATCTGGGTATATGATTTAAACTATGTTATTGGACGTTTGTAGATTCTATGAGCTTGTCTACTGTGCCTAGAGCTTTGTCAAGCTCAGAGTGCATTTCGACGAGAGGATTACCCCCTTTCTCAATTAGATCTTCTACCAAATACTTCATCTCCTCCAATTCATCTTCAAAATTGTTGATGAAGCTTTGTGGATCAGGTATCAGGTGGTTGTCGGTAGCTATTCCCAACCAGACCTTACCGAAATAGCTGATGATGCTTATACCAACACCCAGATGACCCGGTTGCGGCACCCATGCCATAATCGTTTCTACAGGTACCCCTCCCAGGAACAGCTGGTCTTTCGGTCCTGGCACGTTGGTGATCACTATAGAGCCCTTCTTCTCAAAGAATCTGACGACGGCATCCTGCAACCTATCAGGACTTGCACCCAATACATTCAATAGACCATAGGTGATGACAGGTTCTTTGGATGATTTGAGATCATCCATCGTTCGCTTGAGTTCATATTGTCTTGAAATTGGGTCGAATATACCGACTGGCAGTTCCAGGAATACCAGACCAAGTTTATTGCCCAGTTCCCCATCAAATTCGGAAGGTCGCAGGTTCACCGGTATTAATCCGGTGATTTGCTTTGAATCAACATTCTCACCGAGATATTCCATATATCTTCGTAATGCACCGGAAATGAGGTTTAGCAAGACATCATTTATTGTGCCATCCACTGCATGGCTGATGGACTTGAGCTCTTCCAGGGAGATGGGATCTGACCAGGTAGCTTTTTTCTCGCCCCCAATTGAACCTTTTAATATTGTCTTGGTGTCTGGACAGCGCACAACCAACTTTCCGGTGGAAAGAGAGTAACCTGCTCCTGAACGTATATACTCTCGGGCTATATCAGGATCCAACAGGATCTCAATCCCGGATAGGGCTACTTCTCCAAGGAAATTTCGAGTGGATTCCCAGACAGTCTCTCCCTGCCAAAACTTGCGATCTTCAAGCTGTTTTTTCTTTGCTGTCTGAGAAAAACTTTGACTATCATGCTCCTGCCCCATTGCATTTGTACTTGCCAGAGAATGCAGAACATGCATAAGTGCTATCCCGTCTGCAAGACCATGATGCACACGGCATATGATTGCGCTGCCCTCACCATAATCTTCAATGATATAGAACTTCCATAGCGGTCTCGACGCATCGAGGTCGACGCTCATCAACTCACCGATTAATTGCTCAAGTGCATCTTTGTCAGCAGTAGGGAATAACAGGCGCTTCTCAATGTGTTGATTAAGATCAAAGTTTGGGTCTTCATCCCAATAAGGACGCCTAAATTTTAACCCGGGTTTCACTAGCCTCTGGCGTAACCTTTGAAAGCGAGCCAAGGTATGTTCGAGGCTGGTTTCAAAGGTCTCAAGATTCAGTTTGCCGCCTAACAGGATGACTCCAGTTATGATGACCAGGTTATTTGGATCGTCAAATCTCATCCACAAGCGATCAAAATAGGAAAGCGATTTCTTTTTCACAATCCTTCGGGGTGTTTCGTCAATTCAACCAATCGCCAACAGCCTGGATGAAAGCGTTCCGGGCGATGAGTTCTTCTTGTGAAAAATTCTCCCTCAGCAAATGCTCTTTAAATGCCTGGGGTTCCTCATCTTCCGGTACTTTCCAGGTCTTGATGGGTTCGCATGCAATACGCTGGTCTACTCCAAGCTCAAAAGTCTCGTTGACCGGTAAATGATATTTCTTCGCACTTAGGGGCCAGGTGGCATCAATGATCATTTCGCCTTCCGGCAACTCAAGTAGTAGGTAATTATGCACATCCACGAATCGCCCATCGACACTCTCGAGAATTTCTCGCATCTCATCTGGTTCTTTATCCAGATCGAATACGGTCACATTGGTACAGGCTATAACTTTCGAAGAATAACCCAATTCAAAAAAAAGCTCCTTAAGTAAATAGTGTTTCCCCGAGCATGTGCCGCGCCACTCACGGATCAAAGTCTCCGGTTCACGGTCACTGGCGCGCTTATACGGCATGTCGCGAACTAATTCATATACTGTGCGCGGGTCAATTTCTTGCGAAGGATTAATCAGCCCACGCCGTACAGCTTCTGATTTTAATATTTTAAGTAATCCCATAGGAGTTCCTTTTTATAACAACTTATAGGGCAACTGCATGACCCTCAAAGAAGGGGCAATATCTTTCAAAACCTAATCTTTCATAAACATGGTTAGCCGGGATATTATCCTGTTCAACATTGAGCACGACATCTCTGATCCCTTGGTTAAGAAGCTCCGCTACAACCGCGCTTGTAGCCTGGGTACCATAACCCTTTCCCCTGTGCTCAGGATGAGTATAAATATTCCCCACGGCCGCCAGGTTGTACGTCTGGCTGACCAGATGGGTACCCGCTGTAGAGACAAGTTGTTGGTTTTTAAAGATTCCGT
>Ga0209536_100008331_pt1 | contig 15566 bp, 12 predicted proteins | sample DeeMarSeWOR28_12_FD_187461 | JGI IMG/M metagenome (GOLD analysis project Ga0209536, IMG submission 187461) | Marine sediment microbial communities from White Oak River estuary, North Carolina - WOR-2-8_12 (SPAdes) (version 2) | ecosystem: Environmental > Aquatic > Marine > Intertidal zone >...
AAGGTAATTGCCGTATTCCATTCTCATTCCTCGTTTTAAAGATGCAGAATACTTCTATGCAGCTTATTTAAGCTTTGCTTCAATCCCCAAAAAATGTGCACCAAAAATATCTTACCCATAAATAAGATAATTTTCTATTTTAGTTATTAAAAACTGAAAAAAGTACAATTTTTTTAGAAATAATCTAAAAAAGAGCTAATAAAAAGAAAAAGGATTGCGCAAAAAAGCGCAATTAAATTGTTTGTTTTATTGGAGTATACTTTCCCACTTGTCTACGAGATCTAAGACAGGTTTACCACCATAGCCTTCCAGATCTTCGCGGAGTTTAATGTCTGCAACACAGGCTTTCTGGAAGTCTTTCATGATTTGGGAAGTTGCTGCCAAGAAAATTAGCCCATCTACTCCAGTTCTTGCGATACGGCATGCTGTCTTCAGTATCTGGGTGTGATTCTCAAGTTCGTTTGGATCATCACCTGGTCCCCTTATGTATAAACCTGGAAATACTGGTTTCTTTAATAATTTTTTGAATCCACGAGAGAGAGACTCAAAATACCATGGACTTGCATAAGTCTTAGACCAGTGTGGAACAACAAAAGCAGTTGCATATTCAGCTAATGCATCAAAGTCCATACCGAATCTTTCATACGCGTTTACTGGATCAGGCAGTAATCCAACATAGAACGGTTTATTTTTCACTCGTTCTTTTGCACTCTTGATGAAATCTGTTACTGTTTGGGCTCTCCATTCAAGAAGGTCCATTCCACTTTTTGCATGAGCTTTTTTGCATCTGTGGCATGTACAAAATCCGTGGTCTGCGACGTGCATGCTGCTAACTGTTATTCCTTTTGTTTTGTTTGCTGTATCTTCAATTAGGTCTAGCATATAATCAATCATTTGTTTTTCTTGGTTACAAACAATATCCCAACGTAAATTGTATTTCTTGTTTGTTCGTAGTGCAGGTCCGTCTTTAGATGTTTGAACCCATTCTGGGTGTTTTGCTGCCATGTTATTGTCGCCGAAGCAGGCGATGTTTGTTGTCATTTCTGGATTTGGGGTTCCAACAATTCCCCGTTCTGATTTTAATCGGTATACTTGAAGGTCGAATCCTTCAACAGGTGTTGGCTCATAAATGAACATTCCAAACTTCAAAGTTTATTCCTCTTCAAGATCGAGGAACTACTTGAAGTTTGATATTTAAGCCTTGCGACTTTTATCGAAAAACAAGTTTTCGTCTATGATATTTATTGTTTCTGTTCCCTAGAATTTTTTTTTCCAATATTTACATAAACTGAATGCATTACCGCAGAAAGGACACTTCTACTAAACCAACCCAACTTATCTGAAACAGTTGAACTCAGGTAATCTGGCCGCACAAGCTTAGAAGGAGTTTCATCCTTTGACATGTATTCTATAACAGCTTTTTGAAGTATTTTACCAAAAATAAAACTTCTACCATACCCGTTAGCTGGGTTCTCAGGAATCAAATCATTTTTTGCATCTTCGTCAAATCTTAGTCCGGCAATAACCAGTGCTGCGATGTTTTGGTCTGATAAAACTTGCTCTAACTCTTTTATGAATTGCCTCCGTTTTTCGGGGTTTTCGCGTAGGATGGGTCTTATTTGTGAGAAAAGATTTGTCATACCTTCAACAGTTACTCCTCTTTCTTCCAGTCTCTTTGTTAATGGTCTATTTGAAACCAGTTTTTCTTGTTTGAATATTGCTTTTTTAAGGGCTGTTTTTACGGATTTGCCGATTAACTCTCCTAAAGTTGTTCCTGTTCCAGCATATTCTATCTGGGAGCCTCTTTTTGTGCATGCTATAACAACGCTGTCTGTTACCGTTCCTGTCGCTACTTCACCTGAAAAACGGCTTCTGACGTCAAGTTCTCTTAGTGCAGCAGCTTTTGCTTCAGTTGCAGTGACTACTGCGTTGACCATGCAATTTTCTGCTAAATTGCCATCTATTACTATAATGATATTGATGGTTCCCCATTTTTTAAATGGAAAAGCAGTTTGTTTTGAAGCAATCTCTTCGCCGGCTGTGGCAGCAAAATAAGCTCCTGCTGTTACAAAAGTAGCCAATGTCAAATCCTCAAATTTTAGCTTGACCAGTTCAACGTTCTTCATTTTAGCAGCAGTCATTATTGCTACAACTTCGTTTTGAGCAAAACCCATTTTTGTAATTTCATCCTTCAAAAAGTCTCCAGCTTCCTTGTGAACCTGGTCATCTAGGTCGCTACCTGCATCTTCGGGTACTTGATAGTTTACGATACATTTTGAGTCACAAGGACCACCATTAAGGACCGCGGAACTTAATATTTTCAATGGGACCTTTGATCGTAAAACAAGTTTATTATCTTGTATCTCAGCTTCTATGGATTTGATATTGGTTTCAAATTTCATCGCTTACTTTCCTTCTAAGTCATGTCAGAAATGAGGAATCCCGTTATATGATTTGGGTTATCATTTCCTATTTATAGATTGGTTCCTAATGTTTAACTCCCTTTTGTCGTTTATGCTTCAAAAGGAAACAATCACTTACTTTAGTTATCAAGAAAAGTTGACTGGCATTAGATTATTAATATTTATCTTTCGATTTTTATTGCCTTCATTGGACACAAGTCTTCACATATTCCGCATAGATTACATGAATTCCAATCTACAATCACCGGCTTATTGTCTTGGAGGCTGAAAACTGCCATTGCACAACAATCAACACATGTATATGAACGACAAGTTCTGCATTTGTCATAATCGATTTTAATCTTCATCGAAAGTGCACCTAACAGGATTTAACCTCAAAATAATTATCACCATTAGATTTAAAGTTAAAGATATAGCGTTAACATTTAATCTAAATGAATTTTTTTGGATTATTAACCAAGTACAATTTTTTATTAAAATTAATTCCTTTGTCTAGTTACTTAAAAAATAAAAAAAGGAATGGGGTCTGGCGGTTAGATTTTCTTCCGTTTCAAATAAATTGAAGCGACAGAAACTAACGCGACCAAACTGACTATTGTGAAGATGTGGATATTTTCTGGGATTAGCTCCGGGTCGTATTCAGCAACTGTCCATAAAGAGAAGTGGTCAGTGTTGCAAACGAGGTAGCCATTTTTATCCATGTAGCTTTCAACCGTTTTCCATTGTGCTTGTGTTGTGTTCCAATACATCCAGGTTAACTTTGAAGAGTTTACTTCTCTGCCAAGTTCTTGGCTAAGTTCAGTCTGATTAATGTGTAATCTTAGTTTTGCTTCAAATTCTAGGTTGGAGTTAGGTTCTAAGCCCATGTAAAACTTCAAAGTCTGGTTCATTACTGCTTCGCCTTGAGGTGGTGAAGCACTAACGTTCATGGCAAGGGTCATTGTCTGGTTTGGTTCAACAGATATGGAAAGTAACTGGTTTTTTACTTGAGGATCCAAAGTCATGTTTAATGCACAGTTTTCAGTAGAGTTCATCATTAAAGTGAAGTTTCTATAGAAAAAGACATTTGTTTGCATTGCTTGAATAGATTCAATTTCTCCTGATGGAGTTGTGTTTGTTTTATTAAGCTGGAGAGCATCTATAGGCATGTCTGGGGGTATCTTGCTTTCAGATGGAGGTTCTCCTTGTTGAGCTAATGTTACACTGGAAAGGGCGGTTAGCATCAATGTTGCCAGCAGGGTTACGGCAAACACATTTCTGGTATTCACTTTCATTGATTTCACCTATCGTAATATATAATATGCCCTTCAGATAAGGGACACTGTGAAACAGGCGTTCCAAAAAATGAAACGGTTATACCGGTGTCCCTTATTTTGGACTTTAACTACTGTTTTTGTTGGTGATTAGTGAATGAATAAACAAACTCTAATTGCAACAGTTGTCTCTTTGGTGTTATTGCTTGTTTCTGTTGGTTCTGTTTCAGCTGTATTAACAATACAAAACCCAGAAAATTAAGCTAACAGAATTATTGAGATTGCTGAAAGTGCCGCAGACAGAGTTGGTAACCTTATTGAGCGGGTTGAAGCAGATCTTGATGCTTCAGAATTAATAGGGACTTAAGAATTTTTGGGAAATGTCACACTTTATGGAGAAGGAATGGATAATGTGTCAAACGCAATTGCTGCTCTTGGATTAGATGACTTTGAAGGAGCAATTGCCAATGCCACAGATGCTTTGAGTATATTCAGAGAAGTATTCATATCCATACAAATCATGCTTAACAATTATGACTTCAAGATAGGTCCTTTAGTTGATGTTGATGCCCTAGAAGAAGCAATATTGCGTTCAATAGAGCGCGTGGAGGATCTTGAAGCACTAATTTCATCGGAAGCGCCAATATATGATAAGTTGATTGATGCAAAAGGCAACTTAACATTGGAATTGAGTTTCCTACCTGACAACGTTGAAGATGTTAAGTCAAGCTTGAGAGAAGTTAATATGCTGCTTGGTAAGATAAGTCAATACCTCAAGCAAGTAGCTCAGGAATTAAGCCCTCAACGAATTAGAGATTATTGCGAGAATGCTTACCCGTATATGGAAAGGTTCAGAGAACAATTTAGAGGCGGGCGTGAAGAGGGCTTTGATGTCAACGGTTTTCTTCAAACTCAGGGTTACCAGAATTAAGATGATTTCATGGCTAGATTTCAAGAAATGATAGAGAATTCCAAAGGCAGTGAAGAAATTAAAGATTTGGAAGATATAGGTAAAACGATCCGAGAAATGGATCAAAACTTAAACGAGGAGATGGGTGGTTATCGATCACGATATGGACAGCAAGCAACAGATAGTGGTAATGGACAAATGGGTCCTGGCTATGGCGGAAGTGGCGGTTCAGGCCAATCTGGTTTCGGAGGAGGCCAATAGACGCCCCCTTTTTCTTTTATTTTTTATTAAGACAATTTGATTTATTTGTGCTTCAATTATTATTTAGAGAAAAATAAAGATGGTCAAAAATATCCATTAACGACTTTTAAAGATTGATTCAAAGTGCCATCACATTAATATTGTTTTATTAAATTAAACATAACAATCGCCAGAGGTCAAATGCTTTGAAGATTGGAACAGTAATTTATGAACCCACAATTGTTGAAGGCTTCGATATTTCCGTTTACTATTCAAAACGTGTCGATGGTGTATTAGGAAAACCCGCAAAAGGTATGTATAACGACATTACCTGTTTTGTAGATGCAAAATCTATACGAGAAAAACCTGAATTAGTAGCGCTTTCTCCTAACGGTCCTGCCACTAGAACAAACAAAACCTTTTCTCTTCCATGGGACTTTGTGTGCCCAACCAACGAAGAATACCAATCTAACGTTCTTAAATTCATCGAAGACACCGCAAAAGAAGCTGTAGATGGAGTAATTCTAAACCTATACCACTTTCCGGAAGAAAGCTTCTGCACTTGCCCGAGATGCTCAAAACTACAAAGAAAAAGCGGGCTAGACTGGCTAGACTGGAGAGCTCAGACAGTGACGGATTTTATTAGAACCGCCAAGAAACTGGTAAAACAGCCCTTTGGCATTGAAATATGGCCTGATCCCATATTAGCAAAGGAAAGGTTCGGCTTGGATTTTGATGCCCTCGCCGAGTATGTGGATTTTTTCCATGTTCCTCTTTCTGCCCACAATTATGTCACAATGTATTGGGTGGACACTTTAACGCGAGACTTCAAGAAGATTCTAAAGAAACCAATTTTTATTGAATTGAGCGCCGAAATCGCTAGAGATATTGAAACAAAAGCGCTACTTAGAACCGTTGCCTATGTTTCAAGTCATAGTGTAGACGCTGTTCTCTTGCTTGTGCATGACGCAGAACGCGCCAAGCAAATTTGTACAACTGCAGTGAATGATAACAATTACCGAGGATGGCTGACCAAGTTCGGATTCGAAAACATGACTAAAATCATTGAAAGATGGGAAAAAATCTATTAATATAATCTTTCATTTTTTGTTAACCAGATTATTTTGTAACTGTGGCTTGTCGATATTTTCTTAGTTTGTTTATGTCCAGGTCTGCGGAAATTATTTTGCTATTCATCTCGTCTTTTGCCTGGTTTAGGATTCCCCATGGAGATATTATTGCGCTGTTGCCTCCTCTGGAGTTTGATCGTGTGTTTCCATTTTTTAAGATGAAAACTCTGTTATCCTCTGCCCTCTTTATTGTAAGAGGGTGTCCCTTAACTGGCGGATGCGTTCTCGATGCCGAAACAGGCAAGAAGATAACTTCTGCACCTAAAGAAGCCAATCGTCTTACAGTTCTTGGATAAAAAACGTCAGCACATATTAGAATTCCGACCTTGCAGAATTCTGTTTCAAAAATCTTGAATGTACTTCCAACATTTAATCCAACTTTTTTTTCCCAGTCGGTGAGATGCATTTTTCTAAATTTCCCGAGAATCTTTCCCTGATTGAGAAAAAGGCATGTATTGTAATAGTTTCCCCTGAACTTCTCGAAGATGCTTCCACCAACAATAAATGCGTCAATATCCTTCGAAACTTGCGTTAGAAACTGAATTGCAGGTTTACGGGTTTCTTCCGCTATCTTTTCGATATGCATCTTGTCTTCTACGCTGGCTGGAAATGCAAAATATTCGGGAAGACAGATAAATTTAGAGCCTGAATCAGCGGCTCTGTACAGCATTTTTTGTGCAGTCTCCAAATTCTTTTCCGGAGATTCACTAATTTGCATGTGAATCAAACTAACTTGCATAAGTTGTCCCTGCTACCTTATGTTCTATTGCCCTATCAAAGTTGCTAATAAACCTTAAATTTTCAAAATCTTCCTGTAACCTATATTCTGAGGGAATCTCACTTGTGTTCAATAAATGAAATCTGTTTAGAACTTCGTCAACTCACAGAAAAGGTTGTTAAGAAAAATCTAACCGATGGGATTCTCTTTTCTGGAGGATTGGACACAAGTATCGTTGCATTTGAAGCATCAAAACATACAAAATTGGAAGCATTCACTGTTGCTTTTGAAAATTCGCCTGCACTAGACGTTGAGTATTCAAAGTTGATGGCGGACCTACTCAAGATGAACCACACGGTTCAAGTTTTTGGGGAAGAAGAAATGCAATCAGCTATCCAAGATGTAATTAAAGTTCTGAAGGTTTTTGATCCTATGGATGTCAGAAACAGTGTAGCAGCATATGTCGGCTTGAAAGCTGCAAAAGAAAATGGAATCAAAGAAATCATGACAGGTGACGGCTTAGACGAACTCCTAGGTGGTTACAGTTGGCTCTTTGAATTCAACCAAATGAAACTAAAGGAATACTTATCAAACATGTGGCAAGTAATGCAATTTACGTCGATTCCAATGGCACAATCCCTTGGAATGATATCCAAACCCCCTTTCCTCGATCCTGAATTCAAGTCATTTGCTTATTGTATTGACCCTAAATTGATGATCAGAAAGGAGCGTGAAAAAATCTGGGGAAAATGGATCATCAGAAAAGCCTACGAGGGCTTAATACCTGATGAGATCGTATGGAGGCTAAAGACTCCCCTAGAATTTGGATCTGGAACAACTATTTTCCCAAATGTCTTCAACAAAAAAATTACTGACAACTACTTTCAAGAAAAAGCGAAAAAGTATCTTAATGTTGACAAGGTTACTATACGTGACAAGGAGCATCTGTTTTATTACGAGATTTTCAGATCCATTTTTGGAATACCTTCTGAGGTCTTCAAGGATTCTGAAGGAAAGCAATGTCCCTATTGCAAATCTAAAGGTGGCCACCCGAAACGTAATTTTTGTAAAGTGTGCGGGGCTTATCCTATCTAGTTTCCTTTTAATACCTAATGATGCCAAAGGATGACAGTGGAATCACTATAGACTTTGAGGCATATGTCAATGAACAGGAAGCTGAAGGTAGCAGTTTTTAACACACAGCCGCCTCACCTTTACTTTGGAGGCGTTGAACGCCGAATAATTGAAACTTCTAAATTATTGGCTAACAGTGTTCAAACGACGGTTTACAGTGGAAAAAAAAGAGGTTTCAACAAAACATCCGAAATAGTCGGAGCAACCTTGGTTCCCTGTTTCTCTACAGACAAGCTTTACCCTCTAGATAACTGGGTTTTCAACCGTTCCATTTCTAAGATGGTTGATTCGATAAAAACCGATATTTATGAAGCACACACTGTTAGCGGTTATAAACTCCTGAAAACTCTTAAAAAACGGAAAATAGACAAACCATTCATACACACTATTCATGGAGTTTTAGAAGACGAGTATCTCCAATCATCAGAAACTGAATCTCTATCCCTCAGAATGAAATTATCCAACTTTTTTATGAAGCATCTAGCAAAACTTGAAAAGCAAACTGCCAAACAAGCAACCCTGATAGTTACTGTCAGTAATTACTCCGCCAAAAAAATAGTCCAGCTATACGAAGTCGATAAAACGAAAATAAGGGTGGTTCCAAACGGTGTGGACTTACAGAAGTTCAAGCCATCCGGAACCTTGGAGAAAATCAAGGATATGGTTGGTGGAAATTGTAAAAATATCGTGCTTTTTGTTGGTAACTTAATACCCCGCAAAGGCTTACACTTTCTTATCAAAGCAGCAAAAGATGTAATTAAAGAAAATAGAGATACTAAGTTTGTGGTGGTAGGAGACGGACCACTCAAAAGTCATCTTATTCAATACTCCAAAGAACAAGGTGTATCAGACTTTTTTGCTTTTTTGGGCGATGTTCCCGAACCATTGCTTCACAGCTTATACAACTATGCAGACATTTTTGCCTCCCCTTCAATTCAAGAAGGGCAAGGAATTTCACTGTTGGAGGCTCAAGCTTCTGCTAAGCCGGTGGTTGCCTTCAACGTTACCGCAATCAAAGAAGTTGTAAAAAACAAGGAAACCGGGTTATTGGTTGAACCCCAAAGTAATCAATTAGCCGAAGCGATTTTGTCTCTTCTTTCAAACCAAGCTTTGAGGGAAAAGATGGGCAATTCTGGTCGAGAATTTGTTAGAAAGAATTTTTCCTGGGATATTTGTGCCCAGAAAATGTTGAAGATCTACTCTGAAGCATTAGGACAACTAGATTAACCACTGCTAATCAAAACTTGTGAGCTTTTATTCCTTTTTTTCACAAAAAGAAATGCAAAAACCGCAATCGCTGCTACGATTATTATCAAAACGGCTCCTATGACATATTCTGCAGGTATAACGAAATCCTGTTCTTTGGTTGGTTTATCATTGTCATTTGGTGTCTGATCAGGATTAGTTGTTTCTTGTTGTACCTCGATTACTTTTAGCGATATGTCTGCGGTGTTTAGGATATATGCTGAGCCTGAGCAACTGATGGAAATCTTCCAATCCCCAACCGTATCAGGTGTGTAGCTGAAGCTAAACGCTCCATTGCTTTGGGTAGTAACCTGCATATATGCTGTTGTCCCATCAGATTTTTCCAAAATCACCATTATTGGCGCATAGGCAATTCCTGGAGCAAGTTGACCACAGCCTGTAATCGTTCCGTTTACTTCAACTTCATATTTATCTAATTGAGCGGAAATTTGGCCGTATGTCACTGGGTAATTGGTTAGGCAATAAACGTTGTTATCGTTGTTTCCAAAGTATAATTTTCCTTCGAAAACTGAAGGTGAAGACCAGCTATTAGATGATGTCTCATAAAACGAGAGTCTCGCTCCGTCTGTGGCATTAAGAGTATAGGTGAAACGTCTGTCTGTTGTTACGTATACTTTTCCATCAGCATAAGTTGGGGTAGTATACAGTTCAGTTCCTAACCAACTTTTCCAAACGACTTCTCCGTTACCTGCGTTAAGTGCTGTAATAAAGAACATGTCAACAACGTATAGTTTACCGTCATGATACGCAGGAGACGCAACCAAATATCCTCCAACACCTTCTGTACCCCTACTTGTAAGGTACGACCACTCTATTTCTCCGGTTGTGGCGTTTACTCCATAGTAATAATCCTTGTTTGACGCCACAAAAACCATACCCTCTCCAATAATTGGTGACACATGCAGATCTTTACCTCTATCAGCCACAATCACATACTCTATTTCAAGTTTCCAAATAAGAGTTCCATCATCAGCATCTAACTTATAGAGAGCACCAACGTCTGGCTCTTGCGAAGTGATATAGACGTTGCCTGATGAAACTGCGGGAGAAGATGTAATGTAGCCATCTGTCTTGTATGTCCAAACAACGTTGCCCGAGTTGGTGTCAAGACAATACAAGTTGGTATCCAGCGACCCAACATAGATTCGATCATCAACCACAATAGGCGAAGAACGAATTCCAGTTACGGCCTTAAAGTGAGCCTCAATGTAACCGCCAGCGTCACTCTTCCAAAGTAGATTACCATTGGATGCATTCAAACAATAAATATACCCGTCTTCGGGCCCAACATACACCTTCCCGTTAACTACAGCGGGAGACGATTTAATTCGAGCCCCCGTCATGAAACTCCATATATATCTACCGTTCCTTGCATCTATGCAGTAAATTTTTTTGTCCTGTGAACCCACATAGATCCTGCCATCAACAGCTACAGGTGTTGATACTATCCCTCCGCCTGTTGTAAATTTCCACCTTAGATTAAGTTCTGTGGGTCCAGTTTGTCCTGCTCCAGTATTTCCCGAATCGTTACGCCACATCGCCCAAGAATCAGTACCCAAAGCCCAAACTTCGTCAAGAGTGGTATAGTCGTCCATTGTCATTTCTTCGATGTATCCAGGGATAATATACAAATTCCCATAAGCGATTGCAATTGAATCTCTTGGAGGATGAGTTTCTATCGGTAATTTCCACACTAGATCCCCTGTAAAAGCATCTAGACAGGCAAACTCCGATTTACTATATTCTAAAGTGTAGGGATCATACGAAACCCTTTGACCGGTTGTAGCGTAGACCTTTCCGTCTGCAACAACTGGCCATCCTGGCCAAAACAGGTAACCTGGGCCTTCATATTTCCATACTAGTTGCCCGCTATTAACATCCAAGGCGTAAAGATTTCCATCTTTGTTAAGTTCATAAACCATATCATATGCTGCTGCACTTCCGCTAATCCAATATCCTAGCTGCGTTCCGGGATTATATCTCCAAAGTATTTCACCTGTTTCAGCATCGAAACAATAGAATACATTGTCTTGTTCACCTGCTTTGAGTAATTTTCCCTCATAGTAGGATCCAGAGAAGCTCATTGCTCCTGTTGTTTCAGTATCCCAGAGTATCTTACCTGTACTGGCATTTAGTGCAACTTGGTGAGGTTCAAATGACCCAGGAAATACTCTACCTTCACCATATTGGATTCCTGTTCCAGATGATATGCTGCCAGAGACATACGTTTCCCATTCTAATGTGGGTGGTTTTGCAGGATTAGAGAAATTCCAAGCTTGTACTACAGAGTCTCCTTGAACATAGAACAGTTCTTCTTCTGGACTGTAAACGCTCTCTGCCCAATAGGAAACTTTTGCAGAAAATTCATTGCTTGTCCACAATATTTTTCCAGTTTCTGTTTCAAGACAATATTTTGCTATTACAAAATGGGTTTCATCGATTTTGAATATTGCTGGCCACCGTTGATTATCAGGGAGACTCGTGTTCCATAGAATAGTTCCTGTGTCCTTGTCCATGGCGATAACATTTGTTGAGGTTGTAACCAACACTTTGCCGTTGAATGCTGTAACGTAACTTTGTATGTCCTTTATGGCTGTTTTCCATAAAATATCTGGTGCTTCTGGGGCTGGTCCTGCAGAGAAACGAGTAAATCCGGGATCTCCGTGAATTTGTGGCCATTCATACTGAAGTAAATTTCCGTAATTATTAGTTACATTAAATGGGTGACTGCTGGAAGCATTTACGTTGCTGATTACTGAACCTGAGAATAAAATAAGAGATGATAAAATAATTAACGAAACCAAGATGGATGCAACTATTTTATTAGAGCAATTTTGATTTTTCATTTTTTTTCTTCCACGACTTGGCGTGTTTGGAAAAGAACCGCCTTTTGGATGTATTCTTTAGGTGATTTTTTCCAAGATGATTTTGCTGTGTAATTGGTTTTTATTATGTATTCTGAATTAAAGGTTTCTAAATATTATTTGTAATAATATAAATCCACCCAACAAGAAAAAACAATATTTTTTTAAATGATTTTTTCCATTTTGTTCTTAATATATTTTGAAATTTATGCAGATTGTAGATTCTTGATGAATTTTCCAATCAGATTTGGTTGATTTAATGCCGTCTTTAGAGTTTTCTTAGGGTTTTTAATGTAGTTAATTATGGACAACATTTTGTATTCTTTCATTGCCCTTAAAGCAATCTCTTGCACTTCCTTTGCCGTGAAATTTTCGGTCTCTATTAACGGCAATCCCCAGTTTTGTCTAACCTCAGCAAAAGCCCGAGGTGTCAAATTACCCCGGATATACCCATTTCTTTCACATTCTTCGTACAATCTTGTTCCGAATGATGGTGTGGCAAAAAGCAGGTGCATACCTACATCATATTTTCTTTTAAGCATAAGAGCGAAATCAACAGTGTTCATCATAGTTTCTTTTGTTTCTCCAGGGAAACCGATAATATAGAATCCAGCTGTTCTTAGGCCTATCTTCTTGGACATTTCAGCAAATTTAATTACGTTCTTTAATCTGAGGCTCTTACCAATTATGTTATCTAAAACAGTTTGGTCTCCAGATTCCACACCGACAAATACGCTTTGGCAACCTGTTTTTTTCATTTTTTTCAGAAGATCTAATGTCAAATAGTCTGCTCTTACACCATTAGGTGTTTCCCATTGAAATTTTATGTTTCTTTCAATTATTTTATCACAGATTGCTTCGAATCTCTTTATATCAAAAGTTAAGTTGTCATCCTCAAAATATATTGTCTTAACCCGGTATTTTTTTACTAAATACTCTATATGGTTGACAACATGATCTACCGAGTGAGCTCTAAATTCTTTTCCCATATGTAGATGAACTGAACAAAAGTTACAGTTGAAAGGACAACCTCTGCTGGTTATCATAGATAGTGCTCTGCCCTGAAAACTGCGGTATTCTATTTGTGTTGGATTAAGATATTGTTCCATGTCCACTAAATGGTATGCTGGGTATGGTAGCTTATCCAAATCTTTGATAAATGGTCTCGGTGAATTTAGTATTACTTTGGTAACCTTACGATAAGCTATTCCCTGGATTTCTTCTATCTTCTTTATACCTTCCAAGAACCTGATGATGTCGAGCATCGTGTATTCCCCTTCGCCAATTACTACCATATCGACATTACTTGTCTCTTCCAAGAATTCAATTGGTACAACAGTTACATGTGGACCTCCGACAACAGTAAATATTTTAGAATTAATTTCTTTAACAATCTCAGCAACTTTAATTGCGTGTTCTACTTGACTTGTAAACGGATTTGCAATACCCACAACGTCGGGTTTTCTCCGAATTATTTCCTCTTTTATTCTTTCATATGACATGCCAACTTCTGTTGCATCTCCAAGTTTTCGAAACGATAAATCCGTTACAAAAGCATCTAAAATTTCTGTTTTATATCCTGCTTCATCTAAAACCGCGGCTACATAGAGTAAACCTAACGGAAGATTGGCTGCTGGTATGTCTGAGCCCGGAAAAAAAGTCTGTGGCGGATTTATTAGAAGTATTTTCATTGTTTACACCTCTAGATACAGTATCCTGAAAGATATGTTTTTATCATTGTATTATTTGTAAATTTACTGTTTTTCGAAAACTTCTATCCTTTCAAATCGGGCTTTACATATAAAAACATGTTAATAATAGAATTAAACTCGATAAACCTTATAAAACGGAAACGTTAAATATCATCCAAATTCCCTAAATCAATCCGGATGGTTAATATCTATGGTAACGGCCGTGAGGAACAGACCACTTTTATACATGATGACTTGGCGATGTACGAGGGCTTGCAATTATAACTGTTTGTATTGCAGTTTTGGTTCTAACCCTTACCCAATTAATGATATTGACACTAAAGGCGGAATGCGAATAGTAGATGAACTTCATGAGATGGGCGCAAAATGGTTTGGGCTAAGCGGTGGAGAACCCTTAATACGCAAAGACGTTTTTGAGATTATTGCTCACGCGAAAAGTCTTGGCATGAATGTGAGTCTAATAACAAACGGCTATTACGTTAAAGGAGACATCCTGGACAAACTGGTTAAATATGAAGTAATGACCGCCGTTAGTCTTGATGGAAAACAAGAAACAAATGATCTTACGCGTGGCAAAGGCTCCTATGAGACAGCAATAAAAGCTATGGAAAATTTGTCAAAAAACGGAATTTTTGATTGTATCGTTTCAACCCTAAATAAGCGTAATTGCTCGGAAGTGGATCATATTGCTGAACTTGGACATATGTACAATGCAACCCGAGTTGTTTATCATAATTATATTCCAGTTGGCAGAGCACAGGAGCATCTGGAGTTGGCTCCTACCCCGCAGCAGTATGAAGTTGTTATGAACAGAATCTACGATTTGATGCAGGAATATCAAGGTAAACTAAGTATCAATGTTTATTGTCCATTCTTTGCGCGGATAGCAAAAGAACGGGATATGCCAGATTTTGATTACTGGTTTAACAATGTTTTTCTTGGTCAATGCTTCATTGGTGGCAGATATATGGGTCTTCTTGAGAACGGTGACATCAGACCTTGTGGCTTTAATGAAGGCTACCGAATGGGAAATATAAGTAACAAGTCAATGAGTGAAATTTGGACTGAAATGCAGAAATCTGATTTGCATAAAAAACTTAGAGATCGACGCAATCTCAAAGGTAAATGTGGAGTATGCGAGTACCGCGAAATCTGTGGAGGCTGTCGAACAAGAGCAGAAATTTACACAGGAGACCTATTTGCTTCTGATCCAGCGTGTGCTTATGTGCCTAAACTGTTGAGACAGAAATAGGGAAAAAAAATCTTATTTTATTTGTTTTCTGCAAATTCCCAGGCAATATTAGCTTTCCAAAGGTCTCCAAGTTCGGTAAGTCTGATTTCTTTTTCATTGATTTCTATCAGGTCCTTGGTTTTTAGGCGTTTGAGTTGTTCTGGGTAGACTTCTTCTGGGAGTTTTCCGAATTTTTCTTTGAATTCCAGTTTATCTACTGGTAGACGAATATACAGTCTCGTCATTACCTTTCTCATCATATCCTTTTCTGTAGATTCTGAGAGCTTTGCGATTGGGTATCTTCCTTCATTGACAGCTGCAATGTATTCGTTTGCGTTTTCGATGTTTGAGTAAGAGAATCTTTGCAGGTAACCCATGAAACATCCTGCACCTGTTGTTAGAATACCTGCCCAAGGCCAGCCGTTTATGCAGTTTTCTTTTTCGTGCCATTCGTCTCTGGAGTAACGGTCGTGACCAATCGGTTTGTAGCCTGCTTCCTTGAATAGTTCGTATGCGGTTGTATACATTTGTTTTTCGAGTTCTTTGTCTCCTTGAGGAGGGGCTTTTCCAGTTTGCATCTGTTTATAGAGAACTGTTTCAGGATATACTTGGAGGCAGTATGCATCCACTTCTGCGTCTAACTCGATTGCTTTCTTGACTGTGTCTGTCCAACTTTCAATTGTTT
>Ga0209536_100008332_pt1 | contig 15565 bp, 13 predicted proteins | sample DeeMarSeWOR28_12_FD_187461 | JGI IMG/M metagenome (GOLD analysis project Ga0209536, IMG submission 187461) | Marine sediment microbial communities from White Oak River estuary, North Carolina - WOR-2-8_12 (SPAdes) (version 2) | ecosystem: Environmental > Aquatic > Marine > Intertidal zone >...
TGGGCTTTGCTCAACCGGGCGATTCTCTCCAATTGAAAGGGCAAAACCAAGCCGGCGCCGATACGTATTCGAACCATAAACTTTCCCGCCGCTCTCTGCTCGTAAACTCCCATTGGAACCCGGTATCCCCTAAAGCCCACCGCGGAGGTTTGATCTTTAAGAAATTTCTCAACTTTACTGCGATAGTTGAGCGTGTCTTCTCTTACAGTCTCAGGGATACGCAAAATAGGCTCTATTGATTTACTCATCTGTTCCCCTATACACGATATTTATTGATATTACAATCATGATGCCACCTTCGGTCTTGGATGTTTCAGGCTTTTGCTTTGTAAACTCCGACCCGGATTTCCATACGTATGAATAATAGTCAAGGCCGCTGAACGTGAAATACTCCCCGGATTAATACCGGGCAGGCCTTCGGGAACCCGAACGCCCAAAGCTGAAAAATACTCTTGCCAGGTCTGCTGCGTGTGCTCCGTACCCGGTTCCTTGAACGTCATGGGCTGCAACGTAAATACAGGAGTATTATCGTTAACGCGTCGGAATATTTCATAGACCAGTTCAGAGCAGTAATAGGCCTCATCGCCAACGGCAAATACTTTGTCATAGGGTTTGCCTTTCAAGGCAAGAGCCTCTTCAATCGCAGGGGCTATCAGGTGATGATAAGCCTTTTTCAGACGACCTACTACAACTTTAGGGCGGCCTTTCGTATCAAGACTGCGCCCGAGAAAAGTCCTCAGTGGCGTGACTTCCACACCTCTCGATACTGCTTCAATCACAACAAGATTGCCGTTATCGTCCACCGCAACAATACCAACGTGTGAAAAATTAGCGCCTCCATAACCGATCGTAACTTTTTCTATTGCATCACAAAGCGGGCCACAATCGGAGTCTTGAAAAAGCAAATCTCCGGACTCAGGCACAAAACCGATGTCTTCCTTGAAGGCGTGCTGATCGCAGCCCAGGACAATCACGCTAATCGAAAGCAATAATAATGTTCTTCTAATAAGAAGCATAAAATGTCTTATAGATTTCACTTTTGCAGTACCTTTACTGGAACTTCATTTATCGAACCATCTTCTATTTGAAAGCCCTTGACCACAGGGCCGTTGTTACCTTGTAGCGATACTATTACATAAATTATACCGGGTATAAGAGCAAACCGGACGTCCTCAGCAGAAGGTCTCGCCGGCGTCTCGGGATGGCTGTGATATATGGCCAGCATTTCGAGAGAAGCCGAGCGAATATCCTTAACCGCCGCGAACTGCTCAACAGGCTCCATCATAAAGTGGTCTCTGCGATGTTCAGCATTTGTCATCTTATAGAATTTCTCGACCCTGCCATTGCCGCCGGCAAGGATACCGCAGGCCTCTATCGGAGCCTCTGCCCTGGCTTGCTCTACCATGTCCTTGAATACATACTCTGGAATTTCTAATTTCAGCATTTGCAATTCTTTAAATCGCAGACAACCTGCTGTTCATCTTTCAGTTCGGTAATTTCGGGCTCGTCGCCGCAAAGCCGGCAGTCCGGATTGCGATTCAATCGCACCCTGCGAAAATTCATAGTTAAAGCATTGTACGTCAATAATGTGTCACTCAGTAAATCGCCGATTCCCAGCAGATACTTTATCGCCTCGGTTGCCTGCAACGAGCCGATTACTCCCGCCAGGACACCAAGTATGCCAGCCTGTGAGCAGGAAGGAACTGCATCGGCAGGCGGCGGAGCATCGAAGATACAGCGATAGCAGGTACTCTTACCCGGGAGCACTGTCAGCAACTGGCCATCGAAGCGGAGAATCCCTGCATGAGAAAACGGCACCCTCTCGAAATAGCATGCATCGTTAATGAGGAACTTGGCGCTGAAGTTATCGGTGCCGTCTATCACAAAATCATAGTCTCTTATTATTTCCCTGATGTTTTCGGCCGTGGCCCATTGATGATAGGTATTTACCTTCACATCGGGATTTACAGCAAGCATCTTGCTCCTGGCCGACTCGATCTTCTCAGTACCTACGTCAGAAGTATGATGGATTACCTGTCTTTGCAGATTACTCAATTCGACTTTGTCGCCATCGACAATTCCAATCGTCCCGACTCCGGCGGCGGCTAAATAAAGCCCTGCCGGTGCGCCGAGACCGCCGGCGCCGATGATTAACACCTTCGAGGAGAGCAATTTCTCCTGACCGACGCCGCCTACCTGTTCCAGGATTATGTGCCTGCTGTATCTTTCAATTTGCTGCTCAGTTAGCGACACTTCCGCCTCCCATATAATACAAAAATTCTACCTGGTCATCATCGTTGAGCGTTGTTGTCTCAAATTCGGATCTTTTCAAAATCTTTCCGTTTAGCTCTACCGACACCATCTCCGGCATCTTTACATCTTCTTTAACTAAAAGTTCACTTACCGTTAAACCATCGGTCGTATCAGTTTTTTTGCCATTTACTACAAGATTCATTTTGTCTCCTTGAAAGCACATTCCATCGCCTGTTCGAAATCAGATTTTATGTCCTCAAAATTTTCTATCCCAACGGCTACTCTAACCATGTCATCGGGAACTCCCATCTGCCGCTGCTGTTCGGCGGAGAACTCGTGAAATATAGTAGATGCCGGATGCACTACCAATGTTTTGGCATCTCCCAGGTTGGCCAAATTCTTTACCAGATTCAGCGAATCTATAAAATTAAAGGTCTTCTGTTTATCACCGAGACCAAAAGTAAGCAATCCGCCGCCGCGGCCTGCCAAGAGTTTCGTAATCCTTGGATGAAACTCGCTTGTCTTTAGTCCCGGATAGTTTACCCAGGAAACTTTAGGATGAGACTCTAAAAACCCGGCAAGCTTTTTTGCATTCTCACAGTGTTTGACCATCCTGCCCGGCAGGGTTTCCAAGCCCTGCAGCATCAAAAAAGAATTCATTGGTGCAGGACAACCACCGAGATCACGGTAAATTACGTTTCGCAAATACCAGAGAAAAGCCAATTGGCCCAATTTTTGTGAAATGTCTTTTATATCCTGAAAAATCCCTTTCCGCCAATTATAGTTGCCTGCATCGATTATCGCCCCACCAATTGCTGTGCCGTGACCGTTAATGAACTTCGAAGTCGAATGTACAATAATATCAGCGCCGAAATTGCCAGGTCTGAAAAGAGCTGGTGTGGTTACTGTGTTATCTACAACCAGCGGTATTCCAGCCTTGCGGGCTATATCGGCGACAGCCGGTATATCAGGCACATCCATTCGTGGATTACCGATGGTCTCAACGAAAATCAGCTTTGTTCTGCCGTTGATTGCTTTTGCAAAGTTATTCGTATCGGCAACATCCACGAGGGTCGTTTTTACGCCGAACCTTGCCAGGGTATTTTCAAACAAAGAAACCGTCCCGCCGAATATCCCTGCCGCGGCAACGATATGATCGCCGGCACCGGCTAAGCCCATTACAACCGATGCTATAGCTGCCATGCCACTGGACGTCGCGATGCAGCCGATCCCATCCTCAAGCTCCATGAGCCTGGTTTCAAGGGCGGTTGTCGTCGGATTCGCGATCCTCGTATAGATGTAGCCCGGCGATCTGCCCGCAAAGGCATCCGCAAGCTCCTGGGCGGTTTTGTAGGCGTAGGAAACGGTCTGGTAAATAGGAACTACCGATGCGCCGCTTCCACCATCGCTTGCAACACCTCCATGAATAGCCAACGTATCAGGTTTCATAGTTGTCGGTTTCCTATATCTGATAGTCAAGTAATGGTTTTGTGTGAATACCGCATTCGCCGCCGCACTTGCTCGTTCCAATCCATCTGCCGGCCCGTTCATCCTTACCCTGTGCAATCTTCGTGCACGGAGCGCATCCTAAAGATCTGTATCCTTCGGCGTAAAGTGGATTGACAGGCACCTTATTCAACGCAAGGTACTGCCAAATCTCCCGCTCATACCAGATGAGAATCGGATTGAGTTTGATCAGACCTTTGTCCAGTTCTTCGACCTCTTTGTAGTTCGTACGAGTTCGGCCCTCGGTGCAGCGAAGGCCCGTAATCCAGCAGGTGACCCTCATCTCCCTTACCGCATCCCGGGTCGGCTGGACTTTAAGAATCTCACAGCATCTGTCAGGATCGGTCTCGTACAGTTTATCGGGAATCTTATCATCGTTGCTGAAGATCCGAAGCTCAGGATACCTGGCGACCTCTTCAGCCATGAACTTCTTGGTTCCAGGCGGCTTGAACCTTGTCGTAACTATAAAGCCACGAATATCAGGGCTTACACGCTTTGCAAGGTCCCAGACAACGCTGGAATCTTTACCGAGGCTGTTGGCTACGACAAGACCATCCCCGAATTCCTTGTACGCTTGGTCGATCAATTCAAGCGAGCGTTCGACTTTTTCTGCGAAATTCAGCTTCTCAACTAATTCTACAACATTTTCTGTAACTTCTTTTATTAACATGACTTCTATCTCCTTTTCATTCAATTTTCAGAGTTAAATGCTATATTTCATATTCCGGTCTTTTTAATGTCCCAAATGCCACCCGCATCCAGGTACGTTCATGCAGGTAATAAGCGGCAAGTTTGATTATTGTGTCAGCTATGCCTATCTCAGCGGCAAAAGTCAATTCGCCGGTAACAATCCAGGCCACAGTAAAAGTGACCAGAGTAGCAATAAACCGCCAACTCAGGGCTTTGATAATTGTTCTAACGTGCGTTTCCACTTATTCTTTACTCCAACACTAATAGTATACCTATAGTATTACTGGGATATTTAATAAAATAAAAACCTTATATTTCACAATCCACTACTTTCAAATATTGTAGTTGACGGCACATTTATCCCTTTTAGCCCGTTCAAACTCTACAAGTTCGGCAAAAGTTTTATTATCGCAAACCTCAGAAACAGCGTTGTTTACCTGGCGCCATAACTCCTTGAATGCCTCATTTCCACCCAAAAAATGCTCTCCATTATCTTTTTCTGCATCCGGGACTAATGAAATTGGCCCCTGGATATAATCAATGACCTCTCGGACTGTTATATCGCCAGTATCCCTTGCAAGGATATAACCACCATCCTTACCCCGTATTGATTCGACAAAACCTCCATGCTTGAGATCATTCAGAATAATCTCCGCAAAACGCAGCGAAATTTGCTGAGCATCTGCTATACTGCGTGTCTTTACCGGCTTGCCGGTATTACGCCAAGCAAGCTCAAACAGAGCCTTGAGTGCATATTGACATTTCTTTGATAATTTCATTCCAGATCCATATATCACTAACCCAATCGGAATACTATTATATCGGAGAAAAATCCCCCAGTCAACAGGTTTTTCAAAAAAAATGCAAAATTTTTAACTTTCGCAATTTATCGTAGTTATTGGGCGTATTCTTAGGATTTTCCCAGTTTATATGCAATGTCGGAAATACCTACTGTATATTTTTGGAAAGTCTTCTTACTTATTTCCATTTTTTGTGTAACATTTGCCATGTCGCGAGGACTTAATTATCGTATTGGCTTTTTATTACCCTATAGTTCTGATTTGCACGACATGACACTTCGCGTAAGGAACAACAGCAGTTAAAATATTGTTTATAACTTGACTTTGCAGGTTAATATTATTAATATAATGGTGACAGTGTGTGTGTACAATTGATTAACCAAGGAGCGAGGATACTGTGTCCACGATTCACAGATGTGGCTTCCACGCGTGGGGAATAGTGCGTAATAGTTGCGCTTGAAAGGAGCGAGAAAATGACCTTGAAGAAATCAAAGGTAAGTCGGCTGATGATACGAACTGAAAGCATAATAACAATAGCTGCTGTAACAGTTATAAGTATCGGAATATTAAGAGCGGAACAGTCGCCCGAGAAAGAAAACATCAATGCAGCAACAGATCAGGCTTCGAGGCAACCAGCTCGTCCGAAGCCAACCTACGTACCTGGTGAGGTCATTGTCAAGCTCAAAGATAGACAGGCTGATGGAATCGGTTTGCTTTCACTGCAGGATGCGACCAGGCACAAAGCCGCCCTTCTTCGTCTTCAGGCCGACTATGGTCTTTCCATTGAAGGGCCGGTGTTTGGCGGCGCTCATCAACGGCTGAAATACGAAGATGCTCCTCAGAGACAGAGGTCCGGCAATATCCGTATTTTATCTTCAACCAGGCCAAAGACAACTGCCGGGCCTTCGACCTCTCCTGAATTGCTTCAATTCTATCTGCTCAGGACCGACCGGGATGTGCCAAGCATGTGTGCCGCACTCAGAGGTGACCCTGACGTGGAGTTTGCGCAGCCCAATTATATCTATAAGCGCTGTGGCGATCCTAACGATCCGGAATTTCCCGATCAGTATGCACATCAACTAATCCAGATGTCCGAAGCGTGGGACATCTCGACCGGCAGCCACGACATAGTGGTCGCTGTGCTGGATACCGGTGTAGACGTAAACCACCCCGACTTGAAGGACAATATCTGGGTCAACAAAGGCGAGATTCCCAATAACGAGATAGATGATGACAATAATGGATATATCGACGATGTTTCAGGCTGGAACTTCGAGGAGGACAGCAACGATGTCATTCCCGAATTTGGCTGGTATGGTGTCGAGGGGCACGGTACGAACGTTTCCGGTGTAATCGCCGGAGTGGGCAATAACGGCATAGGCGTCTGCGGCGTAAACTGGCAAAGCAGTATAATGGCTTTGAGGTTGAGCATCTATATGACTTCCGCCGAAGTAGCTGAAGCTTTGGAATATGTCGCAGCCAACGGCGCGCACGTAGCGAACATGAGTTTCGGTGCAGACGAATTCGGCCCGGACGGAGATCCCGCAGTCAACGCGGCGATAGACAACGCTTTCGCACATGGAGTTCTACTGGTAGCCAGTGCAGGTAATGACGATACAACCAGGCCGCACTATCCGGCGGCCTATTACAACGTTATGGCAGTCTCCTCCACCAATGGCGAAGATATTAAGACAGGCCACAGCAGCTTCGGGCACTGGGTTGACATCGCCGCCCCGGGAACCGATATTGTCACGACCGATCTCGGTGACGAATACATTGCCACGGCGGGAACTTCATTTTCCGGACCCTATGTCGCGGCGGTCGGGGCACTGGTACTTGCACATAAGCCGGAACTGACACACATAGAAGTCAGAGCCATTCTGGAGAATACTACCGATCCTGTATATTACGGGGACCTCGATCCCGATTACGGCTACGTAGGCACTGGGCGGGTAAATGCCTACCTGGCCCTGCTCGAGTCCGACATAAAGCATCCATTGGGAGAAATAGTAGAACCGAGAACGCAGCAGACCTTTCCATCGGACGGTAATGACATTCCAATGGTTCTTTTCGTGCACGGTGATTCCTATCAACTGGAATACCGCGGCTTCGGGCAAGACGAGTGGAACCTGTTAAATGACGGCAGTTCCCCCATAGATCCCAACGGTTTCGTTTATCTGGCGCTTACAAATCCCGGAGCCGGAGCATTCGAGTTGCGTCTTAACGTAACTACGGACGGGGCCGTCCATACCGATCGTAAAACATTCGGCATTGAACTTGGCGCCGAGATGGCACCCTGGCCATTACCGGAGATGCCTGAAGATCCCGAAGAACTGCCGGATGAGACGTACCTGGGCAGTCCCCTTTGCCTCGACGTTGACGGGGACGGACGAAATGAGATAATCGAGGCGTCTTATGCATGGAGCGATAACTACTGGCCTGACGGTAATATAAACATCTGGAAAGATGATGGAACTGCCCTTGAAGGCTGGCCTGTTACGCTGGAAGGAGGCATTACGGCCTCGGGATTGGCAGTGGGAGATATCGACGGCGACGGCGATTATGAAATCGTAGTAGTGGACGATTATAGTGTCATGGCTACTGCTCTGCATGTTGAGAGCGGCCAGACAGTGGAGGGTGATTGGCCCATAGAAGTCGGCGGTTACTGGTACGCCTATATAATCGGCAGCCCTGTCCTGGCAGATCTGGATGGTGATGGTGACAGTGAGATTATTGTCGCCCTTGACGAAGAATCCAGAGAAAGCGACGGCCTGTTTGCCATCCAGGGAGACGGGACATTCCTCTGGCAAAGGCGATATACTACAGAAGGCCCCATAAGCGTCGCAGATTTTGACGGAGACGGTGACGTAGAGATAGCCCTTTGCGGATTCGGCCCCGGTATTACACGCGTATACACATTCATACTCGACCACGACGGCCAGCAGATTAAAAGATGGCGAGGCGGCAGCGCAAAAGGAACGGCCATCGTCGATCTGGATGCCGACGGCGAGCAGGAACTGGTGTTCTGCACTGAAGACAGCGTTATGGCGGTCCACATTGACGGCAGCACACTCTGGACAGCCAGAGTGCGCGGACCGTTTGAGGACGAAGGCGCCTTGAGTGTCGGAGACGTCGACAGCGACGGCTTCAGTGAAGTCTACGTTAACACATTCGTCGAAGAAGATGGATTCGAATACAGTCTCGTTTACGCCTTCGACCATGAAGGTCAGGAATTGTCCGACGCAGGATTTCCCAAAACGCTCATGGGTTATCCAAGTCAATGCACTCCTCTTATTGGCGACGTTGACGGTGACGGGCAGAAAGAATTGATGGTTGCTTCAGCCGGCGCACCAATCATGGCCTGGGAAGCTGACGGCTCAGCCACAACAGGATTTCCAATGTTGGATTTGTCCGCTGAGTTTTACACCAGCCCGGCCCTTGAGGACCTCGACCAGGATGGCGACCTTGAATTAATGATCAATGGTTATGACTACCAATTCCATGTCATTGACCTGCCGGGCACATACGATCCGGTGACGACCGATTGGGGCATGTCGAGACGCGATCCCCAAAACTCGGGGTGGACCTTGCCAGCACCGACTTTGGATCCGATATCGGTGCCGGACCAAATCGAGCCGGGTCAGATACTCGAGTTCCAGGTAACTACCTCGAATCCCGCGAATCAGCCGATCCAGCTCTTGGTCGGTAATTTACCCGAAGGGGCTTATTATATTGAGGATACACAAACTGTCATCTGGAAACCTACGGCAGACCAGGCACCTTATACGTACACTTTCTCTTTCCTCGTAACAGACGCAATCAGACAGCATAGTCAAAGTGCATCGGTTAGCGTAGTGCAAAACGCAATTTACTGGGCCGATATGGACACCGATCCGAACTGGCAGCTCGATGCCGGCTGGGCATGGGGCGCACCGACAGGAGCCGGCTCATGGAACGGCGATCCGAAATCAGGCTACACAGGCGAGAACGTCATCGGCTTTGAAATTGAAGGCGACTATACCGACAATATAACTGAAACACGTTATGCTACAACCGGCCCGATAAACTGCGACCGATACAAAAACATCAGGTTGAGCTTCCAACGGTGGCTTGGGGTTGAATCACCATATGACTATGCCAATATTCAGGTATCTAATGACGGCACGAATTGGATTGATCTGTGGACAACGGGTCTTTATCACGTCTCGGATGACAATTGGCAATCCGTGGATTATGCTGTTCCTTCGTCAATCGGAGATGGGCAGCCGACAGTTTACTTCCGCTGGGGTATCGGCCCAACGGATGAGTCGGTAACTTATCCGGGTTGGAACATAGACGACGTCCGGGTGACAGGTGAACCCATATAGAGCCGGACAAAGTCTGCAGGAAATAACTGTTTTCAAGAGCATCCCTGTACCAGGAGCGATACAGGGATCTTCTTTATTTGCTTGTCGAGCTCATTCCTCCCAGCTATATTGGAAAAAGTACGTCTAAATTGGAAGGACAAAAACATGAGAAAAGAATTAAGCTTCGCCTTGCTGTGTATAGCTATTATTTTTACCGCTATACAGGGAATTGAATCTTCAGTTTCTGCCGCGGATTCCTCACAGACTTATGACGTGGTTATTTATGGCGGCACTTCTGCGGGGGTGGCGGCGGCCGTCCAGGCAAAACGAATGGGAAAGACAGCAATAATCGTTTGTCCCGAAAAGCATCTTGGTGGATTAACGGCTGGCGGACTTGGCTGGACCGATTCCGGCCGGAAGGAAGCTGTTGGAGGTTTCGCACGCGAATTTTACCGTCGGATTAAAAAACATTACGACAAACCCGATGCCTGGATCTATCAGAAACCACAAGAATATTCCAGGTACCGCCCCGAAGATGATGCCATGTGGGTCTTCGAGCCGCACGTAGCAGAGCAAACCTTCGAAGAGCTTGTGGCCGAGCATAACATTCCCGTCCACCGAGACCAGTGGCTAAAACGCAAAGCAGGTGTTATCAAAGACGGATCGAGAATCGTTTCTATCACCACGCTTAACGGCAAAACATACCGGGGCAGGATATTCATCGACGCAACGTACGAAGGCGACCTTATGGCCGGCGCTGGAGTGAGCTATCATGTCGGTCGCGAGGGCAATGACGTGTACGGTGAAACCTTGAACGGCGTCCAGACGCGCAACGCTACCAAGCACCAGTTTGAAAAACCCGTCGATCCATACATCAAGCCCGGCGACCCGGCCAGCGGGCTTTTACCCCGAATTCACGCCGGAAGTCCCGGTAAAGAAGGCCAGGGCGACCATCGGATTCAGGCGTACAACTTTCGCATGTGCCTGACGAAAGTACCGGAGAATCGAGTGCCCTTTCCCAGGCCGGACAACTATGATCCAATGCAATACGAGCTGCTGGCGCGCTATCTCGATAAAGGCTGGCGGGCAATATTCGTCAAGTTTGACCCTGCTCCGAACGCCAAGACCGACACCAATAATCACGGCGCCTTCTCAACCGATAACATCGGCATGAATTATGACTATCCCGAAGGCAGCTACCAGCGACGGCGGGAAATTCTCAAAGAGCACGAGGATTATCAAAAGGGACTGATGTGGTTCCTCGCCTATGATCCGCGCGTGCCGGTGGACGTGCGAGAGAAAGTCAGCCAGTGGGGCCTGGCAAAAGACGAATTCACCGACAACGGCCACTGGCCTCACCAGATTTACGTCCGCGAAGCCAGGCGAATGGTTAGCGATTTCGTAACAACCGAGCTACACCTGCGACGGATAAAACCGACACCCAAACCCGTCGGCATGGGCTCATACAACATGGACTCGCACAACGTCCAGCGATACGTCGATGAAAAAGGCTACGCCCGCAATGAGGGTGACATCCAGATAAATCCCGGTGGCCCCTATCCAATCTCATACGGCGCGCTCGTGCCGAAAGCCTCCGAATGTACTAATCTGCTCGTTCCGGTCTGCGTCTCTTCATCGCATATCGCGTACGGCTCGATTCGCATGGAGCCGGTCTTTATGATTCTCGGCCAGTCCGCAGCGACCGCCGCCGCTTTTGCTATTGACGACAACATAAACGTACAGGATGTCGATTACTCTAAGCTGCGGGCGCGTCTTCTTGCCGATGGCCAGGTGCTGGAACTGCCCTGAAATTATTTAGAACCTGCGAAGCCTTATATCTTTAAACTGAACGAGCATATCGGAACCCTGATGCACCTGGAGGGCGAGCTCACCTGATGGAATCCTCCGCGGATCATTATCTTCGAGTTCGCACATTACAACATCGTTTATCTTCAGCACAATCCGACCACCTTTGGCGTTAAAAGTGTAATCGTTCCATTGCTTCGGTTTGAAGTGCTTGAGCAGTTCATCAGGGTCTCCTACGCTCCCGATGACATTAATCTTGCCCTCTTTATCGATTACTACTTTTTGGCCCCTCTCGGCTAATATTCCCCTGAGGGTGTATTCCATAATCACGCCCGTCCATCGGCCGTCCGCGGAAAAATCAGCCTGACAGCCAATTAGCGCTTCAGGGTGCATGGCCGTGCGCTCCAGGCTCCTGAAATAGATACCAGAGTTGCCGTTTTCGAGACGGAACTTTAAGCGTAACTCAAAATCTTTTACGTCACCACCTGTCCATATCAGAAAGTTGTTCTCCGATATGCGATTCTGTGTCGTCGTTTTTCCCGTTATGACACCATCGGTCACGGACCATATTTTAGGATTACCCCTCCAACCCAGAAGGTCCCTGCCGTTGAAAAGACTTATGAAGCCCGGCTCAACGTTCAATTTCGCGCTCGGTGTCGCATCGACGTCCAGATCACCGGCGGCAAACTGGATGCCGTCAAGATAGAATTGCAGTATGGTCGGATTCCACCATATTTCGGTTCGGTGTCCTATCGCACAATAGAAAATTCTACCCTTGCCGTACTGCTTGATCCAGGCCAGGCCGAAGTCATTATCAGTACGGTGTACCCACGGCACCGACATGTTGGTATTCTTTACGTCCAGTGACAATAGCACCCTTAGTTTTTCCCGCGAGTACGGTTCACGGAACTGGAATATCTCATCAGCAAGGCGAAAGTCCTTGCCACCGAACGCAGCAACGAGCGGATGGTCAGGCTCATCGAGTTTTATGCCGACCTCCTCGTTCCACGGATGTCCCCAGTAAGCCATACCGAGAAGTTCCTGAAATTCAGGCCAGTTGGTGTTTCCGCCTATAGCATGATGATAAGCCACAATACCACCGCCCTGCTCGACCCACTCCAGCAGGCTTTGGCGCAGCAGCTTCTCGACCGCTTCCTGGTCGGGACCGTGGGCTTTGAGTTTCTCCATGTCCTTTTCGGTTGGCCTGATCCACTGGCCGTTGCTGTTGTTCATAATAATAACATCGAATTTCTTAAGATGCTCCGGCAGGTACATCACCACATCGTCGCTGACGACCGGCTCGAATGCACCGGTCTTTTCGCCAAGCATCTTCATCGCATATTCGGCCTGCGGGACGCAGTAGCCTTTGTGCGGACAGTTGTCCATAAAAGGCGTGTTCCAGATCAATACCTGACGAGGCTTTTTCGGAGTAACACGGGCCTTCGAGGGAATCGCCGCCCGGATTCGCTCGGCCTGCTGGTCCGTAAGCTGACCTTGAGTGACACTTTGCAGTGCAAACAACACCACGATTGTAGAAATTTTTATATATGTATCTCTCTTGATCATAAATAATCTCCTATTATATAGTTTATAAGGACCAGCCCCGCCGGTATCGATGCCAAAGGGCCAAGTCGGCCTTGTCGTTATTTACGACTTTCATCGCTATCGGATCGAACTCGATTGGCACGCCGACCAGAGTCGAAACATTACCCAGCAGCACAAACTCGGCAAGACGGCCAGCATAGTCGAAGTTCGACATAGCCTGCGGCCCTCCCTTACAGGCATCGAGCCATTCACGCTCATGTCCCCTCACTCGTGGCAGCGTTTGTGGGGGTCCTTCGAAATCTTCGAATTTGGCTTTTGGAAGCAAGCTGAAAGACATGTTGTGCCCTGTCGAATGAATCATTCCCTTGTCACCGATAAGAAGGCAGCCGGCGTGGTCGGCCCATTTTTTCTCGCCGGCGTCGCCCCAGTCCAGCGGTCTTTCCAGGTGTTTTTCAATCATGTTCCTCGGCCCCGGCGCCTGGCCCGGGCCGTTGTACCAGTTGATCCTGACAGGCGGCATCTCACCCCTTGCCGGGAAATCGTAGTGAATGATCTCCCATTTCGGAAGAGAGTGTTTGTGCACGCCGGAGACCTCCGGATTGAGTCTTATCAGATTCTTTATGGATGAGTCGGATTGCTGATCCCAGAGTGTATTGAGCCTGAGAGCTTTGAAGGGCAGGTTCATCGTATGCGATGCCCAGTTGCCCAAGTTGCCCGTGCCGAAATCGCGCCAGCCGTGCCAGCCGCTAACCCAGCGTGAATTGTACGGCCGGTAGCTGGCCGGGCCAAGCCATAAGTCCCAGTGCAGATAATCCGGTATAGGATGTTCGTCGGTCGGGATAGGCCTTTCACCCGGTCCGCCGCCGGTGTTCCAGGCATGTACTTCGCGGATATCGCCAATAACGCCCGCTTGTACAACCTCCACAGCCCGGCGGAAGGCTTCGCTGCTTGTGCCCTGATTGCCCATCTGGGTTGCGACTTTGCATTCTGCCGCCATCATGCGCAGGTGGAGGGCCTCGGAGACAGTGCGGGTCAGAGGTTTTTCGCAAAAAACATGTTTGCCCATCTTCATTGCTGTGACAGACATTACGGCATGAGAATGGTCGGGTACCGCAATAACGACGGCGTCGATTTGTTTGTCCATCTGCTCCAGCATCTTGCGATAGTCGAAGTATTTTTTCGCTTGAGGAATCTCCTCGAACGACAGGCTTGCCTTCCTTTCGTTAACGTCGCACATGGCAACAACGTTGGTGTTCAATTTCGGCATTGTATCCACGAACCACCTGCCGCGACCGCCGACTCCGATCAGGGCGATGTTTAGTTTGTCGTTGGCCTGATAGCTGCGTGCCAAGCTACTGCTGTTCAAAATCAGCAGACCTGTACCGCCAAGTACCATACTTTTAAGAAAAGCCCGGCGGTTAATCAATGAATTCATTTTCGATTACCTCCAGTAATTTCGGTTGTGCCATTTTGCTGCCTTCTAACCGTATATTCCAGAATATTATCATAACAGACAAAACAAAGCTATCGTTATAATCAGCCTGTTGATGTAAATCAAATTTCCCCTAAATATTTGGTCTGGGAAAAAACAAGCTACAAACAAATTGAGAGCGCGGTCTATCTATTGTCGGCGCTGGATCGAATTCCCACCGGCTTCTGCTGGAGAAGAGTATTGAATTGATTGAACCGATTTTTGAGAAAGCGTTAGATTACAGCTTATAATCCGATTTTATAAGGCCTGCTTTCGACTTTGAACGGCCCTGCCACTTGAATTGTTGCCGTAAATGGTCCGGCCACGTTTTGAGGCTCTCGCCACGAGAGTGAACAGGTGCCGCCTCAGCCATACTCGAAGCTGAAAGTTTGATCGTACGAACCGTCTTCATTTTTGATATGGAGTTTCGGAGGCTGCGGCCGGGAACCATTGCAAGTCAGCTCAATGATCTCCTGACGCCGGCCTTTTATTACTTGATTAAAGGAATAACTCGAACCGGCGTTTCTTGCATCGACGGTGGCGATGATCGGCTCGCCGACATCCAGCTTTGTCTCGTTACCCTCTTTTATTTCGAATGGATTATTCCGGCCGTAATATTGCCCGGACAATGCCCAGGTATTGCCTTGTTCATCTTTGCGTTCGGTCTTCCAGAAACGAACATGATACTCTCCGACCGGCAGCCGGCTGGTTTGTATGCCTGGCTCTATCGTGACAGGCCCTTTTGCACCATCCGCTTCGAACCGGCTGATTGCTTCCGGCAGGCGGAAAGAACCATAAACTGTATCCTGCGCGATCTGTTGGGTATGCGATGATACTACTGCCCATATTACCAAAATTCCAAAGAGACCTATTCCCACAGCTAATGTAATATAGTATTTATTTCGCATGTTCTTACCTCAACGTATAATAATTTAATCGACCGGTCTTACACAGTCGGCCTGAATAGTACGTATCTATGACAGGTATGTTACAGGATTTACCTTCTTTTTACAACACCTTATTTTAGCGCTTAATTATATCCGTTGGAGCCAGTCCAAAGAATTGACATGGGAAGCGCCAAATCATGAGAATCAGGATTGTAGAGGGATAAATGTTCGACATTATCGCTATCGGCGGGAATCTTCGCT
>Ga0209536_100008333_pt1 | contig 15564 bp, 14 predicted proteins | sample DeeMarSeWOR28_12_FD_187461 | JGI IMG/M metagenome (GOLD analysis project Ga0209536, IMG submission 187461) | Marine sediment microbial communities from White Oak River estuary, North Carolina - WOR-2-8_12 (SPAdes) (version 2) | ecosystem: Environmental > Aquatic > Marine > Intertidal zone >...
GTCGCGAGAAGCTCTATGTACGGCTCGAACGCAGGCAATTTTATGCACTGTTCGGTGATTTCAAGACAGGCCTGAACGTTACTGAACTGGCGCGTTATGACCGCTCACTAACCGGATTCAAATCAGAAATGCGCAACAAGCATTTCAGCCTGAATGTGTTCGCCAGTGAAACCGATCAGAATTTCGTCAGGGATGATATCCGCGGTGATGGCACCTCGGGCCTGTACCGCTTGCGCTTCCCGGACCTGCTGTTAAATTCAGAAAAGGTCAGGATAGAAATACGTGATCGCTTCCGTCCGCAGATCGTGCTGTCGTCGCAACCGATGACGCGCCATATCGATTACAGCATTGATTACCACGCCGGCACCCTGTTCTTTAAACAGGCGGTACCGAGCAAGGACGCCAGCCTTAACCTGGTCTATATCGTTGTCGATTATGAAACACGGGCGGATGGTGCAGAAGAACTGAGCTATGGTGGTCGCGGTGCCGTCAAGCTGCTGGATGACAAGCTTGAAGTCGGTGCCAGCTACATCAACCAGGGCCAGGATACCGGTGATGACACACTGGCTGGCGTTGACGCCACCATCGACTTTAGCGACAGTACGCAGCTTAAACTGGAATACGCAACCAGCCAGGCGAACAACGCGCAAAGCAAGGATGCCTACCTGGCTGAACTACGCCACACCTCCAGCAACATGGACGGTACGCTTTATTACCGTGAACAGGAAGCAGGCTTCGGCCTCGGCCAGCAAAGCGTGATCGGCACCGGCACCAGTGTCTACGGTGTCGACGGCAGTTATCACATGACCGACAGGCTCGACTTTATCACCCAGATTTTCCGTCAAACCGACCTGCAGACTGATGCCGATCGTGATGTAGTTGAAGCAGGACTCGTGTATGACGCTACCCACTACGGAGCATCAGCCGGCATGATCATGGCCAGGGACCGATTCAACAATGGCCAGGATGCGAAGTCGGAACAGCTGACCCTGGGTGCCCATAAAACCTTCTTCGAAAACAGCCTGAACCTGCGCATCGATCACAACCAGTCACTGTCGAACAACGCCAACTCCAACTACCCGACACGCACCATCCTTGGAGCCGACTACCTGCTCAATGCTTCCACCACGCTGTTTATCGAACAGGAATTTACCTTTGGCGATTTTGAAGATAGCCGCGGCACACGCATTGGTATGAATGCACGGCCATGGACAGGCGCTACCTTGAACACATCGATGGAACAGCGCAGCAGTGAATTCGGACCACGCCTGTTTGCCAATGCCGGCCTGAAGCAGACCTGGCAGGTCAGCAGGGTCTGGAGTGTGGATGCCGGCTTCGACAGCAGCACCACCATCAAGGAACCCGGCGCTTACCAGTTCGGCTCAACACTGCCGCCTGCGCAGGGTAACACTGAAGATTTCTTTGCGGTCTCGCTCGGTGCCACCTACCAGCATGAAAGCTGGTCGTGGACATCACGCATCGAACGTCGTGATGCCGACTCGGAAAACCGCTGGGGCCTCTATTCCGGCGCTGTGGGCGAACCGCGCAAGGGACTGGGCCTGTCTGCCCGGCTGCAATGGTTTGATACCGAGACCACGACCGGCATCGAAGGTACCCAGGCTGACCTGCGCCTCGGCCTGGTGCATCGACCGTTTGCCCGCCGCTGGACATTCCTCAACCGCACGGACTTCGCGATCGATACCGAAACCGGCGGTGTCAGCAACTTCGATAACTGGAAACTGGTGAACAACCTGCTGGTCAACTATCGCCGCAAGGGCACGCAGCTCAGCACGTTCTACGGCGCCAAATATACGCGCGATACCATCGACAGTGCCGAGTACTCCGGATACACCGACGCGCTCGGTTTAGAGTATCGCAAGGACATCAGCAAGCGCTGGGACATCGGTGCGCGCGCAAGCACGCTGCACAGCTGGAACAGTGAACTGTACGATTATTCCTACGGCTTGTCAGCTGGATTCAGCCCGGCCACCAATATCTGGGTGAGCGCCGGTTACAACTGGGCCGGGTATGAAGATGACGATTTCAATATGGCCGGCTACACCGCGCAAGGCCCGTACATCAAGCTGCGCTTCAAGTTTGATCAGCAGTCGGTTCGCGACGCTGCAGAGTGGTTCAACAAACAATGAGATTTAGTAGTTCACGCTTGATCTGACAGTTGTTGTCGATTTTCGCCTCACCGTGAGATCTGCCTGTGTCAGAGTTTTAATATCCTGTTTTCTCGCAGAGGCGCAGAGAATATTTACAGGTACAAGGGACGAGTAACGAGGGACAAGTAAAAAACAAAGACGATATTCACGCTTCTCCTTCCGGGAGAGGGCTAAGGCGAGGGAGGACTAAGACGCCGCCTGAATGAAATGAAACGCGGACAACTCATCACCTGCCTCGGATACTGCGATACTGCATCCGGGCTACAAACAACACAATTGTCTCTGCGCCCTCTGCGCCTCGGCGAGAGTAGAGATCTACAGGTGTCGCCATGCAGGCAGGATCAAACTTTATTCAAATATACGCTGCCACCAGCGTCTGCGATTGGCCGGTGGATACAGGGCTTCTTCAAGCTCGATCGGGGGGATTCTTGATAATATCCAGCCGGGCAGTGGCGGCTTTTCGCTGTAACCGCATGATACACCCAGGTTGTGTGGGTCAAATATCTTTATGTAGGAAGGATTGTTTTTGTCGTCGGTATAAACAATACCGCAGTAATCTTCTTCATGCTCCTCGCGCAGCAGGGTGTCAATCTCGTCGATGAATTCAAGCAGCTTTTTCCTGTCGACCGGAGACTCGGGCGGCGTATCACCGACGTGATAGATATACCAGCTGTCATCCACCTTTAATTTGAGCTTATCCCAGAATTCATCCAGGTGATGCCAGCGCATCAGCGAGGTAAACCTGCCTTTAAAAGCATCAAGATAATTTTGCTGTATTGATGATTCCATAGTATGTCTCAGGATTCGTTTCAGGGTGTTCAGCTTTCGCTCAATACAAGGCTGTTGATCCAGCTCTTCAGGTCACCGACGCTGCGGTGAAGATAGGCACTGTCCTTGAAAGCACAGGCCATCAGCGCTGTACCCTGCATGCGCGACAACAGATCCATTGCCTTATCGTTGGCATCGGCCAGACCGATTTCCTCAAACTGCCTGCTCATCCAGTCCCTGAGCAATACGAAAACCTCACGTGATTTAGTCTGTAAGGCTTCTGTATCTTTGGCGAGTTCGACACATAAAGAGCCAATAGGGCAGCCCGTATCGACTACAGAGTCTTCACTGCCGGCCATGATGTCCAGCAATGCCTGCAGGCGTTTCCCCGGGTTATCGCTGGCATTATCGCAGCTCACCAGTGCTTCCCGGTATTGCTTGACGCGTGTTTCTACAACAGCGGCAAGAATGTCGTCCTTGGTTTTGAAGTAATAGTAAAAATTGCCGCGGGGGATCCCGGTGATATCGGCGATATCACTGAACGATGTCTGGTTGTAACCATGCTTGTAGAACAGCTGATCAGCTGCCTCGATAATGCGCGTACGGTTATTCTCGCCTTTGGTTCCCATGGGGCCTCATATTTACGGTAAATTACAGCATTGGAACTGTTAGTCGTGAAATACTAGACGGTCGTATGACTTATGTAAACCCTGCAATGGCCTGCAGCCTGATGATTATTCACAGAACACGCAATAATATCTATATTTTCAAAAGCTTGTATAAATATAACCATTCTGGGGTATAGCCGGGGAAATCTGTTGAAGGCACTCGAAGTCAACAATCTGCACAAAACCTATCGCAATGGTTTCCAGGCACTGCCCGGTGTCAGTCTCGAAGTCAAACACGGAGACTTCTATGCACTGCTGGGCCCTAACGGCGCGGGCAAATCAACCATTATCGGGATTGTCTGCTCATTGATTAACAAGACTTCAGGCCAGGTAAGGGTTTATGGCGTAGATCTCGATCAGAACCCGGCTGATGCAAGAATGCATATCGGCCTGGTGCCGCAGGAATTCAACTTCAACATATTTGAGCCAGTAGGCGAAATCCTGCTGAACCAGGCGGGCTACTATGGCATCCCGAGAAAAATTGCCCGCCACAGAGCGGAAATATATTTGAAGAAGCTGGAACTCTGGGACCGTCGCTACGACATGGCCAGGGAATTATCCGGTGGCATGAAACGCCGACTGATGATCGCCCGGGCACTGGTGCATGAGCCCAGGCTGCTCATCCTTGACGAGCCTACCGCGGGTGTTGATATTGAAATCAGGTATTCGATGTGGAAGTTAATGCGTGAGCTTAACGCCGGCGGCACCACCATCATTTTGACCACGCACTACCTGGAAGAAGCAGAAAGCCTGTGCAATAACATCGCAATCATCGATAAAGGCGTCACTATCGAACAGACAGATATGCGTTCATTACTGAACCGCCTGAACATGGAAACCTTCGTGCTATATCTCGATCATGAAATTGACCAGCTGCCGGACTGTGGCGACTACCATGTACGACTGATCGATAAAAGCACAATGGAGGTAGACAAGCACAGGGACCATGACCTTAACGGTCTCTATGCAAGACTTTCTCAGTGCAATATCAGGGTCGTCAGCATGCGCAACAAAAGCAACCGCCTGGAACAGCTTTTTATCTCGATGCTGAACAACAATAGCAAAAACTTATGATATATCTCACTCCGGTCCCTGGCACCGGTGGCAACAGCACAAGAGATCAAAGATGAAACTCAATGCTCAATACCACGCATTCAAGACCATCACTATCAAGGAATTCCTCAGATTCATCCGCATCTGGCTTCAGACCATAGTGCCTCCGGCAATTACCACAGCGCTGTATTTCATCATTTTTGGTGAACTGATCGGTTCCCAGATTGGAGACATCGACGGCTTCACATACATTGACTACATCGTGCCGGGTCTGATTCTCATGGCTGTAATCACTAATTCCTATGCGAACTGCGTTTCCTCCTTTTTCAGCTCAAAGTTCCATCGCAGCGTGGAAGAAATGATTGTTTCGCCATTACCGAACTACATCATGGTGGCAGGCTTTGTTACAGGCGGAATGTTGCGCGGTATCGTCGTTGGAATTGCAGTAACGCTCGTTTCCATGTTCTTTACCCGCCTGGAGATCCACAGTTACGCCGTGACCATCGCGGTATTCGTCCTTACATCAGTACTGTTTGCGCTGGCTGGCTTCATCAATGCCGTGTATGCAAAGTCATTTGACGACATCAGCATCATCCCTACGTTTATCCTGACGCCCCTCACCTATCTTGGCGGAATATTTTATTCCATTAACATGCTGCCGGAATTCTGGCAAAACGTTTCACTGGCGAACCCTATCCTCTACATGATCAACGCATTTCGTTACGGGCTACTGGGTGTGACAGATATTGAACTGACAACAGCGTTTATCATTATCATACTGTTTATCATCGGACTGTTCATATTTGCATTGCAGCTCTTGAACAGGGGCGTTGGCATAAAACCCTGATCAGGTGGTCAGGCCAGAAGTGACTGACACCAGTAATAAACCTGCAAGACCGGCCTCGGCTTTTATGAAACATTTTTTTAGCCGCAAAACACGCGAAGGGCGCAAATAAATTATTCAGTATTAAAATAAAACAGTTTGCTACATTCTCGGCTTTTGCGTTCTTTGCGGCTGACTATTCGTGAATGAAGTTCACTTTCATCTGTGGAAAATATCACACACAGATCACAACATATTAACGGGGCACGGGCTCAGGTATTCTCGGCCAGCGTTGGCACATTACGCTGCAAGACAGCAAAGCCGCCGAACAGCAATACCGTAAATACAGCATTACCCAGCAGACTGTTCTGGAAGAATGGTATGGCTGCGACATAGGCCTGCATCAAACCTTCGAGGGTCATCGGGTAGAGGCCGGACGTGAACCAGGCGCCAAAGTTGCTGATGATAAAAAACAGCACGGAAGAGCCGACAACAGCGATAGCGATGCGCCCAGCGTTGATGTTTTTCCTGATCCAGAAACCGATAACAACGGTCAACGCAAAGCCGGCATAAACATAGACCATGGTGTCATGCAGGCCGAGGATGAAATCACTGAGCAACAGCGCAAGAAAGGGAACGAGAAAAGCGACGCGCCTGTCAGAAAAATAGGCCCCGCCAAATAAAGCCATCGCAGCAAGCGGCGATACGTTTGGGGGATGCGGCAGCAGCCTGAATATCGCAATAGTGAATATGATCAGAGACAGGGTAATTAGTCGTGTATTCATAGCAATCTCGATGCCGCGTTGTCAGGGTGAGAAATTCTAACATAACCGCAATCCGAGTGGCGCCTTTTGCCTATTGGCTTGCAACTGAGACAGGTCTATCATGTAATGAACCGTTGCCATCTGATCCTGACAGGAACAACCAAAAGGAACTCTGAGTGAAAGCATCTGACCTGTTCGTGCAATGCCTGGAAACGGAGGGAATCGACTATATTTTCGGTGTTCCCGGGGAAGAGAACGCAGACTTCATGCTGTCGCTGGAGAAATCCGAAAAAATCAAATTCATTCTGTGCCGGCACGAACAGGGCGCCGCCTTCATGGCAGAGATCTACGGCCGCCTCACGGGCAATACCGCCGGCTGTCTGGGAACGCTGGGACCGGGCGCGACCAACCTGATCACGGGTGTTGCAGACTCCAATATGGACCGTGCGCCCATGCTTGTCATCACCGGCCAGGGATCAACCGAGCGCCTGCACAAGGAATCGCACCAGATCATGGATGTCGTCCATATGTTCGAACCGGTAACGAAATGGGCAACAACCGTCCGGCACGAGAACAATATTCCGGAAATCGTACGCAAGGCCATCCGCCTTGCCCGCACCGAAAAACCGGGTGCTGTACTCATCGAGCTGCCCGAGGACATAGCCGGCAAGGAAACTTCAGCCAGGCCGCTGAGTCCACAACGCTTTCGACGCCCGGTCCCTGACGACAAAATTGTCGATACCGCTTTCGATATCCTGAAAAACGCCAGACGCCCGATCATTCTTGCCGGTAATGGCTGCATTCGCAAACGCGCCAGTAAACAGTTGCGTGAATTCTGTGAAAAAACCGGCATCGGCGTGATCAGCACTTTCATGGCAAAAGGCTGCGTCGATATGGATGCAGACTACTGTCTGTACACGATCGGCCTCCAGACCAGGGACGTGGTAGCGTGCGCAATGGATGCTGCAGACGTCGTACTTGCACTGGGTTATGACATGGTGGAATACCACCCGCACCTGTGGAACGCTCAGGGTAAAAAACACATCATCCATGCAGACTTTCTTCCCGCCGAGATCGATGAAGACTATCACCCGGAAACAGAAATTGTCGGCGACCTCGCGCATACCCTGTGGATGCTGAACGCACGCGTCGATGCCAATGGCGGACTCAGCTATGACCTCTCCCAGCAGGCCGCAACGCGCCGTGAAATGAGCGCCGAGCTTGAGATGTACAAGGATGATGACACCAGCGGCGTGATCAAACCGCAAAAAGTTTTGTGGGATGTACGCAAGGCCATGGGTCATGAAGATGTTCTGCTTTCTGATGTCGGCGCCCATAAAATGTGGATCGCGAGACAGTACCAGTGTCACGAACCCAATACCTGCCTGATACCGAACGGCTTCTGCTCGATGGGCTCCGCCCTGCCCGGTGCTATCGCGGCTGATATCGTATTGCCACAGCGTCGCATTATCGCAATCTGCGGTGACGCCGGGTTCCTGATGAATGTACAGGAGATGGAAACGGCGCGTCGCCTGAACTCGAATATCGTGGCCATGGTTTGGGAAGACAAGGAATATGGTCTGATCGCATGGAAACAGCAGACACAGTTCGGCACCCACACCGACCTCAGCTTCAATAACCCTGACTGGCTCAAGCTGGCTGATTCATTTGGCTGGCACGGACACTTTGTTAAAAACAGCAAAGACCTGGCTTCGGTTCTGGAACAGGCATTTAACGAACCGGGCCCAAGCCTGATCGTCGTACCGATTGATTATCGCGAAAATATGAAACTGACCGAGCGGCTTGGAGATATCGTATGCCCCATATAACAGTGACCAGGTACTAGTGGCCGGGGACGAGGAACAACTTGCAACAGAATTTGCTTTTACAAAAAAATATTCCTCTGCGTACTCTGCGGCTCTGCGGTTAAAACTTTTCTTAATGGAGAAGAATAATGACTGATCACTTTTCTCTTCTGGTTCCCGGCGCCACGGCTGATGGAAGAATTGAAGTATTTGCGCCCTATGACTGTTCCCTGATAGCAACGGTCGACACGGGTGGCAGTGATGCGGTTGATACGGCACTGCAGACAGCGGATGCGCTCTATCGCGACAAGAAGAACTGGCTGACTGCCGAGCAGCGCATCAAGATTCTGGCCAGGACTGCTGACATCATGCAGGCACGTTTTGACGAGCTTGCAGTTGAAGCCGCGCGTGAAGGCGGCAAACCACTGGTTGATTCAACAATTGAAGTCACCCGTGCGATAGATGGCATTAAAAACTGCATCGAGGTATTACGCACAGAACACGGCCAGGAAATACCGATGCAGAAAAATGCAGCATCGATGAACCGGCTTGCATTTACCACGCACGAACCGATTGGTGTTGTTGTCGCCGTGAGTGCATTCAATCATCCGCTCAATCTCGCCGTGCACCAGATAGGCCCGGCCATAGCAGCAGGATGCCCGGTCATCATCAAACCTGCGGGTGATACGCCGTTATCATGCTTTCGCCTGATAAGTATTTTACGCGAAGCCGGCCTGCCTGATGCCTGGTGCCAGGGCATACTGACATCGAGTCTTGATGTTGCAGCACAACTGGTGACGGATAAACGGGTAGGCTTTTTCAGCTTCATAGGCAGCGCCGGTGTTGGCTGGATGCTGCGGTCAAAACTCGCGCCAGGAACACGCTGCGCGCTCGAGCATGGCGGTGTTGCACCGGTGATAGTCGCAGAAGATGCCGATCTCGACGACGCAATCCCGCTGCTGGCCAAAGCCGGCTTTTATCATGCAGGCCAGGTCTGTGTATCTGTACAACGTGTTTATGCACATGCATCGATTGCACGCCAGCTTGCAGAAAGTATCGCTGAAGCCGGTAAAAGCATGAAAATCGGCGACCCCACCTTGCCGGATACCGATATCGGCCCGCTCATCAGGCACGCGGAAACTGACCGCGTTGATGAATGGGTGCAGGACGCCGTTAACAAAGGCGCAGAGCTCATCAGTGGTGGTAATAAACTGAGTGACAGCACCTATGAAGCAACTGTACTGTTTAACGCACCAGACGATGCCATGATTTCATGTAATGAAGTGTTTGGACCGGTTATCCAGGTTTACTCATATGACGATATCGACGATGCCATCAACCGGGCCAATTCTCTTGACGTTTCATTTCAGGCCGCCGTGTTCTCGAAGAACATAGACACCTGCATGCATGCCTTCAAACATCTGAACGGATCGGCAATCATGGTCAATGACCATACGGCTTTCCGCGTTGACTGGATGCCATTTGCCGGGCTTAAACATTCGGGTCATGGTGTTGGCGGTATTCCACATACTTTCAGAGATATGCAGGTAGAGAAAATGATGGTGATAAGGTCACCGTCGTTATAATTATCGTAAAAACTGCCTCGAGTTGAGTGTTAAGCTGCTTACCTGTGCCTTGCCATGCCGGTAGTGGCGTTGATGTAATCAGCAAACAACGCATCATACTTTCCTGGCGCCCTCAATAAGCAGATACACATCATCTTTTAAAAAGCGTTTGCCGGTGATTTCAAGTTCAGCCGATTCCTCGATGTATTGAACTGTTTTTCTGTCAAATCTGGCGCCATAGACTTTTTCGACAAAGGGGGCGAACAAATCCTGACGTCTTCTTATTTTCCTGTTTTTTGAATAGACCATTTCAAGCAATCTGAACTTCCCGCCCGGTTTCAGAACACGGCTGAACTGCTCAAGGGCCATAGGCTGGAACTCATCTGGCATGACACAGCAAAGGAAGGTGGATATTATCCAGTCATATTGATTCGAATCGACCAGGCGCATCATGCTTGCATCGTCATGTAGAAGTTCGATTTTGCATTTCGCTGTCTTTATCTTCCTCGCGGCCTTTCTTAACATGACATCACTTAGATCGACGCCTGTTAATTCAACACTCTGATGATAGTGCTGGAAATTTCTTCCTGTCCCTACACCTGCTTCCAGTACCTTGCCACGCAAATCACCCAGTAACCACGGACGCCATTCTCTGTAAATCCGCTCCCACGGATAATCCAGTATGTCATAAAACATGGCGGTGATATTGTATTTGGCACGCAATGACAGGTTTTCTTCTCTCACGAAAACACCCTTCTATAAATTGAGCATGTAGGAAAATGACTTCATTCTGCCATGAGAGGGTACTACTAGAAGATAAGCACCTTGTCTGAATGCAGTGTGTGTTCTGAAATTACCTGCATTGTGCTGCGTTCGGCGCCATCCAGAATGTCATTATCAGTGAGACCGCGAGCATCCATACAGGTACCGCCGGCCAGTACCTCTCCCTTACGAATAACGGATTTGAGCATAAGCTCAATACTGTAAAAACCCTGGGGTACTTTCTGCCCCTGCTTGGCGCAGGCTACAGCATCAGCCAGTAGAAACACGGTTACATGTGCATCTTCATTGCTTAAAGCCTTTGCCAGGCGTAATCCGTTATAACTGCGCTCGGTACCGTAAGGCTTCATTGAGGATAATCAGGATGTTATTCATGTCTTGTCTCCATAATGATTTTCAGCCAAACCTACTACCGGCAGTCCGGCTTCGATCCACTTCGTCATACCACCACGCACCACATGCACGTTGTGGAATCCTTCTTCGGCAAGTAACAATGCAGCTTTTGCAGAGCGCTTGTCAGTTCTACATACAATCGCTATCGGACGTTCGATATATTCCGCTAATTCATTCATGCGCTCTGGCAACTCTTCGACAGTGATATTGACCGCGCAGTCGATATGGCCCTGTTCACCGACGAAATCCTCGGCAGTACGCACATCCAGCACCAGCGTACTGTTGTCATCAATGCGCTTTTTGAGTTCGGATATATCAATGGTTGGGCCACGGCGTATGCTGCCGATTATCCGCGGCAGAAAAGCCACAATGGCCAGCAATGCGAATGCAATCAGTATTTTCTGAATTAATCCTTCACCACCAGCAATAGCCTCACGCCCTGCATAACCAATGTAGGTGTATGCCATAGTTCCGGGTAGCATGAATACAAAGGTTGCAATCAGGTAATGCAGGAACCGTATCCGGGTCAAACCCAGTGCATAATTGAGCAGATTAAACGGGAACAGAGGCACCAGTCTGACAAAGGCAACAAAACGCCAGCCTTCACCTTCAACACCATTGATGAGTTGCCTGACCCTCCCGCCTGCTTTATCAGCAATCCAGTCTGAAGCAATGTATCGTGATATTAAAAAGGCCAGCATTGCACCCAATGTCGCGCCCGTCAGGTTATAAAAAGTGCCCAGCACTGGCCCGAACAGGGCCCCACCGGCAAGCGTGATGACTGAACCGGGTAAAAACAGCACCGTGGCCAGCGCGTAAATCAGTATGAATATAACCGGTGCCAGCACGCCTGCATCATTAATCCATACTTCCAGGGCAGCAGTATCGAAACGATCCCGATATACAATCGCAAGCGCTATACTGACCAGGAGGCCAAGTATTAATAACAAGCGAACTAACCGGCTACTGTTCATTATCGTTGCTCCACTGACGACGATTAATGGCATAGCTGTTTATTCTGCCGATAAACGGCAACCACAACATACCGTGCAGCCATGTAACAAGCTTGGGATCACGATAGGTATGAATACCAATACTCATGTTGTCATGACCCGCTCGCGGCTGATCCCGGTATGTGCCAAACAAACGATCCCACCACGGCAGGTTGAAGCCGAAATTGCTATTGGTCTCATCGTCTTCCACTGAATGATGTACACGATGCATGTCGGGTGTGACCACAAGCCAGCGTAATACACGATCCAGGCCCAGAGGCAAACGCACGTTGCTGTGATTGAACATCGCTGTCGCATTCAGTACGACTTCAAAGATAACTACTGCGACAACAGGCGGCCCAAGCACGGCGATAGTGGCAAACTTGATCAGCATAGAAAGAATTATTTCGATGGGATGAAAGCGTGCACCGGTAGTGACATCAAAATCGAGGTCCGCATGATGCACGCGATGCAGGCGCCATAGAACAGGCACTGCGTGAACCATGATGTGCTGCAGGTAGATAATGAAATCCATGGCCACAACTGAAGCGACAACCGCGGTCACTGGCGAGACATCGTAGTAATTAAAGATGCCCCAGCCCTGTTCGCTCGCAAATGCAGCCATGCCAACGGCGGCGGCCGGGAAGATCAGTCGAAGAATAAAACTGTTGAAAAACACCAGACCAAGATTATTTGCCCAACGCACTGCCTTTGAGACGGTCAGTGCCCGGCGTGGAGCAGCCACTTCCCAGAGAGCCATTACAGCGAAGACACAAAAAAAGAAACCGAGACGGATGACTATCTCATTTTGACTAACCAGCTCATTGAAACTCATCGTGCGTGCTCCGGTTGGTATGCAGCAATTCTCAGGTTATACTTAATGCCAAACTATACTATTCAATTGATTAGTTGAATAGTAGATTAATACGATGAGTAATTATGTCAAGCAGCAATTTCAAACATGAGCTGTTTACCCAGTTTGCCGTGGTAGGCAAAGCGCTCAGTAATGGCAATCGGCTGGAGCTGCTGGAATTTCTGGCCCAGGGAGAACGCAGTGTTGAAGATCTTGCCACGGTATCAGGATTAACAGTGGCCAACACTTCCAGACACCTGCAGCAGCTGCGCCAGGCAGGATTGACCCTGAACCGAAAAGAAGGCCTCAAGGTCTTCTATCGCATTAGCGATGATGATGTTATAGAACTGCTAAATGCCTTACGCAACGTAGCAGGACGCCATGTGGCTGATGTGGAAAGACTGGTAAACACCTATTTGACGGTAAAGGACAATCTGGAACCTGTACCCCGAGACGAACTGCTGGCACGTGTTCAAGATGACCTGGTGACCGTGATCGACGTCCGTCCGGCGGAAGAATACGCTGCCGGCCATATCCCGGGTGCTGCGAATATCCCCTTATCCGAACTGGAAAAACAGCTGGATCAGTTCGACCCTGAGCAGGAAATTGTTGCCTATTGTCGGGGTCCACACTGCATACTGGCATTTGATGCGGTAGCCAGACTCCGTGAAAAGGGTTACATGGCAAGACGATTACAGGATGGCTTTCCTGAATGGAAATCAGCTGGATTGCCTGTGAAGTAGAGTTTTTGATGAGCACGTATAAGAAGATTTGTTATAGCTGCTGAAGGTCTCCTTAGAGTTGTCAGCCGACTATTAGCCCTGGTTTTGCTCTAAATTTCACCCATCGGCAGCTTGCGGCCAGAAGCGGGCGGTTGAGCTGCTATAGAAAACACCTCTGGAGAGTGGTATTTTCTTCTGCGAACACCAAATAGCAGACCTTCAACGTTGGCGGTAAGTGGACTAATGCAAGGAGCGCAAGCGACGTGGCATTGGGTCCACTTGAACGCCCTTGTTAGGCGGCGCGCAACTCTCTCGGCTGGACCTTAATCTCTGATCTGGGGCACCCACCACTCAGGTCTCTCAGTATATCCCGGGAATCAACCGATAGCGCACGCGTCGTGTATAGTCTCGATAGCCCTGTAACTCTTCCTGTAAAGCCTGATCTTCTAGTACGGTTCTAATCACCGTGATGATTGATGCCACCGCCGCAGGAATCAGTGTCCATACTGAGCCCAGAGCAAGAACAATACCGAACAGTGGAAGAATATTTCCGGCATAACCCGGATGCCGCACAAACCGGTACGGGCCACTGTCACACACCACATGCCCTCGATCCGTCTGAATGCGCACTACGCTGGAGAAAAAGCGGTTCTCTGCCAATGCCCATGCAGCGAAAGCGTATCCGAGCGAGATCAAAATGAAGCCAATGACGATGAGCCATAGCGGAAATTCGGGGGACCAGTTATAGCGGTGGTCCAGCCCTGCTACAATGACCACAGGGAACCCGATACTCACTGCCATCAGTGGAGCAAGCACTTTGTCCCAGGCTTTTGCGTTTTGGATATTTTCAATATTTTGGCGTTCGGCCGTTAATCCGGGATGTCGCTGTTCCGCCCACATGCGCCCCCCTATACCAGCTGCAAGGATCAGCAGGGAGTAGAACCACGCCTGCCACCAACCGAGGTCCCCACCGCATATCAATAAAATCAGCGGGATAAGGAGATACACCACAACTAATCTGATCCACTGGCGAGGGGATGCTGCTTGAGCTGCCTCTTCACTAACCGTCTTCGCTGACATGTCATTCCCCAAAATAAAACAGTTTTGAATGTGTGCCTGACATCCGTCTAAAGGAATTTTTTCCTGTTAAAAAAACAAAGAGGTCAGAGTCGATTGAAATATCTGTTAAGGATCAAACGACTCTGACCCTTTTGGTCCAGCTAAACAGAAACGGCTCCAGGAGGTGCCGCACTTGATTACTGTTTGGACAGCTATGCTTTCATCCATCTAGCAATACCAGTCAATCCAAGTAGACCTGAGCCGAATAGCCAGATGGTTGCGGGAATAGGTACAGCAGTAATAGTTCCGTTAACGACCAATCTGAATGGATTGCAGTTGTAACATTCAGCACTTTCAAAGAATCCATCAGGAGTACTAATTTGCGATAACAACGAGACTGAACCGCCTGCGCTTGTTAAAGCAGCATCAGTTGTCAGACTGAGTAGCCTTGAATCAGCTGTACCACCCGGGGCATTAGGATCAACAAAAAATTGTAGCGATTGACCTGAACCAGCAGTATAGACTCCAACAGCAATTACCGTAGTTGGTGTGTATGAAAAAATCGGAAACAGGTCCTCATCACCTCCGCTAACACTGATATTCCAGTCAAGCACTGTATTGGTGTCAGCGTCAAAAACGAAGTTGCCTGTCGCAACACCACCGTCGTCGAAGTTAACTCCATCTAGATTCCAAGTTAGAGGTGCTGCTTGTGAAGAGGCTGCCCATAAAATTACACATATAAGCAGTGATAGTTTCTTAAACATTTCAATTCTCCTCGAATATTCCGTAAGCCAAATACCGAGTAACATCAGAAATTCATGAACAATTGATCATCTGACATTAATACAACCACCTGAAAATAATCTTGATCTGAATCAATCAGGAAGAGTGTAAGCTCAGCCAGACAGGATTCTGAATATTTTACAGGTCGGTGTATGTCTGCTTCGGGTAGTCAGCTGCCTCTCAGCCCCAAATTTGATCAAAAATCCACCCACTGGCTACTTGCGATCAATTAAAGCCGACCTTCGATACAAATCAAAACAGCTCCCGAAGAGACTGTGTGAAAACCAGAATCTGAGAGCCAAAAAAGAGCCCCGTTCGCTAGAGCGGGGCTTTTGTTTTTGGGTCTCTTTGAACGAGGGTGACTCGGC
>Ga0209536_100008334_pt1 | contig 15562 bp, 15 predicted proteins | sample DeeMarSeWOR28_12_FD_187461 | JGI IMG/M metagenome (GOLD analysis project Ga0209536, IMG submission 187461) | Marine sediment microbial communities from White Oak River estuary, North Carolina - WOR-2-8_12 (SPAdes) (version 2) | ecosystem: Environmental > Aquatic > Marine > Intertidal zone >...
GCGGATTGTTGATCTCGTGCGCCACCCCCGCAGCCAATCGCCCCAGCGAGGCCAGCTTGTCCGACTGGAACAGCTGCAGTCGCGCCTGGGCCAGCTTGTCGGTCATGTTGTTGAAGGAATTGGCCAGCATACCGAGTTCGTCGTCTCGTTTGACGGTCAGGCGGTAAGCCAGGTTGCCGCCGGCCACGTTGCGCGTGGCCGTAACGAGTTCCTGCACCGGGCGGTCGATCCACCAGCGGACCATCAGGCCGACAATCAGGCTCAGCACGACGATCACGCTCACCGCCAGGATGACTGCCGCCAACTGACTTCGGCGGATATTGCGGTCGACGTCGGTGAGCGGGATGGTGACATCCAACACGCCGAGCACGGTCTGGTCCTCGGCGTGGGCATGACAGGATGCGGACGAGCACGAGGGCGCGTTGTAGATGGGGTTGATGATGCCCAGCAGGCGTGGCGAATCGGGTAGGGGCTGGAACACGCGTGTGCGCTCCTGCGACTCGAGGTGCTCCAGGGGCGCGCCCGCCGAATGGCAGCGGTAACAGGCCTCGGCGTTCTTGTCGACCATCGTGCCGATCTCGGCTGCCTCGGACGAGTAGATGATCTCACCCGACTTGTTGAGTATGCGGATGCGGTCGATACTGTCCTGCTGGCCGATTCGGCGTATGCTTTCGTGGATGCGCTCGCGGTCGTTGCGCAGCATATCGGACTCGGTGTCGGCCTTGACTGCTTCGCTGAGCTGGCTGGCGTGCCGCTCCACTTCGGCCAACAGGCTTCTGCTCTGGGACTGGATATTGAACCAGGCGAAAAGAGCGATCGCGACGAGGACCGTCAGGACTACCCCGAAGGTCAGCTTGAAGCCTATGTTCTTGCGGAACATCGGTCACCCGCCCTGAATATCAGCGCGAATCCGGACGGCCTTTGGGCGGCTTCGAGAGATACCGGACGAGGTAAACGAACAGCGCCCAGAAGCTCAGCAGAAGCAGGTACTCCAGGCCTTTCGTTTCGAAAATATTGACGTAGGTGAATGAGTCCATTTGGGTTCTCTTCTCTGTGTGCGCTAGTGGTTCGCGCTGAACACCGGCATGCGGTTGACCGCCCAGCGGAATATCCAGATCTCGGCGCAAATCACCATCAGCGTGACCACGATCTCCTGCCAGCTCGGGTAGTAGCGCACCGCCTCGTACCAGCGGAAGACGATGATCGAAATGTTGAGCCGGTTGAGGACGATGCCGAGCAGCGCCATGATGGCGGCAATCTTGATGATGTTCAGGCTGCGGTGCCGGTAGCCGAAGGCAAACATGAAAGCCGGGATCAGCACGAAGCCGATCACCTCCACCAGGTACCAGTAGCCCCACACGGTGTTGACCAGATCCCACTGCTTCTCGTGGATGAACAGCAGGGCCTTGAACACGTAGTAGACGAACATGGTGATCGCCGCGCCCTTGGCCAGCCCGAACACGATGTCGTCGAAGGCATGGTGGTTCTTGGGTGCAATAAGGTGGCTGAACGCCTTGTGACTGATGGTGCCTTCGAAAATGATCATCGACAGCCCGGCATAGATGCTGGAGACGAAGAACAGCACCGGCGTGAACTGCGACCACCACAGCGGATGAATCTTCGGCTTGGCCATCAGGAACAGCGCGCCGAGGCCGGACTGGTGCAGCAGCGACAAGGTGACGCCCAGGATGACCGTGGCGAGGGTTATGTTCTTCAGGAATCGTCGCGCCTTTTCCAGGTTCAGCCACTCCGCGATCACCGGCGAGAATTCGACAAAGGCCGCGACCATGTACAGGGCGAAATGCCAGCAGATCAGGAACAGCACCGACGCGTAACCGAAGTTGTTGCCGATATACGGATTCATCGCGTTCCATGGCCGGCCGATGTCGAACAGCAGGGCGCCGCCGTAGAAACAGTAGGCGAGGAAGCCGTTCAGCACCGTGGCGCGCACGATCGACTGGTACTTGTCCACCCGCATCACGTAGACCGCGAAAGTGATGACGTAGGCGCCGCCCGCGAGCGCGACACCGGTCACGACGTCGAAGCCCATCCACAGGCCCCAGGGATGCTCCTGCGACAGGTTGGTCACCGAGCCCAGGCCATAGCGGAAGCGGAAGTAGAGAATCACCAGCCCGGTCAGAATAATCGGGATGGAAATGACGTTGAACGGCGTCAACCAGGGGCCGCGCGGTTTCAGCTCTTCGAGAATGAAGTGGAAAACCCGGCTGTATTCGCTGGCCACGGCAGTATGGTTGGTCATGGCTTGTGCCCTCCCTCGCCGGCGTGGAGCCCCAATTCGGTGACCTCTTCCGGCTCGCCCTTGTCCGCAAGTGCATTGAGCGCCAGCAGAAAGGCCGGCACGCCGAACAGGATGGCCGGGACGGCATAAAGGAACTCGCGCGTGTATTCCGGGTAGGGCGTTCGACCCAGGTCGGTCCTGAACCCGAGCTGGTCGAAGGGGACCGCCGACAGGTAGAGCCAGCCGGTGCCACCGGCCTCGTGCTCGCCGTAAATCTGGTGCACGTACTTGTCCGGATGGGCGTAAATGCGGTGCCGGGCGATTTCCAGGTTGTCCACCTGTATGCCGAACATCAGTGCGTCGGTAGGGCAGGCCTCGACGCAGGCCGGTTTTTTCCCCTCGGCCTGGCGCTCGAAACACATCGTGCATTTCACCAGCCGCGGGTTCCACTCGTTGTACTCGAACTTGGGCATGTCGAAGGGGCAGGAGATCATGCAGAAGCGGCAGCCAATGCACTTGTCGCCATCCCAGATGACCGGGCCCTTCAGCGTCTTGTTCATCGCCTCGGTAGGGCAGGCGCTGGCGCAGGCCGCCTGGTGGCAGTGCATGCATTGCCGCTTGACGAATACCTCGCCCTTTTCCGTGTCGAACCGGTTGACGATCGTGTATTGCCGCTCACTGGTCTTGCGCGGCTGTGCCAGCGCCCCGTCGTTCAACACGTCTGGCATGAACATGTCATGGGTTTCGGCGCAGGCGACTTCGCAGGAACGGCAGCCGATGCAGCGGGTGGTGTCCACCAGGATCCCCACGAACTCCTCGGGATGGCGCAATTCCAGGGCCTGCACGTCATTGCCGACCAGGGCGCCACCGCCGGCGGCCAGCGTCGTTTTCAAGAAGTCTCTTCTGTCCATTCTGATTCCGTGTTTTCGTTACTACATCCGGTGCGATCTCTGCAGAAACTGAGACCCTGTCACTGGCTCGCCACTTCCTGAGACGCCTCCAGGGGCTTCTCTTCCTTCACGTGGCAGAAACTGCACTTTTCGCTGGCTTCTACCCCGGTACCTGACAGGTGGCATTTCCAGCAGCTTTTGTGCACCACGACCTTGGCATTGAGCGTTTCATCCGCGATGTTTTCCAGGTTCGAGTGGTGACACTTGGCGCAGCCGTAGTAGCTGCCGTTGGTCAACGAGCCCTCGTAATGGCAGTCGTGGCAATTGACCCATGAATAGGTCAGATAGGCTTCGTGCGGAGTTACCAGGTCCTTGGCATGAATCTGGTGATGACATCCCTTGCAGCCCATTTTCTGGTGCACCCGGTGCGGAAAATGGACGCTCCCCAGTGATGATTCGAAGGTGATGATGTTGGGCATTTTGGGGCGGCGCACCGCTGCTGCTGCCGGCGGGTCCGGCTGAATGGCCTCCGCCTGCTCCGTTTTCTGCGAATGTGCCGCGGGCGGCAAGACCAACAAGGCCAACAGGGCCACGATAAGTGACAATTTGTTCATAAGCTCCTCGCTCAGTCCCCAACGGCGGACCAACGGGCTTTCCCGGAACCTTCAACTCTGCAGAAACGGCTCCGAGAATCGCGCCAGGATTTTCAGCCTTTCTTCTTCGCTTCCCGGGCCGCCGTTGTCCGGCTCACCCAGTGCAACCGCAGCGGCGTCTGTACCGCCGTTCCTCGCCAGCTGGCTGTACCTGTCCAGTTCCGCCTGGTACCAGTCGACCGCGTCGTGCCCGATCTTCAGGTCCGGCAATTCGGCAGCCAGGTTCGACGGTTCCACCCGGCACATCCAGCTCAATTCGAACGGCTTGATCGCCAGCCATTCGGGATGTTCGGAATGTTCCGAGTTGACCGAGATGACTGTTCCACTGATTGGGGAGGGAATGTTCAGGCTATAGTCGCCATAGGTGATTGAAAACAGCGTTTCTCCCTTGGCGATCTTTCTGCCCGTCTCCGGCAGATTGACGTTATCGACATGTCTGAAGATCTTCCGGATCAGATCATCCAGCCCGATCCGGACCGCGCCATTCAGCTCAATCCTCGCCCATGCGTGCTGCCGGGAGATGAAAGCCCCAGCCGGAACGTTCAACTCGAACCTGGATTTCGATTCACCGATGCCCGGCTTCACCAGCCGCACTTTATGGCGCACCTGTTTTTCCAGCCTGGCCTGCCGCTTTATCACTGCGGTTTTGACAAATGCGAGCAATTCATCTTCGGTGAATGGCTTCTCGACATAGTCCATCGCCCCGTACTGAACGGTTTCAACGGCCGATTCGATGGTTCCGTAGCCGGTAATGACAATGACGTCGATGTCGGGGCGAAGGTGTTTGACGGCTTTCGTCACTTCGACACCGTCCATCCCGGGCATCTTCAGATCGGTGAACAGGAAGTCGTAGTCGCGCTTGCTGACCAGGCCCAGGGCTTCCTCGCCGCTTTCGACCGTGTCGATGCTGTAGCCTCCAAGCACCAACATCTTGCGCAGGCTGTCCAAGATGATCTTCTCGTCGTCCACGGCCAGTATTCGAGCTTTCGGGGAATCCAGTTCAACTCGCGTCAGTGTCGGCGCTTCTTCGCTCACATCGAGCTTCAGACCGATATCCAGCGCCTCTTCTCTCTCCTTTCGGGCTTGCGCCGCCCGCAATCTTGTCAGCAGCATGCGCAGCAGGATATCGACCAGAATGAAGACGATGATCGTGGTGACGATGATGGAAGTTACGACCACTTTATGAATCCTCCGAAGGCTGGACAGCCGGAGACGAAGCGTTCTGAAGACCGCCTGGGATGGGTGTGGTGGCTTAAGGCATGTAGTGACCCACGGCTGCAGTCCTGCAGCCTTCCGAGAGCACAGACGTCTCGGCCGTTGGCCAGAGGTCTAAGAACAACATCCTGGCCATGCGAGTCGACAGGCGTCCTCTTCATGGGCCGTGAATCCGTTCTTGATTTTAATGCGGAAATTGTGCCGGTTTGGGTCAGAAAGCTCACTGATCAGGGTCAATTAGCTCATTGTTTTTAAATGGAAAAGAGTCATGTCGGCTGCATCATTTACCCTCTTTGCTACCCCATGCGCGGCGAATGATGGCAAGCTTATGGGCTGTTGACCACGAGTGTAACTACCGTGCCCCAGGATCCAGACAACGGACAGGCCCAGGAGTTGGTCCGATACGACCGCCAGATGCTGTTGCCCGGCTTCGGCGCAGACGTCCAGCGCAGGCTGCTGGGTTCCACCGCGCTGATTCTCGGCTGCGGGGCGCTCGGCACGGTGGCGGCCGATTTGCTCGCCCGTGCCGGAGTCGGGCACCTGGTGATCATCGACCGTGACTTCATCGAACTCAGCAACCTGCAGCGGCAGGTCCTGTTCGACGAGCAGGACGTTGCTGATGCGCTGCCAAAAGCGGAAGCGGCGAAACGCAGGATTGCGCGCACCAACTCGCAGCTGCGGGTGACCGCGATCGTCGACGACCTGAACCACAGCAACATCGCGCGCCACGCTGCTGGCGCAGATATCCTGGTCGATGGGCTGGACAACTTCGAGACGCGTTACCTCGCCAACGACTTCGCGGTGAAGCAGGGCATACCTTATGTTTACGGGTCCGCGGTCGGCACCGCCGGCATGTCCTACGCATTCCTGCCGCACACCCCTAACGGCAATGCGCCCTGGGAGACGCTGAACACCGGTTCGCGCGCTACGCCCTGTTTTCGCTGCCTGTTCGAGCAGGCGCCGCCGCCAGGCGAAAGCCCTACCTGCGACACGGTGGGCGTCCTCGGCGCCGCCTCCGCCATTATCGCCAACTTCCAGGTCGCCGAATCCCTGAAAATACTCACCGGCCACTTCGATCGCGTCTGCCCGACCATGCTCAGCATCGACCTGTGGTCCAACTCGTTGACCCAGCTGAAGGTAGGCCAGGTCCGCGAGCATGGCGACTGCCCTTGCTGTAAACGTCATGATTTCGAGTTTCTCGACGGCAAGGCCGGCTCCAGCGCCGCGGCACTGTGCGGCCGCGACGCGGTTCAGCTCAGGCACCGGCAGCATCAGGACGGCCCCAACCTGGACGAAATCGCCCAGCGGCTTGGCCGTTTCGGGCCAGTGGTCTCGAACGGGTTCATGTTGCGGGCCGAGATCTGCGACAACTGCAAGCCCTACGAACTGACGCTGTTCGCCGACGGCCGGGCCATCGTGAAAGGCACCGGCGAGGCCGGCGAGGCACGCAGCGTGTACGCGAAGTACGTGGGCAACTGAGCCGACGTCCCTGCCGAATGGGTGGTGATCCCCCGTGGGCGCCCTGTGGAAGAAGCCCCTGAGAGGCCAACTGGCAGCTTCCGAAGAATTCCAACCTGTGATATCAATGTCGGCCTTGTCCATCTGCAGGAGTATTCATGAAAATCAAAGGTCGGCACCTGATAACGCTTTGCTGGTTGCTGCTTCTTGCGGTAGGGGCTGAAGCCCAGCCGGTTGCAGACACGATTTACACCGGTGGGCCGATCCTCACCATGGACGACACGCTCCCCAGGCCCGAGAGTGTTGCGGTCAGAGATGGCAAGATCTTGAAGGTGGGACCCCTGGCATCGCTCGCCGCCTACCGGGGAGCGGCCACACGGGTCTTCGATCTGCAGGGCAAAGCGCTCCTGCCGGGCTTCGTCGACAGCCACGGCCACGTGGTCATGGGTGGTCTGCAGGCGCTATCGGCCAACCTGCTTGCTCCACCCGACGGCCTGGTGACCGATATCGCGGGTCTGCAGAAGACGCTCAAAACCTGGGCCGGGAAGAATGCCAAGGCCGTCGTGGCGGCCAATCTGATCCTCGGCTTCGGCTACGATGAATCCCAACTCTCCGAGAAACGACCGCCCAACCGCGACGAACTGGACGCGGTGTCAGCCGAGACACCGGTGATTATCGTGCATCAATCCGGGCATTTTGGCGTCGCCAACTCGAAGGCGTTGGCGCTGGCCGGAATCACGGCAGAAAGCGAGAATCCGCCCGGCGGCGTCATTCGCCGACGTGCCGATGGCGAACCGGACGGCGTGCTCGAGGAGAACGCGTTCTTCCTCGTACTGGGCGGATTGCTGGGCAATCTGGGCGAGGACGGTTTCAAAGCGTTTGCGCGGTCAGGCGCAGAACTTTGGGCGCGTTTCGGTTATACGACGGCGCAGGAGGGCCGCGCCATGCCCGGTACGGTGGCCATCATGAAAAGCGTTGCTGAAGAGGGTGGCTTCGCCATCGACGTCGTCGCTTACCCTGATGTGTTGGTCGATCGCGATTTCATCTCAGCGAATGTTTCACAAAGCTACGAGAACCGCTTGCGGGTCGGCGGTGCGAAGCTGACCATCGACGGGTCGCCGCAGGGATTCACGGCGCTGCGTGATCGGCCCTATTACGACCCCGTCGGCCACTATCCGCCCGGCTATGCGGGTTACCCGGCTGCCACGATGGAACAGGTGGTCGACGCCGTGGATTGGGCCTTTGAGCACAATATCCAGATCCTGACCCACGCCAACGGCGAGGGGGCATCGGACATGCTGATCGCCGCGCTGGGCGCCGCTGGCAAGCGGCATGGCGCCGCGGACCGGCGGCCGGTGCTGATTCACGGTCAGTTCCTGCGGCTGGACCAGGTCGATGCACTGAAGAAGCTTGGGGTATTTCCATCACTGTTTCCGATGCACACCTTCTACTGGGGTGACTGGCACCGCGAGCACACGGTTGGGCCAGCGCTGGCAGACAACATCTCGCCCACCGGCTGGCTCGTAGCCCGAGGCATGATGTTTGGGACCCATCACGATGCGCCGGTCGCCTTTCCCGACAGCATGCGGGTCCTCGATGCGACGGTGACGCGCCGCAGCCGCTCCGGGGACATTCTCGGCCCGGATCAGCGTGTGGATGTCATGACGGCGCTCAAGGCGATGACCATCTGGCCCGCGTGGCAGCATTTCGAGGAAGACCAAAAGGGCTCGATCGAAGCGGGTAAGTTGGCGGATTTCGTCGTCCTTTCAGAAGACCCCACTGCCGTGGATGCCGAAGGGCTGGATCAACTGCAAGTGCTGTTCACCATCAAGGAAGACGTCGTTATCTACGAGTTCGAGGAGTAATGCGGAAGTCGTTTCGGTAAAATGCGCTGACCAATTTTTTCCCTGCACAATGGAATCGAACCACCGACACGAGGATTTTCAGTCCCGGGCGGGCTTAGTTAAGTAATTGATATAGTTGCCTATAAATTATCAATTAGATTAATAGGCACATTTTTTTGGGCCCAATAAATCGGGGCGTTCCGGACGGCCCTATGCTGCGTGAACGCTTACATCGGTTTCCAGTCTATTGCCCAGCCGATTCCGGGCCTCCTCGAGGTCAAAATCAGCCTGGAGCCCCATCCAGAATGCCTCGGTCGTGCCAAAATAGCGAGCCAGTCGAAGGGCCGTGTCGGCGGTTATGGCCCGCTTGCCATGAACGATTTCATTGATACGACGGGGCGGCACACCAATTTCCCGGGCAATCCGGTTCTGGCTCAATCCCATCGGCACCAGGAACTCTTCCAGGAGCACCTCGCCGGGGTGAATATTTTCCAATTTGTTCACTTTGGCCACCTCCATTAATGGTAGTCCACGATTTCAACGTTCTCGGCGTCGCCATCCATCCATATGAAGCAGATTCGCCACTGATCGTTGACCCGGATGCTGTGTTTTCCACTGCGGCCGCCCTTCAGTGCTTCCAGTCGATTGGCGGGCGGGACCCGCAGGTCGTTCAACGACCGCGCATTGTTGAGCATGCGCAGTTTGCGTCTCGCGATTTGCTGGATGTCCTGCGGCAAATGTTTCGAGCGAACTCCATTCCAGATCTTCTCGGTTTCCCTGGAACGAAAGTTCTTGATCATGAATGGAGTATAACGCTGTGCGTTATATGACGCAACGCGTTATGAAAGGGCGCGGGGTTTCGATACAGAGCTTGGACAGATCGATCGACGGGTTAATGGCGAGATGTTCGCTTGTCGGCCAATTGCAGAACTGAAAAATGGCTGGAGTCGGCACCTGCTCAAGGCCGCGGTTGGCCCGGGACGGTGATGGGTAAGCAAACGAGCCTGGCCAGATAGCCGCGTGGACTAACTTAACGACGGTATCAGTTAATGAAGGCTTTTCAGCTGACTGGAAGTGAAAATTAATCCTCAAATGAGCCGACTGCGTTTAGACAGCAAGATTTGGCAATAAAGATTTTGGCTTCGGGCTATCGCAACGAAGTTCTCCGCGATGTCGACCGAGAGCAGCCTCAGTACCGGACAACGGCCATGCCGTCGGCTCTGATGCTGCAGTCGCTTCTTCCCTCGTAGAACTGATTGAGCGGCCAGTCGGCGGCGCGCATCAGTGTCGTTGGCTGAAAGACCGGTCAGAAGTCAAACGTTGCCTGAATTGCTGTGGCGACACCCCGTTTCTGACTCTAAAAGCCCTGGTGAAATTCGAGGCGTTCGCATATCCGAGCGCAAAAGCGATGTCCGTGATGGATTCGTCGGCGCACCGCAAATGCTTAATTGCGCTGTGCATTCGAACGTCTGCCAATAGTTCGGAATAGGATATTCCATAATCGGCGAGGCATCGTTGCAGACTGCGCCTGCTCATCATCAAGGATTCAGCCACCGTGTCGATATGGAGCCTTTCATCGCCAAGCAGTTCTTCTATCTGGAGCTGCACCAGGCCGCAAAGGTTGCCCGAGAGGGAGGGCACATCGAGGGCATCCGCCTCGGGTTCAGATTGCCAGCTGTTATACGGAAATGGGGCCGCCAGAGCGTGCCGCGGGATTGCGATGTAACTCGTTCGGGTGCCGCGCAGAATCCGCGATCCCTCGAAGCAGCTGTGTTCCGGAAAACCTTCTTTGCTTTGGTAGGTCAGGCCGAGTTTGTCGGGTGACCAATCCGCGCCCAATGCTTGCCTGAGCGCGATGACGGTTATGGCCAGGGTTTCCAGTTGGGACTGGTAAGTGGCGAGGCTCCCCTCACCCATTGTTGCCACGTTGAGCCGAATCTCGTCGCCCAGATCCGAGAGCCAGAGACACGCACCGGTGATCTGCGAGTTGTAAAGCGCAACGCCCTGGCGGAGGTAGTCATGGACCGTCGTTGAACGTTTCAGTTTTTGGCCCATGGGCCCGAGATCGTCCAGGGAGGTCCACATGCCGACGTAAAGGCCGAGGTGCTCGGTATCTGCGGCCTTGCACGCCTTTTCACCGAACTTGAAAGCGTTCTCGAGACTGACCGCGGCGGAAGCATGCTCCAGCAATTCAACCGGAATACCCGAGGCTGGCAGGAGATGCTCGCAAGGCGCACCCAGGCTCTCGACACATCGAACAAAGCGCAGCAGCGATGCCACCCGAACAACCGGTATCGAGCTGGAGACCATCTGAGCGCCCAAAAATAGTACCGAAAACAGTGCTTTTATGATCTGGATCGTAACATGGGCCTCCGCTTGGCACCAAATGACAGGCAGGCTTCGGCCTCTCGTCGCTAGAATGATAAGCGCGCGATGCAAAGCCATCCGCATCGGCGCCCCGGAATTGGCCCATGCGTCCTGGTGCTCCGGGTTCCTCGAGTTCATGGCTCTCGTGCCCAATCGCTCGGACCTAGTGCAGGAGGCGAACGGACTTCCGCAATGGCCGGAAGAAGAGCAGAAAACCATGTATGGGCCCATTCCATCCCTTAGGGTTGGCGCACTGCTGCTGACGGGCAGCATCTTGGTCTACCGTAATGGAGGGAGTTTCAATGCCTGATCGTAAATGGTTGCTAATTATCGCCGGGGTTATCCTGGCCGCCAGTCTGTTGGCGCCCCCCGCACTTGCAGAAGACTGGAAAGCCGTAACAGGCCAGCAATCTCTTACCGAACTGGTCGCCGGTGCGACGGCGACCATTGAAATCCGGGAAGGCGTGACAGCAACGGGCAGATACTTGCCTGACGGCACCGGCACCATCGAAGCATGGGGCGAGACCTTCGACCGAACGTGGCGGGTCGAAGGTGACGATCGGGTCTGCTACTCCGCCGACACCGAGACGAATTGCTACACCTTCGAGCAGAATCTGGATGAACCCGACCACTATCGGGTTCACCACGTGTCAACCGGCGAGACCTACCATTTCATGCTGGAAGGAGGCGAGGAACGGATCGCCAAAGGCCCCGGCTCGGAAGAAGGCGGCCTGGCCAGCCCCTCCGCCGCGGAAATTGCGAAGCAGTTGTCCAACCCCAACACGTCACTGGGGACGATGAACCTGAACCTGGATTACATCCGGTTCGATGGTGATCTGCCCGGGGCGGCTAGCCAGAGTGCGACCCGGCTGCTGTTTCAGCCCTCGCTGCCCTATCCACTGAACGAGACGACCAACGTCTTCATGCGCCCTGCCATCCCACTGATCATCGACCAGGATGTGCCTGCCGGCGTCGGCCAGTACGACAACAAAAGTTACGAGCTGGGCGACATCGCGTTCGACCTGGGGCTGGGCAAGACCTTGCCCGGCGGCCTGGTCGTGATCGGCGGCGTGGTCGGAACCCTGCCGACGGCCACCGACGACGCCTTGGGGCTGGACCAGTGGTTGCTCGGACCGGAATTCGCGGTGGCGTTGGTACGACCCTGGGGTGTGGCCGGCGTGCTTTTGACCCACCAGTGGGACATCGCCGGCGAGGACGCCTACGACACCAGTATCACCGGGGGTCAGTATTTCTATACCTTCAATCTCCGGGATGGTTGGCAGATCAATGCCAACCCGACTTTTTCCTACAACCACGAAGCGCGAAACAGCGATAACAAACTGAGCTTTCCGCTCGCGATCGGTGTTTCCCGAACCCTGATACTCGGCGGCCGCCCGTGGAAATTCGGTATGCAGTACTGGCACTACCTTGAATCGCCCGATGATTTCGGGCCTGACTACCAGGTCCGGTTCTCGATTGCCCCGGTCGTAGCGCTGCCCTGGTAGTGGCTTCGGAATCAATTCGGATCAGAAGAGGACTCACAATGAAAGCGTCCGCAACCCAGATTACCAGCATGAAATTCGTCTTGGTCGGCATGGCATTTCTGTGTTGTGCGCTGTTGGCCGGTTGTAAGGATTCGAGTGAAGAGCGGCCCGCCGCGGAGTCGCAATGCCAGCAGGTGGCTTCATCCTTGACCGGGTTTCGACCTGCGGCACCTGCGGGCGGCGACAGTACCGTGGGTAAAGGCGCGGCCGTCGGCGCCGTCGGTGGCGCCGCGGTGGGCGCCGCAACCGCCAAGAAAGGCAAGACCACGAAAAAGGCGGTTCAGGGGGCCGCAGTGGGCGCCGCAGCCGGCGCGGGCGTTGCCGCCCTGAGCGACAGCGAGAAGAAGAAAGCCGCAGCCGAACTGAAAGCAGCATACGACCGTGAGTACAAGAATTGCCTGCAGAAGAAGGGTTATTGAACCCACATATCGAGTGGCGGCAAAGGGACGATCAAACAATCCGAAAGAGGTATTCGAAATGAAACAACTTGCCAAGGCATTCATCACGGCGCTCGCGATGCTCCTCATTGGCAGCTCGACTGCGTCGGCAGTCGATTTGACCGACGAGCAGATCGACAACATCGTCAAGCGGTCCTACCAGTACGTCGCCATGTACAACGTCAACAACAAGTTCGCAATGAAGAATGGCGGATGGAACACCGTGGATGCGGACACGCGACTCAAGGACCACACCATGCGCGAGATCGCGCGTCCGAACAACGACACGCTCTACATCTCGGCGCTCCTCGACCTGAGGAAGGATCCGGTGATCCTGGAGATGCCTGCCTTTGACTCGGACTACGTTTCGCTGATGGTCACGGGCTACGACCACCACGTCAACATTCCCATGGCGACCCGCCTCGGCGACTTCGGAAAGCCGGAAAAAATCCTGTTCTATACCGAGCGTACCGAGGGCTACGACGGCGCGGCTGTGGAGGGGGTTGACCAGGTGTTCGAAGCCACCGGCGACTTCATCTCCGCGGTGCTGCGGATCATGCCCCATGCCAACGACGAGGGACGATTCAATCGCATCGTCAAGCAGATGGAGCAGGTGGGCATCGAGACCCTGTCCGAGTTCCGCGGGAAACCCGCGAAGCCGATCGATGACATCGAGTTCCCCGCCGTCGGTCAGCGGGATGCGGATATCTTCGGCGACAACCTGCTGGAAGTGATGCAATTTGTGTTCAATCACACCACCTTCCATGCGGACGACGAGCTCGACCAGGCGCTGCTGGCCGCCTACGAGCCGCTGGGGGTTGTACCGGGCCAGCCCTACGACGCCGCCAAAGTGGCGACGATCGACGGAGCGAGATTCCGCGAAGTCTCCGAGCGGATCTTCGCCGAGGAGATGGCCAGGACAGCCGACGAGGCATTCGTCATGGAGCAAACGGTCGGCAAGTTCGAACCCAAGGGTGAGACGCCCCTGGAGCTGTTGCTGTTCCAGTCCGTCCTTGGCCCCATTGGCATGCCGGCTGGCGAGGCAGTCTATTTCTCGGTCAACGCCGTGGGTGGCAAACCGCTCAACGCGATGAACGACTACATGATCCGCATGACCGCGGACGAGCTTCCGCCCACTGACGTGTTCTGGTCACTCACGCTCTACGACTTTCAGAACGGGTTCTTCATTCCCAACGATCGGAAGAAGTACAGCGTGGGCGAAAATGCCGGCATGCAGCTCGACGAGGACGGCGGCATCGCGGTCTACGTCGCGGCCGAGCAACCAGAGGGCGTGCCCGAGGAAAACTGGCTGCCGATCAATCGCAAGGATGAAGACATGGATGTCATCCTGCGTATCTACGTGCCGGATCTCGAAGCGCTCGGGACATGGGAGCCGCCAAGCGCGGAACAGATTGAAGCAAAGTAACGCGTGATCGCCAGGCGATGTGAAGATCACCCGGGCGCTGAGCAGCCCCGGCGACCCCAAGGTCTCCCCGGCAATGCAGGGGCGACTAGAGACCACGAGAGATGTGACCACGACAAAGAAGGTGTTACCAAGATGAACATAACAAGTACACGGTTTTTCAATGGCGTATTGGCCAGCGTCCTGGCGATTTTCCTCTTCACTGGCTGCGCAGTTTCGCAGGATACCCGGACCCAGCTTGGGACGGTTTCGGAATTCCATCCTGAACTCGGCCTGGGGGTGCTGGAGGGATATCTTGATGCCGAAGAGCTTCCAGATAGTCTCACTTTGATTCCGCCTCCTCCGGTTCCCGGTACCGCGGCCTTTGCGCACGACGAAGAGGTTGCCCGGAAGACCTTCGCGTTGCGAAACACGCCGCGCTTCGAATTGGCGGCCTCCGACTTCGAGCTGAAGTATCCCGTCTTCGTCAATCATTTTTCCTGCGCGCTCAATGCGGAGATCACGGAAGAGGCCGCGCCCTATCTCGACAATTTGCTGCGCCGCAGTTTCAGTAATCTGGCCCTTTCTACGTACGCGGCCAAGAACTATTACCAGAGAAAGCGCCCGTTTCAATCCAATGACGAGCCCATTGCCGTTCCCGACATGAAGTCGGCTCTGGAGAAGGACCCTTCTTATCCGTCGGGGCACTCGGCCCTCGGCTGGGGTATCGCCCTGATCCTCGCCGAAGTTGCGCCAGACCGCGCCGACGAGCTGGTAGCCCGTGGACGGGCCTACTCCGAGAGTCGCCTGGTTGCCAACCACCATTGGTACAGCGATGTGATCTGGGGGCGCTTCATGGGTGCGGCTACCGTGGCGCGGCTCCACGCCGACCCTACCTTCCTTGCGGATCTGGAGACAGCCAAGGCTGAATTCATGGCGATTCGCGCCAGTGGTGCAGCGCCGGCGGTCGACTGTGAACGGGAAGCCGCTGCTTTGGCGCTGGGGTATCAGGAGCGGGACGTCATTGCTATTGATATTCTCCTGGAGCCGGATGCCGTGCTGCTGAACAGAGCTGAAGCCGTTAATGCCAGGTTGGTTGAGTCCTATCCGGAAGGTTTCACTCTGGACGAATCGCATCGCCCACACATCACGTTGATTCAGCGCTACGTTCGCACGGCAGATCTCGAAAGCGTCTATGCCGCAGCAAGCGAGGTGCTTGGTCGCAGAGACGTGACCAGTTTCGAGCTCGAGGCATTCGAATACGAATACCTGCCGATGGGTGAACTCGGCCTCACGGCAATCACGGCGAGACCCACCGCCGAGCTGATTGAACTTCAGCAGGATCTGATTGAGGCTGTGGCGCCGTACACGGTGGAAATCAGCTATTCGGATGCGTTTTTCACGACGCCCGATGATCCGATCATCGACGCTTCCCTCATCAATTACGTTTCTGTATTTGTGCCCGAGCATTCAGGCGAGCACTTTGTTCCTCACCTCACGGTCGGGCTGGCCC
>Ga0209536_100008335_pt1 | contig 15562 bp, 10 predicted proteins | sample DeeMarSeWOR28_12_FD_187461 | JGI IMG/M metagenome (GOLD analysis project Ga0209536, IMG submission 187461) | Marine sediment microbial communities from White Oak River estuary, North Carolina - WOR-2-8_12 (SPAdes) (version 2) | ecosystem: Environmental > Aquatic > Marine > Intertidal zone >...
CATGGTCCGGATCTCTTCGCTCGAGATCATCTTATCGAACCGGGCCTTTTCCACATTAAGGATCTTTCCCTTCAGGGGTAAAATGGCCTGAAACCTTCTATCACGGCCCTGTTTTGCTGAACCACCCGCCGAATCCCCCTCAACGATGAATATCTCGCTACGACTCGCATCTCTTTCCTGACAATCGGCCAGCTTTCCCGGTAGCGAGTGGTCAGAAAGCACACCCTTGCGCCGGGCAAGCTCCCTCGCCTTTCTTGCCGCTTCCCTGGCGCGGGCCGCATCAATGACCTTGGAGAGGATGGACTTTATAATGGGCGGATTTTCCTCAAAAAAGCTGCTTAGGCCCTCATTCAATAGATTCTCAACCAGTCCTTTGACCTCACTATTTCCCAATTTTGTCTTTGTCTGACCCTCAAACTGTGGATTTGGCAGTTTCACGCTGACCACACCCGTCAAGCCCTCCCGCACATCCTCCCCTGAGAGCTTATCCTTAAAATTTTTGAAAAAATTGGAATTCTGAAGATATTGATTGATGCTCCTTGTAAGGGCTGCTCTAAATCCGCTGAGGTGGCTGCCCCCTTCTCTTGTATTGATGTTGTTTGCAAAGGTGAAAAGCGTCTCTTTGTAGGAGTTGTTATATTGCAAAGCGATGTCAATCAGCACCCCGTTTTTCTCGCCTGTTATGTAAATGGGCTTCTTGTGGAGGACTTCCCTGTTTTTGTTGAGATATTCCACAAAAGACCTGGTTCCTCCCTCGTACATATAGTCTTTTTTCTTGCCAGTGCGCTCATCGGAGATCTGGATTTTCACCCCTTTTGTTAGAAAGGCAAGCTCCCTCATCCTCCTGGAAAGGGTCTCAAAGTCAAATTGGACTTTTTCGAAGACGCTCCGATCTGGCATGAAGCGGACCTTGGTGCCATTCTTTTTCGTTTCCCCTTTCACCATCAGTTTTGTCTTGGGGGTTCCCTGCTCATAGCGTTGGTAATAGATTTTCCCGTCTCGATAGACTTCCACTTCTAGGAATTCGGAAAGTGCGTTGACCACAGATACCCCAACACCGTGGAGTCCGCCTGATACCCGGTAGATTTTGTGATCGAATTTTCCTCCTGCATGCAGTTTGGTCATCACCACCTCAAGGGCCGGCATCTTTTCCGTCTTGTGTCTATCAACAGGAATACCACGCCCATTATCCAGCACGGTAATGCTTTCATCACCTAGGATCTGGATGTCAATATGATCACAGTATCCGGCCATCGCTTCATCAATGCTATTATCTACCACCTCATAGACGAGATGATGCAGACCCTCAAAACCCGTGTTGCCCACATACATTGCGGGCCTCTTCTGGACGGCTTTTAACCCTTCCAGGACCTTTATATCAGCGGCGCCATACGTTGTTTTTGACTTTGCCATTCTTATAGCCTCATAGGCATAATTAGCCCCAGAAATCCCTTGTCATTTTCCCCTCTTATAAGACAAGGACTTGAATTATCAATAAGACCCAACTCTACCGTTTCACTATCCATAGCCTGAAGCACATCTATAAAATATCTGGCATTAAACCCCACTTCCAGACGCTCGTTCTTGTATTCCACAACCAGATTCTCCTGGGCATCCCCCAGATCCGGATTAATGGAAACCAATTCCAAATTATCATTCTCCAAGGTGATCTTCACACCCCTGTAACTCTCATTACTCAAGATAACCATTTTTTTCATACCATCCAAGAGAGAAACCCTATCAATTTTTACAAAATGCTTCGATTTTTGAGGAATTACTGCATTATAGTCTGGAAACTTACTTTCTAAAAGACGAATCACGATGAGTATGTTTTCCTTTTTTATGACACAGTTGTTCTGTTTGAATCCCAGCTCGATCGGTCCCCCTTCTGAGCTCAACTTGCTCAACTCTAATATCCCTTTCTTGGGAATCATCACCCCACCATCCGTTTTCAGTTGTTCCACATCCTTAATTTCCTTATCTATCATCGACAGACGATGGCCATCCGTGGAGACCATTCTTAAAAGGGACTTCTCTTCTTGAGCCACCTTTTCCGTATAAACCCCAGAAAGTTTGAATCCAGCCTCCTCTAATGTGACTGAATATATGGTCTTATTGATCATTTCTCTCAAGATATCGCCATCGATTTTCACGGTTAGAACCCCTTCCGGTTCCATAAAAACAGGGTACTCATCTGCAGGAAGGCAGGCTAGATTAAATCTCGCGTCCTCATCAGATATGGAAACCCAACTATTCTCCTTTTCCTTGATATGAATCTCAGCTCTTTTACTCTCCTTCAAGATTTCAAAGAGTTTTCTCCCAGAGATAGTTATACTTCCTGGATTGATCACGTCAGCCGGTAGTCTTTCTTGAAAACTTATCTCCAGATCCGTTGCTGAGATGTTCACACCTGACCCATCCGTTGAAAGCAGAATCATTGAGAGGATCGGCATATTACTACGTTTTTCAATAATACTCTGGACATGTGAAATGGCCCTGAAGAGTTCATCCCTATCTATTTTTATCTCCATTGTTCCCCTCCCTAGTTTTTATTAAGAATAGAATTAAAATATAATAATCAAATTATATCTATGTGACATTGTCGAATAAGTATTTAAATATTTTAAAATACATAAAAAATTACTGATAAGTTTTAATGCAATTTCTCAGTTTTTTCCATAACCGTTACTAATATATTTCACTTATTATAAAAAGGATGTGCTATTTGTTCAGTCATGTTCAAAGAAATTCGAAAAAAATGTTTATCCGCAATGGGCGACATTTTGAGCCTTATGCCAATAAATCCTCCAGCTTATTGAGATCTTCCCGAATCTCTTTTTTTCGAGCCTTGTATTTCTCAATCCTATTCACGGCGTAGATCACTGTGGAATGGTCCTTATTCCCGAAGGCATCACCTATCTGCTTAAAGGATGAACCCGTGTATTTCCTACAGAGATACATGGCCATCTGTCTCGGATAGGAATAGACTCTCTGTTTCTTATTTGAAATAAGTTCGGACAGTGCAATATTGAAATAGCCCGCGGTAATGGATTTCACATCCTCTATTCCAGCTTCCTTTCTCCTGTCATCCTTGATGAGAGATTTCACCCGGGAAATATTTATGTCTCCACGGTTTAGGGATGCATAGGTCTCAATCCTCACAATATTTTTGATAAGTCCCTTGATATCCCTATTAGATTTGGCAAGAAAGAAGATAACGTCATCTGGAATGGGTATCCCATCTTCCTGTGCCTTTTTCCTAATGATGTGGACCTTTGTCCTCTGATCTGGGAACTTGATCTCCGAGATAAGCCCCGAGCCCAGTCTTGATACCAAGCGGGAGTTCATCTTCGTCAGTTGATTTGGGGGGCTATCCCCTGAAATCACAATCTGCTTACTGGCTCCATATAAGGCGTCAAAAACGAAGAGAAATTCATCTTGTGTTTTTTTGCGGTTTCCGATCAACTGCACATCGTCCAACAGAAGCAAATCCAGATCACAATATCTTTCCCGGAATGCCTGCATATTCTTATTCTTTATGGAATAGGTGAAATCAGAAGTGAACTCATTTGAAGAGAGATACCTCACGCGAGAGAATGGGTCTTTGTGGAGCACATGGTTTCCCATGGCGTTTAAAAGGTGGGTCTTCCCCAGACCCGGATCGGAATAGACATAGAAGGGATTGTATTGTTCAGCTGGCCTGTTGGCCACCTCTAAGGCAGATGAACAGGCAAAACGGTTACATTCTGCCATATGAAATTGATCAAAAGTCATAGAAGGGTCCAAGTGATGGTCAAGATACACTTCCTTTTTCAGGGAAGTTTCCGCTTCAATGGATTCTACAGAGTCCGTTGGGTGGTCATAGATGAAGTGCAATTCGGGGGATATGTTGAGGATGATTTCAAAGGCATTCTTTATCTGAATGTAGTATTTCTCCCGTAACCAATTGGCAATGAATTTGTTAGGGACTCCGATGATCGCTAAGTCGGGATTCGATTTCCTGAGCGTCGTCTGAGAGAACCATGTGTTAAGCTCTGATTTGGAGAGTTGAGATTCCAAACTCTTGGTGATTTGCCTCCATATGTCTTTTTTTTTTGACATGGTAAAAACGGACTTTATAAGGTATTTATAGGCGCCCTACTTTAGAAAACTTTTATTGGAATATCAACCAAAATTATCCGGATAAGGAGGCTACAATGCCATACGCAATCGGCCTTGCCGGCAAAGGGGGAACTGGTAAAACCACCATAGCCGGGATGCTCATTAAATACCTGGTAGAACAGGGAAAAACCCCCATCCTCGGTGTGGATGCAGATTCAAATGCCAACCTCAATGAAGTCCTCGGACTGGAAGTGGAGGAGACCCTCGGGGAGGCGAGGGAGGAGATGAAGCGGGGCGTGGCAGCGGGAATGACCAAAGATGTGTTCATGGAGATGAAGCTGGAGCAGGCGGTGGTTGAGGCAAAAGGCTTTGATTTGATCGTTATGGGAAGGCCAGAAGGGGCAGGTTGCTATTGTGCCGCCAACACGTTACTCACCCAGTATTTGGACAGGTTGATTACCAACTATGCCTATGTGGTTATAGATAATGAGGCAGGAATGGAACATCTCAGCAGATTGACAACCAATAATATTGACTTGCTTCTCATTGTGTCCGATACAAGCCGCAGGGGCATCCAATCTGCGGCCAGGATCTCGGATTTGACCCAGGAACTTAGACTAAATATCGGCCGGAAAGCTTTGATTATCAATCAGGCGAGAGACGAACAGGTGGAAAGCCTTAGCGAGGCACTCGAGGGGCATCCTTTGCAAATGATTGGGATCGTGCCCGAAGATGTTAAGGTACGGGATTTTGATCTTCAAGGAAGACCCACCGTAGAACTTGGCGCCGAGAGCAGGGCACTGAACGCGGCCTACCGAATTTTCGAGAAGGTTCTGGATCATTGATTGCCCACAAAATCCTTGAGGAATTAGACGTCTCGCTATTTCTGTAACTTACTAAGAATAAAGTAGTTTTTTTAGGACTGGATTTCTGCCTCGCTCATGCCTGCCCGCCATTCCATCCTCTCCATCCTCCGCAGTAGCTCTGCTACGGAGGACGGGCGTAGCAGGCTATTGCGGAGGACGGGTGCTCTCGAGGAGGCCCGCCTTCCAGCCAAGCAGGCGAGGCAGGCGGGGAATAATGGATGTGAAATGAGAGTGAGGTGTTTTGAGTCTCGGCCCCTCATACCAAAAAAACAACGTTAAATAAACCACTTATACAACAAAAAAAGCCTAGCTTAACCCAATATTGCTAGGCAGTGATTTCATAATGTCTGCAAAAAAACCCCTTGACAAGGTATTTTTGTTCATTTAATGTGAAACGCTTCACAAATAGGAGCCATATTCAGACTGGAATCTCACAGAGAGACTCCTTATCTTTATTATAGAATCATAAATAGTCATATACACGGGAGGAAAATACTATGGCAAGAAAAGTAATTCCTTTCACAAAGAAGCCCCATTGCGAGGGTATTTTTTGTGAAGGAAGCATGGATGTTTTAAAAGAAGCGGAAAAGGATGGCGTAAAGACCTATGTGCAGCGTTTAGAGGATCGTGCCATTCATTCCTGTCTGTTTGGCCAGGGCGGTACCTGTTGTCGGAACTGCTCATTTGGTCCGTGCATGATGATTGATGATGTGCCCGAATCCATTGGTATCTGCGGGGCAACGCCTTCAACGGTTGCGGCCCGCAATTTCGCCAGGATGGTCGCATCAGGGTCTTCGGCCCACATGGACCATGGGCGCGAGACGGCCCTGACGTTTCTGGCCACGGCCAAGGGAGAGACGCCCTTTGAGATCAAAGATGAGAAAAAGCTCCATATGATGGCCAACCTTTTTAACGTGAAGATAGATGGCCGCAGCAAGACAGATATTGCCATTGAATTGGGAGAAAAGGTGCTCGGTGAATTTGGCAAGCAGGAAGGAGCCCTGGTGATGACCACGAGGGCTCCTAAAAAGCTGCAGGAGGTGTGGAGGAAGACGGGCGTGGTGCCCCGGGGGGTTGACCGGGAGGTGGTAGAACTTATGCATCGCACCCATATGGGGACGGATCAGGAATATAAAAGTCTGATCTTGCAGTCAACGCGCTGTGCACTGGCCGATGGCTGGGGTGCCTCGATGATGGCTACGGAACTCCAGGATATCCTGTTTGGCACACCTGTGCCCATTAGAACCGTGGTGAATCTTGGCGCCCTTTCTGAGGATCATGTGAACATTGTGATCCATGGACATGAGCCCCAGATGCCCGAGGCCATGGCCATTGTTTCCCAGGAACCGGAGATAGTGAAGGCGGCCCAGGAAGTGGGGGCTAAAGGAATCAATCTGGCTGGGGTTTGCTGCTCTGGGAATGAGGTCTTGATGCGCCGCGGCGTTCCCATTGCGGGCAGCTTCACCCAACAGGAGGTGGTACTTGCCACAGGTGCCGTGGAGTCGATGGTGGTGGATGTGCAGTGCGTCATGCAGGGCCTGGCAAACGTGGCCAAATGTTTTCATACGGACCTGATCACCACCTCTCCCCGGGCCAAGATCGAAGGAGCCACCCATATGGAGTTCCAACATGAGCGCGCCCTTGAGATCGCAAGAGATATCACCCGTCGCGCCATCGACAGGTTTAAGAAAAGGCAGAATGTGAGGATTCCTGACCGCAAGATGGACGTGGTTGCCGGTTTTAGCCACGAGACCATCAAGCATATGTTGGGCGGAGCCTTCCGGGCCTCATACCGGCCCCTGAATGACAATATTATCAATGGCCGCATCCGGGGCGTGGGTGCGGTTGTGGGGTGCGACAGCTGCCGTGCAGAGTCGGGATGGCTGAACACCACGGTGGCCAAGGAACTTATCGCCAATGACGTTCTGGTGCTGGTGACCGGATGCGTGGCAACGGCCTGCGGCCGTGAGGGGCTATTGAGACCGGAGGCCGCAGAATGGGCCGGTCCTGGCCTTAGAGAGGTGTGCGAGACCGTGGGCATCCCTCCTGTCCTGCATATGGGCTCCTGTGTGGACAACAGCCGTCTCCTCATTGCGGCCTCAGAGATTGTAAGAGAAGGCGGTCTGGGAGATGATATCTACCAGATACCTGCGGCTGGCTGTGCACCGGAGTGGATGAGTGAAAAGGCTGTGGCCATTGGCCAGTATTTTGTGTCCAGTGGCGTCTATGTGGTATTCGGCAGGACCTTCCCCACCTCAGGGAGCAAGGACGTGACCGATTTTCTGTTTAAGGATATAGAAGAGCTATATGGCGGATTATGGGATGTGGAAGACGATCCGGTAAAAATGGCAGAGAAAATGATCCGGCGCATTGATAAGGGGCGAGAGGCCTTGGGCATTCATGAGAAGAAGGAAAGAGTCCTTTATGATATGGCCATGAGACGGGAATTAGAGCAATGAACGATAAGAAAACCGGAAGTGTAATGGTTGTGGGCGGAGGGATTGCCGGTATTCAGGCCTCCCTGGACTTGTCCGCCTCGGGTTACTATGTGTACCTGATCGAAAAGGCAGGCTCTGTCGGTGGGGTGATGGCTCAACTGGATAAGACCTTCCCTACCAACGACTGTGCCATCTGAATCCTGGCACCCAAGTTGGTTGAGGCCGGTCGGTCTCCAAACATAGAAATCATCACCAAAGCGGAACTGATCTCGGTGGAGGGGGAAGTGGGCGACTTTACCGCCAAGGTGCGCCGGCAGCCCCGTTATATTGATGAGGAGGCCTGCACCGCCTGTGGTGATTGTGCGAGATACTGCCCCATGGTTTTGGTTGACACATACAACGAAGGCCTGGCCCTGACCAAGACGCCGCACAGGGATTATGAACAGGCCGTTCCTGCAAGTTTTCATATTGACCCGGCCAATTGTCTGTTTCAGAACCACGAGGTCTGCCGCATATGTGTATCCGCTTGTCAGGCCAAAGCGATCAACCTGTACGAGAAGGAAGAGGAGCTTGATCTTAGCGTGGGAGCGGTCATCGTGGCTCCGGGGTTTGGTCGTATCAGCGATGAGGTCTTGGCCTCATACGGGTACGGTCATCTCCCCGATGTGGTCACCGGCATGGAATTTGAACGCCTCACATCCGCCTCTGGCCCCACGTTGGGTAAGGTTATCAGGCCGTCTGACGAGCAACATGCCCGCCGCGTTGCCTTTCTGCAGTGCATAGGGGTAAGGGACACCTCATGCGGAAACGGCTACTGTGGCTCGGTTTGCTGTATGTATGCGATCAAAGAGGCCTTGGTGGCAAAGGAGCACGACCCGGACATTGAGATCTCCATATTCTATATGGATATGCGCACACAGGGAAAGGAGTTTGACTATGCCAGACTCCGGGCCAAAGAAAAGGGTATCCGTTTTGTGCGGAGCCGGATTGCAGGTGTTCGGGAAAATGGCAAGCTTCTTGAGATCTCCTATGTGGATGAGGCGGGGAAACATCTTAAGGAGAGCTTTGATATGGTGGTTCTTCCCGAAGGGCTTGAATCACCCAGCGATGCCAGACCCCTTTCAAAGGCAATGGACATCGATTTAAATCATTATGATTTTTGCAAGACAGGAGCCTTTTCGCCGCTCCAGACCTCGCGGCCAGGCATTTTTGTGGCCGGGGCCTTTCAGGGTCCTAAGGATGTACCGGAGAGTGTCACGGATGCTAGCGGTGCAGCGGCCCTTGCTGCCGCAGCCTTGAAGGATGTACGGGGGATCGGGGTGGAGGTGAAGACGTATCCGGCAGAGATAGAGCTAGAGGAGGAGCCGCGCATCGGGGTCTTTGTCTGCTCCTGCGGGTCCAATATCGGCGGGGTGGTGGATGTGCAAGAGCTCGCCGAGTATGCTGACAACATGGAAAATGTTGTTTATACGGACACCAATCTTTATAGTTGCGCCCAGAACACCCAGGAGGCCATCACCGAAAAGATCGAGGAAAACCGCTTGAATAGGGTGGTGGTGGCCGCCTGCACGCCCAGGACCCACGAACCACTCTTCCAGGAAACCCTCAGAAACGCAGGTCTGAATCGCTGTCTCTTCGAGATGGCCAATATCAGGGATCATTGTACCTGGGTCCATTCCTCCCAGCCCCAGGAGGCTTCAGACAAATCCAAGGACCTGATCAGGATGGCCGTTTTCAAGGCCCGTGGGCTCCAGCCCCTTACTGAACAGAAGGTCCCGGTGACCCAGAAGGCCCTGGTCATAGGCGGAGGTATGGCGGGTATGACGGCCGCCCTGAGTATCGCTGGACAAGGGTTCCAATGCTTTCTCGTGGAAGAATCCGCAGAGCTGGGCGGGAACGTGAGAGATCAGCGTTATACCCTCAATGGCGATGATCCGAGGAAGATCCTCCAGGATACGGTGGCAGAGGTAAAATCCAATGCCCTTATAGAGGTTTACACGAACGCCAGCGTTGAGAATGTCTCGGGCTATGTGGGCAACTTTACCACCTCAATAAGCACCCAGGAGGGTTCCCAGGTCGTGGAGCACGGGGTCGTTATTGTTGCCACGGGTGGACGCGCCTATAAGCCGGAACAGTACCTCTACGGGAAGTCGGAGCAGGTGGTCACCCAGCGTGAACTGGAAGAGAGGCTCAGCAGCACGGAAGAGGCAAAAAAGATAAAAGATGTCCTGATGATCCAATGCGTTGGTTCAAGGGGGGAAGATTTGGCTTATTGCAGCAAGGTATGCTGCGGGCAGGCCGTGATGAATGCCCTCAAGATACTGGAAGTGAATCCTGATGCCCATATTACAATCCTCTATCGCGACATGCGTACTTACGGTTTTATGGAGGACTACTACCAGCTGGCCAGGGAGAAGGGCGTGATGTTCGTTCACTTTGAAAAGGAGCATCCCCCGCAGGTTACTGAGAATGGCGGAGGCGTACAGGATGAATTCATGGACAAGATCCTGGGGGAAAATGTGGTCCTTGAACCAGATCTGGTGGTCCTCAGTGTGGGGATTGAGCCTAATAAGACGGAAGCGCTGTCAAAACTTCTCAAGCTTCCCCTTACCGGTGACGGCTTCTTCTTGGAGGCCCACCCAAAGCTCAGGCCCGTGGAGTTTTCTGTGGAAGGGGTGTACCTCTGTGGTCTGGCCCATGGCCCCAAACCCATTTCCGAATCGGTGGCCCAGGCCAGGGCAGCTGCTGGAAAGGCCTGTATTCATCTGGCCAGAGGATATGTCATGGTTGAGCCCATTGTGTCATCAGTTGATCAGGACACCTGCATAGGATGCGGGCTTTGTGAGAGCCTCTGCCCTTATGCATCAATACAGATGATAAAGGTGGGCAAGAAGAAAAAGGCGGAGACCATATCCGCTTCATGCAAGGGATGCGGGATATGTGCATCCCACTGCCCCACCTTGTCCATATCCATGGGTGGGTTTACCAATGAACAGATCTTGAGTCAGATAACAGCCTTTGGAGAAGACGCCGATTGATTACCGGGTTCCCGCGCGGGAACAACATGGAGACCATGACGTCCGGATTTTTCCAGGGTCTCATAGATGATTTTCGATGGCCCCAACGTCTAATAGAGGAGTGAGGAGTGACTAGGGAATCTTTTGAACCAAAAATATTGGGTTTTTTGTGTAACTGGTGTTGCTACGCAGCAGCCGACTCGGCTGGTGTGGCACGTTTTCAGTATCCGCCAAATATCAGGACTATCAGGATCATGTGTACCGGCAGAATCGACCCACTCTTTATTGTGGAGGCATTCCGCGTGGGTACAGACGGCGTGTTTGTGGGCGGGTGACAACTTGGCGAATGTCATTACCAGGTGGGTAATTATGATGCCATAGTCGCTTCACACCTTACCAGGAAGGTGATCGAGGCCGCCGGTGTGAGGCCTGAAAGGCTGGCCCTGGAATGGGCTTCGGCTGCCGAGGCATCCCTCTACGTGGAGCTGATAACGAAGTTCACCAACCAGATGAAGGAGCTGGGCCCATTGGGGGAGGCCGAAGGCATCTCCCGAGAGGAGCTAAAATTGAAGCTCTCGGCAGCGAAATCCACCGTGCAAAGCGTGAAGCTACGGACCAGATTTGCCAAGCTTACCTTGGACGTGAGAGACGAGGGGGAGCATATTCCTGAAGTGGTTGAGGCAAAAATGGCGGAGAAAATCAATGAGATGATCATTGGTGAGATAGGAAAGCAAGAGAAGAAGATGGCGGAATCCGCGGTGCAGGGTGCCCAATGACCCAGAGAATGGAAGGCACAACATGGCCCTGCCGTCTAAATCTGAATGCTTAGGAATTTCTTTTTTTTGGGAGCGGCGAAGCCGCCCGCCGGCCTCGCCTGAGCGAGTTCAGGCTCGCGATGGCGGGCAGGCGTTGGATAAAATCGCGAAAGCGGTTTTATAACTTGAAGATCCATATTAGACACACAGGAGTATCCCTTGACTGTAACCAAGAATGATTTGCAACATGGATTTAAGTTTGAGGTGACCGAGATGCCTGGGGGCGAGGTGGCGAGCCGCTGCTTTGACTGTGGCACATGCACCGGGGTATGCCCTGTAAGCCGGGCAGAGTCGGCCTTTGACCCCAGAAGAATCATCCACATGATAAAAATGGGACTCAAGGAACAGCTCCTGGGATCCGAGGCCATATGGTTCTGTTCCCATTGTGATACCTGTGCCTTTGTCTGCCCCCAGGAGGTGGTGTTTAGCAACGTGGTTGACGTGCTTCGTGAGATGGCCATCAAAGAGGGTTATGTTGATGCTGAGGCCTTTGAACCATGGGCCACCGGACCTTGCAAGGCATCCTGTCCGGCCCATATAAGCATCCCCGGGTTCATTGCTGCCATTTCCCAGGGAAAATATGTGGAGGGGCTCAAGTTGATCAAGAGAGAGATGCCCTTCCCTGCCATATGCGGTCGGGTCTGTCCCCACCCGTGTGAGACGCAATGTAACAGGGGGAACATTGACAAGCCGATAGCCATTGAGGCCCTCAAGAGATTCCTGGCCGATGAGGATCTCTATTCAGATATTTCCTATATTCCAGAAAAGAAGGGGGAAAAAAAGGAAAAAGTGGCCATCATCGGCGCAGGTCCGGCCGGGCTAACGGCCGCCTGTTATCTGGCAATCGAGGGCTACCCGGTTACTGTCTTTGAAAAACTGCCTGTGGCGGGCGGCATGATGGCCGTTGGGATTCCCGAGTTCCGTCTCCCCCGCGATATTCTCCAGGCTGAAATCGAGAAGATAAGAGAGTTGGGCGTGGAGATCAAATTGAACGTGGAAATCGGAAAGGATATGGGATTTCAGGACATTCAAAGGGATTATCAGAGCATATTTATCGGCATCGGATGTCATCGGCCCATAAAGCTTGGCGTCCCAGGGGAAGATGAGTTAAAGGGCGTTATTGATGGTATCACGTTTTTAAGAAATATCCACCTGGGGAAACCCACCCTGCTCAAGGGTCGAGCCGTGGTGATAGGGGGCGGAAATGTGGCGGTGGATAGTGCCCGAGTGGCCAAGCGCCTGGGATTTCGAGATGTGGCCATCCTCTACCGAAGGACCCGGGAGGAGATGCCCGCATATGATTATGAGGTGGACGAGGCAATGGAGGAGGGCATTGAAATAGAGTTCTTGACCGCCCCCACCAAAATCATAGGAGAGAACGGGGAGGTCTGTGCTCTGCAGTGTGTTCGCATGGAGCTGGGAGAACCGGATGAATCGGGCCGACGCAGACCCATACCCATTAAAGGATCTGAATTTGAGGTGAAGACAGACGTTGTGATCGCAGCCATTGGTCAGCAACCTGACCTGGGCCCCCTGGCCCTTGAAGGAGAAATTAAGGCGTCAAAGAGGGGGTGGATCGTGGTAGATCCGCAGACAGGCCTGACCAATATGCCTGGGATATTCGCAGGAGGCGATGTGGTCTCAGGCCCCAGGACAGTGGTGGAAGCGGTTGGCTTCGGAAAAAATGTGGCCAGTGCCATAGATCTATATCTGAGAGGAGAGGATATGGGTGCGGCCCGTAAGGGGGACTGGCAGGGGACGGAGTATAGGCCTGAGGATGTCCAATCCAAGGAAAGAGTGGCCATGCCCCGCATTTCCCTTTCAGAGCGGCAGAGAAGCTTCAAAGAGATAGATTTGGGCTTTAGCGAGGAACAGGCCAAGACCGAAGCCGAGCGTTGTCTCATGCTGTGTGGCATGCAAAAGGGAAAAAAATAGAGAATAAGGGAGGAGCCCATATGGCATTTGAAATTCCCAAGATAGCGTACGACGGTGTGATCAGAGCAATCCCGCTGGGCAAAGAACCCAACCGCCTGATGGTGGGTGGAGAGACCAGCTATCCTTTCCACCTGTTTGAGGGCGATCTGCCCCATCCCCCCAAAATAGCCATGGAGGTGTATGATGCGCCTCCTGAGGATTGGCCTGAGGCGGCGCTGGCGCCCTTTGCCGACGTTGTGCATGACCCGGCGGCCTGGGCCAAAAAATGCGTGGAGTCACACGCGGCAGAAATAGTGGCATTGCAGTTAGCCAGCACAGATCCCAATGGCCAGGACGTGCCAGCAGAACAGGCGGTGGAGGTGACCAAAAAAGTGCTGGCAAGCATCCAGGTCCCCCTGATCGTCTGGGGGACCGCTAATCCGGAGAAGGATGCGGAAGTGCTCAAAATGGTGGCCGAGGCCTGTGAAGGGGAGAATCTCATTATCGGTCCTGTGGAGGAAAGCACCCACAAGGCTATAGGGGCCGCTGCGATTGCCTATAAACATACCATAGCCGCCTCCAGCCCCATTGATATCAACCTGGCCAAGCAGCTCAATATCCTGCTGGGCAACCTGGGTGTAACGGACGAACGTATCCTTGTGGACCCCACGGTCGCTTCATTGGGCTACGGGCTGGAGTATTCTTATTCAGTGATGGAAAGGGACCGCATGGCGGCCTTGACCCAGGAAGACGATAAGCTCCAGTTCCCAATTGTGTGTGATCTGGCAAAAGAGGTCTGGAAGACCAAGGAGGCCAAACTCAGTGAGGAGGAGGCCCCCCTGCTGGGGGATCCCCTCAAGAGGGGCATTCTCCTTGAGGCCATGACGGCCCTTTTGTATCTCCTGGCAGGAGGAGATATCCTGATCATGCGACATCCTGAGGCGATCCAGCTGGTCAGAGGTTTTATTCAGGATTTGATTTCAGAAAAGAGATGAGAGGTTTAGACGATGTCGAAGATCATTTGTTCAGCAGCAATCCGTGGCGCCCACAAGATTGTGGGCAGGGCAGAGGCCAAGTATCAAGAAGCCTTAGAGAAGTGGGGGCCTGATCAAGAGGTGGGCTATCCCAACACGGCCTATTATCTTCCCATTATCTATGGCATTTTGGAAATCCCAGTGCAAAAGCTGGGAGATCTCCAACCGGTCCTGGAGCGGTGTAGATCCCTGCTTCCCCCCGTGGTGGACGATCAGGTGTGGCTACCCTACCTGGCACCCACCCTGGAGGCCGGGATGGCCACATTTTTTGCAGAAGAGATTATTGAGGCTATACGCTATCTGGAGTTCCCGGATTTCTACACCCAGGCAGAAGACCCTGCTGACGGAAAAATCTGGTTGGGTGCTGCCGATGATATCATCCTGCGCAAGAGGGGTGTGGAATTCGTTGACGGCACTGCGCCTGGCTTTGCCGCCATTTTGGGGGCGGCGCCGACCAACGAGATTGCCGTCAAGCTTGCCCAGGAGCTTCAGGAAAAGAACCTTTATGTATTCATGTGTGCAGACCATGAGGGCCGCACCATGTCGGAGCAGTTGGTAGAGGCGGGGATACAGATCGGGTGGCCCACACGTCTTGTCTCTTTTGGGCCAGAATATACGGCAGCGGTGTTTGCCATGGGCTTTGCCACACGGGCCGCCATGTCATTCGGCGGCGTGAAGCCTGGGGATTTTGAGAATATTCTCCTCTACAATAAAAATCGGATCTTTGCCTTTGCCATGCCTCTGGGCACCGTGACCGATGAATGGTACGCCAATGCGGCAGGTGCCATAAACTGGGGCTTTCCCACCATCGCTGACACGCCCATCCCAGAAATACTGCCTACGGGGATCTGTACCTATGAGCATGTGGTTTCAAATATCCCCCATGACCAGCTTGTCAGCAAGGCCATTGAGGTGAGGGGCCTAAAGGTCGCTGTCTCAGAGGTTCCCATACCGGTCTCTTACGGGCCTGCCTTTGAAGGGGAGCGCGTGCGCAAGGATGATCTCTTCTTGGAGTGCGGTGGGGGCAAGAGCCAGGCCGTGGAATGGGTCACATCCAAGGATATGGATGAGGTGGAAGATGGCAAGATCGAGATCTTCGGTCCTGACGTGGATGGTATGGAAGAAGGAGCAACGCTACCTTTAGGCATCGCGGTGGAGGTTGCGGGCAGGAAAATGCAGGAAGACTTTGAGCCTATCCTGGAAAGGCAGATTCACCACCTTGTCAACTATGCCCAGGGCCTCATGCATATTGGCCAGAGAGACATAGCATGGATAAGGATGTCCAAGGCGGCAGTGGGAAAGGGCTTGAAGATCAAACACATCGGAGATATCCTCCATGCCAAGTTTCATCAGGACTTTGGCGCCATTCTTGACAAG
>Ga0209536_100008337_pt1 | contig 15558 bp, 8 predicted proteins | sample DeeMarSeWOR28_12_FD_187461 | JGI IMG/M metagenome (GOLD analysis project Ga0209536, IMG submission 187461) | Marine sediment microbial communities from White Oak River estuary, North Carolina - WOR-2-8_12 (SPAdes) (version 2) | ecosystem: Environmental > Aquatic > Marine > Intertidal zone >...
CTACCGGCATGCGCCCGTCGGCATATTCGAATCTCATAAGCAAATTGTCTGAACCATCGTAGATGGCAACCAGTCGCGTTAACCCCTGCCAGAGGTATTTTTCGACAATGGTGCCGTTGATCTTTTTGGCGATTCTTCTGCCCAATGGATCGTGTATATATTCGATCATCCTGCCATCGGGTAAATTGACACTTAACAGTTCACCGCGCGAAGAATAGACATATTGGGTTATATTTGTCCCATCGGTTCTTTGGGTTAGAAATCCATCCAGATTGTACTGGTAAGTCGTACCACCGGCGGTCAGAAGATGATCCTCTTCGGAATAGGTAAAATTTCTACCTGAAATCCCCCTCAAGGAATTCATTTCATAATTGCGGGTGCCGTTGGGGGCATAACGATATTCTTCCACCAGAGTATCGTCTTTGGTAACCGCCAGCAGCCGCCCCATGGAATCGTATGTGTAGCTGTATTCGGCAGAAATGCCGGCGGTGGTTTCGGTCTTTTGGGTGATGCGGCCGTTGTTGTCACGGATAAGATCCCACGAGGCCACATTTTGGTCGTTGACATCAATGCCCTGCCCGTCCACTTCGCCGTAACCGTTGAAGGTGCGGATTAAATTAAAAATGCCGTCTTTGACGGTCGCAGGCAAACCGTTTTCCGCGTTGCGGGATATGGCAAAACTTCCGGCTGCGGTTAAAAGCCCGTCATTATCATAAGTATAATTGACCGTGCTGCCCGCATAAGTAAAACTGGAAACATCAAAGTCCTTATTGTAGATGTAGCCTAATGATTGATTCAGCGTCCCGCTTATCGTCTCTGATGTAATTAGTTTGCCGTCATATCCGTAAGTGATGGATTCCGCGCCTTTTGTGATTGACTCGATTTTGGTTCCACACAAATAGCTATAGTCAATGTTTCCCTCGGGGGTTTGTATCTGTGCCAGCTGACCGTTTTCATAAGTGTTGGTGATCTTTCGGCCGGAAGGAAAATTCGTCTCGATCAAACGCCGGTCTTTATCATAGATATAACTGTAACTGCCGCTTAATGGGGTTGTATAGGAGCTGTTGCGATTAACCAGGTTGTATCCGAACTTGTGCTCCGTGCCGGCCGGATTGATCAATACGGTCATATTGCCGTTGGCATCATAGGTGAAATCAATGAAGTTCCCATCGGGTCGGTTGATGCCCGTCATCCGCCCGATTGGATCATATTCGTAAGAAGTCGTATGGCTTTCAGAATCCGTAGTGGATTCCAAAAATCCATCAGCAGTATAGGTAAAAGCAGATTGTCGGGAGTTTGTGACGATGGAAGTCAATCTTCCTCTGGCATCGTAGTCGTAAGCTGTCGGATGCAAACCCGCGACACTGACGCTTTCCACCTGCAAGGTTGCCGGATCATACAGTGATGTTACACTTCTGCCTTCGGGTGAAATGACGGTTTTTTGCGCCGCAATGGTGTCGTGCTGAATACCGGTGCCTTTACCGTTAACGGTCACAGTCTCAACGATCAGGTCGGCAATGTCATCCTCGTCGGTATCGGTGTATGCCTTATCAATCGTCGTTATTCTTTCTAATCCTGCAGGCGTGCTTTCTGTGATCTGTTTTACATATTTGTATTTGTATTCCGAATCAAGATCGTAGATGTATTCCAGATCGGTGCCGCAGGGAAGGGAATGGTTTTCGGTCAAACCATCGTCAGACTGAACAAAATGGGTAAACGCTCCTGCAGGATCAGTAATCGTAGAGGTGTATTTTCCCGTGGAGTCTGTGTGGTCAAGAAAAGACGTAAGGTTGCCTTCAGCCGATAGGACTTCAGTCAGAATTTCACTGTTTACATCAACTGCTCGGGTATAAATCCAATGACCGCCTTCCTCATCCAGGACGTCTTTTAATCTACCTTTGTCATCAAAAACATGTTCAAACCGGTTTCCAGCCGGTTCAATCTCTGCCAGCATCAGCCCGTCTGATGTGTACTCAAAATCATAAAAGCTCCCATCGGCATAGGTTACACGCTTGAGGTGGTTATTCGCATCAATTGACAGCTCGGTCCGGATCCCATCGGGTGAAATAATGGCGGTGGGAATACCGCTGCCATCGCGTTCGATGTTGATCCGGTTGCTAAACTGATCAATTATCGCAACCAGATTGTTTTCTTCATCGTAGTCAAACTCGAACAGCGAAACACCGCTTTTCAAATCGATGGTCCTCTCATGCAAGCCGGCACTGGACATGATGAAGCCCGTTCCGTTTTCTTCCGTAAAGGCAAAATCGGATTCGCTCATCTTCCCGGTAAGACGGGCCGAAGGGGAACTGATTTTGCGGATGCGATAATTATTCCAATCGCTAATGTAAATATTGCCGGCAGCATCCAGGACCACATCGGTCGGACGATCCAGTGAAGCATCGGCTGCCGGCCCGCCATCTCCGCTGTATCCCCGGGTCCTATTGCCGGCAACAGTGGTAATGATGCCCATTGTATCCACCTTGCGCACGCGATCGTTGTTCCAGAGTTCTACAAGATATAGATTGCCCAAGGCATCTATAGCCAAACCATTTACGTCACTAAGAGATGCCTCGGTGGCCGGGATTCCATCATCAAAGTTCTCCCAGCCTCCATCACCTGCTACAGTGGTTATAATGCCGGCAGTATCTACTTTTCGAATATAAGGACCCTCTGCTATGAACAAGTTGCCGCTGACATCTATAACGATGTCGTTCGGATAGGTAATCTGAGCTTGTATGGCAGGGCCTCCGTCACCGCTGTACCCCCGGGTTCCATTGCCGGCAACAGTTGTAATAATGCCGCTGGTATCTACCTTGCGAATGCGGTGATTGTATGTGTCGGCAATATAAACATTGCCGGAGGCATCGAGTGTCACAGCCCGTGGGAGAAAAAGTTGTGCATTTGATGCGGGGCCACCATCACCGCTGTATCCGTCTCGTCCCGTGCCGGCTATTTTTATCCAGGTGCCATCAGTATTTCTTTTGCGGATTTCATGATTCAGATGGTCTACCATGTAAAAGCTGCCAGCAGGATCAACGGCCACGTCATGGGGATTGACCCAGGAGGGCACAGTGGAAATCAACCCATCCGGATCCACTTTGCGGATGCGGTCGTTTATGTAATCACATATGTAAAGATTGCCCGCAGCATCGGTTTCCAGGGCCGTTACATAGTTTATCTGGGCCTCGGTGGCCGGTCCCCCGTCACCGCTAAAACCGGCAATGCCGGTGCCAGCAACCGTATCGATGATTTTGACATTGTTTTTGCTGATGGTCCCATCCCCTTTGAAAAGAATACTCGGATTCAAAGGGCTTAATTGATGATGCGCAGATAGTGTCCAGCCTTGCGCTACGATCCCTGCACTTCTGGCAATGGGCACTTTACCATATTGCCAAAGGGTTACTTCTTCACGACTGGGAATCGTGAAAGCGTCTTGACCCGGTTGGCCGAAAGCGGGTCCATATATGCCTGGCACATAATAGACACCATTGTAGACGAAACCTATTTTTACATGTGCCACCACGGTACCGGAGATAGATCTTCCCAGATGATCCAAACCATCCCATTCAAATTCAGCCATCTGATGGGGTTCAGGCGGCAACTTGACTTCAAAACCTTTACCCGCCACATTGACCTGGACAATAATCTTTAGCAGGCTTTCAGGTACCGTATCACCGCTGGCCGGCACGGTGATGACACCCGGTTTGTAGCCGGCCACGCGACTGCTGCTATAGTGCAGCGTCATGTCCGTGCCGGGAATGGGAATATCTTCGTGGAAAACCCGACTGCGCTGCTCAACAAAAGAGGCAATGCACTGGATATCATTTGGCGATTGTGCGCCTGTCCCCTGCTTTCCAGCATCCTGTTGATCGACAACCGTTATCCCTCCGGCATTCGGGGGTATCGCTCCGGGCGGTGCACCAATAGGCCAGTTAAGATCACAAGGTGTAAAGTGCTTTATGGCCGCACGCCAATAGGTGGTGTCAGGCAAATATCTCTGCTGGTCATTAAGTCCTTTGACCTCATCGATATAGAATCCATCCGCATTTAAATCATCGGACACGCCATCTCCATCGGCATCCAACGCATCTACGATTCCATTGCCGTCGATGTCTAACAGTCTGACAACCACACCATTTTCAGAGGGCACCCACACCCCTTTATCCCGGTCGTAAAAGCCCACCGGCACGATGGAGCCGACCGGAAAGCCCAAGAAATTATCCACGTACAGCATTACCGGCTTTTCAAACCGCACGCGCTGGGCACCATCCACCCTCAGTTCCGTACAATAGGTAAAGGCCGAGTTGGGCGGCAGCCTGGCGGGCATGGCCTCCGGGGTCGGATATTCGGTGGCCCGGGTGGTGATGGTGGTCAATTCCTGCACATCGTTGCCCTGCTCGTCGACCAGATAGGCCTTGTTGTCGCCGCTAAGCACCATGGTCACCGCACGCGTCCCGGATTCATCAACGACATCTTCGCTTTTGTGGGTGACCACGGTATCGGCATTGCCATCGAACGTCAGGGTGGTGGCAACCGGATCTTCGGTGATCATGACAACGGTTTCGGCGATGGCATTATCGTTCCAGGCCACGTATATTTTGCGCTGGACAGAAATCAAGCCCTGCTTTTCGTAAACCACCGTAAGGGTTCCGCCGCCTTCCACGGGTATCGAAAAGCGGCCCTGATCATCGGTAGTGACACTGCCGTATTCTGCATGGCTGTGAACGGTGACCGTGACCCCCGGCAGCGGCGCTCGATCGATATCGTGCACCAAACCGGTAATTAGTGAAAAGCGTTTGGGATCGTATTGTTCAACGCTGGCATCCGGCGGCACGAGATCCTCATACTGCTTTCCGTAGGAGCCTTCAGGCTGGGGTTGGGGAGTGGCGGTCACTTGAACGGTAACCCGGGCATTTACCGAGCCGGTCGGTCCTGTGACCGTTAAGGTGTAAGTAGTGGTGTGTTGCGGAGAAACCAGGGTGTTGCCTTCAACGCCAACAATGCCGATGCCGTTGTCGATATGCGCCGATTCGCCGCGCAATGAACTCCAGCTCAACGTGCTGGATTGGCCCTGCGCAACAGAGGACGGTGAAGCGCTGAAATTCACCGATGGCGGCTGATTTACAGAACCCAGCGAGATGGCTAGATCAACCGCAGAATTTTCTTCCACAGATGTTCCGGCCGCCGGACTCTGGCTGATGACCTTGCCTTCTTTCACGGTTTCGCTGTGTGCGCTGGTGACGTCGCCCACTAAAAGTTTGGCTGCCAGAAGTGCAGCTTCAGCATCTGCCTGAAGCATTGCGACGACATCCGGCACCGCGACCATTCGTGGACTGGCAATGATCACCACCTGGTCGGCTGCGCTGTCAACCTGCCCGTCGTTTACGATGAGCTCAACCCTATAGGTTCCGGCAAGATCCGGCGTAAATGTCGGCTTCTGGGCCGAACCAGCGGATAAAGCGGCGTTACTGTTGTCTGGAACCCTGGCAAACGTCCAGCGAAAACTCAAGGCATCCTCATCCACATCCGCTGAACCGCTGCCATCCAGTGTGACCGGGTCACCGACTGACACCTCCCGATCCTGTCCGGCCCGGGCCACGGGTGCATCATTGACCGGCGTGATGCCCAGGTTAATGAAGGCCGCATCGCCGTCAATCTCGCCGTCATGGGCTTTAAAGGCAAAGGAATCGCTGCCGTTGTAATCTGCATCGGGGGTGTAGGTCAGGTTCGGCGGTGTGCCGCTTAAGGTACCGTTGCCCGGCTGGGTGGTCACCGCATAGGTTAGGCTGTCACCGTCCACATCAGAGGCGGTCAGCGTGATGGCAACTGCAGTGTCTTCATCGGTGGAGACCGTTTGAGGTTCGGCCACAGGGGCACTGTTTTCGACAGTTACCGTAACCACGGCCGCAGCCGGATCCCCGGACCCTTCGGCAATTAACGTATAGGTTGTCGTGTCTATGGGCGTAACCGAAACGGAACCATTGGGATCAACGGCACCGACAGCCGGTTCAATTTTGCAAGAATCGGCATTTGTTGTCTGCCAGGATAGGGTTGTAGATTGGCCGCGTTTAATGGTGATGGGTTCGGCCGTAAAATCAATAATTTCAGGCGCAGGCGCCGGGCCTTCATCCACCGTGACCTGAACCGAAATTTCGGCCCCCGGCTGGCCCAGCAAAAAAAAGAACAGCGTGTTGGCAGCTTTCAACGAGACGTCTTTTTCAAAAACCAGCTCGTCTCCGATCAAAAAATCGCGCATAAATGTAAACGCGCCGTTGAGCACAAAAAATCCGCGCTGGATTTCTCTATCGGGCGTATATTTGCTGATTTTGATGCGCGCCTCCTGGGCATCTTCGGCATTGAAAGAATGCTGGGAAGCATGCACATACCAGTCACTAATGGCTAGGACACGGTCAAACAGGAGTTGCTCGTCAGCAGCTGCGAAGTTGGATAAGGTAATGCTTGCGAAAAGAACAAGCAGAAAGGCTACGAAGCCACGGCCGCTTTTTAACATGACATTTCCTCCATCCGGCTCGTTTATCCACCGGTCGGACAAATGCCGAGCCCTCGCGGCAGAGAAACAAGTAGAATTGGCAGTTTTTGTAATGCTAAACGTGGCGGGAAAAACGCTGATATCCTAGCAGAATACGGCCGGCAAGTCAAAATTTATATATAATATTTTCAATACTTTATATAACTTTACAGCATTTGACAGTATTTTATCGCGTTTGACAGCATTTGACAGATAATCGTAGGGTATCGGGGATCAGATGTTGGGTAGGGCGGTATTGGTGAGTGTCCTTTTTTACTATTTTAGGTATTGCTCTTTTACGAAGCTTTCTTGCGCGTTGGTATATTAAATGATAGAATAAATTAATAAATTCAAATGAATAAAGAATGCCGTTTTTTGTGAGGACCCAAAAAGAAGACTTAAGTGCCATATCCAATTGGAAGCATAAAAGCACCGTAGACTGAATTAGTAATTATTTTGATAGATGAGGGGGTTGAAATGTCAGATTTAAGAAATCTGCTTAAAATTTCAGATAACCGTCTGGAAGACATCAATGCGCTTTTGATGGACCCGGACAACGAACTCATCAATGCGCTGCTCGAGGTTATTGAGGGGTTCGGCGGACCGCAGGAGATCAATCGCAGGGCGCAGGAAGCCGCAAAATTAGAAAATTTAATGGCCGGTCTCAAGGACGCCAAATCACCCTACGTGGACGACCTCAACTGGCTGGTGGATCAAAAAGACAGCGATGCCTTTATTTCCATGCCGGCCTATTATGACCGCGTTCTGGGCCCCAAAGCAAAATCGATAAAAATCGATCAACACAAGGCGGTCACCCTGGAAATCAGTGCATTACAGTACTTTCCATGGCTCATCAGTGAGGCCCGGCGCAGCATTGACAAAGGAGAATTGATGCCCGGCCGCTACATTCGGGTGCGCAACATGGCCGAACAGGAAGCCGACAACGGCGATATCATGGCCACCGCTGCGGCAATGCGGATCATCGGCGCCACTTATGTCGAAACGCTCGATACCAAAGGAACCGACGGGTCCAATATACACCTGGGGGGGCCGGAGACGATCACCGGATATTTTGGCGGGATTGGACAGCCCAACGAATACCCCCTCAAATGGGTGAAAGAGTATCTTAAATTTTACACGACCTATGGCGTGCAGCAGGTGCTCAACATTAATCCCGGAACCGTTCTGGTGGGATATTTGCTTCATAAACTGGGTGTCAATAATCAGTTTAAGATCTCGGTGTTCATGGGCAACGACAATCCGTTTTCAATCCTGTGGACCCTGACCACCGCCCGCCTGTTTGCACGGGACGATGGCACCACGTCCCTGATCGGATTTAATTTATCCAACTCGGCCAACAACGAAACCATCCGCCAGGCATCACACATTCGCAAGATCTTAGGTCTGGAAGGTACGGTACGGTTTGAACACCATATCACCGAAACCTGGAAATCCATTGTTCGGCAGCCCTATAACCGCAGAGATGAACTGGTCGAAATCGCCAAAGAGGTGCCCAACATTTCGGCCAAACATGAAGGCGGAGAAGTCGAGATTGAAAAAGAACTGGACCACCCGTCCGATGTTCTGGACTACTTCATGGCCAAAACCGACGTTGAAAAGCAGGGGTTGATGCCGGCGCTTGAACGAAATTATATCGAAAAGCACCGCTCCACAAACCTGACGGCAGATGCTTTGACCAAAGCCGGCATCGGTGTGGTGTGCGCCAGCGCGCTTCATAAAACAGGTTAAAAGCTGTCCGCATTTTGCCCTCGCGGTCGGCCTGATTCTCAAGAAGTGGTTTCAAAACCTCAGATCAGGTTCAAGGGCAAGGCGCAGGCCGATCGATAACGCGCAGCATACATGGGAATGTGAGCATTTATCGGAGGTCTGCAACGCAGCCATTGGGCCTCAGATGGGGTTTTAAAACCACTTCTAATTAAAATTTGACCTTATCCCTACCTTTGAGGTGCAATATCTCACGGGCTTCATTCGGCGTTGCCGGCGCCAGACCATGTTCCTTGCCGATCCGGATGATCTTTTCCACCTGCTCGGCGCTGCTTTTAGCCATGACGCCTTTTTCAAGGTAGAGATTATCCTCAAGCCCCACGCGGGTATTGCCGCCCATCAACAGTGCCAGATTACACATTCGAAACTGCTCTTTGCCTGCCGCGCACACGGACCATTTGAAATCCCCGATGATTTCCCTGGCAGAATTATATAAAAAGACCAGATTATTGACCGTGGCCTGCATCCCGCCTAAGATCCCCAGGACAAATTGAAGGTAAACCGGCTTTTTAACCAATCCACGATCAATCAGAAATCCCAGATTGCTTAACATGCCCGCATCGTAAATCTCGAACTCCGGTTTCGTGTTTTCTGCAGAAAAATATTGGCTGAACTCCTTTAGGGTTTTAAAGGTATTGGGAAATATGTGATCTTCACTCATGGCCAGAAATTGAGGCTCCCAGTCGTATTCGAAATCCTTGATTGTGTCCTGAATATGAAAGAGTGCAAAGTTCATTGACCCGGCATTCAACGAGGCCAGTTCCGGGCTGTAAGTTTTAACCACCCTGACACGCTCTGCGGTGGTCTGCCCGAATCCTCCGCCGGTGGTGGTACAGACAACCACATTACAGGCACTTTTGATTTCTGAAAGAATTTCACCAAACAGCCCGGGATCGGCGGAAGGCTGCCCGGTCTCGGGGTCACGTACATGTATGTGTACAATGGCCGCCCCGGCTGCATGCGCCCCGAGAGCATCTTCCACAATTTGATCCGGCGTAATCGGCAGATGGGAGGACATGGTTGGTGTGTGAATCGACCCGGTAACGGCCGCTGTTATGATAAACTTATCCATTTTCGGCTCCTGCATTTAAATTAATTATAGATAAGCAATGTCCATCCGGATTTTGAACCGGCGCTATTCTTCAATGATTGCGACCGGCCTGGCCCAACCGGCACTGGCGCCTTTGATCTTAATCGGAAAACAACACAGCGTAAATCCATATGGCTTGCCGATTGCCGATAAATTTGCCAGCTTTTCCATATGACAGTATCCGCTCTCAATGCCGGCGAAATGGGCCTCCCAGATCACTTTCGGATCACCGGTCTCTTTGAATTCTTTGGCCTGAAAAGGCAGCGGTCGATCCCAGCTCCAGGCATCGATCCCAACCACTTTGACCCCTTTTTCGGTCAGAAACAGCGTGCTGTCGCGATCCATGCCGGCCCCCTTCACAAGATAATCCTCGGTACCCCAGGCCGCATCGGCGCCGGTTTGAACCAGCACAATATCCAGCGGTCGAATTTCATATTGAATCCGCTGTAACTCTTTTTCTACGTCTTCGACCGTAATCCTCTCCCCGTCCCCTTTGTGACGAAAATCCAGCACGACGCCGTTATTGAAACACCATTCCAACGGAATCTCATCGATAGTCAAAGCGCGCTCACCCCCGTCCATGGTTGGATGATAATGATAGGGGGCATCCAGATGCGTACCGGAATGAGTGGTCAGGGTGATAAACTCCACCGCCCACCCCAGACCTCCCGGCAACTGCTCTTTATTCAGGCCCGGGTAAAATTCTTTCATTTGTTCGCTCCCCATTGTGTGATCAATATAATCAATCTTCGGAATCATCATGGGGGGGTCGCTGGGAAGTCCGGGTTCTATGCTGATGCTCAGATCAATAAAACGCTTAATTGCCATGACACCTCCTTTTATCTCAAGGCCGGAAATTGTATCACAGAAATGGAGGGTCTCCGGCCAATCATCGGGTAAGGTCTAAAAGCCGGTTGGCAGATAATAAGTTTAATTTTGATCTAAATCAAATAATATTGAGCACAACTTCTATATAGATTATGTAAATGCGTAAAAAAGGGTTTCGCTATCAATGAATGAAATTAACCAAACGTCTAAAAACCGGTCAAATCATAATATTCAAGCCTATCGTAAAATCGTGCAGTACCTTTTTCTGGCGGTAACCCTTTTAATCGGGGTGCAATTTAGTATTTTCGTCGGCCAGCTCGAAAAAGGCGTTCTACCGACAATGACCCGGCCGCCGGGAATCGAAGCATTTCTACCGATCAGCTCTCTGATCAGTTTTAAATACTGGCTGCTGACCGGTATTTTTAATCCCATCCATCCTTCCGGTCTGATCATCTTTGTGGTCATATTATCCACCGCCATTTTCTTGAAGCGCGGCTTCTGCAGCTGGGTGTGTCCGTTCGGCCTGATGACGGAGTATCTGAACCGGCTCCATCGGTTTATTTTCAGAAAAGACATCAAGGTCCCCCGCTGGCTGGATTACCCCCTGCGCAGTTTGAAGTATCTGCTGCTGCTCTTTTTTCTGTGGGCCATCCTCATACAGATGAACGTCCGGGATCTGGATCATTTTATCTACAGCCCCTACAATATGGTGGCGGATATCAAGATGCTGCTTTTTTTTACCAATATCTCCGCGCTGGCTTTCTGGGTTCTGGTCGCCTTATTGGTCCTATCCATTTTGGTCCGCAACTTCTGGTGCCGTTATCTGTGCCCCTATGGTGCACTTCTGGGCGGGCTCAGCTTTGTGAGCATTTTTAAAATTCACCGCAATGAAGACACCTGCACCCAGTGCCATCAATGTACGCGCGCCTGCCCGGTGGATATAAGCGTCCATAAAACCACCGGGGTGCTTTCCGATGAGTGCCATGCGTGCCTGAAGTGCGTGGCCGTCTGCCCGGAAAAAGACACACTTTATATATCATCTGCGAAAAGATCCGGCATTTTAAAACCGCTGCTGTATGCGGCCATCATCTGCCTGCTCTTTATGGGCGGTTCAATTATCGGCAGATTAACCGGTCACTGGCAAACGCGCATCTCGAATTATGAATATTCCTTTCATATGGCCCATCTCCAAACCCCCTTTTATCAGCACAACCGCGGTCAGGTGCCGGTCTACAATAAAGATGCCTGGCTGCGAATGATGCAAGAAATTAAAAAGTCCAGGAGCGCATGGCGCAGGGGCCAAAAAGTAAAAATCGACTAATCGTGGCGCGAAACGTGCGAGACATATGATACCGGATACCCAATTCCCGATCTCCGATACTTAAATCAGCGATAGCGGACGCGAAACATTTAAATTGCCCCATTCTGCCACCCCGACTCACCTGGTATTCCAAATAAAAAAGCCAATGAATCCCCAAAATCTTTGGCAACAACAAATTTCCTCACCTTAAGTTTGACATCTGGATAAATAGGTGCATATACTCCTATCAGCTTGCAAAGAAACCATTACGGCTTTAAAACAGCATTGAGGATTTCGGATATCAACATGGAGTATAGAAATTAAATTATTTGTTGCGCATTCAAAGCGGAAAGCTGGTTATGGAATCACTAAGAATATCAACAGCTATTGGAATAACTCAGCAGTGTACCTGTTTTAATCTCCGAAAGGCCACCCGCGCAATCACGCTGATCTATGATCAGGCACTGCGGCCGTCCGGCCTCAGAACGAGCCAGTTCTTACTCTTAACAGAGATTAAGGTGTCTGCGCCGATTACTATTAAGCCGTTAGCCGCAAAAATGCTAATGCACCGGACCGCATTGGCGCGCAACCTGAAACTGCTCGAAAAAAAGGGTCTTATCAAGATTGAACCGGGCCATGATAGACGCGCGCGTATGATCCGTTTGGCCGTTGGGGGTCAAAAAAGGCTGAACCGCGCCTATCCATTCTGGCAGCAGGCCCAGCGTAAAGTTGCCCGCTATTTCGGTAAAAACCAGCTCGATCATTTTCTCTCAGAACTTTCAGAATTGATCGTCAAGCTCAACATTGAAAGTACGTAAGATAATAGAAGCATATGCACCTATTGTCAGCTTAAAAGCGAACGCTGAATCATGCTGGAGTCAACGACCACGCGCACAGCGGGTGACTTGGACTTTACCGCCATAGGCGGGAAAAGACAGGGGCGCGAAGGGCCCCAATCGCTGAAAACAACGCGGTGGAACCGGGTGCGAGTCAATGACCATACCGCTATATGAGCGGGATGATTTGGATTTCCGGCCGTAGGGCGGAAAAACAAGCGAACGTCAGTTCGCAATCATTGTGTTTGTGATCGGGTGCGCAGCACCCGCTCGGTATACAAACAACCACCCGGTTTGGAAAACCCAATAAAATTTCGGATTGTTCCGTTCGGTTTGCGCCTTTGCGGTCGACCGGCACCTTATTTTACAGGGCAGCGTGGTTGTTTCGTCTCTAATTCTCGCAATCAATTAATTTCAATTTTTCAGGGTATCCGCCAGGAATTCCGTGAAGCGCTTCCAGGATTTTTTATCCGCCGCCTCCTGATAGCTCTTTGCGCCAAAAACGGTAAACGCATGCGGGGCCCCACTATAGGTGATCATTTCGTGGGTCAAACCGGCTGATTCCAGTTCCCTGGCCAAATCTGCGAACTGGTCCATGGTAATGGCTGTATCCGCCGAGCCGTGCAGAATCAAAAATTTCCCCCGGGCCTTGCTGTAATCCTGTCCTTGCGGTGTCTGGAGGCCTCCATGAAAGGTGACAAACCCCTTCAGGTCTGCACCGGATCGCGCCAATTCAAGTATGGCTGCGCCACCGAAACAATAGCCGAAAGCGACGGCATTCTCGATGTTGGCACCTTTGCGCTTGGCCGCATCCAGAGCCCCTTTCATCAAAGCCCGCATTTTCTCTCTGTTTTTATAGAGTTCGCCCGTATGCTGGCGCCTGTCTTTGACTTCCGTGGGCCGCACTCCGGCACCAAACAAATCCAGAGCAAAAACAGCATACCCCAAATCAGCCAGCATATTGGCACGTTTGACTTCATAATCGGTCAAACCGTCCCAGTCGTGAATCAGCAGCAAGAAAGGCGCCTTGTCAGAAGGGCTGATGTAATATCCCTCATAAGGTTGACCGTCGACCTGATATGTTACCGAAGCGCCCGTTGCGCCGAATGCAGCCGTTGAAACGATTAACAGTGAGCATATATATAAAAAGTATTTCATGATTGGATCCTCCTTTAGCGTTCATCTTACAATTCTCTTCTGCATCAATGATTTTATGCTTCGTTACGGTGTTCATAAAACCTGTCAATTTAAAATTCAAAGTAATGCACGAAATTCTCTAAGTCCAGTATACAGGGAGAGAAGCTTATAAAAATTTTAACCGAGAGCATAAGATGGGGTCTGAAGGCATTAAAGCAAAAAATTGTATTTTCCGCTGGTCAGATACAAGATTTTTTAACGCATCATTTTTGCTGCGTATAGCCGGATTCGAACATTTACTGAGAAGGGAATTTTTTCGATGCGCTGTTGAAAGGTGCAATTTAAAAGGATGTTGGGTAGATAGCCGCTATACCCACAATTTAGCCAAAGTGTGGGTTGCACCCATTAATATACAATTTTGGAAAGAAACGGAATTAGCAGATTATTACACTTGAGATATAAAAGTGATATCATAAAATTTTTGTGGCCATAACACCTTGATATGTTGGGAGACTTTCAAAAAAGTCCAAAACGAAACTCACGCAGAATCTTAACAAATGGCTGCATTGGTGAGCCGTAAGTTGCAGTGGCTATGAAGCAGCCACCTCCGCCTGAGGTGCCACCTCCGCCACCTTCAGCACTTACAGATACTCCTGGTCCACCTACGTCGATGACAAAGCCGTCAGCAGTGAGATCGTCATCACCTCTTTTACCATCCACAAAATGAAGAGTTATGACATTGCCATTAATCTCTGCACCTGTCTGACCATCATCAAGGAATTCGTACCAGCGGTTAGCAGGATCATTTAAATTTGGTCCGTACTTGTAATAGGCAGCTGGAGTCGCTCCAGCAGGAAGATACAGTTTCACATCTATAGCATCACCAGCGTTTATACCATTTATTATAAAGTCAAAGAATCCATAGGGAAACTCCACTCCTGATGGAGCATCAGACGCAGAGGGATTGTCAGCAGCATGACAATTACTGATTGTGGTTCCTGTAAGTGATTCGATTGTTACATAGTCCTGATTGTCATAGGTCTTGAGTGAAATCACATTGGCCTGCTGATTGTCAGCGATATTGTCTCCATTACCATCGTAATTAGGATCATTTCCACTAGGTCCCTGCTCCTCGCAGTCCGGTATTCCATCACCATCACTGTCGGTATCAGCTACACCGCATCCGCAGATGCCCGGCTTGGTTTTGTTGGGATCACCGTCGCAACTGTCGTTGCAGTTAGGCGTTCCGTCTAAATCCGTATCAGTATCTGCTACACCACACCCGCATATGCCAGGTTCAGTCTTATTGGGATCATTTGGGCAATCATCATTTAGAGAATAACTTATAGTGAACGCGAAGACGGTAGAATAGTCTCCCGGGCCGAAGGCGTTGTTGCCGCGCACGCGCCAGTAGTAGGTCGTCGCAAAATCGAGAGCACCCGGCGGTACGTTGACCGATGCGGCCGTGATGCCCCCGTCGCTGAACTCCAGGCCGCTAAAGTCCGGCGCGGACGAGACCTCTACGTTGAAGGTATCAGCCTTGCCGTCCCAGCTCAAGGTCGGCTCGATAGAAACGCCGATGGCGCCGTCTGCTGGTGAAAGCAGCGTCGGCGGCTCCGGCGGCGCATTGGCGGCTTCGGTCGTGAAGCTCCATGTGGCGGAAAAGTCACTCGTGCTGGTGGCATTCGAAGCATTGACCCGCCAGAAGTAGGTCATCAGATGATCCAGCGCGCCCGCGGCTAGCGTGAACTGTGTCGTCGGCACGAGGGCGGAATCGACCAGGTTGTCGAAGGCCGCATCGGTGGCAATCTGGACCGTGAAGCTGTCGCCGTCTCCGCTCCACTTTAGGGTCGGTGTTAGACTGACAGCCGGAGCTTCGTCCAGTGGTGCAACCAGGACAGGCGGGTCGGGCGGTAGACCGCCAACGCTATCAAACTCAAACGCTCCGATGTCCGGAGCTGCTCCGGAGTAAGCACTAAGTGGAAGATCCAAAACCGTCGTCCCCTGCCAGACATAGAAAGCCGTACCGCTATCGATCGCCGGACTCCCC
>Ga0209536_100008338_pt1 | contig 15555 bp, 10 predicted proteins | sample DeeMarSeWOR28_12_FD_187461 | JGI IMG/M metagenome (GOLD analysis project Ga0209536, IMG submission 187461) | Marine sediment microbial communities from White Oak River estuary, North Carolina - WOR-2-8_12 (SPAdes) (version 2) | ecosystem: Environmental > Aquatic > Marine > Intertidal zone >...
CCACGGAATTTCAATCCGGTCTCAAAAACAAAATCCGTGCGGTTCTCCACTATATCGGTTTCAGGTACATCATACTGGTCAATCTCCAGCCCGACCGAAAAATAAGGATCCAAAAAACGGGAGGCTGACGCTGTATACAGGATGCAATATCCAAAATCACGCCAGTTTTTATCCTGCAGATAAATGCGGTTGACCAGCCATCCGCCCACCAGTGGTGCCTCCACATTTTTAACGATCAAAAGCGGGAAATTGAAGGTGATCCCCCATTGGTCATTATCCACACGTGCCGCAATGGCCAGGGAGTTGATAAAATTTCCGGCATCCCACCAGTCAAAAAACTTCTGGACTTCGCTCAGGGCTTTCAGCTGGGGCCAGCCAGGAGAATAATAGCCGCTCATATCATTAGCCAGCACTTCATCCGGATGTGCTTTTTCAGGTGCAGGCATGGGCCGCAGCTGATATACGGCATTATTTGGTGCATACACGCCGTCAATTTCGTATTTTTTACGCTGGGGGCTATCTTCCGGCAACGGAGGCATCACCTTGTGCTGGGGTTTGCGCACCTTGGCCATCCAGCCTTCAAATTTAGCTGAAAATAATTCACCGGTGCGGATCACATCACGTAATCCCCAGGCATCGTTCGTGCGCACATTGACATCATAACCGGGCGTATAGTATCCGTCTCCATTCATATCCGAAACACTTGCATGCTTCCCCTCTTCCACCATGATATGAAAGGGTAACTCCAGTTCAATGTTCAAATTTTCCGGATCTACCTTATAGATATTGTCATACCATGGCAGGGCATGTGCTTTCGCTGTCGTCTGTATTAAATACAACCGATAATAGGTAACGTCATTTTCATCCTGATCGCGATGGACATAGACTTTGAACTGCGCCTGTTCGGTATCATGATTATGTTTACCCAGCCCGACTTCAAATCGATAGTAATGATTGTAATCGATATCGAAACCGTAAATTTTACTCAGATTCAGCATCGAATTGCCTATCTGTTGCGTATCGGTTTCAATTGCCCCGACCATATCAGTATCGGCAACCAAAATATTTCGGACCTGATAATAAACCACCGGAGCATCCACCTGTTCCTCAAAGGGAAAAGCCGCCGGGATCCGGATATCGGTGCCCGTTTTATTATGCAGTTCAGGTTCGTCAGGAGAGAACCAGAATACCGGTGCACAATAGGCCGCCAGTTCATCCAGCGTCAATTTGGGATCAGTGCCTTTCCAAAATACGATAAATGTCAGATCCAGTTCTTCTGTTTCATTCTGATCCTTTTTTTCATCAAGAGCAAACAGATTAGATAGAATGATCATAACAAATATGATACTGATGATAAATCGAAGGTTTAGGTCTTGTTTGACTGATTTCATACATTTCTCCTGCAAAATGGCCCCATAAATGATCCCTGATTTTCAGTTATCTAATGATAAGAATACAAAAACGTCCATCACCAACCAGGCCAGTATCGGTTGTTTTCTCAATTAGTCAGGGATAATCAAAGATGCAACACTTTCTTTATCTGATCATCTTTACCAGGATAAATCCGCTTAAGAAAACAGTTTGATGCCGCGTTAACTCTGCTCAGCGATCCAGGCCAGTACGTAGTTTTCCAGAACCTTCAGCGGTACGGCACCATTCTCGAGCACAATATCATGGAATATACGCACATCAAAGCGGTTGCCCAATGCTTCCTCGGCCATCCGGCGTAACTCCCGGATCTTCAATTCACCTGTTTTATAAGCCAGCGCCTGGCCCGGCCAGGAGATATAACGATCCACTTCCGTGTTGATATTATGAATGGTCAATGCAGAATTTTCAGCCATGAAGTCGATCGCCTGCTGCCGGGACCACCCCATAGAATGGATCCCCGTATCAACGACCAGCCGGCAGGCCCGCCACATCTCATAGGTCAGCCGGCCAAAATTACTATAAGGATCCTGATAAAATCCGGTTTCGAGACCTAGCCGTTCAGCATAGAGTGCCCATCCCTCCACAAATGCTGTTGAGCCGCCGAATCGTCTGAAGGAAGGCAGGTCATCGAGCTCCTGCTGGCGGGCGATCTGGAGGTGATGACCCGGCACCGCCTCGTGTAGTGACAGGGCTTCGATTTCATATAAGGGACGGCTTTTTAAATCGTATACGTTGACGTAATAATAACCGGCCCTTCTTCCGTCACCGGATGGTCTTTCATAATAAGCGGTGGTGGTTCGCGGAGCAATAAAATCCGGCACCTTTTTGATCCCGTAAGGCATCCGGGGGAGGGTTTTGAACAACGTTGGTAATTGTCCGTCCATTTTTTTCAGTACCAGGGCAACTTCCTTCATCAGCTGTTCGGGTTCATCGACATAAAATTGCTTATCCGTTCGCAAAAAACGTACAAAATCATCAAATCCGCCTTTAAAACCGGTCGCTTCGATGACCTTTTGCATTTCTGTACGGATCCGTTGCACCTCTTTGAGGCCGGTCTCATGGACTTCCTCCGGGCTTAAATCCAAAGAAGTATAATAGCGGATCCTGTGACGGTAAAAATCCTTTCCATTCGGCAGGTCACCAGCCGCGATTGTTTTCCGGGACGCCGGGATATATTCCACATTCATAAAAGCCAGCAGTCGCTGATAGCCCGGGATCACTTCCTTTTGGATCGCCTCCTTTATCCTGTTTGACAACCGGTCCCGCTCCGGTTGTGAAAAATTTTCCGGAAATTTGTCAGCGGGGCTATAGAGCAGACTTTTTTCCGGGGTATCCACCAGCTGTGACTGGATGACTTTATCAATCCCTTTGAGTACTATTTCCGGCACGATGTATCCTTCTGTGATACCTTTCCGCATCAGAGCGATGTGATCATCCACGTATTTACCGAATGCCTGGAGGCGGCTGACATAATTTTCATAATCTGCGCTTGTCCGCAAAGGTGTATCGTCAGGCAGCTGAGGGAAAGAGGTATGGAATCCGGACCTGCTGGTGACCGGCATGAGATAAGTTTTAAAACGGAATTCAGCGCTGGCCATCTCTTTGCGTAACTTAAAAAGATCATAATTTACCTGATCTGTTTTTGAGAGCCCCGATCGATCGATCTCGGTCAGTTTCTTCAGGATGAGACTGTCCATTTTCTGGTTTTCCAGTAATGCCTCAGGTGACAGATCCGGAAGCCGGTCGTTGTACCGGTTGTCGCCAACATACATGGCGTAAATAGGCCGGGCCTTCATCTGGTATTCCCAGTCCTCCTGAAAAAGCGTGTGTAGTTTCCCGGAGGCAGGATTACCCTGAGTTTGGCATCCGGTTACGGAAAAAAGAAGTGCCGCCAGTAAGCTCCCTGAAAATTGCTTCATATCCGACTCCATAGTTGATAACTGGTCGCAGGTAATTTTGAGGATATTGCCTTTTAATACACTGCCGCCCTGATTTATTCCTTCATTTCATTCAGATGCAGATCATCACCCTGGATAAAAAGTATACAGTATTTTTTGAAATATCTGTCTGAAAGAGGATCCTTGATGCCCATAAACTTAAAAATTTATATCAATTTAACAAAATCATATTTTTGACGGCTATCCGTGTTTTTCCCTGGTTATTTCCTTGATTGGTATTTTCCTGAAATGAACCTGCCGGTTCAGAATATTTCATTAAAATAAATCAACAATCTGCCGAATATCATATATGGACAGAACAGTTCAGTGGAGCGGCGTGAACTTGGATAAAAAAAAGGAAAATCCAACCATTATCGGGGTTGATCTCGAGGGCAGCTACATACGCACCGGGAAGGTCAAGAACAATCTGATCAACCTGTTTCACACCGCCAGGATCTCCTCACAGGCTTCAAAAGAAATTATTCTTCAGCAGGTTACCGATGCCATCCGGAAAGTATTTTCGAAAGATATAAGTGGTATTGGCATCGGTGTCCCCAGTCTGGTCGACGTCGCTGAAGGCATCATTTACAATGTCCAGAATATACCCTCCTGGAAGGAAGTTCATCTGCGCGCTCATCTTGAGAAGGAGTTTCAGGTTCCGGTATATATCAACAACGATGCCAATTGTTTCGTTGTCGGAGAAAAACATTTCGGCAATGGCCGTAATTATCAGGATTTAGTCGGACTGGTACTGGGCACAGGAATGGGTGCGGGTATTATTATTGATGATAAGTTACGTGGCGGAAATTCGTGTGGTGCCGGTGAATTTGGAAAGATGCCCTATCTGGAAGGGACCTACGAAACATATTGCAGCGAGAAATTCTTTGAGCTCACTGGTAAGAAGTCACTTGAAGAATCGCTTCATATGGCAGAAAGCGGTGACAAGGATACCCTGGCCAATTTTGCCCTTCTGGGCTCTCATATCGGTACCGCCCTGTTAACCATCATTAATGCTATAGATCCGGGCGTTATCATAATCGGTGGATCCATCAGCAAAGCATTTCCATACTTTCATGAGAGCATGTGGGATAAGATCAATACATTTCCCTATCGCAAAACCATTGAAAACCTGAATATTACGATCAGTCAGGATCCAAACATGGCAGTCCTGGGGGCAGCCGCCTTATTTTTTGATGCAAATGTGGAATCCTCGATTGAATCACTGCGGCAGGAGCAGCAACAGACGAAAGCAGCGCTGCAGGAGAGTGAAAGTAAATATTTTCAACTATTTAACCGCATCGCGGACCCGATTTTCATCTATGACAAAGCCACCCACCGATTTCTCGGGTGTAATGATGCTGTCCAGAAGATTTACGGTTACCGCCGGGAAGAGTTAGGTCACCTGACGCCTTTCGATTTACATTTACCCGAGGATTACCGCAAAGTTGAAAAAAGTATAAATATTAAAAACACCAACTTTCCTTTCACTTACAAGCACGTAACCAAAACCGGCAAGCGGATTGATGTTGAAGTGATCGCCGACGAGATTGCCTATGAAGGCCGGCCTGCCATGCTGAGCATTGTACGCGATGTTTCTGACAGGCGTCGGGTTGAGCGGGAGCTGCGCAAATCCAAAGATAGTCTTGAGCGGGCCAAACGTGAGACCGATGATATCCTGCATCATGTTGAGGAGGGAATATTTCTGATTGATCGTGATCTGGTTATACAATCACAATATTCACAGGCGCTGGAAAGTATACTGGCTGAAAAAAAACTCGCACACAAGCGATTTATGGATCTTTTCAACACGAGAATTAACGGCGACCAGATCGGGGCCATCGTGGAATTTCTGGAGCTGCTTTTTAATCCGGAAATAGAATCATCACTATTATCAGATCTTAATCCTTTGCATCAGATCCAGATTGACTTTTCAACCGGGGAGACAGGGACGGTCAGGAAGAAATATCTGGATTTTCAGTTCAAAAGGATACAAAATGACGGTCCGGAAATCAATGAAATCATGGTAACGGTTATCGATGTAACCCAGGAAGTGCTACTAACAAAAAAACTGGAAGAATCAGAGCAGAAAACCCGGAAACAATTGGATTTTATTCTTATGCTCCTGCAGGTCGATCCCGCATTGATGAATGAATTCATCGAAAGCTCTCAGAGTGAGCTCCTGCATATGGGCAAGATCCTGCAAAAAATGAAAATTGAAGGCGTGGCGGCGGAACATCTGGAAGATATGTTCCGTTCAGCTCACCTGATCAAAGGTAATGCAGGCCTGCTGGACCTTAAAGTGTTTACAAGACATGCGCATGATTTTGAGGATCATATATCGGCCATTCGTGAGAAGAAAGAAACTTCAGAAGAGGATCTGCACAGATTTGAGGAATACCTTCAGGAATTTCATGCCAATTTCAAGGAACTGATCGGATTGATCGAGAAAATAAGCCTTATCCATACACATTTTCGTCCGAAACGGGAATTCGAAAATAAATTACTCTCGCAATCACTTAGTCATCTCGTCGAGCAATTGGGGAAAGATCTCGGAAAAACCATCATCTTGGATTTAAAAAAATTCAATCCGGATGACATCCCTGCCAGGCAAAAAACCATGATCAAAGAGGTCCTGATCCAGCTGATACGTAATGCGGTGTCTCATGGGATTGAAGAACCCGATGAACGTAAGAAAGCTCGTAAACCTTCTGAAGGTAAGATATCTGTTCAATCGATGTTGAACGGAAAAGTTTTTAAGCTGGAAATACGTGATGACGGTCGGGGGTTGGATCTTGAAAAATTACGCCAACGATCCATCGAACTGAATTTAGAATCTGCTGATAAAATTAGATCCTGGTCCGATGACCAGATCACACAGGTTATTTTCAGGTCAGGTTTTTCAACGGCAAAGACGGCTGACCTGGTGGCAGGTCGCGGTGTAGGCATGGATCTGGTAAAAAGAAAAATTGAACAGGCAAAAGGGCAGCTCGATCTTTGCTCGGTAAAAGGCGAATATTGCTCATTTACTATAGAACTACCCTGCGAAAAGCCTGAAAATAACTGACCTCATTCGTAGCGCAAAGATTCCATCACATTTGCGTTTGCAGCCCTGATCGCCGGATACATACCGGCAGCAACGCCAACCAGACCACAAATGATAAAACTGTATCCCACCCATGTCCAGGGTACGATGATTTCTGCATCAATTTGAAAATAATTGAAGATCAGACCACCGGCAATTCCAAGCAGTCCTCCGGTGACGCCAAGTGTTGCGGCCTCGGTAATGAACTGGGCAAGTATCGAGGATTTTCTGGCGCCGATCGCACGGCGTACGCCGATTTCGCGAACCCGTTCGGTTACCGACACAAGCATGATGTTGGCAATTCCGATCCCCCCGACGAATAACGAAACCATGGCAATCATGATAATAAAACGGGCGATCTCCGCATTGGTCTCCTGAATTGTCGAGAGGAATATATCCTGCCGGCGTACTCTGAAGTCATTATCCTGTTCCGGCTGGAGCCGGTGATTCCTTCGCAGGATCACTTCAATATCGAACAACGCTTCATCATAATCCTCCGCTTTGCGCATCTGTGCCAGGATGCTGGACAGATATTCACGCCCGAAGACCCGGTCCTGCGCAGTGGTCAATGGCACAAAGACCTGATCATCGGGACTGTCATGACCCTCTCCGGAAAGGTTCAGAAGCCCGATAACCGTAAAGCGTCTCGAATTAAGCATCACTGCTGAACCGATCGGAGATTCTGTTCCAAACAGATCCTGATGTACTTTTGCACCAAGTACACAGACCCTTTCCTTACGGTCCACTTCTTCTGGTGTAAAAAACCTTCCGGCTGAAAGTTTAAAATTGCTGACGATTTCATATTCAGGTGTTGAACCGGTGACCGTCGTATTAATATTCTGATCTTTGTACTCCATATCCGCACGCCCCCCCAATACCGGAACGCCACGAAGGATCACTTCCGACTCTTGTTCGATTTCCTGCGCATCCTCCCAGGTCAGGTTGACCACATCCGTTCCGGTGCGAACGCCGCCGTGATGAGAAAATCCGGGTCGGATATACAGGACATTGGATCCGAGCGCTTCCAGACGTGCGGTGATACTCCGCTGTGTTATTTCACCCAGTACGACCACATAGAGCACCGCAGCAATACCGACCGCGATACCGATAAGCGTGAGCGTGGATCGCAGAGGATTTGATCGCAGACTCTGCAGCGCTAAAATAATATTTTCAATAAACAGCATATTAAAATTCCTTATCATCTGCCAAAACTGCGACTCGAGCGGATTCGATCTTCCATGCGGTTATTTTCTTCCTTGAGTCTTGACTGCATTTCAACGGCAACAATATCTCCCTCCTTCAACCCGGAGAGCACCTCAGCTTCACGGAAATTGGAAAGTCCGATCTCTATTTCACGCAATTCGTAACCATTCCCCTCTTTTGTACGAACCAACCATTTATCTTTATCTTCCGTAGGCAGAAGCATCATGGTCGGGACGAGAATGACATCCTGCTTTTTTTCAAGGGTCACCTCGACTTTTGTGTTCATTCCCGATTTCAATTTTTCATCAGGATTTTCCACTTCCAGAACGATATCAAACAGGGTAACATTTTGCACCACCCTTGCCTCCGGAGCAATCCGGACAATTTCGCCGGTAAAAATATGATCCGGGAAGGCTTCTGCGACCACCGTACCTTTCTGGCCAACCCTGATCCGGCCGATATCGATTTCATCTATTCCCGCCTCAATATTCACCCGTCCCATATCAGCGACATCCACGATCGGGGTGCCACCGGACACATTGCTCACTCCTGAGGCTATAATCTGTCCCTGCTCTACATACTTCTGCAGAATAATCCCGTCGACAGGTGACCGCACAATCGATTCGCGCAACCGTTCCTGCGCCCGTTCAAGAATGGTCTTGGTTTGGATAAGTTTTCCTTTGGCAACCGCAAGATTCAGCTCGATCTGATCGCGCTCTTCCTCTGATACAAGTTTTTCAGTGAACAGCTTTTCTTTTCGGTCGTAAGCCTGGCGGGCATTGACCAGTTCGGCCTGCGCGATATCATAGTCCGCCTGGGCCTGTCCGACTGCCGCCAGTTCATCTCTCTGATCCAGACGGGCAATAAGGTCCCCTGCGTTCACATGATCCCCCACTTCCACTTCCAACTGCTCGATCAGACCACTGGCTTTTGACTTGATCTCGATCCGGTCAATGGGGACGACGACACCATTGGCGGTTACCGTGCTGACAAATGTCCCCCGCCTGACCTGAATTTCCTTGAATTTTACATATTCCCTTGCGGAAGAATCAGTTCCGCACCGAATCAGCATAAATCCTGTACTGAATACGACAAATATCCATAATACCCTTTTAAAAGCGATCATTTTAATAATCCTTATCTAAACGTTAAATCAATTATAAACTGTACAAATTACAACATATTGATTGCCCAAATCAACATAATTTGGACGTTATTTATTGAGGTAACTTGCGGGTTTTGGGTGAGATAAATTTGATTACAAAAAAACGGCAGCTATCTGAAGGATCATGCAGAATTTCGATAAGTTTTATTCCGGAGGCCAGTAATACAGCACCCGCCGTACAGCCGCCCGGACGATCTCAATGATCCGGTCAGTAGAAGCATTTCTTGGGATCACTCCCTGTGCCACGCCCCGCCAGACCAGTTGCATCGATGCCGGATCAACAAAGTCAAGTATCATGGTTCCCTCTTCATAGGTATAGGTCGTAAAACTCTGGGTACCCCAGTATCCGTAACCACCGTAATACCGATCATACGGCGCATAACGATATCCCCAGTTTTGAATATCGACACGGGAATCAACAGAAGTATGGACGGCAACCAGGAAATCCGGTTTGCTGAAGCGCATTTCAAATCCCTCCAACTCCAGTTCTTCGATTACCGCATTTTTTACCAGCCGCTGACCTCTGGTGTCCTGTCCCAGGGAATTCGGCAGACTGATGAAATCAAAGGTCTGGTATTTTGAGAAATCTTCATTTTTAATATAATCGTATTGTACACGAATGCCTGACCCGCAGGAATTTAATCCTGTGACTGCGAGGAGGATTGATGTTATCATTAATAATCTTGTCATGTATAGCTTTTCCGTGATTAATGCGGCGGTGATCTGTAACTCCATTATTATCGAGACTTCTGAAAAATATTATTCTGATCTGGTTTCAGAAGTCCTCTTATAGTAAAACCGATAGAATCATATAATTCGAAATTTCTATTTCCGACACTTTTAGATACACAGCGGATGCATTAAAAAATTATAATATACTTATCGATACAAAGGTAAAATGCACCCCCCAATACTCATAATTACCGGAGCCACCACTTTCGACGGCGTAATTGTAGCGTATCATGATCAGCATATTCAGATCCGACATTAAACGCATCATAATACCCAGTTCCGGTGCAAAACCAAAATGCCAGTTTTTGTCCTGGCGCGGTCCGGCCGATGAGAGCAAACGGTTGTTTATGAAATATGTACCCGCATTCAGTCCGAAATAAGGCCTTAGTTCGTCGTGCTCCTCAAAAAAATAATAATGCAGATTCAAAAGCAGCGGAAACGAGTCAATTTTTCGCTCCTCAATTCCGGGCAGTCCAATGATAGATTCGCTGGATTGAAATTTATTCCAGTTAAAACTGATACCAAAAGATATATCCGGATGAATATATTGTCTGCCCTCGATTCCGAAGCCCAGATAGCTGTTATTGTTCATCTTGGATTTCATGTCACCCTGAGGAAATCCCATATTGTAGGACATCCCAAACAGCTGTTGGCCATAACCGGCCCGGGATATAAAAATTATGAATAACACGGGCAGATAAATAGAAACAGATTTCATACAATCATCGCTCCGCAGGCAATTATTCTAAAACAGGATAGAAGCGCCCAGCCTGAAAGTTTCAAATGTTAACGGTGTTTCGGAATTAAAAGGCCAGTTCATTTTTTCCTGCTGACCCTGGTAAAATGCATACGCAACGCCGTTCTTAAGGAGAAAATACATTAGCGGTCCAAATAACGGCGAAGTATCAACTATATCCTCCGAAAAGACCGATACCATTCCCAGTGCCGTCGATTGAATGATCGCACTCCCCAGCCACGGCCAGAAGATATGCCTTGGATATACAACAGCAAATTCGTATCCCGCACTCACGGCCAGTTTCCTTGACAATACAATGCTTACGCCGGCTTCTGCGGACTGACCAAACCGGAATGTTCCTTCATACCGGTCAAGGATATAATTGTCTTCCTCAGTGATCACATCCGTGCGGGGGGTTTCAATTTTGCTCCAGACATACTGCATTTGATTATAGGGAAGTAATTCGATAACACCCAGTTTATATCCAAAACCCAGGCGGTTCCCAATTCCAAACCTGGTAAACTCTGGTTTGATATCGTCAGTAGCGTTTTCACTGACAATATTATAATCCTCAGACGCAATCGTACCAAAGAGATACCGCTGATCGATTGAACTGATCACCCCACGGTAAGTTTTTACTTCACCATACCCCAGATGAAGGTCGTATGAGCCCAGATTTCCAAAATTACCAGAAAAATTGAGATGCTTTGGCGTGACATATCCATATATTATTTCACCATATGGCCTGAAATCACCGCGCCATGCCCGGCCGAGGTAATCTTCAGGACTTTTTGGGTCGGCATTTTCATCCTGGGCAAAAATGATATTGACCGACAGGAATAATAAAATCAACAATCTGATATTCATTTCGATGCCCCTTCACATATTCATTACAGATTTACCGGATTGAATTGGTTCGGGTATTATTTCTGTACCCCTGGAGAACCCCGCACCGCAAAAAAAAATTCCGGTCTATCAGCAGATAACCCGGAATATACAGTTTGGTTAACAACAATGCTGGTGGTAAATAGCCTAATTTTATGAGCCGTTACGACCCGATTTGTGAGCAATGACCGTGTAGATCTTCGTTCTTTCGGTACGGCTCCGGCAGTCTATTCTCCTGAAGCACCGGCCGCTGCACTACCCATAGATTTACTGCGTTCAATGCTCTGCAGCGCCAGATAGTTATCACCGTAGTGCTCCATATTACTGACTTCGGTATCATATTGATCGAAATGGCGTTCCTCATCATCGACCAGGGCTTCAAAGATCTTTTTGGATGCAGAGTCCGCATTCTTTGCACATTCGTTAGCCCAGATATTATAGTCCCTGGCACTCTCTTGCTCCATCTTGCACGCCAGATCGAGCATGTCTTTTACCTTATGGATCTTTTTTACCCCGACGGCTACCTTCATCTCGACTTCACCTTTAAGAAAAAGGATACGCTCAGCCAGTTTTTCCACATGCATCATTTCTTCTATTGCAGTGCGGCGGAATAATCCGGCCAGCAGGTCCAGCCCCTGATCATCACAATGGAAATGAAAATACATGTATTGATGTACAGCAGACAGTTCATCACCAACCGCCTTATTCAATAACTCGATACTTTTTTTATGCATTTTATTCTCCCTCCATGAATATTTCACTGCGGCAATTTAATAATAGATCATTAAAGATCAAATGAACATTTTATATTCAGGATCAAGCACTCTGTTCATCCCGCTATCATGTCCGGCTTTTCACATTTTGATATTGGTCGGGGACAGGCTGCATAAAGCCTTCAGGCATAGGATGCAGATTGAAACTTTTATTTTATTCAATCGTATGAATTTTTATACATTTTTGAATACATCACTTGACATAATAAGTCGATAAATGTAACTTTTGCGCCACAAAAATATTGAACCGAAAGGATTTCATACAAGTCAGAATATAAAATTAGAAAATATACTTATCGAGAAAGGTGGAGGGATCGGGCCCGTTGAAACCTTGGCAACCTCTCCTGTTGGAGAAAGGTGCTACATCCTGCCCCGGATGAATTTGGGGGGAAGATAAGGAAGCAAGTGTAAACCTCTTCTGGATCTTAACCTGAAGAGGTTTTTTTGTGTAAATTCAGGTTGATGAGTAACTGATAAATAGTCGCAATCCGTAATTAGAAATTGGTAAGTGTTAATGTATGAGAAATTAGCCCTGGTATCATTCCGGGCGGAGCGAAGTAATCTTGAAGTTCTGATACTGGCATTATTTTGCTTCCTCAGCGCCGCTGCGGACACACCGTGACCCGGGATTTCAATGATATCTGGAGCAAATTTTTTCAAGTATAACTAATTGCTGATTTGGAAATTCGTATTACGTAATAACTGGAGGAATATCCTATGAGTGATCAATATAGATTCGAGACTTTACAACTGCATGCCGGGCAGATCGCGGATCCGGCTACCGGGGCGAGAGCGGTGCCCATATACCAGACGACCTCTTATGTTTTCGATGATGCCGATCATGCAGCCGATCTCTTCGAATTAAAAAAATTCGGTAACATCTATACCCGGATCATGAATCCGACCACCGATGTATTTGAGAAACGTATTGCAGCGCTCGAAGGTGGTGTTGCCGCCCTGGCAACAGCCTCTGGTCAGGCCGCGCAGTTCGTTGCTCTGAGCACAATCGTTCAATCGGGTGAAAATATCATTTCCACCAGTAACCTGTATGGTGGAACCTACAACCAGTTCAAAGTGGCCTTTCCGCGTCTGGGTATCCGGGTCAAATTCGTCGAAGGGGACGATCCTGAAAATTTTATCCGGCTGATTGATGATAAGACCCGTGCCATCTATATCGAAAGCATCGGAAATCCACGATTGAATATTCCTGATTTTGAGGCTATCGCCGGGGTAGCGCATGAGCATGGTATTCCCCTGGTCGTTGACAACACGTTTGGTGCCGGCGGCTACCTTGTTCGCCCGCTTGAATATGGAGCTGATATTATTACTGCTTCGGCAACAAAATGGATCGGTGGACACGGCACTTCTATCGGGGGCGTTATCGTCGACGGCGGAAAGTTTGACTGGGGAAATGGAAAATTTCCCATCTTTACAGAGCCGAATCCCGGCTACCATGGCCTGAAATTCTGGGATGTATTCGGCACTAACGGACCATTCGGAAATATTGCCTTTATCATCCGGGCCCGGGTAGAGGGGCTGCGTGATCTGGGACCGGCACTGAGTCCCTTCAACGCTTTCCTTTTTCTCCAGGGTCTTGAAACACTTTCCTTGAGGGTGGATCGGCACTGTCAGAATGCATTGGCTGTGGCACGCTGGCTTGAAAACCATAAAAAAGTCACATGGGTCTGGTATCCGGGTCTTGAATCACACCCCTATCACGCAAGTGCCGGAAAGTATCTGAGGAAAGACCATTTCGGATCGATCCTTGCCTTCGGAATTTCGGGCGGGAAAGAAGCCGGTAAAAAATTTGTCAATAGCGTTGAACTGGCCAGCCTTCTGGCAAATGTAGGTGATGCGAAAACCCTGGTCATTCATCCGGCATCAACCACCCATCAGCAATTATCTGACAAAGAGCAGCAGGACAGTGGCGTATCACCAGATATGATCCGTGTCTCCGTCGGTATTGAACACATTGATGATATCATTGAAGATTTTGAAAAGGCTCTGGAAAAAATATGAGTACAGCCCCGGAAATAACCGGAACAACACAGATCTTCCGGCTAGATACTTCGGAAAAGCCATTCATCCTTGAGAATGGAACCACGATAGAGGATGTTTCTGTTGCCTATGAGACGCACGGCAGCCTGAACAATGAGGGTGATAATGTGATCCTGATCTGTCATGCCCTTACCGGGGACGCACATGTTGCCGGCTCGGGCATATATCCTGAGCGGGTGCTGCAACAAGCCCCGCTGCTGAGATCCATGAGATCAGGGCAGGCCGGCTGGTGGGACGGAATGATCGGGCCGGGAAAAACCTTTGATACGGATCGGTTTTTCGTGGTATGCTCAAATATACTTGGCAGCTGCTATGGAACAACCGGCCCGGTAAGCAACAGACCAGGAACTGACAGACCCTATCGTCTTGATTTTCCAAAAGTCAGCGTACGAGATATGGTGCAGCTGCAGCATAAATTATTAACACATCTCAGCGTCAACCGGTTACAGCTGATTACCGGCGGGTCGCTCGGAGGTATGCAGACACTCGAATGGGCGGTCATGTACCCGGAAATGGTCCTGGGCATTGCACCAATTGCTACCGCTGCGCGACATTCTGCCTGGTGCATTGCGATCAATCATGTCGAACGGGATGCAATTATGCACGATCCGGTATGGGATAACGGAAATTATCAGCAGCAGCCGGAGAAAGGCCTGGCACTCGCCAGAAAGATCGGAATGATATCCTATCGGACAGACCTGATCTATGAGGAGCGGTTCGCCCGTGACCGGATCAATGGGGATGGAAAATTTATCGAACCCGAAAATATCTTTCAGGTAGAAAGCTATCTCAGGTACCAGGGAGCGAAACTGGTAAAGCGATTTGATGCGAACAGTTACCTGTATCTGACCTGGGCCATGGACCATCACGATATTTCGCGGGAACGCGGGTCGATGACTGACATTCTGGAGTCGATTTCGGCCCGCTGTATGTGTATTGGTATCGACAGTGATATTCTCTATCCGGCACATGAACAAAAAGCGATCGCAGAGGCAATTCCAGGTGCCCGGTATGCAGAGATCAGATCCAGACTCGGACATGATGCTTTTCTGGTCGAATTTGAGCAGATGGATAAGATTTTAAGACCGTTTCTTGCTGTTTGATTATTCATTTTAAATGACGGAAGTTATCGTATGATCGTAATGAAATTCGGCGGCACCTCGGTTAAAAATGAACAGGCGATGCGCAATGTTGCCGGCATCATTAAGGATAATTTGTCTCAACAACCGGTAATCGTTGTCTCAGCCTTATCCGGAATTACTGATATGCTGGAAAAGGACGGCCTTGCTATTACTGAAAGATATTTTAAAGATGCTATAGGGCGGGTTATATTATTCCGGACAACTGAAAGAATAGTATCTAAATCTGATTGGTATGATGGAGGTTTCAGAGCTCAAACTGTAGCATATTCAATTGCTTACTTATCAAAAATGATTGATGAGAAAAAGCCGATAACTATGAAATGGCGTTGGGTAACCTCTGGAGCCATTGCTTTAACCATCTTTGTGGTTGGCGCAATCATTTCTTGGCACTATTACTTCCGCGCACAAATC
>Ga0209536_100008339_pt1 | contig 15555 bp, 11 predicted proteins | sample DeeMarSeWOR28_12_FD_187461 | JGI IMG/M metagenome (GOLD analysis project Ga0209536, IMG submission 187461) | Marine sediment microbial communities from White Oak River estuary, North Carolina - WOR-2-8_12 (SPAdes) (version 2) | ecosystem: Environmental > Aquatic > Marine > Intertidal zone >...
CTGATTGCGCCGATCGCGATGGAAGACGGCCTGCGCTTCGCCATCCGTGAGGGCGGCCGCACCGTCGGTGCCGGCGTCGTCTCCAAGGTCATCGAGTAATTCGTACGACTCCCGGGCGGGCATTGCCCGCCCGGGTTTGTCGTCCGTGGGATTTGAGAAAGATACACCAGGCCAGTAGCTCAATTGGCAGAGCGGCGGTCTCCAAAACCGCAGGTTGGGGGTTCGATTCCCTCCTGGCCTGCCAGATTCCGAAAGCGCCCGGCAGGGCGCTGAGCTGTCTGAGCAAGGGATAGATGAACGCCAAGACGGAAACGCCTACCGGCGCCAGCGCGCTGGATTCGGTCAAGCTGGTTCTCTCCGCGGCACTGCTGCTCGGGGGGCTGGTCGGCTATTACTGGTTCGCCGACGCCTCCGTACTGCTGCGGGCCGTGGGCGTCGTACTGTCCTTGGCGCTGGCCATCGGTGTCTTTCTCACGACCGCCCGCGGCCGGGACGTCTGGCGGTTTATCCAGTCCTCGCGGATCGAGCTGCGCAAGGTTGTGTGGCCGACCCGTCAGGAAACCTTCCAGACCACCATGGCCGTGATCATCTTCGTGATCATCATGGGACTGTTTTTCTGGGGCCTGGACATGTTCCTGCTCTGGGCAACCCGGATGCTGACCGGGCAGGGAGCTTGAGAATGGCACTGCACTGGTACGTCATCCACGCATATTCGAACTTCGAGCACCAGGTCAAGAAGTCGCTCGAGGAGCGGATCAAGCGTTACGGACTCGAAGACAAATTCGGCGAGATCCTTGTGCCGACCGAAGAGGTCGTCGAGATGCGCGAGGGCCAGAAGAGGAAAAGCGAGCGTAAGTTTTTCCCCGGCTACGTGCTGGTGCAGATGGACCTGGACGAGGAGACCTGGCACCTGGTCAAGGAAGTCCCCAAGGTGCTCGGATTCATCGGTGGGACGAGTGACCGGCCGGCCCCAATCTCGGATCGGGAGGCGGAGTCCATCCTGCAAAGGGTGAAGGAAGGCGTGGAGAAGCCGCGCCCGAAGGTACTGTTCGAGCCGGGCGAGGTCGTCCGCGTCATCGAGGGTCCCTTCAACGACTTCAACGGCGTTGTCGAAGAGGTCAATTACGACAAGAGCAAGCTGCGCGTGGCGGTTCAGATACTGGGACGGGCGACGCCGGTGGAACTGGATTTTGGACAGGTCGAGAAGGCTTGATCCGGCAAGGAAGCTAAGAACGGAAAGGATGCGGTGGGGAGCCGAGAGGCGCAGGTACCCGACATCATCAAGGTGTAACGATGGCTAAAAAAGTACAGGGTTATATCAAGCTGCAGATCCCTGCAGGCCAGGCCAACCCGAGTCCGCCGGTGGGACCGGCGCTGGGTCAGCACGGCGTGAACATCATGGAATTCTGCAAGGCTTTCAACGCCCACACGCAGGGTGTGGAGCCGGGAATGCCGATCCCGGTCGTGATCACGGTCTACAACGATCGGAGTTTCACGTTCATCAGCAAAACGCCCCCGGCGGCTGTACTCCTTCGCAAGGCGGCGGGCATCCCCAAGGGGAGCGGCGAGCCCAATACCAACAAGGTGGGCACCGTGAACCGGGCCCAGCTCGAGGAGATCGCACAGGCCAAGATGCCTGACTTGACCGCCGCCGATATGGACGCGGCCGTCAGGACGATCGCGGGAAGCGCCCGCAGCATGGGCCTGAACGTGGAGGGGGTGGACTGATGGCAAGGCAATCCAAGCGCGCGAAGCTGTTCGCGGAAAAGGTCAGCCGAACCCAGCTTTATCCGGTGGATGAAGCCCTGGCCCTGCTGAAGGAACTGTCGAACGCCAAGTTCACGGAATCGGTAGACGTCGCGGTGAATCTGGGCGTCGATCCCCGGAAGTCAGACCAGGTGGTCCGCGGCTCGACCGTGCTGCCCAACGGGACCGGCAAGACGGTCCGGGTAGCGGTGTTCGCACAGGGCCCGAATGCTGAAGCCGCCACGGAGGCCGGAGCCGACATCGTCGGTTTCGAGGACCTGGCGGAGAAGATCAAGGGTGGCGAGATGAACTTCGATGTCGTCATCGCAACGCCGGATGCCATGCGCGTGGTCGGTCCCCTGGGTCCCGTGCTCGGCCCGCGGGGGCTGATGCCGAATCCGAAGGTCGGCACGGTCACGGCGGATGTGGCGACGGCTGTCAAGAACGCGAAGGCCGGTCAGGTGCGCTACCGCACAGACAAGGCCGGGATCATTCACTGCCCGATCGGCAGCGTTCAGTTCGAGGTTTCGGCCCTGAAGGAGAACCTGGCGGCGCTGCTGGCGGATCTGTCCAAGGCCAAGCCGGCGGCCGCAAAGGGTGTTTATATGAAGCGCGTCACGGTCTCGTCGACCATGGGGCCCGGGGTCGCGGTCGACCAGTCAACGATCAGTTTTTAGGAGCAAGGAGCAGTCTTCCTCGGATGTCGGGGCGTGTCCCTTCCCGGCAGTGCGAAAGAGGCGATTGCTGCAAAGGAGTGCGTGGGGACAGGCCGGTCTCAGGACCGGTAATCGTCGAAGACCGCAGGCGGCTGACGTCCTAACGGGCGCAGCCTTAAAAAGTAAGCCTGCGCAGATGGTGTTACCCGAGTCAGGCAGATCCTGGTGACGGTCACCATCCAGGGGGGTGCAGCAGGGATGGGCACCCGTGGATAGATCAGGATCCAGGAGGAACCAATGGCGTTGAGGCTCGAAGACAAGAAGGCACTCGTCGCCGAGGTGGCAGAAGTCGCGGCTTCCGCACATTCGGCTGTAGCGGCCGAGTACCGCGGACTGACCGTGTCCGAGATGACGGAACTCAGGAAACAGGCCCGCGAGGGCGGTGTTTATCTGCGGGTCGTCAAGAACACCTTGGCACGTAGAGCTGTCGAGGGCACCGACTTTGAATGCATGCAGGCAGGCCTCGAGGGGCCCTTGGTGCTGGCGTTCTCACAGGAGGACCCCGGCGCCGCGGCTCGCGTGGTCAAGGCGTTTGCCAAGGATCACGAGAAGCTGGTTGCCAGGCTGGTATCGATCGGTGGGGAGCTGTTGCCCGCCGCCGATCTGGAACGGCTCGCGACCCTGCCGACGCTGGATGAGGCCCGGGCGATGTTGCTCGGTGTCATGAAGGCGCCTGCCGGCAAGCTGGTTCGCACGCTTGCCGAGCCGGCCGCTGCCCTGGCGCGCGTCATTGCCGCGCGGCGGGACCAGCAGGCGGCTTGATCGAAGCATTCGATTCGGATTTGAATTTTTATTTGACGGGTAACACCGCGAAATTTCAGGAGATTTTTAAATGGCTGTTTCACGCGAAGACATTATCGACGCTCTGAGCAACATGAGCGTTCTCGAGGTGACCGAGCTGGTCAAGGAGCTCGAGGATAAGTGGGGCGTGTCCGCTGCTGCGCCCGTCGCGGCCGTGGCCGCGGCGCCTGGTGCCGAGGCGGCTGCCGCCGAAGAGAAGACCGAGTTCGACGTGGTCATGACCAGTTTCGGCGGCAACAAGGTCGCTGTCATCAAGGCCGTCCGGGGCATCACCGGGCTCGGCCTCAAGGAGGCCAAGGACCTGGTCGAGGGCACTCCGGCCACGATCAAGGAAGGCGTCTCCAAGGAAGAGTCGGAAGAGCTCAAGAAGCAGCTTGAAGAAGCCGGCGCCAGCGTCGAGGTCAAGTAGGTCTGTATACGCGGGCACTCATGCCTGAGACCGGGGAGCGGCTGGTGGCGAATGCCACCGGCCTGTTCCCGCTTTTGCTTTCCGGCGCGGATCGCTCCGCGCCCTGTGCCGGCATCTCGCCGGAAATACCTAGCCTGAATCGAGGGTGAGCCCGATGGCGTATTCCTTCACCGAGAAAAAGCGGATCCGAAAGAACTTTGGCAAGCGCCCCAGTATTCTGGACGTGCCTTACCTGCTGTCGATCCAGCTCGACTCCTACCGCAAATTCCTGCAGGCGGATATCGCCGAGGGTAAGCGGGACGAGATCGGGTTGCATGCGGCGTTCAAGACCGTTTTCCCAATTGTCAGCTACTCGGGCAACGCAGCCCTCGAATACGTCAGTTATCGGCTCGGTGACCCGGCGTTCGACGTCAAGGAGTGCCAGCTTCGAGGCCTGACTTACTCGGCGCCGCTGCGGGTCAAGGTGCGTCTGGTCATCTACGACAAGGAGGCCAGCGGCTCGCAGAAACCTATCAAGGACATCCGCGAGCAGGAGGTCTACCTGGGCGAGCTGCCGCTGATGACGGACAACGGAACGTTCGTAATCAACGGAACGGAGCGGGTCATCGTTTCCCAGCTCCACCGGTCCCCCGGCGTGTTCTACGACCACGATAAGGGCAAGACCCATTCTTCGGGCAAGCTCCTGTTTTCCGCACGGGTTATTCCGTATCGCGGCTCCTGGCTCGATTTCGAGTTCGATCCCAAGGACAGCGTGTTCGCGCGAATCGACCGGCGCCGCAAGCTGCCTGTCAGCATCATCCTTCGTGCCCTCGGTTACACCAACGAGGAAATGCTTGCTTCGTTCTTCGAAACCAACACTTTCCACCTGGGCAAGAAGGGCATCAAGCTGGAACTGGTGCCGTCGCGGTTGCGGGGTGAGACGGCCATTTTCGATATCAAGCTCGGTAACAAGCTGATTGTCGAGGAAGGTCGGCGGATCACGGCGCGACACGTGCGCGACATGGAGAAGTCCAGCGCCAAAACGCTGACCGTGCCCGAGGATTATCTGACCGGCAAGATCCTGGCTCACGATATCGTCGATACGGAGACGGGAGAACTGCTGGCCGAGGCCAACGAGGAGCTGACTGCAGAGACCGTGGCCAAGCTGATCGAGGCCGACGTCGGCGAGATTCGGACCCTCTGGGTGAACGACCTGGATCGTGGACCCTACATTTCCAACACCCTTAGGATTGATCCGACCAAGAGCCGTCTCGAAGCCCTGGTTGAGATCTATCGCATGATGCGTCCCGGCGAGCCGCCGACCAAGGATGCCGCCGAGAACCTGTTCCACAACCTGTTCTTCAACGCCGAGCGCTACGATCTTTCCGCGGTCGGTCGCATGAAGTTCAATCGACGTGTCAACCGAGATGCCGTGACAGGCCCGGGTATCCTGTATGACGGACGGTATTTCTCGACCCGCAAGGACGACGAGTCACAGCGGCAGTTCGAGGAAAACGGCGAGGGGCTGTCGGACGTGATCGACGTCCTCCGGGTGCTGATCGATATCCGCAACGGTTATGGCTCGGTGGACGATATCGACCACCTGGGCAATCGCCGAGTGCGCAGCGTAGGCGAGATGGCGGAAAACGCATTCCGCATCGGTCTGGTGCGTGTCGAGCGGGCCGTGAAGGAACGTCTGACGCTGGCCGAGTCCGAGGGGCTAATGCCCCAGGAAATGATCAACGCCAAGCCGGTCGCTGCGGCCGTCAAGGAGTTCTTCGGCTCCAGCCAGCTGTCTCAGTTCATGGACCAGAATAACCCCCTGTCCGAGGTGACCCACAAGCGGCGCGTCTCGGCGTTGGGTCCCGGTGGGCTGACCCGTGAGCGCGCCGGTTTCGAGGTGCGCGACGTCCATCCGACGCATTACGGCCGGGTTTGCCCCATCGAAACGCCGGAAGGGCCAAACATCGGCCTGATCAACTCGCTGGCGGTGTATGCACGCACCAACGAGTACGGATTCCTCGAAACGCCCTACCGCCGGGTAAAGGATGGGCGCGTGACCGAAGAGATCGTGTATCTCTCGGCCATCGAGGAAAGCCAGCACGTCATCGCCCAGGCGAACGCCGAGCTGACCGCCAAGGGCGAGTTCGTTAACGATCTGGTGTCCTGCCGGCATCGCAACGAGTTCACCATCTCGACGCCGGATCTGATCGAGTACATCGACGTGTCGCCCAAGCAGATTGTTTCGGTGGCGGCATCGCTGATCCCCTTCCTGGAGCACGATGACGCCAACCGGGCCCTGATGGGTTCGAATATGCAGCGTCAGGCAGTTCCGACGCTGCGTTCCGAGGCACCCCTGGTCGGTACCGGTATGGAACGCGCCGTGGCTATCGATTCCGGCGTTACCGTGGTCGCACTGCGCGGGGGCGTGGTGGACTCTGTGGATGCATCCCGCATCGTCGTCCGCGTCAACGACGAAGAGACCACCGCAGACGAGGCGGGCGTGGACATCTACAACCTGACCAAGTACACCCGCTCCAACCAGAACACCTGTATCAACCAGCGTCCTCTGGTCAAGAAGGGCGACACGATCGCCAGGGGCGACGTGCTGGCCGATGGTCCGTCCACCAGCCTAGGCGAGCTGGCTCTGGGTCAGAATCTGCTGGTCGCCTTCATGCCCTGGAACGGATATAACTTCGAGGACTCCATCCTCATCTCCGAGCGGGTCGTCCACGAGGACCGGTTCACGACGATTCATATCGAGGAACTGACCTGTGTGGCACGAGACACCAAGCTCGGGCCCGAAGAAGTGACGTCGGATATCCCCAACGTGGGCGAGACCGCCCTGGCCAATCTGGATGAGGCCGGCATCGCCTATATCGGCGCCGAGGTTCAGGCCGGAGACATTCTGGTCGGCAAGGTGACGCCGAAGGGCGAGACCCAGCTGACCCCGGAAGAGAAGCTGTTGCGGGCCATCTTTGGCGAAAAGGCCTCCGACGTGAAGGATACATCTCTGCGGGTTCCGCCCGGTATGGACGGTACCGTGATCGATGTGCGGGTGTTCACCCGCGACGGGGTCGAAAAGGACTCTCGTGCCCTGTCCATCGAGAAGGCCGAGATGGCCGGGATCCGAAAGGACCTGGACGACCAGCGGCGCATCCTGGAGCAGGATCTTTTCGCCCGCGTCGAGACGATGCTGATGGGTAAGGTCGCGGACGGTGGACCGGGCGGGCTCAAGTCCGGAAGCAAGATCACCAAAGGATATCTCGAGGGCGTGGAGCAGGAGGAATGGTTCAAGATCCGGCTGCGCAACGACGAGGCCAACGGACAGCTGGCGCGCATCGCCGAGCGACTGCAGGCCCAGCGCGAGGAGTTCGATCGCCACTTCGAAGAGAAGAAGGCCAAGATCACCGCCGGTGATGACCTGGCACCCGGCGTGCTGAAGATGGTCAAGGTCTATCTGGCCGTCAAGCGACGCGTCCAGCCCGGAGACAAGATGGCCGGCCGGCACGGCAACAAGGGCGTGATCTCCACTATCGTTCCGGTCGAGGACATGCCCTACACCGAAGACGGTACCCCCGTGGACATCGTGCTCAATCCCCTCGGGGTGCCGTCCCGCATGAACGTGGGCCAGGTCCTGGAGACGCACTTGGGCTGGGCTGCCAAGGGGCTGGGCAAGAAGATCGGCGATATGCTCGAGACCCAGGCCGCCGCCGGGAAGATCCGCGAATTTCTGGAGACCCTCTACAACAAGTCAGGCGGTCAGAAGGAAGATCTCCGTGATCTCGACGACGACGAACTGGTCGAGCTCGCGACGAACCTGCGGGCGGGCGTGCCGATGGCGACGCCGGTTTTCGACGGTGCGGACGAGAGCGAGATCAAGTCGCTGCTGAGTCTGGCCGGCCTGCCGGAAAACGGGCAGACCACGCTCATCGACGGCCGAACGGGCGAGCCTTTCGACCGGACGATCACGGTCGGATACATGTACATGCTCAAGCTCAACCACCTGGTCGACGACAAGATGCACGCGCGTTCGACCGGGCCGTACAGCCTGGTGACCCAGCAGCCGCTGGGCGGCAAGGCACAGTTCGGCGGACAGCGGTTCGGCGAGATGGAAGTTTGGGCCCTGGAGGCTTACGGAGCGTCCTACACGCTGCAGGAGATGCTGACCGTTAAGTCGGATGACGTCCAGGGGCGTACGCGGATGTACAAGAACATTGTGGACGGCACGCACTCGATGAGTGCCGGTATGCCGGAGTCCTTCAACGTACTGGTCAAGGAAATCCGTTCTCTCGGCATCAACATGGAGCTGGAGACGGACTGAATGACCAGCGTGGACGACGGACTCAAACAGACAAGCCACCGGAGCAGGTGACAAAATGAAAGACCTTCTCATGCTTTTCAGGCAGCAGGCCGCGGTCGAGGACTTCGACGCCATTCGAATCGGGCTGGCGTCTCCGGAAATGATCCGGTCGTGGTCTTTCGGCGAGGTCAAAAAGCCGGAAACCATCAATTACCGCACCTTCAAGCCGGAGCGGGACGGCCTGTTCTGCGCCAAGATCTTCGGCCCCGTAAAGGACTACGAGTGTCTGTGCGGTAAGTACAAGCGCCTGAAGCACCGCGGCGTGGTATGCGAGAAGTGCGGCGTCGAGGTCACCCAGACCAAGGTTCGCCGCGAGCGCATGGGCCATATCGAGCTGGCCAGTCCGGTCGCCCACATCTGGTTCCTCAAGTCGCTGCCTTCGCGGATCGGCCTGATGCTGGACATGACGCTCAGAGAAATCGAGCGCGTCTTGTACTTCGAGGCCTTTGTCGTGGTGGAGCCCGGCCTGACGCCGCTCGAGCGCGGGCAGCTGCTCTCGGACGAGCAGTACCTGGAGGCGATCGAGGAGCACGGTGACGAGTTCGATGCGCTGATGGGCGCCGAAGCGGTGCACGAAATGCTCAAGACCATCGATCTGACCGCCGAGGTGGCCAAGGTCCGCGAGGAGATCGAGGGCACCAATTCAGAGACCAAGATCAAGCGGCTGTCGAAGCGGCTCAAGCTGCTCGAGTCCTTCCTCGAGTCCGGCATCAAGCCCCAGTGGATGGTGCTGACGGTGCTGCCCGTGTTGCCCCCGGACCTGCGGCCGCTGGTTCCCCTGGATGGCGGGCGCTTCGCCACCTCCGACCTGAACGATCTTTATCGGAGAGTGATCAACCGCAACAATCGCTTGCGGAGGCTGCTGGAACTCAACGCGCCGGACATCATCGTCCGTAATGAGAAGCGCATGCTGCAGGAGTCCGTGGACGCCCTGCTGGACAATGGTCGACGTGGTCGTGCCATCACGGGCACCAACAAGCGGCCGCTGAAGTCGCTGGCCGACATGATCAAGGGCAAACAGGGCCGCTTCCGCCAGAACCTGCTCGGCAAGCGAGTCGATTATTCCGGCCGATCAGTGATCGTGGTGGGTCCCACCCTCAAGTTGCACCAGTGCGGTCTGCCCAAGAAGATGGCCCTGGAGCTGTTCAAGCCGTTCATTTTCAGCAAGTTGCAGCTGCGCGGCGAGGCCGCCACCATCAAGGCTGCCAAGCGCCTGGTGGAGCGGGAAGGACCGGAGGTCTGGGATATCCTCGAAGAGGTCATCCGCGAGCATCCGGTGCTGCTGAACCGGGCGCCGACCCTGCATCGCTTGGGCATCCAGGCGTTCGAGCCGGTGCTTGTCGAGGGCAAAGCCATCCAGCTGCACCCGCTGGTCTGCACCGCCTTCAACGCCGACTTCGATGGCGACCAGATGGCAGTGCACGTGCCGCTGTCGCTTGAGGCGCAGCTGGAAGCCCGCGCCCTGATGATGTCGTCAAACAACATCCTGTCCCCGGCCAACGGCGACCCGATCATCGTGCCGTCCCAGGACGTCGTGCTGGGTCTTTACTATATGACCCGCGAACACGTGAATGCCCGCGGCGAGGGCATGGTGTTCAGCGACGTGCGTGAGGCCCACCGGGCGTATGAAAACCGCATGGCGGATCTGCACGCGCGGGTTCAGGTCCGGATCGTCGAACACGTGGATGTGGATGGAGAACTCAGACCGGTGAGCCGGCTGTTCAAGACCACGGTCGGGCGCGCCCTGCTGTCGGAAATTCTTCCCCGCGGACTGTCATACGATCTGATCAATCAGGACATGACCAAGAAGGCGATTTCGGGGGTGATCAATGCCTGCTATCGCGAACTTGGCCTCAAGAAAACTGTGGTTTTCGCAGACCAGCTCATGTACACGGGTTTCCGGTATGCCACGATGGCCGGCGTGTCGATCGGCGTGAATGACATGGTCGTGCCCGACGAGAAGGTTGACATCCTGTCTGCCGCCGAGACCGAGGTGAAGGAGATCCAGGACCAGTACGCTTCGGGCCTGGTGACCAACGGCGAGCGCTACAACAAGGTCGTAGATATCTGGTCGCACACCAATGACCGGGTTGCAAAGGCCATGATGGAAAAGCTGGGCACGGATGACGTGACTGCCGCCGACGGCACCACGGTGAGCCAGAAGTCGTTCAACTCCATCTTCATGATGGCCGATTCCGGAGCGCGTGGTTCCGCCGCCCAGATACGCCAGCTGGCAGGCATGCGCGGCCTGATGGCTAAACCGGATGGCTCTATCATCGAGACGCCGATTACGGCGAACTTCCGTGAGGGTCTGAACGTCCTGCAGTACTTCATATCCACGCACGGCGCCCGGAAGGGCCTGGCGGACACTGCCCTCAAGACCGCCAACTCCGGTTACCTGACGCGACGCCTGGTGGACGTCGCCCAGGATCTGGTAGTGACGGAGGTTGACTGCGGGACGGAAGTCGGACTGCTGATGGCCCCGCTGGTCGAAGGCGGCGACGTGGTCGAGCCCTTGCGCGAACGAGTGCTGGGACGGGTTGTCGTCAGGGACGTGCTCAATCCGGGAACCGACGAGGTGCTTGTCGAACGTGGCACGCTGCTGGACGAGAAATGGGTCAGCCGGCTGGAGGAGAAGGGCCTCGACCAGGTCTGGGTCCGTTCGCCGATCACCTGCGAAACCCGCTACGGCGTCTGTTCCCAGTGCTATGGGCGCGATCTGGCTCGTGGGCACCGGATCAACATTGGCGAGGCCGTAGGCGTCATCGCCGCCCAGTCCATCGGTGAACCTGGCACCCAGCTGACCATGCGGACCTTCCATATCGGTGGCGCGGCCTCCCGTTCGGCGGCGGCCAACAGCGTCGAGATCAAGGGCAAGGGTACCGCCAGGCTGCATAACCTGAAGACCGTGCGCCACGAGGACGGTCACCTGGTTGCTGTATCCCGTTCCGGTGAGCTGGGCGTGATGGACGAATACGGGCGCGAGCGCGAGCGCTACAAAATCCCGTACGGCGCCATCATCACCATCGACGAGGGCGACTCGGTCTCGCCCGGACAGGTGGTCGCCACCTGGGATCCTCACACCCACCCGGTCGTCAGCGAGGTGGCCGGCAAGCTGAAGTTCCAGGACTTCATCGAGGGCGTAACCGTGGAGAGCCGGGTGGACGAAATCACCGGTCTGTCCAGCATCGTGATCACGGATCCCAAACAGCGCGGTGGCAGCAAAGACCTGCGGCCGGTGGCCCGGCTGGTGGACGCCAAGGGCAAGGAAATCTGTTTCGCCAACACCAAGATCCCGGCGGTGTACGCGCTGCCCGTGGGCGCCGTGGTGACCATGAGCGACGGTTCCAAGCTGGGCGTCGGCGATGTCTTGGCGAGAATCCCGCAGGAGTCCTCCAAGACCCGCGACATCACCGGCGGTCTGCCTCGCGTGGCGGACCTGTTCGAAGCCCGCAAGCCAAAGGAATTCGCCATTTTGGCGGAACACAGCGGCACGGTGAGCTTCGGCAAGGAGACCAAGGGCAAGCGTCGTCTGATCATCACCGACGAAGATGGCGAAGCCCACGAGGATCTGATACCCAAGTGGCGTCATCTGAACGTTTTCGAGGGCGAGCAGGTGGAACGTGGCGAGGTCATCGCCGACGGTGAGCCCAATCCTCACGATATCCTGCGACTGCAGGGTCCCGAGAGGCTGGCGGATTACCTGGTTCGCGAGATCCAGGATGTCTACCGGCTGCAGGGCGTGAAGATCAACGACAAGCACATCGAGGTCATCATCCGCCAGATGCTGCGCAAGGTCGAAATCTCGGATCCCGGCGAGACCAAGTTTCTCAAGGGAGAACAGATGGATCGCGCGCGCGTCTTGGAGGAGAACGAGAAAGCGGAGGCCGACGGCCGAGCTCTGGCGACGGCTGAGCCGGTGCTCCTGGGCATCACGAAGGCGTCTCTTGCCACCGAGTCCTTTATCTCGGCGGCGTCCTTCCAGGAAACCACCCGTGTCCTCACCGAGGCGGCGGTCAAGGGAACCAAGGATGACCTTCGTGGGCTGAAGGAAAACGTCATTGTCGGCAGGCTCATTCCCGCCGGCACCGGCTTCGCCTTCCACCAGGAGCGCAGACGCCGCGCGGAAACGAGACCCGAGGACATGACCATCCAGGAGGCCATGGAGGCCGCCGGGGTGGATCCCTCGGAGATGGAGGCCCCGGAAGAGACCGCCTGATCAGGGAAAGCGGGCTCGGTTGACAGCGGGGCCCGCCGTTCCTAAAATTCCGGGGCTTTGCTCAGGCCGGCTCTGACGTCGGCCTGATCTTTCTTGCGTAGATGCCGGGTCGCCCGCGGGCGGCCCTCTTCTTCTCTGGAAAGCTGGAACACAAACAGAGACTTACTTAATGGCGACGATCAACCAACTGGTTCGCAAGCCGCGCCGAACGAAGCGCGACAAAACCAACGTGCCGGCTCTGCAGGCCTGCCCTCAACGCCGGGGGGTCTGCACGCGCGTGTACACCACGACGCCGAAGAAGCCGAACTCGGCCCTGCGGAAGGTGGCTCGAGTACGACTGACCAACGGCTACGAAGTCAGTAGCTACATTGGCGGCGAAGGTCACAATCTGCAGGAGCACTCGGTGGTGATGATCCGCGGCGGCCGCGTAAAGGACCTACCCGGCGTCCGCTACCACACCATTCGCGGCACCCTCGACTGCGCCGGCGTCAACGACCGGCGACAGGGTCGTTCCAAGTACGGCGCCAAGCGGCCGAAGTCCTGATCAACCTTTAATATCCAGGCAGACTGATATGTCCAGACGAGTCCAGGCTCCCCGACGCACGATTCTTCCCGACCCGCGCTTCAACAGCGAAATGCTGGCGAAGTTCATGAATATGGTCATGGAGAGCGGCAAGAAGTCCGTCGCAGAGCGCATCGTGTACGGTGCGATCGATACCATCGCCGATCGTCGCAAGATTCCCTCGGAGCAGGCAGTGGAAGTGCTCGAGCAGGCCCTGGACAACGTCAAGCCGGCGGTGGAGGTAAAATCCCGTCGTGTCGGCGGCGCGACCTACCAGGTGCCGGTGGAAGTCCGCCCGGTGCGGCGTCAGACCCTGGCCATGCGCTGGGTGATCGATGCTGCCCGTAAGCGCAGCGAAAAGTCCATGGCTCATCGGCTGGCAAACGAGCTGATGGAGGCCTCGGAAAATCGCGGCACCGCAGTCAAGAAGCGCGAGGACACGCATCGCATGGCAGAGGCCAACAAGGCCTTCGCCCACTATCGCTGGTAACAGCGAACCCTTTTATCAGAGGATCTGATCGTGGCACGCACGACGCCAATCGAGCGCTATCGGAACATCGGCATCATGGCTCACATCGATGCCGGCAAGACGACAACGACCGAGCGCATCCTTTTCTATACCGGTGTCTCGCACAAAATCGGCGAGGTGCATGATGGCGCAGCCGTGATGGACTGGATGGAACAGGAACAGGAGCGCGGCATTACTATCACGTCGGCTGCGACGACCTGCTTCTGGGAAGGCATGGATCACCAGTACCCGCAGCACCGGATCAACATCATCGATACCCCGGGACACGTGGACTTCACCATCGAGGTGGAGCGTTCCCTCCGGGTCCTCGATGGCGCGGTCGCGGTGTTCTGCTCCGTCGGCGGTGTGGAGCCCCAGTCGGAGACAGTCTGGCGTCAGGCGACCAAATACCATGTCCCGCGGTTGGCTTTCGTCAACAAGATGGACCGGGCCGGCGCAGATTTTCTGCGCGTTGTCCGGCAGATCAAGGAACGCCTCGGCGCGGTTCCCGTGCCGATGCAGCTTCCGATCGGGGCCGAGGAGAAATTCGCGGGCGTCGTTGACCTGTTGAACATGCGCGCCATCTACTGGGACGAAGATACCCAGGGGATGCGTTACGAGGAAACTGAAATTCCCGCCGACATGCAAGCCGCTTGCCAGGAGTGGCGCGAGAAGATGGTGGAGGCCGCTGCCGAGGGCGATGAGGAGTTACTGGAGAAATTCCTCAACGACGGCGACCTGACGATCGAGGAAATTCGCCGTGGTATCAGGGGACGGACCCTGGCCAACGAAATCGTGCCCGTGTTTTGCGGATCGGCTTTCAAGAACAAGGGCGTTCAGGCAATGCTGGACGCCGTCATCGAGTATATGCCGTCGCCGGTCGATGTGCCGTCCATCCGCGGCCTGCTGGAGGACGAGACAGAGGGCAAGCGCAAGTCTGACGACGACGAGCCCTTTGCCGCACTGGCTTTCAAGATTGCTACCGACCCGTTTGTGGGTAGCCTGACGTTCTTCCGGGTGTACTCGGGCGTCATCCACTCGGGAGACACCGTCTACAACCCGGTCAAGAGCAAGCGCGAGCGGATCGGCCGCATTCTGCAGATGCACGCCAATGATCGAGCTGAGCTCAAGGAAGTCCGGGCCGGCGATATTGCCGCGGCCGTGGGCCTCAAGGATGTCACCACCGGCGACACGCTCTGCGCCATGAACAACGTGATTACCCTGGAGCGTATGGAGTTCCCGGAGCCGGTGATTTCAGTGGCGGTGGAGCCGAAGACCAAGGCCGATCAGGAGAAGATGGGCCTGGCCCTGTCCAAGCTTGCCCAGGAAGATCCGTCATTCCGCGTCCATACGGACGAGGAGTCCGGACAGACCATTATCTCCGGCATGGGCGAGTTGCACCTTGAAATCATCGTCGATCGTCTGCGACGTGAATTCAGAGTCGAGGCCAACGTGGGCAATCCCCAGGTTGCTTACCGGGAAACCATCCGCGCGACTGTCGAACAGGAAGGCAAGTTCGTTCGCCAGACGGGTGGGCGGGGCCAGTACGGGCACGTCTGGATCCGAATCGAACCCCGCGAGGCCGGGTCCGGTTACGAGTTCGAGAATGCGATCGTCGGTGGTGTGGTCCCCAAGGAGTACATTCCCGCCGTGGACAAGGGCATCAAGGAACAGTTGACCAATGGCGTGATCGCCGGATATCCGGTCGTCGACGTCAAGGTCACCCTGTACGACGGCTCGTATCACGACGTGGATTCCAGCGAGATGGCTTTCAAGATTGCCGGCTCAATGGCTTTCAAGGAAGGCGCGACCAAGGCCAACCCGGTGTTGCTCGAGCCCATCATGGACGTCGAAGTCGTGACCCCCGAAGACTACATGGGCGACGTGATGGGCGACCTGAATCGTCGGCGGGGCCTGGTGCAGGGTATGGAAGACGCGCCGGCCGGGAAAATCGTCCGTGCCGAGGTACCGCTGGCAGAGATGTTCGGCTACGCGACGGACTTGCGGTCTATGACCCAGGGTCGCGCGACCTACTCGATGGAATTCGGCAAATACAACGAAGCGCCGAACAGCGTCGCCGACGCCGTTATGAAGAAAGCCTCGTGACACGGGATTGCGAGTAACCACATTTTTCGCCAAGAGGTAAGGAATCGTGGCCAAGACAAAATTTGAGCGTACGAAGCCGCATGTAAACGTGGGAACGATTGGTCATGTTGACCATGGTAAGACGACGCTGACGGCGGCTTTGACGA